>Ga0209390_10000073_pt1 | contig 157533 bp, 138 predicted proteins | sample BON01_FD_187212 | JGI IMG/M metagenome (GOLD analysis project Ga0209390, IMG submission 187212) | Freshwater microbial communities from Lake Bonney liftoff mats and glacier meltwater in Antarctica - BON-01 (SPAdes) (version 2) | ecosystem: Environmental > Aquatic > Freshwater > Ice > Glacier... | reverse complement strand
TGCAGACACGGCACTAGCGTACCGCCGGACTTTTTAGGAATTAACGATGAAAATACGCGCTTTCTTGGCCTCTGTGGGCACCGCTCTTGCACTGTGCCTGGCCTCTCCCGCTTGGGCCGTGTACGTGGTCACTGTCGATGCGCCTGCAACCGGTGTGCAGGGCACTGATGTGACTGTCAATGTCAATCTGGCGATCAGTGATTTCGACAGTGTCGATACCGTCGGCTTCTCGTTGAGTTATGACACATCTGTGCTCAGTTTCCTGAGCGGCAGCCTCGGCGCACTGAACGCGTCATGGGTTACGTTTAGCAGCGCGGCTTCGCCTTCGGGATTGGTCAACGTGTCTACGACGGATAACAATTTATTGGGTGTATTCGGTGCGGACAGCGGCAGCATTGCGGCGCTGACCTTTCGTCTGATCGGCGTCGGAGCCAGCGACCTTGGTCTCTCCGCTGTTCTTCTTGATAACTTCCAGACCTTTCCTGTTGGATTTCAACCCAACACTATTAGCAATGCCAGCATCTTTGTGCAAGCCAACAACCAGGTGCCGGTGCCCGGCACTGTCTTGCTGGTCGGTGTCGGGCTGATGCTGCTCGGATGGACGCGCCGCAACGCCAGTTGATGGCGTACACCGATTCCGCCTGCTTCACGGTTGACCCTGGCTGATACCCTTCAGCCATAGGTTGGTCACTCTCAAACTGCAGTGGCGCGCTGGCTACGTGATTACCCGCTAGTTCCATGCGCGCCATCTTCGTACACTGGTTGCCAAGCAGCTGTCGTACATATGGCCCATGCTCCGCATCGGTTGGCATGGCACACGTCGTCACCGTCGAAAGTCGGTGCAGCCCCATGCAGGCCACCGGTGACCCGGGCACCGTTCGAGGTGACCGCTCCATGTGTGACAAATACCGATGGCGATATCGCGCTGCTTTGTATAAATTTTGCTGTGTGTTGCCCAGTCTCTCGCGCCCAACACGCCGTCTAGTTCGGCCAGACTTTTTCTCGCTGCCCCCATTTCCGGTCCTTCAGGACCTCAATTGCTCTTGAAAGGAGACAAAAAACATGACCAAGCAGCTATTGATATACCAATCCGCCGCGCCCCTGTCGGCCTCGCGCCACGGCAACGTGTCGCTCGAAGCCAACGATGACTACACCTTCAGCGCTGGCGTCAATGCGGTGCCGCTGATGGCGGTGGAGCTGGTGCGTGCGGCCACCGAATACGCGATCGTGTTCACCGCCGCCGGGGACGATGTGGTGCCGGCCGCGGTGCTGGGCATCAAGGGCGAGCAGAACCTATACCTGACCGAAGACGCGCACTGGAAGGCCAAGTACATCCCGGCCTTCATCCGCCGCTATCCGTTCGTGTTCGCCGCCAGCGAAGACAAGAAAACCCTGACGCTGTGTGTCGACGAGGCGCACCCCGGCGTGAATCGCGAAGGCAAGGGCCAGCGGCTGTTCGGCGACGATGCCAAGCCGACCGAATACACCCAGAACGTGCTGAAGTTTCTGCAGGACTACCAGTTGCAGTTCGAGCGCACCAAGCTGTTCGGCAAGCATCTGAAGGAGCTTGACCTGCTGGTGCCAATGCAGGCCACGGTGACGACACCCAACGGCGAGACCTTGTCGGTCGGCAGCTTCATGGCGGTCTCGCGCGAGAAACTGCGTGCGCTCGACGGCGAAAAGCTGGCGGCGCTGGCCAAGACGGACGAACTCGAACTTGTCTATCTGCATCTGTATTCCATGCGCAATTTCAACGAGGTCAAGGATCGTCTGGTCGGCGCAATGGCGCAGACTGCGGAGCCCAAGGCTGAGCCTGTGGCCGAGGCTGCGGCGGAGTGAGCCCGGGTCGCTGCGCCGCGTGAGTCAGGAGCCCTATGCAGAATGACGCTGCGATCCTGCTGATCGACGAGGAACAACGCGCGCGCGCCGAGTCGGCCGCGTGGTCGCGTTTTGCCGGTGCCGACGACGGCACCGAGATGTGTGCCGGCTGGCTGGCATTGCTTGCGGGTCGCATCGACCGCGCACGCGCGGCATTGCTGCTGATCGGTGAGACCGAGCAGGGGCCCTTCACGGTGGCGGGTGCCTGGCCCGATGCCCAGCGCGACCTGCAGTACCTGGGCGCTGTGGCGCAACGCGCCTTGACCGAGCGCCGCGGTATCGTGGCGTCACCCGACGGTGGCGAGGCTGCACCTGATGGTGCTGCCCATGTGGCCTACCCGCTCGAGGTCAGCGGCGTGTTGCATGGCGCGGTCGTGTTCGATGTGGCCGGCGGCGTCGGTGGCGATCTGCAGGCTGCATTGCGGCAGATCCATTGGGCCAGCGCCTGGATGGTCGACTATTTCCGCCAGCAGGCACTGGCACGCGCCGAGGAGGAACTGGCGCGGGTCGCGCTGCTCAACGAACTGATGGCCACCGCCTTGCAGCAACGCCAGCTGCAACCCTCCGCGATTGCGGTGGCGAACGATCTGGCCTCGCGATTGGCATGCGACCGGGTGGCGATCGGGTTCGAGAAACACGATCGTATCGATGTGCTGGCCATGTCGCACACCGCCACCTTCGATGTGCGCTCGGACCTGGCGCGCGCAATCGGCGAGGCGATGGACGAGGTGCTCGATCTCGGCGTGCCGGTGGCCATTCCGAAAGCGCCCGATGACGAACTCGGTGCCATCGCCCATGAACAGGCGGCGATCACGCTTGGCGCGCAGGTGATGCTCTCGGTGCCGTTGATCGATGGCGCCCAGACCATCGGTGTCATTACTTTGGAGCGCAAGACCCTGGTGCCATTCACGCCGGCCGAGCATCGGCTGGCCGCGGCCCTGGGTGTGATGTTGGGCCCGGCCTGGGCTTTGCAGCGACAAAACGAACGTTCCTGGTTGCACCGCACCCGCGACCGATTGCATGACGGCATGCAGATGGTTTTTGGACCGCGCCACCCCGGCGTCAAGCTCATCGTGGCCAGCCTGTGTGCGCTGGTCGTGGGGCTCGGCCTGTGGCAGTCGGACCACCGTGTCTCGGCGCCCACCGTGGTCGAAGGTGCGACGCAGCTCGCCAGTGTGGCGCCGTTCGACGGATTCATTGCCGAAGCGCTGGTGCGCGCCGGCGACACGGTGCGTAAGGGGCAGTTGATGGCGCGGCTGGAAGACCGTGATCTGCTGTTGGAGCGCGCCAGCCGCATCGCCGAACTCGGACAGGCGCAGCGCAAGTTCCAGGTGGCGCAGGCGCAACGTGACCGTGGCTCCATGGGCGTGTTGTCGGCGCAGGCCGGTCAGGCCCAGGCGCAACTCGCGCTGGTGGACGAAAAAATCGGGCGCGCGCGCCTGCTCGCTCCATTCGACGGCGTCGTCGTCTCGGGTGACCTGAGCCAGATCATCGGCACACCGGTGCAATTGGGTCAGACGCTGTTCGAGGTCGTGCCGACCAAGGGTTACCGTGTCGTGATGAAGGTCGATGACCGCGACATCGCCTGGGTCGAGGTCGGTCAGCCGGGTGAACTCGTGTTGTCCAGCCTGCCGGACCGGGCCTTGCCCTTTACCGTGAGTTCGGTGACCTCGGTTGCGTCGCAGGAAGACGGGCGCAATGTGTTTCGGGTTGAAGCCAGTGTGCAGGGCACGCCGGCGCAGTTGCGTCCGGGCATGGAGGGTATCGGCAAGGCCGTGGTGGGCGAGCGCAGCTTGTTGTGGATATGGACCCACGGCTTTGTCGACTGGTTGCGGCTGGCACTGTGGTCGTGGATCCCGTGAATATGCGGGCCGAGGGGGAAGCATGACCACCGACGCCCCACTGCAAAGCAGTCTGTGGTACCGGGTTGCGACGCTGCGCCCGCGGTTGCTGGCGCGCGCCAAACTGTATCGCCACCACTACCGCGGCGAGCGCTGGTACCTGTTGCAGGATCCGGCGTCGTCGCGCGTGCACCGGTTCACGCCGGCCGCCCGTCTGTTACTGGCGGCGATGGACGGCGAGCGCACCGTCGATACCCTGTGGCAACTGGCCTGCAGGCGGCTGGGTGACGATGCCCCGACGCAGGACGAGATCATCCAGTTGCTGGGGCAGTTGCATTCGTCCGATCTGCTCAGCACCGATGTCTCGCCCGACGTGGCCGAACTGTTCGAACGCGGCCAGAAACAGAAGGCGGCCAAGAGCCGGCGCTCCTGGGCCAATCCGATGGCGATCCGCATTCCGCTGGTCGATCCGGGCCGCTTCCTCGACCGCTTCGTGCCGCTGTGGCGCGTGATCTGGGGAATGCCGGGCGCCTTGTTGTGGCTGGTCGTCGTGCTGCCGGCACTACTGATGCTGCCGGCGCACTGGCCCGACCTGACGGGCAACCTGTCAGACCGGGTGCTGGCGGCCGACAACCTGTTGCTGGTAGCCCTGGTCTTTCCGCTCATCAAGGCGCTGCACGAACTCGGGCATGCCACCGCCACGCGTGCCACCGGCGGCGAGGTGCACGACATGGGCATCATGATGCTGGTGCTGATGCCCATTCCGTATGTCGACGCGTCGTCGTCCACGGTGCTGCGCTCACGCTGGCGCCGCGCGCTGATCGGCGCCGCCGGCATGGTGGTGGAACTGTTCATTGCAGCGCTGGCGTTCTACGTCTGGCTGGCAGTCGAGCCGGGCTTCACGCGTGCCGTGTGTTTCAACATCATGCTGGTGGCCGGCGTCTCGACGGTGGTGTTCAATGGCAACCCGCTGTTGCGCTACGACGCCTATTACATTCTGGGTGACATCACCGAGTTGCCCAATCTGGGCCAGCGTTCGACCCGTTATTGGGGCTACCTGTTCGAACGTTACCTCGTGCGGGTGAAGGATGCGGAATCGAACGTGCGTACGCGCAGCGAGCGGCTGTGGCTGTTTTCCTACGGTCTGCTGTCCTTTGTCTACCGGATGTTCGTCACGGTGGCCATCGCCTTGTTCATCGGCGCCAAGTTTTTCTTCATTGGTGTGTTGCTGGCGTTGTGGGCGGTGGGGATGATGGCGGTCATGCCGTTCGTGCGCGCGCTGCGATTCCTGCAGACCCGCCAGGCGCTTCGCGAGCGTCGCGCGCGCATTCTCGGAGCAACTGCCGCCGTGCTGCTGGTGCTCGGCGTGCTGGGGTTTGCCGTTCCCCTGCCCCAGCGCACCCAGGCGCAGGGCGTGGTCTGGTTGCCCGAACAATCCATCCTGCATGCCCGGACCGATGGTTTCGTGCGCCGCGTCGAGGCGGCTGCCGGCGCGCCGGTCGTCGCCGGACAGTCCCTGGTGGCGCGGTTCGATCCGGCGCTCGAGGCCCAGTTGCGCGCGCAACAGGCGCGGGTGGCTGAACTCGATGCCAGCTACCGTGTCGAGTTCGTGACGGACCGGCCTCGCGCCGAGATGGTGCGCGAGCAACGCGACGCCGAACGTGCGGCGCTGGCACGCACCCGCGCGCGGCTGGCCGAGATGCCGGTGACAGCCCGGGTGAATGGCAATTTCACGATCCAGTCGCCCCAGGACCTTCCCGGGCGCTGGCACCGGCAAGGCGACGTTATCGGCTACGTGCTGGGTGCGGGCGAGCCGATCGTTCGGGTCGTGGTCGAGCAGGCCGACGCCGGACTCGTGGGTACGACCACGCGCCAGGTGCATGTACGTCTGGCCGATGACATCGACCGCGTGATACCGGCGCACATCTCACGCCAGGTTCCGGCTGGACGCGACGAGGCGCCGAGCCGCGCGCTCATGGGCAGCGGCGGCGGTGAACTGGCAATGGATCCGTCCGACCCGGAAGGCCGCAAGACCATTGAACGCACGTTTCAGTTCGACCTGACGCTGGACGAGCCCGTTGGGCGGAAGGTCGGTTACGGCCAGCGCGTCTATGTACGCTTCGACCTCGCGCCCGCACCGCTGGCGACCCAGGCCTGGCGCAACTTGCGCCGGCTATTCCTGCGCCATTTCGATGTCTAGCGCCTCCTTGCTGCGCATGCTGCCAGGTGACTTGGCACTGGGGCGGCCGTACGCCGAGCGCGAGGAGCGCGAGCCTCCCTGGTACGACGCATTCACCGTGACGATGTGGCATTCGGTGGTGTGGCCGGCGTTGCGGCCGTTGCGCGCCGAAGGATATCGCCAGCGCGCCTTCGTGGCGCGCGTGGACGGGTTTGCCCATGCCGTGCAGGCACTGGACGACGATGGTCTGCGCCGGCGCGCGCTGGCGTTGCGCCATGCCTTGCGCGCCGAAGGATTTTCCGCTGCTCCGGTCGCCGAATGTTTCGCACTGGTACGCGAGGCGGCCAGCCGCATCATCGGCAAGCGGCACTATGCAACCCAGCTTGGCGCCGGCTGGCAGCTGCTGCGCGGAACGCTGGTCGAGATGGCCACCGGCGAGGGCAAGACCTTCGCGGCGACCTTGCCGGCAGTGACGGCCGCGCTGGCCGGTCTGCCGGTGCATGTGATCACCGTCAATGACTACCTGGCCGCGCGCGACGCTGAAACAATGCGGCCGCTGTACGACTTTTTTGGCCTGCGCTGCACCGCGATCGTGCACGACATGACGCGGGGCCAGCGCCGCGATGTGTATGCGGGCCATGTGACCTATGTTAGTAACAAGGAACTGGCTTTTGATTACCTGCGGGACCGCTCCGCGCTGGGCGACCATGCGAGCCCGCTGCACCTGGCTGTGCAGAGCCTGCGCAAAGAGCGTGCGCTGGGTGACGCCGACCATGTGCTGCGCGGCCTGGTGTTCGCCATCGTGGACGAAGCCGACAGTGTATTTATCGACGAGGCCCGCACGCCGCTGATCCTGTCGCGCACAACCGAGGTCGACGCGCAGCAAAAGGACTGCGACCAGGCGTTGTCGCTGGCGCGCCTGTTGCAGCCGGATCTGCACTACCTGCTCGAGGCGGCGCGCCGGCGCATCCGTTTGACAGACCTGGGGCGCGAGGAGATCGCGCGCCTGACCGACACCGCAGAGGTGGTGGCCGAAGAACAGGGCACGGCGGTGCGCAAACGCCAGGAGGACGTGCAGTCGGCCTTGTCCGCGCTGTTGCTGTATTCGCTTGACGAGCACTATGTGGTGATGGAGGACAAGGTGCAGATCGTCGATTCCTCAACCGGCCGCATCATGCCGGACCGCGCCTGGGAACATGGCCTGCACCAGATGATCGAGGCGAAGGAGGGCGTAGCGTTGACAGGCCGTCGCGAGACACTGGCGCGTATCACGTACCAGCGCCTGTTCCGGCGTTACCTGCGCCTGGCCGGTATGACTGGCACGGCCACCGAGGTGGCGGCCGAGATCGGCCGCACCTACGGCCTGCCGGTCACCCACGTGCCCTTGCACAAACCCTCACGTCGGCGCGACCTGGGGGTGCGGTGCATGCCGGTGGCAGCCGACAAATGGCGGGCGGTGACGGATGCCGTGCAGGCTGTGGCGGTGCAGGCGCTCCGGCCGGTGCTGATCGGAACCCGCACCGTCAGCGCCTCCGAACAGGTCAGCGCCGCACTCGACGCGCGCGGCATAGCGCATGTGGTGCTCAATGCCCGGCAGGACAGCGATGAGGCGCATCTGGTCGAGCGCGCCGGGGAGGCCGGTCGGGTCACCGTGGCTACCAACATGGCGGGGCGCGGCACCGACATCCTGCTGGCTGAGGGTGTCGCCGGGCGTGGGGGACTGCATGTGATACTGACCGAATACAACGAGTCGCGCCGGGTTGACCGCCAGTTGATCGGGCGTTGTGGGCGTCAGGGCGACCCGGGTAGCTGCGAGACCATCGTCGCACTGGACGACGAAATATTCGTCACCCACGCGCCGCAACTGGCCCGCTGGCTGGGGCCGCTTGCGACACAACGGGGCGTGCTGGCAAAGGCGGCCATTGCGACGCTGCGCTGGTTGGCGCAGGGAGACGCAGAGCGGTTGAATAGCGAAGCGCGTGAGAGCAGTCTGAAACAGGACCGGCGCCTGAGCCAGGTGCTGGCTTTTTCCGGGAGAGGTGAATGAAAAAATTTGTCTGGTGTGCCGCGTTGCTGGGCACCTCATTGGCGCAGGGCGCCGGCTACGAATGCCTGGTGGAGCCGTCGCAGACGGTGGAGCTGCGGACTGCCGTGGACGGGCTGATCGACAAGGTGAACGTACGCCGCGCCGACACGGTGCGCAAGGGCCAGCCGCTGGTCGAATTGCAGTCGCGTGCAGAGATCGTGGCCGTGGAGTCGGCCCGTTTTCGGGCTGAAATGACCGGGCAGATCGCCACGGCGCGCAGCCGCGTGGCATATGCCGCCAAGAAGTTTGCGCGGGCCGATGAACTGCAGCGCGAAAAGATGGTGTCGGCGCAGTCGGCTGACGAGGCCAACGCCGAACTGCAATTGGCGCAGGCGGAACTGCTGGCTGGCAACGAGAATCGCGATCTGGCCCGTATCGAGCACAAACGCGCGGTCGAGCAACTGGCCTTGCGCACCTTGCGCAGCCCGTTCGACGGGATCGTGGTCGAACGCATGCTGAATCCGGGCGATTTGGCCGAATCGGGCAGTGGGCGCAAGCCCGTCATGCTGCTGGCCCAGATCGATCCGCTGTATGTGGACGTGGCACTGCCCGACGAATTATTCGGTACCGTGCAGGCCGGCGAAAAAATGGTGGTCACCGTGCGCGGGCCGGGTGGACGGTACACGGCCAAAGTCCGGTTCGTCGACCGCGTGGTCGATGCCGCCAGTGGAACCTTCCTGGCCCGGCTCGAACTGCCCAATCGTGATGGCCGGATACCGAGCGGCCTGCGCTGCATGGCCGATTTCGACCCGCCGCGCGGCGACCCGGCCAAGGCTACTCCCTGAAGACGCCTTCGGCGCGAGCGTTCTTCCGCGTTGCGGCTCGAGTGCTGAGGCAGACCAGGCTCGTGTTGGGTCGCACGCCGTTCCGGCTGATTTCCCTGTGGTGGTGGTCCGGGAGGGTCCTTTGGTCGTCAATGCTTATGGGTAGTTGCCCTGAGCACGGTTTTTCGCTTGCCAAATAAAATGGTGCTATCGGTGGTCCAGGCGGCCGGCCAGCTGCGGCGCCTGTAACGACATGCGCCCGCCGACCGGACTGTCGTCTGAGTCATGGTTCCAGTTCCCCTTTATGTTCAAAAGATTGAGAAAAATCCTCACCAGCACATCGTCGATCACGATCGTGGGGTTGGTCTCGGTCTATCTGCTGGTGGGTTTCTTCCTGCTGCCAGCGCTACTGAAGTGGCAACTCGAGAAGCAGTTCGCTGACCGGGGTCATACGCTGCACGTCGATGCTGCGCGTTTTGACCCACTGCGGTTGCAGCTGGAACTGGACAAGCTGAAGCTGGTCGACAGCGCTGGTGGCGCGATGTTCGGTTTCGACTACCTGATGGTGGATCTGGACTGGCGCAGCTTCATTGACCGGACCTGGACCATCGCCGACAGTCGGCTGCTCGGCCCGACGCTGCGCATCGATCGCGCCAGGGACGGGCGCCACAATTTCAGCGCCTTGCTGGAGCAGTTCACCGCGAGCGAGCCGGCAGATGACACTGCGGACGGATCCCTGCCGCCGGTGCGGATCGCGCGCATGGTGTTGACCAATGGCCAGGTGGAATGGGTCGATCAAATGCTCGAGCAGCCACTGGTAAGCCGGGTGATGCCCTTGCACATGGAGTTGCATGCCGTCTCCACCAGCGCGGGCAGCCCCGGGCGTTACCGGATCAGCGCGCGCACCGAGGCTGGTGAGGCGCTGGACCTGGCCGGTGCGATCGGGATTGCGCCGATGCATGCTACCGGCGAGCTGACGCTGAGCCAGTTGCAGGTGGCCACGCTGGCGCGCGGTCTGAACCGGCAACTGGCACTGCAATCGCCGCGGGGCAGTATCAACCTTGGTGGCGTTTTCGATGTGGAACTGGGCAGCGCCGGTGCTCTGACCGGTGGCGCGCATGACATGCAGTTGGAGGTGGCGGACCTGTTCCTGCAGACGCCCGGATCCGCATCGCCGTTGCTGGCCATGCAAAGCCTGGCATTGAATGCGGGCAAGTTGGACCTGGCAACGCGGGAGGTTCAGTTCGACGGCCTGCAGATCGCCGATGCATCGGTCAATGCCGCCATCGACGCGCAAGGCAAGGGCAACTGGGCCACGCTGTTGCGCCCGGGCGCGCAAGCCGATGCGGCACCCGCAACGCGCAATGCTCCCAACGTCGCGCCAGGCACGGGCACGGCGGCACCTGCAGATGTGCCTTGGAGCGTGTCCGTAGGCGATGTGCGTATCGACCGACTCGCATTGGCACTGCGCGACGACTCGCAACAACGCAGCGTGTCGCTTGCCGAGCTCGGCTTGGCTACGGCGGCCAGCATGCGGCTCGGGGGTTCCGATAGCGAGGTCAAATTGCCGCAGCTGCACCTGAGCATGGCTGGCCTGGCGCTGACGCAAGGCGACAGCACGGTGTCGGTTCCGTCGACGCAACTCGACATCGGCGCCATCACCGTCAATGCCGGGTCTGACACGCTTGACGCGCGACTGGCGGGCGCCAAATTGACGCTGGCCCAGGGGGCTTCGGCCCGCAGTGGCGCGCAGTCTGCATCAGCTGGCGCCAACACCCTGGAAAGCAAAAGTATTGTGGTGCGCAACGCAGTGGGCGGTGCACGGGTGGAACTCGACGCGCCGCAGTGGCAGGTGCTGTCGCTCGTGGCCGGGCAAGGCGACCAGTCCGCGCGGATCGGCCAGCTCAGTGTCAGCGGCGAAAGCCTGGCGCTCGATGCCGGTGCCGGCAAGGCGGGAGCGGGGAAGACCAAGCTGGCGGTGACCGACCTGAAGGTGCGGGTCGATACGCTGGCGGCCAACATGGCCAACATGGCCAACACGACTGACGCTGCAAGCCGCCCCATTGACGCTGCACCCGCCAATGCGGCGAGTCCCACTGGGGCTGCGCCAGATGGTCAGACAACACTGCAGCCGGCAAGCGCTTCGGCAAGCCCAACCATGAACCAGTCGGCACAGTTGTTGCAGCTGACGTTACAGGCGCAAAGCCTGGCATTGGATCTGTCCGGCGGTGGCAACGCGCTGACGCTGGAGGCACTGCAGTCGCAGCTGAAGAACCTGCGCCTGCAAGGCGGCGAGCAGGAGCTGACGCTGACCAGCCTGGCGTTGGATAACAGCAGTCTGTTGGTGCGCCAGGGCAGCAAGGGCGCGCAACTGCAGGCCGAGGCCCCGGTGCTGCGACTGGGCGGATTGGCGGCCCGGCGCGCTCAGGAGCGGGCGGACCTGGCCGAGTTGTCCCTGCAGGGCGCACGTATTGGAGTGACCACTGCCGCAGATGGCGCGAGCGAACTTGATTTCTCCGGCATGCGCGCTACTGGCAACCAGCTGGCGCTGAGCCGTGACGCCAATACGCTGCAATTGGCAACGATCGCCGTGGGCAGTGAGATGCTCAAGCTTGCGCTGGGCCGTGATGCCGCGCGATTCTCAGGTGCTGGCGTAACTGCCGACATTGCTGCAGTGCAAGCTGCGCAAGGTGGCAATGCCGTGGCGTTGAAACAGGCACGGTGGCAGGCAAAGGCGATAGAGGGCGAAAGCGCGCTCGCAGCGGGACCACTGCGCGCCCGCGCGCGCATCAGTGGATCCGAACTCAAGCTGGATTCGCTCGACCTGGGCCGAGGCGGCGCGGCAGCGGACGCCAATGGAAAAGGCGCGGCCGCTCTGGCATCGGCCGTCTGGTCTGCTGGCAGCCTGACGCTGGAAATAGCGGATGGCCCGTTGCAGTTGCAGGGCAACGCCATGGCATTGCGCCTTGGCGATGCGCGGGTGCATGACCCGGCCGGCCTGGATGCGCAGTTGCTTCAGGTGGGCGAGATCGACCTGTCGGGCGCGGTGTTCAACCTGGCTGACCAGTTCTTCACTGCCGACGCGCTGCGCGTCAACGGCACCCGTGCATCGTTGTGGCTCGACGCGCAGGGGCGCCTGAATCTGCTGGACCTGATGGGTGCCCCGGATGCGAGCGCCGGGAAGGCCGCGACCGCAGTTGCTGCGCTGGCGCCAGCGCAGGCAGCGCTGGCGCCAGGGCCGACAACACCGGACCAGGGCGCGGCCCCGGCACTGCCGGTCACGCCGGGAGAAACAACACCGGCAGCCCCGGGGGCCTGGCGCATGGCGGTGCAGAGCGTCGCGCTGTCGGACGCCGCGGTGCAGTTCGAGGACCGGCGCCGCGAGCCGGCGCTGGCGCTGGCCCTGGAGGCGATCGCGCTGAACCTGACTGGCATGGATACCGCGTCCGAACAACCGATGCAGGTCGATCTGAACGCCACGCTCGCCAGCGGCGGACAGTTGCAAGCCAAGGGCACAGCTGTGCTGGCATCGCGCGCGGCCGACCTGAATCTGATTGTCACCGGCCTGGCGCTGGCCCCGGTGCAGCCGATCCTGTCCGACTATCTGGAGCTGACACTGGCCTCGGGCACGGCATCGACGCAGGGACGGCTGACCTACGGCAAAGTGCCGGGGGCCGCGTCGGCGCTGTCGTATACCGGCGGGTTCGCCGTGGACCAGCTACTGCTGGAAGCATTGGCATCCAAGCGGCCGTTCCTTGCGTGGGACTCGGTCAAGTCCGGCGATCTGACGCTGACACTGGAGCCGAACCGGGTCGACATCGGCGAGATCCAGATCGCCAAGCTGGCCGGTCGCCTGATCATCGCGGAAGATCAGAGCATCAACCTGACCGACGTGCTTAAAAAGCGTCCAGATGATGGCGTCGAAGCGGCAACGTCGACACCGGCTCCCGAGGCGACGTCCACCGATGGAAAGGCCGGGCCGTTTCCGGTGACGATCGCACGGGTTCGCCTGACCGACGGTTTGCTGGAGTTCGCCGATCTGAGCCTGCGCCCGCAGTTTGGCGCACGCATGCACGCGCTCAAGGGTGTCATCACCGGCCTGAGCACCGACCCGAACCGCAGTGCCAAGGTGCAACTCGACGCCCGGGTCGACAAATTCGGCTCGGCCCGCATCCGCGGGGAGATGAGCGTGCTGCAGCCTGAGAAACTGACCGAGATCGATATGGCGTTTCGCAACCTCGAGATGACCTCGCTGTCCCCCTATGTGGCCAAGTTCGCCGGTTACGAAATCGCCTCCGGCAGGTTGTCGCTCGACCTGCAATACAAGGTGCGCGACAGCAAGTTGCTCGGCGAGAACCAGGTGGTGCTGAACAAGGTCGAACTCGGCAACAAAGTCGAAAGTCCCGATTCGCTGAACCTGCCGCTCGATCTGGCGCTGGCTATCCTCAAGGACTCCAACGGGGTGATCGACATCGGCCTGCCGGTGCGGGGCGACCTGGGCGATCCGCAGTTTGACTACGGCGCGGTGATCGGCAAGGCGATCGGCAACCTGTTTAGCAGCATTGTTACGGCACCTTTCCGGGCCCTGGGCGCCTTGTTCGGCGGTGGCGACAAAGAAATCGACACGATCGCGTTCGAGCCGGGCGGGGACACACTGGCGCCACCGGAGCAACAGAAGATCGAGACCGTGGCCCGTGCCTTGAAGGAACGTCCGAACCTGATGCTCAAGGTCGCGCCGGTGTATTCCACAAAACACGATACGCCGGCGCTGCAGTCACTTGCCGTGCGCAGCGACATTGCGGTGCGCATGGGACTGGAGGTGGCGTCTGGTAAAGACCCGGGGCCGATCGACGCAGCCAACCCGCGCGTGGCTCCGGCTGCGGAGGCTGCGTTCAGTGCGCGTTATGCGCCTGCGGTGCTGGAGGCGCTCAAGCAACGTGCCATGCCAAAGCCCGATGCGACCGCGTCGGTGAGGTCGTCGGCGGAACCGTCCACTGCGGTGCCAACCGCTGATCCGAAAAAGGCCGGGACCACTACTTCCGTGGCCGCAACACCGGTCGCACCGGCCCAGCCGCCGCCCGCGTTCTACCAGGGCCTGATCGACCGCATGGTCGCAGAACAGGCGGTGACCGAGCCGATGCTGGCGCAACTGGCCACCCGGCGCGCAGGCGCCGTCGTCAAGGCCTTGACAGGTGAGGGCGGCGTGAAGCAGTCCAGGGTGGTCACCGGAGAGGTGCAGGACGTGGCGCAGGCCACCGACACCGTGGTACCGTTGAAGCTCGAACTGGACGTTGCTAAATGACGGAATCAACCCGAAACTACCTGAACCGCATAGAGAGCATGGTCTGGGCGCCGGCCGACGCGCTGGGTGCACGCACCGGCCTGTTGCGGCTGGTGCGTACGGTGCTCATACTGGGCCGCGATCTGGCCGCCGGACAACTGACGCTGCGCGCCATGAGCCTGGTCTACACCACTCTGCTGTCGATCGTGCCGCTGCTGGCACTGAGTTTCTCGGTGCTCAAGGCCTTTGGCGTTACCAACCAGATCCAGCCGATGTTGCTGAACCTGCTCGAGCCGTTGGGTGAAAAGGGCGCCGAGATTGCCCAGCGCATCGCAGGGTTCATCCAGAACATGAACGTCGGTGTACTCGGCGCGGTGGGCCTGGTGCTGCTGCTGTACACCTCCATTTCGCTGATCCAGAAGATCGAGGAGTCGCTCAATTTCATCTGGCACACGCCCCGGGCGCGGCCGCTGGGTGAGCGGTTCACCCGTTACCTGACGGTGCTGATGGTGGGGCCGTTGCTGGTTTTCTCGGCATTGGGGGTCACCGCCACGGTGATGAACATTGAGGTCGTGCGCGGCCTGATGGAGGTCGATGTGCTGGGGCAACTGCTGCAGGCGCTCAGCCGCCTGGTGCCCTACATGCTGATCATCGCGGCGTTCACGTTTATCTATCTGTTCATTCCCAATGCCCGCGTGCGGCTGTGGCCGGCTCTGGTGGGTGGCATTGTCGGCGGCATCGCCTGGCAGACTGCGGGCTGGGCGTTTGCCGTTTTCATCGCCGGCTCGAACAATTACGCGGCCATTTATGCCAGCTTCGCGATTCTGATCCTGTTCATGATCTGGCTCTATCTGAGCTGGTTGGTGCTGTTGTTTGGCGCCAGCGTGGCGTTTTACGTGCAGCACCCCGAGTATCTGTACTTGCGCGGCGGCGAGCCGCGCCTGAGCAACCGCATGCGCGAGCGGCTGGCGCTGTCGGCGATGGAACTGGTCGCGCGGCGGTTCATGGCGGGCGACACCGCGCCCTCACAGCAGACGTTCACCCAGCATTTGAAGGTGCCGGGCCATGTGCTGACGGTGGTGCTCGATGTACTCGATCGCAAGGGTTTGCTGGTGAGTTCCGCCGATGAACCGTCCACCTACCTGCCCGCGCGCGATCCGGGTCGCATCCTGATTGCACAGGTGCTCGATGCCGTGCGGGCCGCTGGCGAAGACGGCTTCCTGTCGTCGAAGTTGCTGCCGTCACATGGGTCGGTGGATGATGTCGTGGCACGGATTCAGCAAGCCACGTTGCAGTCCCTGGACGGCATGACACTGCGCGATTTGGTGGAGCGTGGGCAGGCCGATGAGCCGCAGCATCACCAGGGGCCGCCGGACCCGGTCTGGCTTGATCCCGAGCCGCTAGCCGATACCGCGCGGCCCTGATATGCGCGCCCGCACAGGCACCGGTGGCATCGGTCCAGGGCATCAGGCGTCTTTCCCGACCGTGCCGTGTGCACAGGCCTTTGCGGCGTGATTTCCGGCCCGGCTTGGGCTACAGTTCCGACACTATGTACATGCCACCTCAATTCAGCGCCCCGGATCGCGCGTTGGCCTGCGAGCTGATCCGCACCCATCCCCTGGCCACATTGATCAGCAACGATGACGACGGTTTCCCGTTCCTGTCGCACCTTCCATTGCACCTGGAACAACGCGGTGACGACCTGGTATTGCTGGGCCATTGTGCGCGGCCGAATACGCATTGGCGTTATCTGCAGTCGCGGCCGAAGGCGATTGCCAGTTTCATGGGTCCGCAGGCCTACATGTCGCCGCGCGTGTATCCCGACCTGGCACGGGTGCCGACCTGGAATTATCTGGCTGTGCAATGCACCGTGCAGGCCAGCCTGATCGATGAGCCGCTGGAAAAAGACCGGCTGCTCAAGAAGCTCATCGATGACCATGACCCGGACTACATACCGCAGTGGATCGCACTGGGAACCGAGTACCAGCACAAGATGCTGGCAGGCATCGTTGCTTTCGAATTGCGGGTTACCAATGTGCAGTGCAAGCTCAAACTTAACCAGCACCGGCCCGAGTCCCATGCCCGCATGCGGGAGATTTATGGCGCGGGCAACGAGGGGGCGCGCGCGCTGGTGACCTGGATGGATCGCCTTGGCATGGGTTGCGCCGACGCCGTGAGTGGCGGCAAGCCGGCCTGACCCGAGGATGAACGATCAGGCCTGCATGGCGCTGGCACTGGCGCAGGCGCGCCTGGCGGGTGCTGCTGGCGAGGTTCCGGTCGGGGCCGTGGTGGTCAAGGACGGCCGGGTGCTGGGCGTCGGCCACAACTGCCCGGTGGCCAGCCACGACCCGACCGCCCACGCCGAGATTGCTGCCTTGCGCGCCGCCGCCGCTGCATCCGGCAACTATCGGCTGGAGGGTTGCACCTTGTACGTCACGCTGGAGCCCTGCACCATGTGTGTGGGCGCCATGCTGCATGCGCGGCTGGCGCGCGTGGTGTTCGGTGCCACAGACCCCAAGACTGGCGCTTGCGGTTCGGTGCTCGACCTGTTTGCCGACAGCCGTATCAACCACCAGACCACGGTGCACGGTGGCGTGATGGCGGCCGAATGTGGCCAGTTGCTGCAGGACTTCTTTGCGGCGCGGCGCACCGAGAGCCGTGCCAGCGCCATGCCACTGCGCGAAGACGCCTTGCGCACACCCGACGCATGTTTCGCCAGGCTACCGGGCTACCCCTGGCAACCCCGTTACCTGTCTGATTTGCCATCATTGGCCGGGCTGCGCCTGCATTACCTGGACGAAGGCCCAAGCGACGCGCCGGTCACTTGGTTGTGCCTGCATGGCAATCCGGCCTGGAGTTACCTGTACCGCAAGATGATTCCGGTGTTCCTGCGTGCCGGCCACCGCATCGTCACGCCCGACCTGCCCGGGTTTGGGCGCAGCGACAAACCGAAGAAGGAAGCGGCCCACACATTCGGCTGGCACCGCCAGGTATTGCTGGAACTGATCGAACGGCTCGAGCTGCAACGTGTGGTGCTGGTGGTGCAGGATTGGGGCGGTCTGCTGGGCCTGACGCTCCCGATGGCGGCGCCGCAGCGGTATGACGGACTGCTGGTCATGAACACCATGCTGGCCACCGGCGATGCGCCGCTCGGCCCTGGCTTCCTGGCCTGGCGCGAGATGTATGCGAAAAAACCGGAGTTCGGTATTGCGCGCCTGTTTGCGCGTGGCAACCCGCAACTGACGGACGGCGAATGCGCGGCCTATGGGGCGCCGTTTCCCGATCGCGGCTACCGGGCGGCGACGCGGGCCTTCGCGCCGATGGTTCCGGACGCTGCCCACGCAGACGGCGCCGCCGTGTCGCGCCAGGCGCGTGATTTCTGGCGCGATGGCTGGCAGGGCCGGTCAATGATGGTTGTCGGCGCGCAGGACCCGGTGCTGGGCCTGCCGGTGATGGCGCAATTGCGCGCTGATATCTGCGGCTGTCCGGAGCCGCTGGTGCTGGCGCAGGCCGGCCACTTCGTGCCCGAGCATGGAGCGGCCATTGCCGAACAGGCGCTCCTGGTATTCGCCCACGGATAATGGCGCGTTGCGTTAACAGCCGCCCCGTGCGCGCGTCAGATCCATGAGCCATATCTACATCTATTCCCCCTCAAGCGCCCAGCGCGACAAGTTGGCATTTCGCCGCGGCTTGGCCCGTCTGCAGGCCATGGGCCATGAGGTCGAGATCGATGCCGACGCGCTGGCCACGCATATGCGGTTTGCCGGAGACGACGCCACGCGGCTGGCTGCGATTCATCGTGCGGCGGCCAGCGGCGCCGACGTGGCGATGACCAGCCGGGGCGGTTATGGCCTGACGCGACTATTGCCGGGCATCCGCTACAAGGCGTTGGCCAAGGCGGTCGAACGTGGCACCCGTTTTGTCGGCTTCAGCGACTTCACCGCTCTGCAATGCGCCTTGTTTGCCAAGACCGGCGCGGCAAGTTGGATGGGTCCGGTGGTACACGACGACTTCGGGCGGCCGGAGGTGGTGGACGACATCATGCAGGCCTGCTTCGACGACCTGCTGCATGAGCAGGGTGAAGGTGCAGGCTGGCAACTGCCGCGACCGGCGGCGCGCAAGCCGGCCGCCGCCGCCATTGCGGTCGACAAGTCCGCATTGGCGCGACCGGTGCGCAATGCAGTGCTGTGGGGTGGCAACCTGGCGGTCCTCACCGCGCTGGTCGGCACACCGTATCTGCCGCAGGTCAAGGGCGGCGTGCTGGTGCTCGAAGACATCGCCGAACACCCGTACCGTATTGAGCGCATGCTGACCCAGTTGTTGCTGGCCGGTGTGTTGGCACAACAAAAGGCCATCGTGCTGGGCCAGTTCACCCAGTACCAACTGGCGCCGAACGACAAGGGATTCAAGCTGCAGACGGTGGTCGACTGGCTGCGTAGCCAGGTCAAGGTGCCAGTGTTGACGAACCTGCCGATCGGCCATGTGCCGACCAAGGTGGTGTTGCCGTTCGGTTTGCCGGTCGACCTGATGGTCGATGGGCGCGATGCGCTGATCTACTGGGGTCACCATCACTGAGGGTCAGCGCGCAGTTTCCGCAGCGGCACGCTTTAGCTGGAGTTGCGAACAATCGAGTGGCCAAATTGGGCAGGTTTCTCTCCCGAAATCTTATGGGCAGAACTGCGGATTTCGGCATAATATTTCTTGTTCACCAAATTCGCCTGCGGCTCGCAGGTGACCCCCGACGGTTGGAGCGCACCTTGATGACTGTCTTGCATACCGTAATTTGTTTTGAAGCCCTATGAACGCATCAACACAAATTGACGGTGAGAAGATCGCTAAGGCGGTGGTCGCGCGATCACAGGCACTCCACACACTTTTGAACGAAAAGCGGACTGTGTTTTCTTGGCAGTACCTCGGCCTGATTCTGCTTGGCGGATTCTGGGGTTGGCTTGTTTTAAAAACGGGTGCGTACAGTAGTGTGTTTGTTGCCGTTGCGGCAGGCGTGGGTTTCGTTCTCGCTTGCGCTGCGTTCATTGAGTGCGTCAAACTGCGTCGTCGCCTGGAAGCACTGATCGTGCTCGTGAGTGGTCAAGATGCACTCTAACCGGACGCTCAACGCGGACCTCGCTTCGCCGCTCAGCTGTACGTCAGACCGCATATGAACCGTTCCGTTCCCCTCTCAAAATCCCGTCAGGCGTTGGGCCTCTTCGGTTGGTTGCTCGTTGCGTTTGCCGCGGCGGCAGCCGGTGGTTTTGCTTCCTCAAGCGCCCCCGCGTTCTATCAGGAAATCGTGCGCCCATCGTGGGCTCCACCTGGCTGGTTGTTTGGCCCGGTCTGGTCTGTGCTTTACGTGATGATGGGGACCGCAGCGTGGCTGGTGTGGCGCAAACGTGGTTTTACAGGAGCTGGTGGTGCGCTCGCGCTGTTCGTCGTGCAACTGGTGTTCAACGGGTTATGGACCTGGCTGTTTTTCGTCTGGCGCCAAGGTGGTCTCGCTTTTGCGGAGATCCTGCTGCTCTGGTTGCTGATCGCAATATGTGTGCGTCTTTTCTGGCGTGTCAGTGCCGTCGCCGGGGCCCTGCTCGTTCCGTACCTCGCGTGGGTGTCTTTCGCGTCCGCGCTCACGCTCGCAACCTGGCGGCTCAATCCAGTGTTACTGGGGTAAGCGCCAACCCTGCGGCCATGACGCCAGCCTCATGCGCATACACGTTTTCCGGGTATCCTGGGGCATGTCGGAATTGCGTCCTGCCGCGCGCAGGGGGGCCCTGTGTAAGGGCGCCGCTCAGGTGGCGTCGGCGGCCAGGTTTCCCAGCAGCGCGGTCAGTTGGCTGGCTTCGGTTGCACCGAGGCGCGACGACAGGTCGTGCTGGAACGCTGCTGCTTTTTCGGCCAGCTTGGCGAAAAGATGCAAACCGACATCGGTAATGAAGATCAGCACGCGCCGGCTGTCGGCTTCGTCGACGATGCGCTGCACCAGGCCGGACGCCACCATGCGGTCGACCAGCTTGGTCATGGTGGGCGGATGGATGCCCAGCAGTTGCGCCAGCTCGCCGATCGGGCGACCCCCCTCGTCGGCGAGTTTGTCCAGCACGCGCCACTGTTCGCCGGTCGCGCCCGCGTCGGCAAGCGCCCGGTCGAAGTCACGGGAAACGCGCTTTTGCGCTTGTTCCAGCAGCAGGACGATGTCGATGGTTTGGTGGTTCATGCTGGTGTGTCCGAATCACGATTCTAGCTTTAGTTGCCATGGAAAGTACTTCGCTCTTACACTGGGGCAAACAGGTAATTGGTATCGGCATGACGCAGCACGCTCGCGATTTTCACGAATTCGTTTCCTTGAAACGGACATCGAACCATCGTCGCGGCGCGCATGCCGTTTCCTCCGATTTTTGGCCTAGACCCGCGAACCGGTTTTCGATTGGTCTGTTCGTGCCGATGATCGGCGTGGCCGGCATCTGGGGCCCTTCGGCTATTGCCTGCGCCACGCTGGCGGCGGAAGAAATCAACCGGCGCGGGGGGTTGCGTGGGCGAGAGATCAGTTTCGAGTTGTTCAACGCCTCGGACGAAGCCGAAGACCTGTGCCAGCTCACCTGCGATGCGGTGGACGAGGGCCGCATCGACACCATCGTCGGCATGCACACCAGTTCGGTCAGGCGTACCGTCATCGAAGGGTGTGGCGGGCGGATTCCCTATGTCTATACCGCGTTGCATGAAGGTGGGGAGCGCTCGCATGGCGTGTATGCATTGGGCGAGACGCCGGATCGCCAGTTGCGCCCGGTGATCGACCTGTTCGCCGAGCAATGGAAAGCCAAGCGCTGGATGTTCATCGGTAACGACTACGAGTGGCCGCATATCTCGCACCGCTTGGCCCGGCAATACGTGCGCGATGCCGGTGGCGTGGTGCTCGACGAACGGTATTTCGGTTTTGGCCAGGTCGATACCGACGCCGTGCTGCAACTGATCGACGAGAACAAACCGGACGCCGTATTGCTGTCGCTGGTGGGCCAGGACGCAATCGACTTCAACCGAGCGTTCGGGCAGGCCGGGCTCGGGCGCAACATCCTGCGGTTGTCGTGTGCAGTCGAGGAGAACATCCTGCTGGCCATCGGCGAGAAGAACACCCACAACATGTTCGTGAGTTCGGGCTATTTCGGATCCTTGGGGGACGACGCCAACATGGGTTTCAAGGAGCGCTATCACCAGCGCTTCGGGCAGCGTGCGCCCACGCTCAATGCGCTGGGCCAGTCGACCTATGAAGGTGTGCATTTCGCGGCCACGCTAGCGCTGCAGGCCCGGGCACCGCGCTCCAGGGCACCAGTGGACTACGGCGGTGTGCGCGGCATTCGCTGGCGCGGTAACGATGCGATCCATTACCCGGTGCATCTGGCCCGGGCCGATGGACATTTCTTCAACGTCATCAATTCGTTCTAGACCGGTCGCATGGCTGAGCGCCGTTGGCGCAGTAGCGGCGGCGGGCAGGTAGACGCCCGGGTCGGGAAGCGCTGCTGACGCAGTGGACCTTTGCCCCCTTTTTTTGCTGACCTAGGGTTATCCCTGGTTTTTTAATTTCCATGGAAAGTAATAATGCTTTCCATGGAAATTAAATCATGGTCCATCACGGGCCATGATCATCTTGGGGGAAAGCGTGGCACTACTGGCATGGATAGTTCTGGCGATCGTGGCGGCGGCGGTGTTCATCGCGTTCATGCAGCGCTTTTACCGCAAGTCGACCCGGGAACTCGTGCTGCTGCGCACCGGCGCCGGTGGCCAGCGTATCGCGCTCGACGGCGGATTTTTCGCGCTGCCGATCCTGCACAAGGTCGAAGAAATCAACATGCGGGCGCACCGCATCGAGGTGCGCCGTACCGGTGATCAGAGCCTGCTGACCGAAGACCGGTTGCGCGTCGACGTGCACATGGAATTCCGGGTGCGCGTGGCGCCCGGGGTGGCCAGTGTGGCCGCCGCGGCCCAGGCCTTTGGCGCCAGGACCCTGCGCTCGGAGGAACTCAGCCGCATGCTGGAAGGGCGTTTTGCCGACGTGGTGCAGTCCAGTGCGTCGGTGCGCACGCTCGATGCGCTGCACCAGCAGCGGGCCGATTTCGTCCACGCGGTGCGCGAGGCGCTGCGTCCGGAGCTCGCGGAAGACGGTCTGCGGCTGGAGTCGGTAGCGCTGGTGTATTTTGACCAGACACCGTTTTCGGCACTCAATGAGAACAACGTCTTCAACTCGGTCGGTATGCGCAAGGTCGCCGAAATCGTCGCCACCAACCGCAAGTTGCGCGCCGAAACGGAGGCTGATGCGGACATATCCGTGTCGCAGACCCAGCTGACGGCGACCAAGCGGCGCATCGAGCTCACGCGTGAACAGGAGGAGGCCGAGATCGCGCAGCGGCTGGCGATCGAGAACAGCCGCACCCGCAGCGACGCCGAGATGGCCTGCGCCAGGGAGTCGGCGCAGCAGACGGTCGAGCAGGCGCGTCTGGCGCGCGAGCAGGGTCTGTCGTCGGCGCAGATCGCGCGTGACCAGGCACTGGAGCGGGCCCGGCTGGAGTCGGCGCTGGCGCTGGAGGTGCAACGCGTCGCGCAGGCGATCGAACTATCGCGCCGCCAGGAGGGCGAGGCGCTGGCGCTGATCGACGGCGAACGCGCCCGCTCCCAGTTGGTGTTGGCGCAGGAGACCGGCCAAACCGAGCGCGAACGCATCGTGCAGCAGCGCCAGCAGGAGCTGGCCCAGGCGCGCAGCCGGCAGGAGTCCGAAATCGACATGACACGCGTGAAGTCGGAGACGGCGCGTCTGCTTGCCACCGCGCAGGCGCAGGCCGATGCTGAACGCATGCGCGCCGAGGCGATGCAGACCGCAATGGCGGCCGAGGCCGCGGGCAGCCAGGCGCGCACCGACGCCGACAACCGCCAGAGTCCTGAGCTCATGCGCCAAAGGCTGGAACTGGCGCGCATCGAGGCGATTCCGAAGTTGGCCGAGAAGATCGCCAAGCCGCTGGAGAAGATCGAATCGATCCGCATCAACCACCTGTCGGGCTTTGGCGGTGGTGGATCCGCACGCGGCGATGCCCCGGCCGGCCCGCTGGACGCCATCTACGACATGGCTCTGCAGTTGCCGGTATTGAAGCGCCTGGGCGAAACCCTCGGCACCGATCTCGACATGAATATTCCCCAACTCGCGCGGGCACAGACAGACCACGCACGTGCCGTCACCGACCACCAGAAATCGGTCGGTGCGTCCCCATCCCCCACGACTTCCAAACCATAAGGATTCTTGCAATGACTTCCTCTCGCAGAAACTTTCTCGTCAAGAGCACGGCAGCGGCTGCCGCGCTGGGTGTGCCATATCTGGCCTACGCGGCAGACCCGATCAAGCTCGGCAGCGTGCTTGACACCTCGGGCAACTTCGACGCCTACGGCAAACCGATGGACATGGCCACCGACCTGGCAATCGACGAGATCAACAAGGGCGGCGGCCTGCTCGGTCGGCAGGTGTTGAAGGTAGGTTACGACACCCAGTCGAACATGGCGCTATACACCAAATTTGCGCAGCAACTGGTACGCCAAGACAAGGTCGATGTGGTGATCGGCGGCATTTTGTCGGCGTCGCGCGAGGCGATCCGCCCGCTGCTCAACCGCGAGAAACTGCTTTACGTCTATACCCCGTTGTACGAAGGCGGTGTGTGCGATGGCAATACCTTTTTGACCGGCATTACCCCGGCGCAGCAGGCCGAGGTGCTGATTCCTTACGCCATGAAGCAATGGGGCAAGAAGGCCTATATTCTTGCGGCCGACTACAACTATGGTCAGTACATGGCCAAGTGGTTCAAGAAGTTCCTGACCGACAACGGCGGCAGCGCCTTGGGCGTGGACTTCTTCCCGCTTGACGTGGCCGATTTCAACTCGACCATCGGCAAGATTCAGCAGGCCAAGCCGGACCTGGTCATCAGTGCGCTGGTTGGAGGTGCCCACCTGTCGTTTTACCGGCAGTGGGCCGCGGCCGGCATGAAGGCCAAGATTCCGATGGCCTCCACCACGATGGGGGTCGGTAACGAGCACCAGGCGCTGACGGCCTCCGAAGGCGACGGCATGCTGGTGGCTTACAACTACTCGCAGGAACTGCAGACGCCCGCCAACAAGGCCTTCCTGGCTTCGTGGGGCGGCAAATACGCCGGTGACACCAAGGTCATCCATGAACTGGCGGTGTCGCATTACCAGGGCATCAAACTGTGGGCCGAAGGGGTCAAACGGGCGGGCAGCCTGGATCGCGACAAGGTTGTGAAGGCCATGCAGTCGGGCGTGTCCATTGATGGGCCGTCTGGCAAGGTGGTGGTCGATGGCCAGACCAACCACGTGTCACTCGACGTGCACGTGATGGAAGTGCGCGGGCAGAAGCTCAACGTGAAACAGTCGTTCGCCCAGCGCCCGCCGCGTGAGACACAAGCGGTCTGCGACCTGCGCAAGACGCCGAACGCCAGCACGCAGCACGAAATCAAACTCTGAGCCGACAACAACACAACTGCCGTGTCGTGCGGGATCGGGTCACTTGCGTGATCCGATCGCGGCGCACGCGTTCGCCTTGAAGCATGGACATCGCCCTCGTCACCCTGTTCGAACTGGCTTACACCATTGGCACGCTGGCGCTGGCAGCGGCTGGCTTGGCGCTGGTGTTCGGCTTGATGCGGGTCATCAACCTGGCCCATGGTGAATTCATTGTGCTCGGCGGTTACGCCACCATCGTGGCCATGCAGTACGGCTGCAACGTCTGGCTGGCCATGCTGGTGGTGGCCCCCATCGTGGTGGGCATCTTCGGCCTGCTGGTTGAGCGGTTGGTGATCCGCTGGTTGTACGGCCGCACTGTGGACACCATGCTGGCGACCTGGGGCCTGTCGCTGGCCATGTCCGGTGGCCTGTCGATGGTGTTCGGCACCACCACCACCGGTGTTCCCAATCCGCTCGGAGCCGTCAACATCGGCACCTACAGCGTGGGTGGGTATGGCCTGTTCGTAATCGCCATTGCCGCGCTGCTGCTGGTCACCATGTACCTGGTGTTGCGCCACACCCGTGCCGGGCTGATCGTGCGCGGCGCCATGCAGTCCGCTGATGTGGCGGCCTCGCTCGGCCACTCGCCGCAACGCATCTACATGGCCACCTTCGTGGTCGGCTCCATGGTGTCCGGTCTGGCCGGCGGTGTGTTGTCGCCGTTGATCGGGTTGACACCCAACGCCGGAGGCCAGTTCATTGCCAAGGCCTTCATCACAGTCATCACCGGCGGCGCGTCGGTGGTGGCGGGCCTGCTGTCAGCCAGTGCGCTGCTGGGCACCGTGTCCAAGGTGTTCGAAGCCCTGTCCACCTCCGTAGTGGGTGAGGTCGCGCTGCTGCTCTCGGCCATCGTGCTGCTGCGCCTGCTGCCACAGGGCATTACGTCGCGCTGGTTCAAGGGGGCGGCATGAGCCGCCGGGCCGTTCCCAAGGCGAATGGGCCCGCAGTGCGCAGCACGGAGGGTTTCCAATGAGCAATCGACGTCGCGGAGCGGCGGCAGACCCGGCGCGTGGTGCGCTTGCGTTGCGCCCCGACCAGATCCCGCGCGCCTGGTGGACCGGTTTCGCCGTGGCGCTGGTGCTGCTGGCGCTGGCGCCGCTGGTGGTGGGCGAATACACCTTGACGCTGCTGGTGGTGTATGGCCTGCTCGCTTTGTCGTTGGCATTCGTCTGGGGTATCAGCGGCATCCTGTGTTTCGGGCAGGCCGCGTTTTACGGGCTGGGCGCCTATGCCTATGCCGTGGCGGCCATCAACTTCGGCGAGTCCACCGGTGCGGTACTGGTTGGTGTTCTTGTTGCGGGTGTGTTTGCACTGGCGCTGGGCGCGATGATGTTCTACGGCCGCATCGGCGACGTCTACCTGGGTGTCATCACGCTGGTGACCACGCTGATCCTTTTCAAATATGCCAACAGCACGGCCGGCGAAGCCTATGTGATCGGCGAAGCGCGGCTGGGCGGCTTTAACGGCATCCCCGGATTTCCGATCCTCAACGTGCCCGGCCTGCCGGACCAGCCGGTATACGGCCTGGCGCTGTATTACGTCGCAGCTGTGGTGCTGCTGCTGTGCTGGTATCTGTGCCGCCGGCTCAGCGCCAGTGCCTTCGGCCGCTTGCTGGCCGGCATTCGTGAAAACGAGCTGCGCGCCGAACTCTCGGGTTACGACGTGCGCCTGGCCAAGACACTGGCGTTCGGTTTCGGCGGCGCGCTGGCCGGCCTGTCCGGCGTGTTGTATGCCTGCTGGGCGGAGATCGTGACGCCCGAGGTGTTCTCGCTCGGCGTCTCGGCCGAGATCATCATCTGGGTGCTGGTTGGCGGCATCGGCACGCTGGCCGGTCCGGTGCTGGGTGCCATCGGCCTCGGCGCCCTCAAGGGCGTGCTGGGCGCACAGCAATGGATCAACAACGCGGTGGTGATGGGCGTGCTGCTGGTTCTCGTGGTGCTGTTTCTGCCCAGTGGCATCCTGCCGACAGTGTCGCGGGCGGCGCTGCGCGTGCGCGATGGGTGGCACCGCGCCCGTGGGCGAACAGCGCAGGCAAGGAGCGATGATGGCGAATGAAACGGTCGTCGAGGCGAATGCGGTGGCGATGCGTTTCGGTGGCGTCAATGCGGTCGACGGTGTATCGATCAAGCTGGCACGCAACGAACTACGTTGCCTGATCGGCCCCAACGGCGCCGGCAAATCCACCTTCTTTAAATGCCTGAGCGGACAACTCGTTCCGACCGAGGGCGAGATTTTCCTGAACGGGACGGAGACCACGGGCTGGAACGTGCACGAAGTCGCCCGCCTCGGTGTGTCCACCAAGACCCAGGTGCCCAGCCTGATGAATGCGCTGACAGTGCACGAGAATCTGTGGCTCGCGGCCAGGGCGGTGCGCAGCCGCACCCGCGCCGAGGTCGGCGACGCGGTGACGGATCTGCTGGACCAGCTCGGCATTGCCGGTCATGCCTGGACACCGGCCGGTGCACTGGCGCACGGCCAGCGGCAGATCGTCGAGCTGGGCGTGGTGTTGGCAAGCGATCCCTGGCTGGTACTGCTCGATGAGCCCGCCGGCGGCCTGACCGGCGACGAGGTAGACCGCATGGCGACACTCGTGATTGCGTTGGCCGAACGGGCCACCGTGGTCGTGGTCGAACACGACATGCATTTCGTGCAGGCCATCGCGCAGACCGTGACGGCGTTTCACCGTGGCCGCGTGCTGGCGCAGGGCCTCGCATCCGAGGTACTGGCGGACGAGCGGGTGCGCGACGTCTACCTCGGCAAACACCATGGGGTGAAACGATGAGCCGCCGGGCCGCTCCCAAGGCGCATGCCGCAGCGCGCCGCGCGAAGGCCTCGTTGTGCTGCCGCCGGGCCGCTCCCAAGGCGCATGCCGCAGCGCGCCGCGCGAAGGCCTCGTTGTGCTGCCGCCGGGCCGCTCCCAAGGCGCATGCCGCAGCGCGCCGCGCGAAGGCGGCCGTGTGAACCGGGACGCAGCAGTTGTTGATGTGGACGCCGACCTTGACCTGGCGCTGAAGGTCGACGGGCTCACGGCTGGTTACGGACCGATGACGGTATTGAACGATCTGTCGCTGCAGGTCGGCCACGGTGAGATCGTCGGTGTGCTGGGCGCCAATGGCATGGGCAAGAGTACGCTGATGAAGACGCTGGCCGGCGTAATTGTGGCGCGCGCCGGCACGGTGCTGACCAATGGCGAGCCGATCCACAAGCTAGCCGCGCACGAACGTGCACGTCGGGGCATTGCCTACGTGCAGCAGGGGCGCGGCATCCTGGGCACGCTGACCACGCGCGAGAACCTGCGCATCGCTTGGTCGTCCGAGCTGGGCGAGAGCGAGGACATGGCGGTGGCGCGGGTGCTCAAGCTGTTTCCACGCCTGCATCCGCTGCTGGAGCGCCGCGGCGGCGCGTTGTCGGGTGGCGAGCAGCAACTGCTTGCGCTGGCGCGCGCGCTGGTTGCGCAGCCCTGGCTGCTGCTGCTCGACGAGCCGACCGAAGGCATACAGCCATCCATCATTGACGAGATCGCGCAGACCCTGGTGCATCTGCGCGACCAGGAAGGCCTGTCCATTCTGGTGGCCGAGCAGAATCTGGATTTCATCCTGGACTGCTCGGACCGGGTGCTGATGCTGGAGAAGGGCGCCATTGTCAATACGTTGACGGCGGCCCAGCTGCGCGAGCCGGCGCAGTTGGACAAACTGCTGGGCTGGGGCGCGGCGCGCTCGACGCGCGGTGCGCCGGACACATCCGGCGCTGCAGCGCGCTCGCAGATGGCAACGCAGGCTGCAGTACCGACACCGCCGCCGCCGCCAGCTATGCCAACAGCTACAACGACACCCGTACAGCCACCGAGTTCACCATTGGCCTCGTACGCAGCAAAGGAGCACGAGCGCTTCGATGCAGTGGTTGCACCGGCGTCCGGGCCACCCCACACCAAGGAACACACCATGGCGATTCGCCGACCCACACTGGAGCAGTTGCGCCTGCTGACCGCCGACCTTCACATGCATCTGTCCGAGTCGGAACTGGTGCAATACCAGAAGCAGATGGAGGGCAGCTTTGCCGCCTACGATCGCGTCGACCAGCTGCCGGATTTCCTGCCCGAGGTGGTCTACCCGCGCACACCGGGACGCCGGCCGTCGGCCGACGAGAACAAACTGAATGCCTGGTATGTCAAGACCGACATCCGGGGCGCTGCCAGTGGACCGCTCAGGGGCCGCAAGGTGGTTCTGAAGGACAACATCGCGCTGGCAGGCGTGCCGATGATGAACGGCTCCTCGACGCTGGAGGGTTTCGTGCCGGAGGTCGATGCCACGGTGGCGCGGCGCGTGCTCGACGCCGGCGGCACCATCGCCGGCAAGGCGCATTGCGAATTTTTCTGCCTCTCCGGCGGCAGCCATACCAACGCCACCGGGCCTGTGCACAACCCGTGGCGCATGGGTTATATCGCGGGTGGCTCTTCGTCGGGTTGTGGCGCGCTGGTTGGCGCCGGCGAGATGGAGCTGGCCATTGGCGGCGACCAGGGCGGTTCGGTGCGCATTCCGGCCGCGTTCTCGGGCTGTTACGGCATGAAAGGCACGCATGGCCTGGTACCGTACACCGGCGCGATGCCGATTGAGGCCACGATCGACCACCTGGGGCCGATCACCGGCTCGGTGGCCGACAACGCGCTGCTGCTAGAGGTGATCGCCGGCGAGGACGGACTCGACCCGCGCCAGTACGCGCCGCGCACCGCACGGTATACCGACGCTCTGGACAAAGGTGTGGACGGGCTGCGCATCGGGCTGGTGACCGAAGGATTCGGCCTGGCGGGCGGCACGCCGGGTCTGGATGAGAAGGTCAGGGCGGCGGCCGACCGCCTGCGCGGGCTGGGTGCCAGGGTCGAGGTGGTTTCGGTACCGATGCACGCGGACGGCCTGGCGATCTGGACACCGATCGCGCTTGAAGGCCTGCAGGCGCAGATGATGCATGGCAACGGCATGGGCTTCAACTGGCGCGGCATGTATATGCCCAGCCTGATCGACCGCCATGCCGGCTGGCGCGCGCGCGCCGACGAGTTATCGCCGTCGCTCAAGGTGTCGATGTTCGTCGGTGAATGGTTCCTGCAACACCACCGGGGGCGTTACTACGCCAAGGCGCAGAACCTGTCGCGCCGGCTGCGGCTGGCGTACGACGACGCGCTGGCGCGTTACGACCTGTTGGTGATGCCCACCGTGCAAATGACGGCGCAACCGATTCCGGCGCCAGACGCGCCGGTATCCGAGGTGATTCAGCGGGCCTTCGAAATGGTCGCCAACACGGCGCCGTTCGACGCCACCGGCCATCCGGCGATGAGCGTGCCGTGTGGTTTGCTGGGGGGCTTGCCGGTCGGCCTGCAGCTGATCGCCCGCCATTGGGAAGAGGCTACGATATACCGGGCGGCCTCGGCCCTGGAGAAGTCCGGTGATTGGAGGTCGTGGTGAGAACCAATCCCTTTACCAGTTTTCAGAGCGGCGCAGACGCGGTCTCGCGCCGGCCCATCGGTGGCAGCGCGCATGTCAAGGGCCCGACGGCTCCGGCGCTGGTGGACCTCACCATCGGGCAGCAACTCGACGCCACGGTCGATGCACACGGCGAGCGCGATGCCTTCGTGTTTGTCGCGCATGGCGTGCGCTGGACCTGGCGCCAGTTCCAGGGCGAGGTAGAGCGCCTCGTCTGTGGTCTGCTGAGCCTGGGCGTGGAGCGGGGAGACCGGGTCGGTATCTGGTCGCCGAACCGCCCCGAATGGGTGCTGGTGCAATTCGCCACGGCACGTATCGGCGCGGTGATGGTGAACATCAACCCGGCCTACCGCGTCAGCGAACTGGAATATGCGCTGCACAAGGTTGGCGTCAAGGTCCTGTTTACTGCCGCCGGTCTCAAGAGCAGCGACTACCTGGCCATGCTGGCCGAGGTCATGCCGGAGATGCCGCGCTGCCTGCCGGGTCAGATCGCCAGCGCCCGGTTGCCCGCGCTCAAGACCGTGGTGCATTTCGGTGACTTCTACCGCGCCGGCATGTTCAGTTTCGATCAGATCGCCGGTATGGGCGGCCCGGCGCAGCGCGCCTATGCCGACGTGCTGCAAAAGGCTTTGGGCCCGCATGATGCGATCAATGTGCAGTTCACCAGCGGCACCACCGGCCTCCCCAAGGGCGCAACGCTGAGCCACCACAACATCGTCAACAACGCCCGCTTTGCTGCCATGGCGATGCGCCTGACGCCGGAGGACCGCCTGTGCGTGCCGGTGCCGCTCTACCACTGCTTCGGCATGGTGCTGGCGGTGCTGGCCTGCACCTCGACCGGGAGCTGTCTGGTGTTTCCGGGCGAGTCGTTCGACCCGGCGTCCACTCTGGGCGCCGTGGCTAACGAAAAATGCACCGCGCTGCATGGCGTGCCGACAATGTTCGTAGCGATGCTGGGCGCACCGGAGTTCGGCCAGTTCGACCTCTCCAATCTGCGCACCGGCATCATGGCCGGCTCGCCGTGCCCGATCGAGACCATGAAACGCGTCATCTCTGACATGCACATGCGAGAGGTCACGATTGCCTACGGCATGACCGAGACGTCGCCGGTGTCGTTCCAGAGCGCCGTCGACGACCCGCTGGAACACCGCGTCTCGACCGTCGGCCGCATTCAGCCGCACCTGGAGGTCAAGCTGGTCGATACCGACGGCCAGACCGTCGGCATTGGCCAGACCGGCGAGTTGTGGACCAAGGGTTATTCGGTCATGCGTGGCTACTGGGGCGACGACGCCCGCACCCGCGAGGCCATCGTCGACGGCTGGATGCGCACCGGAGACCTCGCCACCATCGATGCCCATGGCTACTGCAACATCGTTGGCCGGCTCAAGGACATGCTGATCCGCGGTGGCGAGAACATCTACCCGCGCGAGATTGAGGAGTTCCTGTACCGGCATCCGGCCGTCGCCGAGGTGCAGGTATTCGGGGTGCCGGATACCCGTTATGGCGAGGAGATCTGTGCCTGGGTCGTGCGCAAGCCCGGTGCGTCCGTTAGCGACGCCGACCTGCGTGACTTTTGTCGTGGGCAGATTGCGCACTACAAAGTTCCACGGCATATCCGGTTCGTCGATGCGTTGCCGATGACGGTGACGGGCAAGGCACAGAAATTCGTGATGCGTGAGGCGATGGTGAAGGAGTTGGGGGTGGTGCAGGACAAGACGGCTTGAAGGAGGTTGGGGCGAAGCGTGTGCAGCGCGGCGCCGGGCCCCATCGGCGGCGCGCGGTCAAATCGACATCGGCGATAACATCCAGGGCGATACAGCGCGTCAGCCGCAGGACGATAGACGCCAACAATGGCGTTGGGCTCGATTTGCGACCGCGCTGACGTTGCGGGGCTACTAGCGCGGACCGCGCCATGAAATCAACCAGTCAGGAAAATCCAATGGATCGCAGCCTCGCAGCCGAAACATCGCCCCGCACCGTCCCGGTTCCGACGGCCGTCAGCCCGGAGATGCAGACGATCATCGGCGCCCCGCCGCGTCCGTACTGGAAACTGCGACCCAAGACACATGAAGAGTGGAAGGCGTTCATCGATGCGGCCGCGGCAAATGCAATCAGCGCGCTCCCGGCACTATGCGAACGGCGGGGCGTTACCTTCGAGAAGACGACGATCGCTGGCGTGCGCGCCTTCGTCGTGACGCCGCAGGAGATCTCGGCGGAGAACCAGAATCGTCTGCTCATCCATTTGCACGGCGGATGTTATGTCCTTGGCCCGGGCGAGGCCGGACTGCCCGAGGCTGTGATGATGGCCGGCTTCGCCCGCTGCAAGGTGATCTCAGTTGATTATCGAATGCCACCGGAAGCGTTTTTTCCTGCGGCAATCGACGACGCTCTCGCCGTTTGGAAGGCCACGGTCGAGACCACCAACCCTCGCAAAATGGCGGTGTTCGGAACATCGGCCGGCGGCGCGCTGACGCTCGCGCTGGTCGCGCGGGCGAGGGCGCAGGGGCTGCCTCTGCCTGCGGCAATCGCGCCGGGAACGCCGATGTCGGATACGACCAAGACGGGCGATACGTTTTATACCAACGAAGGCTTGGACAACGTGCTGGTGTCGCGCGACGGCTTTTGCGACGCCGCTGCGCGGTTCTATGCGAACGGTTGCGATCTCGCCGACCCGCGCTTGTCGCCCGTCTATGAAGACCTCAGCGGTTTTCCTCCAACGCTCCTGACGAGCGGCACGCGCGACCTGCTGTTGAGCAACACTGTTCGCGTCCATCGAAAGCTGCGCCAGGCCGGAGTCGAGGCGGACCTCCATGTCTATGAGGGCCAGGCACATGCCCACTATCTCTTCAACGACATGGCCCCGGAAACCGCAGAAGTGTTCGGCGAGATCGCGATGTTCTTCGACAAGCATCTCGAGAGTTAGCGCTCCGGGCGGCTGCGGCGCTGTAAGCGTCGCGCCGCGCAATCCAGCGATCCCGCCACGATCCGCCACGGCCCCGGAGACACCATGTCCGACACCATTCGCCCTTTCCGCATCGCTGTCCCCGACAGCGTACTGACCGATCTGCGCTCCCGCCTGCACGCCACGCGCTGGCCCGAAGCCGAACTCGTGAACGACTGGAGCCAGGGCGCACCCCTGGCCTGGATCCAGGAGGTATGCAAATACTGGGCTGGCGCTTACGACTGGAGGACTCGTGAGGCGCTACTGAACCGGTTCGACCAGTTCGTCACCACCATCGACGGCCTGGATATCCACTTCATTCACCAGCGCTCACACCATCCTGAGGCGCGGCCGCTGTTGATCACACACGGGTGGCCCGGCTCGATTGTGGAGTTCCACAAGGTGATCGAGCCCCTGGTGAATCCTACCGCTTACGGTGGGGATGCCGCCGACGCTTTCCATGTGATCTGCCCTTCGCTGCCGGGGTTCGGATTTTCCGGCAAGCCTACCGCGACCGGCTGGGGCGTCGCGCGCATCGGCCAGGTGTGGGCGGCACTGATGGCGCGTCTCGGTTACGACCGGTATTTCGCTCAGGGTGGCGACTGGGGCTCGGCTGTCACCCATGCCATCGGGGCCGACGATGCCACGCACTGCGTGGGCATCCACGTCACGCTGACGATGGGTATTCGGCCCAAGGTCGAAGGCGAGCCCACGGCCGAAGAGCAGCGCGCACTGGCGGGTGCCAAGTACTACGCCGACTGGGATTCGGGCTATTCCAAGCAACAGGCGACCCGGCCACAGACGCTGGGTTATGGTCTGGCGGACTCACCCGCCGGGCAGGCCGCCTGGATTCTTGAGAAGTTCTGGGCCTGGACCGATTGCGACGGTCATCCCGAAAATGTGCTCAGCCGCGACGAGTTGCTCGACAACGTGATGGTGTACTGGGTCACCAACAGCGCCACATCGTCAGCGCGCCTGTATTGGGAGAGCTTCGGCAAGGCCCGCGTCGGCAAGGTACGGGTGCCAGTTGGCGTTGCGGTCTATCCCAAGGAGATCGTGGTACCGGTGCGAAGCTGGATGCAGGACGCCTTCCCCGACATCCGCCATTTCGTGACCATGGCCAAGGGCGGCCATTTCGCTGCCTTCGAGCAGCCGCAGCTATACGTGGAAGACGTCAGGGCGTATGTCAGGCTTTTGCGCTGATTCGTACCCAGGATTCTGAACCGCTCGTGGACAACACTGGATCGAGAGCCAGATCCGGTCCCTTGCCTTCAGACGCATTCTGAAGAAGACGCACGATCCAACCGGGCGTTGGGGGGCGTTGGGGTCAGGCCTATACCTTGCACCCGCACGGTACAAGGTATAGGCCTGACCCTATCGGTCCTATCGGTCCTATCGGTCTGACCCTATCGGTCCCCTATCGGTCGCTGGCCACGACGGCTGGTCTCGACTGGTTCCAGCGGCTTGAGCGCCGCAGAACGAATCCGCCTGATCGATAATTGAAGTCGTCAGCGGCGAGGACTAAATCCTGTTGAAGGAAGGCTCCCCGTGACGCCGACCGCGCGGAACGCGGCCTATTCCCCACCGAGAGTCATTCATGATCCAGTCGATCCCATCTACCGCGCTGCAACTGCGCTCGCTCGTGCAGGCTGACGGCACATTGCAGATCAGCCTGGAGCCAACTCCCGTTCCCGCTCCGGGTCCTGACGAGGTGTTGATCCAGGTGCAGGCAACCCCGATCAACCCGTCGGATATTGGTCTGCTGTTCGGACCTGCCGATTTGTCTTCTGTGAAGGTGACTGGCAGCGCCGACCGGCCGCTGGTCACCGCCCGCATCCCCGAACGCGCCATGCCCGGAATGGCCGCGCGACTGGGGCAGAGCATGCCAGTGGGCAACGAGGGTGCCGGGCTGGTGGTCGCCGCCGGTTCCTCGCCTGCCGCGCAGGCCTTGCTTGGCCGCACGGTGGGTGTGATTGGTGGAGCCATGTACGCCCAGTACCGGGCCATGCCCGCGGCGCAGTGCCTGCCGCTGCCGGACGGTACAACGGCGGCCGAGGGCGCATCGTGCTTCGTCAACCCGCTGACCGCGCTGGGCATGGTCGAGACGATGCGGCGTGACGGCCACACGGCCCTGGTGCACACCGCCGCAGCAAGCAACCTGGGCCAGATGCTCAACAAGATCTGCCAGAAGGACGGCATTGACTTGGTCAACATCGTTCGCACGCCCGAGCAGGCGGGGCTGCTGCGTGCGATCGGCGCCAAGCATGTGTGCGACAGCAGTGCGCCTGAATTCATGGCTGAGCTGACCGACGCGCTGGCGAGCACGGGCGCCACGATCGCGTTCGACGCCACTGGCGGCGGCACGCTGGCCGGGCAGATCCTGCAATGCATGGAAATCGCCATCAATCGCAACGCCAAGGAGTACAGCCGCTACGGCTCGGAGGTGCATAAGCAGGTCTATCTGTATGGCCACCTGGATACCCGTCCGACAGAAATCCAGCGCACCTTTGGCATGGCCTGGGGTGTGGGTGGCTGGCTACTGTTCCCCTTCCTGAACAAGATCGGGCCCGCTGCTGCACAGGTGCTGCGCGAGCGCGTGGCCGCCGAGCTGAAGACCACGTTCGCCAGCCACTATGCGCGTACGGTATCGCTGGCCGACGCGCTGAGCGCCGACGCCATCGCCTTCTATGGCCCGCGCAACACCGGCGCCAAGGTGCTGATCGATCCGTCGATGTGATCGCGTGACGGCAACCCGGAAGTATTCGGCGCAGGGGCTTCCGGCCTGGAAAAATCGTTCAGGTCGCCGTTCAACCTGCGCGTGCGCCTTTGTGCCAACTGCGCCGCTGCCACGGTAGCAACGACCTAGTGGCCTTGGGTGCCCCAGGTGTGGGCGTTGGTGCCCGTGCGCAGGATGCGGATCAAGCCCCTTACTGGCGTGGTCGATGCGAGAAACAGCACATCGCGGCGGTAGCCTTTCTCTTTGCGCGTTATGTGCGCGACAGCTTTGCTGTTGCCTTCAAGCAAGCGCGTTCGCACGTCCTGGCGGCTGCTTCGCCAGACTTGAAAACTGCCGGTCGCGAAGACCAGCCTCAGCGCTACTGCCATAGTCAGCCAGGACCTGGCGACCCAGGAACTGCGCAGAAAGGTGCCTAATCGGCCGTAATCGGCCAGCTCGATGTCGGACGAATAGGTTTCACGGTTACGGCTGAATCGCCTGATGTGGCCTGCCCATAGCCCCACACCGGTGAGCCCTGTGCCCAACCAAATGGCCCACCAATAAGACCATAAGCCCAAGCTGTCCCGCATGGTCAATGTGGGCCATGCCTCCAGCGTCCAGCTTTGGCCCAGTACCCCAAATTCGCGATTCACAGCAACGGCCCCTGCAGTGGATGGGGTGCCAGTCGACGAGGTATAAAACGGTTCTGTCTCGCCTGAGCGGGTCAGCTGCAGGGTGATCTGGCTCGTGCTGGGGTTCAAGTCGGACAGCACATCATCGACCAGCAGGGGCGCGTAGGACCAGCCCATCACGGCTCTTTCGCGTTCCTCGGGTGTTCGCGTTGTCAACCCCATCCCGTAGATCGGCAGCAGAATCAGGAATCCCCGACGCCGCTTGCCAACAGCCTGGGCCAGCGTGATGGGCTCAGTGAGTTGGGGCTGGCCTTCACGGGCGGCTGCCAATGCGGCCGCCCGGAGTTTGGCTTCGGAGGCGATGTCCAGCCCTGTGGCCGTTTCGTTGCCTGCGGTGGGGTAGATGTATCGGATGACAAAGCGGTCGCCTCTGTGCGGGGCAAGGGCACGGATGGCAAAGTCGGGCGCGCTGTCAGCCCGGGCGCGGGCAAGAGAACGTGCCTCCTGCGCGACGGGAACCTGCCGGATAAAGCCCAAACCGGGCGCGCCGGGTAATTCGTCCTGCAACTCAAAGGTCTGGCTGTAGGCTACAAACTCACGTCGATTGACCGACTCCACACCCGCCGTGACGATGGCGTCCCGCACCCCGCGCAGGCCGTATGCGTACCGGGAAAAACGCTGACGCACATAAGAATCTGCCTCGACGGTCAGCTTGGCCGTTTGTGCCGCCAGCGCACTCTGGTTGTACTGGTGGAGCGCCCATGCCGCGGTGACCGTAACAAGGACGCCCAGAAACAGAGGGCTCCACCATTGGGTAACCTTCGTCTCTGTCGCTATTCCTGATGTCACTATTGTCTGGAATCTCCGAGGTTGGCCTCAAGAGATGGTGCGTACAACCCATCAATCTGTGTCGCTCGGTGTGACCCAGGGCGCCGTTTCGTCGTACCAAGGCGGCCGTCAAGCTGCACACGCTGCTGGACCTGCGTGGCTTGACTCCCAGCTTCATCCGCATCACCGACGGCAAGACACACACGGTGAACGTGGTGGACGATCGGTACCCCTACGGACAAGACTCTGGTCAGCCTAAGCAGGAACGGGTGCAGTGTCTGTGCGCTGCCGTACATAGTGTGTGACCGAGCGCGCTTCAGCATCACTGAATCAAAGAGTGCCCCCTGCGAAACCCGCCGTCTGCAAACCCGGCTTGTCGCGCTTCGGCATGGCCGGTTCACTGGCGCGAGCCGTCAGACTTTCGACGACTGAATCCGGCCTGATTCAGACACCCCCCACAATCGGGGGAGTCCATCCGGACGTTGGAGTCGCACCATCCCGCCACAACCCACTCCCACCACCATGAACCGATTGCAGTCAGAGTTGGAACGCCTGTACATCCCCAGGCCACAGGATCGCCTTGCAGCTGACATGCAGTCTGCGGCCCTGATAGACCCCTCGGGCAGGGTGCGTGCCATGGTGATGGAGTTAACGCGACCGCCGGACTGGGAGGCCTTGTCCAGAGTCTGGCACGGTGTACAGGTCGAACTTGAACTTCCTGCCCCGGCGATTGCCGTCTCCGGTACCGATGGACTTCAGCTCTGGTTCTCGCTCACAGAGCCGATCACGGTCGCGCAGGCGCATGCGTTTCTTGAGGGTTTGCGGCGGAGTTTTCTGGCTGATATTGAGTCCGCCCGCGTTCGTTTGATGCCTGCTTCTGACGCGTCCGCGCTGCGCCAGGATCTCCATGCCGCGCGGGTACCGGCGATGCAGGACAACAGCGAGAACTGGTCCGCATTCCTGGCGCCTGATCTCGTGCCGATTTTTGCTGAATCACCATGGCTGGACCTTGCACCCAGTGAAGAAGGGCAGGCCACTTTATTGCGCAGCATCGAGGTGATGACGCAGTCTGCGTTCGAGGCTGCATTCGCGAAACTCGAACCGACCATGCATCCGCTGACTTCGACCGTTGCGGTTGCGGGCAGCGTCGACGACCGCGGTGCGCGCGACCGACCAGAAGCGGCTTCTGCAGGTGATGATCCCAAACAATTTCTGCTCCAGGTCATGAAAGACAATACGGTTGCACTGGCCCTGCGGATAGACGCGGCCAAAGCACTGCTGCAGCACGCAAACGATGGTCGCCTTACGCAACACGACTGATCTGCGCAGTCTTTTTTCAGGTTGTCGTGCCTTGCGCAGCAGCGCTTGGTGGCAACAATTTGGAAACCGCGCGCAACCTCTGGTGAGCGGGGCCGTCCCACACAACGGGTAGCTGATTTCTTGCTTGCAGATAGTGGTGCGTGAAAACGTCCAGATAGGCTGCCAGTGTTTGCCCGGCCACATCTTCGCCAGCCAGGGCGAGGCACAGCGCTGCTACCTCACTGGTGCAGAAGTGATCGTCGCGGCGGGATCTGCGCAATTGGTATTCCGATTTCCGGTCCGGGTTCAGGCTGAGCACAGGCAAAGCGTCGAGATAAGGGCTGCGACTGAACATCTTGCGGGCCTCGGCCCAGGTGCCATCCAGAAGGATGAACAGGGGGCGCTTGTCCGTCGCAGCGCAGGGTGCAGCAGGGCGTTTAACGCCGGACACAACCCGCCCGGGCGCCGCATATTCCCCCGGAAAAACCACATAGGGTTGCCACTGCGGATCGCTCAGCAAAGTCAGAAGCGCCGGGTCTGTTTCGGTGCGGGCCCAGCTGAAGGCGAAAGTGTCTGTCACCATGTCGGCAATCAACCAGCCCGTGTTGCTGGGCTTGAGCGGTTCGATGTCCGCCATGAGCAAGCATACCCCTGCGCGGGTCTGCACTGCGGGGCGCTGGGCACACATGCAGTGGCTGGGCACCAATCGGCAGCCGCCACAACGCTCGCGCTTGAACCCGCCCCGGGCAAGAAAGGGTTTGGTACTGCGCGCGAGTCGCGTGGCGCGAAGGACTGAAACGGCGTGGGACATGTGGCGATTGTCGATCGTCATCAACCTCTGATCCAGCAACGCCGGTGGCACGGGCTGGTTGGCCCCGGTTTCCCTATCTGCCCATTCTCATGCGCGCCGCCGATCAGCAACACCATTGGATCCGCCAGCACTGCTGACTTTGTTGCGCCCATGGCCTTGGTCAGGCCACCCGGGCGGCGGCGCAACTCGGACCTGTGGGCCAGAGCCATCATCCGTGCGGGATGGTTTTCCGCCAGGAGCGCTGTCTGCATGGAGAACCGAAACGGGCCGCGATTGCGGCCTGTTCCAAGGCAGGCGAGGCGCCCGCCTTATGCCTTGTCGATGGTGTCCTTCAGGACCTCTTTGGCATCGCCGACATTTTTCTGGACGCTGCCTTCGACTTGTTTCAACAGGCCCTTGGCCTGTTGTTCCTTGTTGCCGACCAGTTCGCCCGCCTTCTCTTGTATCTTGCCGGCGGTTACGGTCGCGGCACCCTTGATTCGATCGCTGTTCATTTTTTCTCTCCTTGCGTTGCATGATGCAGGCTCGGAAAGCGTTTCCCCGATCCGCAAAAGCATTGGATCTGATGGCGCGCGCCGCGTATGCCGGCTCAAGCCGCAACCCGTTGTAAGAGCTTGCCTACGCCATCAGTTGCAGAGGGTGATGCCTGCGGCGGGAAGATTTTCCACCGGGCCAATGCCACCGATCGGATCGGCCACAATGGGGCCGGCCCAGCTCATGGCCTTGTGTTCACCATCGCGCGCTATGCCGCCGCCCATTGCCGGCCTGTCTGTGGCCGGGCTCGAAAGATGTCCCGCGTGTCCGACCCGCTGATCGATATCAATCTGGACGACCTGCTCGATGCGCTCGGACTGCCGGCGCTGCGCGGTGCCGTGCCGCGGGCGATGCTGCGCCCCGCAGTGCAGCGCTTCACGGGTATCGTGCGGGCGTTCGATGACCGGGTCGGCGCCACCGGGCTTGCCGCAGCCAGCAGCTGGGTGCTGCAGCATCTGGCCGGGGGCCTGCAGGTCGCGGGGGAGTCGCATATTCCGGCGCACGGGCCCTTGCTGGTGCTGGCGAACCATCCCGGCATGACCGACACAGCTGCCCTGTTCGCGAGCCTGCACATGCGTGCCGATCTGCGCGTGATCGCGCGCGACCGGCCGTTCCTGCGCGCCTTGCCGTATGCCTGCGCCAGTCTGATCCTGGTGGCCGACAGCGACGACAGGTCGCGCGTGCGGGCCCTGTATGCGGGCTTGAAACACTTGCGTCGTGGTGGCGCCTTGTTGACCTTTCCCGCAGGCGAGATCGAACCCGATCCGGCCGCCGCGGGTGTCCGACCGGCGATCAATGCATTGCAGGCCTGGTCGGACAGTTGTGCCGTGTTTGCACGTGCGGTTCCCGAGGCCCGCATTGTTACGGCCATCGTCAGTCAGGTGGTCTCGGCGCGGGCGCTGCGCCATCCGCTGACGCGGTTGCGGCGCGATGCTGCCGACCGGGAAAAGCTGGCAGCGGCGATGCAGATCCTGTGGCCACCGTACCAGGCGATGCCGGCACGGGTGGCGTTTGGTGCGGCGCTAGCAGCAGACGCACATAATCCGGCGGAACTGCGCCACGCCATCGTGGCGCTGGCCAGCGCACTGATCGCAACACCGGCGGCGGCATGGGAGGACTGATGCGGGCGCGCTCTGCGATACTATTTTCATCCGCCAGTGCTGCGGCTCGCGGGCAACTCCAGCCAGACCATGCAACCCGACAACATCTCCTTCGATTCACCCGCACTGTCTGACCGGCCGGCCGGCATATCCAGCGTTTGGGCCGCCTGTCTGGCCGTCGCTGCGGCGCGCCGGGCCGACACGCAGTTGTTGCCGGACGCGCATGGTGCAGTGCGCTGGACCGACGCCGACGGCTGGCGGCTCGCGGGCGCAACGGACGCTGCGGCAGCCGCGCTATTTGAACTGCTCAAGCCCTTGCTCGATTGCCGGCCCGACGCCCGGGCCTGGGTGATTGGTCAGTTGGGCCAGAGTCTGGACGGCTGCATTGCAACCCGGACCGGTGACGCGCGTAGCGTGAGCGGTCCTGGGGTCCTGACGCACCTGCATCGGCTGCGCGCGCTCGCAGACGCGGTCATCGTCGGCGTCGGCACGGTGGCGATCGACGACCCGCAATTGACGGTGCGCCACGTGACGGGGCCAAACCCGGTGCGGGTCTTGTTCGATCCGCAGCTGCAACTGGCGCGTTACGCCTTGACCGCACGGGTATTCAGCGACGGCGCCGCGCCGTTGCTATGGCTGTGTGATGCGCGCTGGGAGTCCGAGGCGTGCGCACAGGTGGGCGGCTCGCAGGTGCTGGCGGTGCCGCAGCTGCTGCGCGAAGACGGCACTCCCGCAGTTGCGAAAGCCCTCGCGGCGCTGTTTGCACGTGGCCTGCGATTGCTGTTTGTCGAAGGCGGCGGTGTCACGGTGTCGCATTTTTTGGCCCAGGGTGCGTTGGACCGTCTGCATCTGGCAGTGGCTCCGCTGATCATTGGCGACGGCCGCCCCGGCCTGCGTTTGCCAGGCGCGGTCCGTCTGGCCGATTGCCCGCGTCCGCCATTCAAGGTGTTTCCGATGGGCTCCGACCAGTTGTGGGATCTGGACCTGGCAGCCGCGTCGGCACAGCCATAAGGTCCTGATGCCCCACACGCAGACGCGTGTGGCTAATCAGGGCCATGCGCCGTGCCTGCCAGGCACGCACCGTGTCGAAGGCCTCAGGCTGCTGTGTGATGGCGGCGCCGGCCATGCCCTCGATCATTGCGGCCAGCATGGCCGGTGCGTGTGGTCGGCCGCCGGCAGCGTCGATGACCCAGTCGCTGTCGGCCCGCACCACCGTGTAGTGCGCATCCGTCAGGCATCGGCCGGCGTGCGGGCCGGCAGACGGCCCCAGCGCCGGCCCGAATCCCTTGTCGCGCCGCTGGTGCAGGGCGAACAGCCGGTGCACCGCCGCATCGGCGGTGTCGGGCGGATCCCACTCGGTGCGGCCGTCGACTGTCAATGTGCACAACACGGCAGCGCCGGCACCACATGCGTCGCGGATCAGGTTCTCGAGCCAGTGCGCCGAGACCAGGTCGAGCAACGCCGACGCCGTGACGAGTTGGGGCAGCCCGATGGTGATGCCGGCCAGGCCACCACCGAGATCGGCGCAGACGGTGACCAGTTCGGCGATGAACCCGGGGCCTTCGGCGCACAGCCCTGTGCCATCGCGGTGGCCGATGTCGAGCCGGTAGCCATGCTGATCTGCCCACCGGACCATGGCTTGCGGTAGCGCAGCGAGCAAGGCCGGGTCATGGTCGACCAGCTGCCAGATTTGTGCACCGCCCAGGCGTGGCGCCAGTGCGCGCAGGTTGGCGCCGGTGCCGCAGGCCAGATCCAGCACGCGCAGCGGCGCCGGCGCGCCCGTTGTTGGTGGTGGTCGGATGGCATCGACCTGTGGGACGAGCGTCGGCCAGGCGACGGCGCGTGCGGCCGCATCGAACGGTTCGCGCAGTGTCAACCAGTCGGCGTTGAAGCCAGTCATGGCGCAGGTGATGCCATGGCGCCGCGATCGATCGCGTCGATCGCATCGAGCGCGGCAGCGAAACGCCCGACCGCGAACGGCCAGTCATGCAAGCGCGCGCGCGCCCGGCGGGCACCGGCGGCGAGCTCAACGCGCCAGTACCGATCGTCCAGCCAACGCGCCAGCGCGGCACGCAGCGCGGCGCTGTCACCCGGGGGAACCAGCACGCCGGCATCGGCGGGCACCGTGTCGGCGATCGCCCCGCCCGTGGTGCTGATGACCGGCAAGCCACTGGCCAAAGCCTCCGCCAGCGCCATACCGTAACCTTCGTAATACGACGGCAGCACGCAAGCGTCGGCGCGCAGGTACATGGCCGTCAGGTCAGCATCGTCGAGCTCGCCGTGCAGATGCACGCGCTGTGCCAGTCCGAGCGCCGCGATGCGCGCGCGCAGGTCGCTGGCCGTTGCGCTGTCGCGGTGGGTGTCGCCCACGCAGTGCAGGGTCCATTTCCGGTCCTGCAGGCCAGCCAGGGCGTCCAGCAGTACCGCATGGTCCTTGCGCGGCGTCAGCGCGGCCACGCACAGCAGCATGCGCGATGCGCCGTGGCCGGTGTCGGGCGAACCGGTGGCCAGCGGTGCCGCTCGCGTGCCGGGTTCGACGACATGCACCTGTGCCGGTGCTACGCCGTAATCCGCCAGCGCTGCGGCGGTGGTCGCACTGGTCACGATCACACCGCGCGCCACGGCCAGCGCGCGTTGCTCGCTGGCAAACAACTGTTGCTTGCGCGCGGCAGTGAGCCCGGTCTCCAGCGCCAGCGGATGGTGCACCAGCGCCACCCAGCGCAGTCGCCGGCCTTGGTGTTGCGCGATATCGGGCATCGCGCCGAAGGCCAGCCCGTCGGCGATCACGCAGATCCCGTCGGGCAACTGCGCGACGCGGCGGTCCGCTTCGTCAAGCGCCGCAGCATCGGGCCAGGGAAAACCTCCGGTCAGCACAAGCAGGTCGACCTGCCAGTGCATGCGGCGCAAACCGTCGACGATATGGCGATCGTAGATCGTGCCGCCACTTACAGTCGCCAGGGGTCCGGGCAACATGAAAACGATCCGCCGCGGTGATGGGGGCTGGGTCATCACGCGGGCAACTGGCCCTCGTAAGCGGCCCATGCCACATGTGATTCATGCAGTGTCACGCGCAACTGGGCCAATCCACCGGCATGTGGGCCGAGCGCACCGTCGCGGATGCGTGCGGCCACCCGGTCGAAAACGACCTTGGCCATGAATTCCGTTGTCGTGTTGCGACCCTGGAAATCCGGCTCCTCGTCGAGATTGCGGAAATTGATCGCGCCCAGTACGTCACGCAACACCTGCGTTGCCAGGCCGATGTCGACGACGATGCCATCCGGGTCGAGTTGCGCACGCCGCATTTCGAGATCGACGACATAGGTGGCACCGTGCAGCCGCTGGGCCGGGCCGAACACCGCACCCTGGAAGCTGTGCGCGATCATGAAATGGTCTCGGACGTTGACACTGTACATAAGCGGGCTCCAGATTCAAGGATAGTCGACGCGACAACACAAGGTGGCATCCGGCCCCGTGGACGCGAGGCGGGACAACTCCGACGGCAACTGCGCAAACGCCACACTGGCATTGAGCAGCATGTCGAGTCGGGAATCGGCCAGCAGGGAGAGCGCCAGCGCGAGTCGGCGGCGATGATCCCAGCGCCCACGTTGGACGTTGGCGACCTGACCCACCTGTGAACTCCTGAGCACGAGTCGCTGCGTGTGGAAAGCCTCGCCAAGCGCCAGTGTGACGGGTCGGTCGCCGTACCAGCTCACCTCCAGCACCGTCGCTTCCCTGCCGGCCAGGCGCAGCGCCGTCGCCAGCCCCGCGCTCTGGCCACTGGCATGGATCACCAGGTCGGCGTCTTTGCGGGCATCGTCGGGCAACGCGAATTGCGCACCCAGGGCATTTGTCACGGTCTGGCGTGCGGCCTGCGTGTCGACCAGTTGCACCGCACAGCCCGGTATGCGGCTCGCCAGGTACGCAACCAGCAGCCCGATCACGCCTCCCCCCACGACGGCGATGCGGTCGCCGATGTGCGGCCGGGCATCCCATAATGCATTCACAGCGGTCTCCATGTTGGCGGCCAGCACGGCGCGCGCAGGCGACACGCCCTCGGGCAACAGATGCACGGCCTGCACCGGCACCCGGTACAGCGACTGATGCGGAAACAGGCAGAAGACCGGCCTGCCCAGCAGTTCGGCCGGGCCTTGCTCGACCAGGCCGACGTTGCTGTAGCCATATTTCACCGGCGCCGGAAAATTCCCGTCCTGGAACGGTGCACGCATGCGCGCATATTCGCTCACGGGTACTTCCCCCCGGAACACCCGCGATTCCGTGCCGCGGCTGATAGCGCTGTGCAAGGCCCGCACCAGAACCGTGTCGGGGCCAGCCGGTGGCACCGGCTCTTCGCGCAGCTCGGCCTGGCCGGGTGCGACCAGCCAGCAGGCTAGCGCTGCCAGCGGCGTGTCACTGGTCGTTCCAGTCGGGGGGGCGTCCGAAGAATGCATGGTTCGGACATGATGCCTGAAAGAACGCTGCCTGCGCTGCCCGTCAATTGGAATCGCGCCGTGCGGTCAACAAGCCGCACATTCGCTGGGTGTGTTGACAGGTCCAACTAGTGGGCTGTCGACTGAGAAAGTCCCTTTGAACCTGATTGAGGTAATCCTCGCGCAGGGAAGCAGCTCTGATCATCGCGGATGGCGTTCGCCTGCGGCCTGTGTTTGCCGACGATCACCGCAATGCCGACCTGCCAACAGTTTTGCGTGGAGCAAACAGATGGCAACGACACGAAATTCTTCTTCTTTCATCACCGGAAATCAGGCTCTGCAATCGGGTCCTGACGCCGAACGTGTGTTCCGGTGGCATGGGCACGCGACACTGTGATTTAGCCTGGGCGTCGGGTTGCTGGTGATGCAGATGGGCGCCTACCTGGTGCCGGCGGCGGGCAGCCGCGACGCTGCGCTGGCGATTGTGCTGGGGTCGTTGGTGGGTGCCGGTCTGTTGGCCTGGACGGCCCGTCTGAGTTGCATCAGCGGGCTCACCAGTGCCGGATTGATGCATGCGACGTCCGGCAGCTGGTTCGCGCGCCTGCCGATCATGTTGAACATCATCCAGCTCATCGGCTGGACAACCTTCGAACTGGTGGTGATGCGGGACGGCACCGCCGCCATCGGTACGCAGACATTCGGCCTGTCGTTGCCTGGCCCGCTGCTCATTGTGGTCCCGATGCTGCTGTGGGGCGCCTTGCTGGCCTTGTTGCTGTCGCTGCCCATGACCACGCTGGTGCGCAAGACCATTTGCCGTTTCGGTTTGCCGCTGGTTGTCGGCTCGCTGCTCTGGCTGAGCTGGAAATTCGGCCGCCAGTTGCATGACCAGGGTCTCGCGGCGTTCTGGGCCCGGCCCGGAGACCGCAGCATGGGCCTGGCTGCCGCCATGGATCTGGTGATCGCCATGCCGGTGTCCTGGTTGCTGTTGGTGGCCGACTTTGCGCGCCACGGGCGGTCGGGCCGGGGTGCCATGGGCGGCACCTGGATCGGTTATGCCATCGCCAATATCTGGTGTTATGGCCTGGGGGTGGTCGTGGTCAGCGTAGCCGCGCCGAGCGGCGATCTGGTCAGTACGCTGTTGCTGGCGCAAGGTGGGTTGATTGCGCTGATCCTGATCCTGATCCTGATCGACGGGATCGACAACGCCTGCGGTGACGTTTACTGCGGCGCCGTGTCGGCCCACAGTCTCAAACCTGGCTGGACGATCCGGCGCTGGGGCATGGGCCTGGCCGTGTTGTGCACCGGTCTTGCGCTGGTGCTTCCCATGCACAGTCTCGAACGGTTTTTGCCGTTGCTCAGTTCGGTCTTCGTGCCGCTGTTCGGCGTGATCCTGAGCTGGCTGGCGTGGGGCACGCGCGACTTTGCGTTGCCCGGAATCACGGTGGAGCCTGTGGCGGCATGCCTGTGGGTGGGTGGCATTGCGCTCCACCATGCGCTGGCCGCATGGGCCCCGCAATGGGGTGCCACGTTGCCGACACTGGTCACGGTGCTGTTGCTGGCACGGTGGACGCGGACCGCCCAGGCGGCCAGCGCAAACCGGCTGCGCCAGTTGACGACCGTATCTACAGCGGGTTGAGCTGCATCGGCTGTGGCGCGCTGGCTGCACGGCTTCGGTCAGCGGTGCACCCAGCGCCAGGTGCGCGGCGATGGCGGACGACAAGGTGCAGCCGGTGCCGTGCGTGTTGGCGCTGGCGATGCGCCGGGCCCGCATCCAGGTTTTTTCGCCGCTGCGCGTGACCAGCAGGTCGGCCACCTGATCGCCAGGCATATGGCCGCCCTTGAGCAGTACGGCACGCGCTCCCTGATCGAGCAACGCGTGCGCTGCCCGATCCAGATCGTGTTCGCTCAGCAGTGGGTATCCGACCAGCAACGCGGCCTCATCCAGGTTGGGTGTGATCAGCGCGACCCGCGGAAACAGTTCGCGCACCAGCACCTGCACGGCGGTCTGGTCGATCAGCACGGCGCCACTGGTGGCCACCATGACCGGGCCGAACACCACCTGTGTCAGGCCGTGCCGGTCGATGGCCTCGGCCACGGTGCGCACGATGTCCGGTGCGTGCAGCATGCCGATCTTCACCGCGTCCACACCGATGTCGTCGACCACCGCGTCGATCTGGTCGCGCAGCAGCTGCACCGGCAGGTCATGGATGGCGCGCACGCCCAGCGTGTTCTGTGCCGTGATAGCCGTCATGCCGAAACAGCCCAGTGCCGCGAACGTCTTCAGGTCGGCCTGGATACCGGCGCCGCCACCGCTGTCCGAGCCCGCAATCGACAACACCCGCGGATAGCGAAAACGCATGGGCTCAGTGTGCATCGCACAGACTCCGCAGGTGCGCTGCGGCCGACCGGGGGTCGGGCGCGCCACAGACAGCGCTGACCACGGCAAGGCCGTCGGCGCCAGCCGCCAACACAGCGCGCGCATTGGCAGCGTTGATGCCGCCGATGGCCACCAGTGGCAGCTCGGTGGCCGCACGCGCCTTGCGCAGTCCGTCCAGCCCCCATGGCGCCAGCGTGTCCGTCTTGGTCGGGGTCGCATGAATCGGGCTGACGCCCAGGTAGTCCACCGCCAGGTGTGCGCTGCGCGCCACGTCGTCCATGGACTCCACTGACCAGCCGAGAAACATATGCTCCGGCAACAACCGGCGTGCCTGTGCCACCGGCATGTCGCTTTGCCCCAGGTGCACGCCATGCGCCTGGCAGGCCAGGGCAACGTCGATGCGGTCATTGATGCACAGCGGTATGTCCCAGGGCGCCAGCAACTCCTTCAACGCGACAGCTTGTGCGACGAAGTCCCGTGTGTTGGCGTGTTTCTCATGCAATTGCACGCAGGTCACCCCCCCTGTACCGCCGCCAGTACCGTGTCCGCGAGGGTGCGGCCAGCCCGGCTGCTCTGGTCCGTCACCAGGTAAAGGCGGAGCGAGCGTAACGGCAGGCGCATCAGCACGGCTCCGCATTCAGCTTCAAGTGGGCCATGAAGGTCGCCTCACCGAGCAGATGCAGCCCATCGAGCATTCCCGACTGCATGGCGCCAACGCCCTGGCCACGCGCCTGGCTCTCCTTCGCCGCCACCTCGCCCACCACGCCCATCAGCGCCATGGCTGACACGGTGGCCCGCCAGGCGTCGGGCTGCACTGCACAAAAGGCCCCGATCAAGGCCGAGGCCGAACATCCGATGCCGGTAATGCGGGTCATCCAGACATGGCCATTGGACAGGCGCGCCGTGCAACCCGTGGCGTCCACGACATGGTCGGTCGCGCCGCTGACGCAGACCACGCCCTGCAGGCGCTGCGCCAGCGTCTGGGCAGACGCGACGGCGTCGTTGGCTGCCATGGCGCTGTCGACACTGCGGGTGCGCACGTCGGCGCCTGCCACGCTCATGATTTCGGAGCCATTGCCACGCACGACGGTGGGTGCGGCGGTCGCCAGGATTTTTTCGATGCTTTCGTTGCGGTATCGCGTGGCGCCGGCGCCCACCGGATCCAGCACCACCGGTATGCCCCTGCGTGCGGCGACGACCAGCGCCAGGCACATGCTCTCGATCCAGTAGGGCTCCAGCGTACCGATGTTGAGCACCAGCGCCTGCGCGATGCCGGCCATGTCGGCAACCTCCTCATGCGCGTGTGCCATTACTGGCGACGCGCCGGCGGCCAGCAGCACATTGGCGTTGAAATTCATCACGACCCCGTTGGTGATGTTGTGCACCAGCGGTGAGCCGCCACGCACCGACAGGATGTCGGACCAGATATCGGAAGGAAGAAGCCGTGTTGTCATGCGTGCCCATCAGAAAAAAGACAGGGGCGCGACAAGCAGCAGTGGAAGAGGCTTCCCTACGCTGGTACGAGCCAGATCAGGTTCAAAGAGTATTTCTCAGTCACCGACGGTGACACCTCTAGCAATGTCGATTATGCCGCCCGAAGTGACGGTGGTATCGCAACCCACGGTCGCTTCGCCCGGGTCGGCCGGGTCGGCCGCATCGTGGGGGCTATATGGACTATTGCCGCCCGTCAAAGCGCCAACCATAATTCGAGCAGGGGCACTCCCTCATGGGTGGTTGATGCCACCGTCTTTCCTGCGCCATGCATCCGGGCAGTTCCATGTGTTCTTACAGTGGGAGAAAATCATGATTCGATTGCGCAACATCTTTGGCAGGGCGCTGCTGACACTTGGGATTTTTGCGGGGCTCGGCTTTGTGTTCACTGCCAACGCCGTTGCGGGCAACACGACGTTCTACTGGAGTGCAACCTGTCTCGATTGCAGCGCCATCGGCAATGGCGCGTCCACAAAAATATTCGCCACATTGACATTGAAGGATTACGTATTGGGCGATCCGATCGTGGGCGACTACCCATCCAACCCAACCCCGGTCGGCGTGCCGAATTTCGTTTCGTTTGTGTATGGCGGCTCGAATCTGGTGAATCCGTATACCGTTTATGACGACAGCACTCTGCCCAACCGTGACCTGAACGAGTATCCGGCCTCTGAGGTTTCCGGTCAGATCAACACTGATCCCGGCGCCAGCAACTTCGCGGTTGAATTCGACGACGGCCTGTTTTTCAGGACCTCCAGCGATGGCGCATGGTCCACCTGTGCTCCGGGCGTGGACGGCTACTACACCGTGCCCTCGGTGTGTTTTCCTACCGCACCCGCAGACTTCGGTAACGCAGCCGTCTTCACGACGGCCGTTCCCGAGCCAGGTGCCTGGGCCATGCTGGTCGGGGGCCTAGGCCTGGTCGCGTTCATGCGCAGGCGCCGAAAGGCATCGGCAGCACACTGAAGAGTCGGAACCGCGTATTGAGACAACAGCACAAGGGCCATTCATGGTGGGCCGTTTCCCAAACTCGGCCCGCGACTCATGGTCACATGCATCATCTATACCGGAGGCGGTTCGCAGACGTCGTCTTCAGGTTACCCGATAGCGCTCCAGCGCTCCCATGTCCAGTTCGAAGCCGTGGCCTGGTTGCTGGGGAATCGCTACTGTTCCGTTGCGCGGCAGCGGCGTGCTGCTGACCGCCAGGTCGCCATCGAGCGCCACGTAGAGGTGTTCGAGCAGCGGCTCCCCGTGCAGCCCGGCTATCAATTGCAGCGTGGTGAAGTAACCGACGCCGAAGTACGGTGAATGCGGCATCACGGTCAGCCCATGGGCTTTGGCCATAGCCGCCACGGCAACGAACTCTGTGACACCGCCGACCTTGGTCACCGATGGCTGCAGGTAGGTCACTGCGCCGGCTTCGATGATGCGGGCGAATTCATGGCGGGTGCAGGCATTTTCGCCGGCGCCCAAGGGGAACTGGCGGTTCAGCGCAGCCTGGGAGCGGATGTCTTCGGGCGGAAAGACCGGTTCCTCCAGCCAGCTGGCGCCGATCTCCTGCAAGGCTGCGAGTTTGTCCTGCGCCTGCGCGGGTGTCCACGCGCAGTTGACGTCGACCGAGATGTCAATGTCAGGCCCGCAGGCGGCGCGGGCCGCGCGCATGACGACCGGGTCGACCTCGTGCAGCTTGATGGCGCGGTAACCCTGGGCGACGGCGTCACGGCAGTGTTTCTGCACCAGCTCCGGGTCGCCATACCGCACCAGGCTCGCATAGGCCTTGGCGTCCCCGCGCGCGGCGGGGCCGATCAGCGCGTGCAGCGGCTTGCCCCGGGCCTTGGCCGCGATGTCCCACAGCGCGATATCGAAACCCGATATCGCGAACATTGTGATGCCGTATCGACCGAAGAGATGCAGCCGCTGCTGGATCTCCAGCATCAAGGCTTCGGGCGTTGGGGGCAGTTCCCGGCCCTGCAGCAGCGGTGCGACCATGTCGCGCGCCGACGCCGCCACCGCGCTGCGGCAGGAGTACGCGAAACACTCGCCCCAGCCGACCAGGCCGGTGTCGGTCTCCAGGCGCACGAACACGGCTTCGAGCGTGTTCCATCGGGTGGTCATGATGCCGGTGCCGGATGCGCCTCCGTCGGTGAACGGCATGACGGCCTCGATGATGTCGATGTGAGAGATTTTCATGGTGGGATCCAGGCAGTCGTGTGGACAATAGGGCCGCAACAACCAACAGTTCAGCGGCCCCCAAGTATGTCTATTTTCCGCGCAGTCGCTGCCGCTGCCATCAATGTCGTCGTCTGCGGCGTAGGCATGACGACCGCCCATGCCGCCTCGCCCGGCTTTACGCAGCGCTGCGATGCGCTGGTGGCCGAGGCGCGTATCAACGTGGCTTTCGAGGACACGGCGGTGACGCGCGACAACAGCCGCACTCTGGCGGAACTCAAGAACCTGTCGCGCAAGACGTCCGGGCCTCACCACCAGGTCTACGGTCTGACGCAGGCGCAGGCCGGTGCCCGCTACGTGATACGCGCGGCGCTGGTGGCCGACAGCGATGGCCGCGTATGTGCGGTGCCGTCGATCGACGTGACGATCATGCTGACCGATCTGACGGTCTACCTGGCAAGCGAACTGGTCGACGGCTGCAAGCGGGCCATCGTCGACGAACACGAACTCGAACATGTCGGTATCTGGCGCAGCCATCTGCGCGCCGGCTCCCGGCTGCTGGAGCCGGCCTTGCGCAACAAGCTTGTTCAGTCATTCGCTTTTACATCAGCCGACGCCGCGAAGACCGGGTTGCGTGGCCAGGTGGACGCGGTGCTTAACCCGTTGTTGTTACGCTTGCAGGACGGCATCGTGCAGGCCAATCGCGATCTCGATTCGCCGCAGTCGTACCAGGCGACAGGGCAGCGGATCCATGCCTGTCCGTGATCAGCGCCCGGCAGCCGGCAGCGGCGCTGCCCAGTCGTCCCGCACCCGCAGGTCCAGTATCCGCAGCTGATCGCCACCGGCGCGGCGCATCAGTGGCCCGTCACATGCAGGGCAGAGGTCTTGAAACCCGCTGACGCTGACCTCTTGGGCGCAGCTCGCGCACCATGCTGTTCCCGCCGGTGTGTCGATCCGGATCTGCGCATGCGCCAGGTAGGTGCCGGGCGCGATGGCCTCCAGCGCGAAGCGCAGCGCGTCGACCTCGACGCCGGCCAGTGCGCCCACTTCCAGGCGCAGTTGCCCGACGCTGCGAAAACCGTCGCGTCGGTCGGCCGCCTGCACCAGCTCCAGGATACCGGCGGCCAGGCTCAGTTCGTGCATGGCTGCACCAGCGACGCCGTGTCCGCCGGGCTGGATAACCAACCCGTGAACCAGTCCAGGGCCAGAGCCAGATTGGCCTGTGCATCGTCGCTGATGGCGTCGCCCAGTTCGAACTGCCAGGCGCGGATCGCGAGCCGCGTGCACGGCGGTGCGGCGTGGCCGTTGAGACGTTCGTAGACCTGCATCAAGGCCTGGGGTGACATGGCGTGGGCGGTCAACTGGTACTGCGTCGCACTGCGCAGTGATGCCACCTCGAACGGTGCCACGCAATTCACGCTGGCATCGACAAACAGCACCCGTTTGCGGCTGGCCAGGTCCAGCGCGTGTTCGACCTGCAACTGGAAGTCGGTGAGCCATTCGACCTCGGGTGCGTGGTTTGGACGTGGCAGCAGGGCGGCGCGTTCGATGAACGTCGGACCCAGCGCATCGTCGCCGCGGCGATCGCCACCGCTGTCATCGGAGTGCGCGCATCTGGGCGGTTGTGTCGCCACGGCTCAACTCGCCGAGGTGCGAGCGCAGCACATGGTCGACGGGCGCGCCGTCGGGTCTGATCAACACCACGTCCAGCGGCATCTGGCCCAGCGCATGGGTGGCGCAGGACGGGCAGGGGTCGTAGGCGCGAATTGCGACTTCGATGCGGTTGAGCAGGCCTTCAGTCATCTCGCGGCCGTCGAAATACTGGCGTGCGACTGAGCGCACCGCCTCGTTCATGGCCTGGCAATTGTGCGTGGTGGACACAATCAGGTTGCACATCGTGACCAGGTCGTCGTCGCCCACCCGGTAGTGGTGGATCAGCGTGCCGCGGGGTGCCTCGATGACGCCGATGCCTTTGCGTTCGCCATTGGTATTGCGCTGGGCCAGCGCCGGGTCGTCGGCCATGCGCTCGCCGGACAGGATGTCCGGGTCATCTAACAGTTGCGCGATCACCTCGATTGTGTGCAGCACCTCGATCATGCGCGCCCAGTGATAGGCCAGCGTGGCATGTGCCGGCTCGCCGTGGCCCCAGTCGACGAATTCGCGCCGCTCGCGTTCGGCCAGTGGCGTGTCGATGAAATCGCAGTTCTGCACCCGCGCCAGCGGGCCGACACACATACGCCGGACGGCCCGCCAACCTGCACCGCCTGGGTGTCGCGGGCACCACAGTCCTCCAGGATCCGGCCGATGCGGGTGCCGAAAGGGTATTCGTACAGGCCCGGTCGTTCGCAGTCGCCCGACACAGAGTGGATCTTGGTACCGCTGGACTGCGGCGTGCCGATGCGCGACCACCAGTCGCCACCGCCGAGAACGACCCGCGCCGCGGCGCAAAAGGTCTCGACGTCGTTGACGGTGGTCAGATGACCGAGATAACCCGGCTCGATCGGGAACGGTGGGCGGATGCGCGGCGCGCCGCGTTTGCCCTTGAGCGACTCGATCAGCGCCGATTCCTCGCCACGGACATAGGCGCCGGCGCCGACATGGATGTCAATGTCGAAGTCGAAGCCCCTCTTGCCCAGGATGGAGGTGCCCAGTAAATGATCACGCCTGCGCCGCTCCAGCACCTGGTGCAGCGATTCGAGCAGGTAGTGGTATTCCCCGCGCAGATAGACCAGCCCGTGACGGGCGCCGACTGCCAGCGCGGCGATTGTCATGCCTTCGAACACATCGTCGGCGTGGCGCGACATCAACACCCGGTCCTTGAAAGTGCCTGGTTCGCCTTCGTCTGGGTTGCACGCCACGTAGCGTGGCCGTGCCAGGCGCATCGCGGCACAAGGTCCACTTGCGTCCGGTGGACAAACCGGTGCCACCGCGCCCGCGCAGTCGGGAGGTGGTAATTTCGTCCAGCGTGCCTTGGGCACCGCGCCCGATCGCAGCCTGGATCGCGGTGCCGCGTGCCAGCGGCAGGCCGAGCAGCACATCGGCGCGGCGAATGTTGTCGTGCACCTCGAACCAGTGCGCGGGCCATTGCGCCACCGGCACTTGTTGCAGCACCCGTTCGGCCAGTTGCGCAATTCGTTCGCCATCGAGCCGGGTGACGACATGGTGGTGGTTGACCAGCAGCGCCGGGCCCTGATCGCACAAGCCGGTACAGGAGCACGTGGTGACACTGCCCAGCCCATCGTCGCGGGTCTGGTCGGCCTCGACGCCCAGACGTGTGCACAGGTCGGCCATCAACGCCTGGCTGCCGAGCATGCGGTCGGTGATGTTGTCGCTGAACAGCGATGCGGTACCGGCCAACCGGCCGGGTGTGGAAGAAGCGGTAGAAACTCGCGACGCCCTCCACACGCGCCAATTCCAGTTTCAGGGTCTGCGCGAGATGCGCCAGTATTGCGCGCGGCAACCAGCCGTAGATAGTCTGCGCCTCGCGCAGCAATTGCACCAGCGCGTGTGGGTCGCGGCCGTGGCGCGTGATCAGGCGGTCGCGCTCTACCGTGGCGTCAGACATGGGAAGGGCCAGCGAAACAGCGCAGGCTTAAATACGGTCGTGCAATTGGCGCAGTTTGATGCGGTTGTCGCAATCCGCTCTGACCAGGATCAAGATCCGTGTGGCGCGTCCGGATCGATTCGGTTGTGTCGCCCGCATCGCAAATGTGGAATCATCACCCTGGGTAAAGGACACCATCATTGGCAGCAATGTTGGCGGCATCGACCGCATCGTTCTCGGCTTGGTTTTGATCGGCCTGACGCTGAACGGCAATGCCGGCATCCGGGGATGGCTGGGCATCGTGCCGCTGGCGACCGGTTCGTTCGGCTGCTGCCCGCCCTACGCGATATTCAGTTTCAGCACCTGCGCGATGAAGAAAAAGACCTGACGGTCGTCGCGCCGGGCCGCGACCCGTCCCGCCAGCGGCGGCGGGTCGTTCATCCCCTCGGTTCAGGCGCTGCCTCTCAGCCCTGCGCAACGAATGGGGCTTCAAGCCGATCGACGCGGGCCCATTGCATCAGCACCAGGCAAGCAGCCGACACCAACGCGCCGGCGATGGCCGCGCCGCTCCAGCCCCAGCGCTCCGCACAGGCTGCAAACAGCGGCGGACCGAGCAACGAACCGGTGGCGCCAAACTGCAACGTCAGCCCGTTGGCGACTGCCATTTCGTTGTCTGAACGTGCCAGCGCCGGCAACAGTGCAAAAGCCAGGCCGGCGTAGATGCCGGAGATGGTGTTGAGCACCAGCATCAGCACCACCACGCGTCCGACTCCGACCCCGTCGGTAAACACGGCGAACAACATGGCCGCCGGAACCACGATAGCCACCATGATCCAGATGCCGAAGTCGCCGCCCCGGTGGCGCAACCACGCCGCAATGAGCACGCCCAGCACCGAGATAAAGGCCGCGACGCCACCGACCAGACCTGCGAGGCGGGGCGTGGCACCGGCCTGCTCGACCAGGAACGATGGCAGCAGGGCGATTAGCCCGACAGCAAAACTCGCGTAACAGCCGAACGCCATCGTGAGCGCCCAGATCGGCCAGGGAGGGATCGTTAACCGGCGCTGCGTCGGCGCCACGGGGGCGGCCAATGTCATTCGGGTCGTGCCCAGCAGCATCAGCGTCGCCACCACCGCCCAGGCCAGGGTGGCGGCGCGCCATGAAAAGGCTTGCGCGATCCAGCCCGAGCCGGTCGCACCGAGCGCGAATCCGACCGGTACGAAACTGCTCCACAAGGCCAGTGCCACGCCCTGCCTGGTCGGCGGCGCGGTGCGAAAGATCAGCAGCGGTGCGGCCACTACGACGCAAAGGTAACCCGCGCCTTCGACCATGCGCAACGCCACCAGGGCCGAAACCGAGCGGGCCAGTGATTCGCCCAGACCGGCCAGTGCGAACAGGGCGATGCCGGTCAACAGGACCCGTCGCACACCGATCCGGTCCACCACTTGCCCTGCGACGAACCCCAGGGTCGCACCGCCGACCTCGAGCAGTGAGATCAGTATCCCGGCGACCGTCAGGCCCATGGCTAGTTCGATCGTGATCAGCGGCACCAGCGCCGACATCTTGCCCAGTTGCGCTGCCGCGAGCACGCCCAGCGCATACAGCCAGGCGATTCTTCCCCATGCACGATTCATTGTCCGGTCTTCATCCTGTGTTTGACACGGGAGTCTACGTTCCGGCGCCGGGGTGGTGTGGTGTGGTTGAGGGTGCTCTATTGTCGTGGTTCAACCTCGGCGCGGCTTCGGGGGGCGTTCAGCGGTGGAGCCGTGGCCTTGACATCCCTTGCGCGACTATGGTGATGCTCGCCGGCGTTTGCGGCGCTTGAACCAGGTCCAGCCATGCCAGGCGAGCGCGATCAAGGTATAGGACAACACGCCCAGCAACGTGGCGATGATGGCCAGTCCGAGCAGCAGTGGTTTACCGACGGTCGTCATGCGGTGCCACAGAGCTACTTCTTCCCTCGGTAGCCCGGCTGCTCGCAGTTCGGCGACTGCTGCATTTGCCGGGCCCGCCTTCTCCGGTGTCCCGGTCACCCAGTATCCGAGCTTGTAGGCGGCGTAATACAACGGCCCGAACGTCAATGGATTGGTCACCAGCGTGCTGACGGCAGCGGCCGGTACATTGGCGCGCAACAGCACCGCGGCGCCCACCGACAACGGAATCTGCGCGACCGGGATCAGCATTCCGAAAAAGAGCCCCAGCGCCACACCCATGGCCACGCCGCGGCGCGACCAGCGCCACAGGCGCGGACTGCCCAGCACCGGCCCCATCCAGCGAAGCCAGCGGTTGTCATGGATCTGCGCGCGGTTGGGGACCATCGCGCGCAGGCGATCACGCAGGCCCATTTACAGGCTCCCGATGCCGCGACGGCGCAGCACCCATTTTTCTGCCTCGACCGCCAGGAACATGCCGATGCCGAGCAATACGATCAAAAGCCATGAGGCGGCGTCGAGGGAGGCGGTCTGGAAAACATGTTGCATTGTCGGCGTGTAAGTGAAAAGCAGCTGCGACATGATCAGGACCACGGCCATCGTGGGCGCAACCTTGTTGCCAGTGAAAGGGCGGCGCGTGAATGCCGATCTGGTGAAGTAACGCACTTTGAAAAGGTATACCAGTTCGCCAACCAGCAGCAGTGGTGTGGCCAGTGTCGGCACCTGGCCGACCAGGGCGCCGGACTCGACCCGCAAAATATCGCCGGGAACCAGCACGTGCGCATCGACCTCGTGCATTTCGCCGTCGCGCAGCACCATCGCCCGGGTGGCCAGTATCGCCTGGGCCGCTTCGAGTGTCTTTTGGGCTTTGCCCTCCTGCACGCAGCCGATCACCGCATTGATCAGCACGACAGCGAAGATCACGCCGGCATCGATGTAGTTGCACAGTGCCACCGTCATGACACCTGCCAGCAGCAACACGTAGATCAGCGGGTTGTGAAACTGCAGTGCCAGTCGCATCCATTGGCTGCGTCGTACCGGCGAGGGCAGGCCGTTGGGGCCGTAAGTGCCCAGCCGCAGTGCCGCCTCCTGCTGGCTCAGGCCGCTGCCAATGGTGCTTCCCAGCGCATCGAGGGCATGCTGTGCTTCACGGACATGCCAGGCGGTGTCGTCCCACGGTGTCTGGCTCATCGGGTCATGCGGTGACGCCGGCTTCACAATTTTTGCAGGTCCAGCTCTATGGACCGCGTCCCGTCGGCCCTGTCGGAGGCCGTTTGGACGAATCCGAGATCGTTTTGCAAGGCCAGCATGCGCCTGTTGTCGCTCAGCACCGTGGCGACGAGCCGTTGCGTGCCGTGTTCGCGCAAGGTGCGGATCAGCTTTTGCATCATCAGGCTGCCCAAGCCCTTGCCCTTGAGGTCCGAACGCACAACGATGCCGAATTCGGCGGTGATATTGTCGGGATCGGACACCGCGCGGGCAGCCGCCAGCGTCTGCTCGACACCATCGGGTCCGTTGCGCACCGCCACGAACGCGATCTCGCGCTCGTAGTCGATCTGGGTCAACCGCGCCAACTCGCTCGGTTCGATGCTGCGCCGGCTGTAGAAGACCCGCATGCGTACGTCTTCGGGATCGAGCTGTGTCAGAAAGGCGAGATGTTGCGCCTCATCGCCCGGGCGTATCGGCCGCACGGTCACCGGCTGACCCTGCCACTCGAGGTGCTCGGTCAAATGCCCGGGATACGGTTTGATCGCGAAGTGCTTCGCTCCGCCGGGCCGGCTGCTACTGACCCGGATGCGGGCATCGAGTGCGGTGGCGCCCGCCGGGCTGAGGATCAGCGGGTTGATGTCGAGCTCGGCAATCTGCGGATGGTCGGCCATCAGTTGCGAGACCGCGACCAGCACATTGTTCAACGCGTCCAGGTCGGCGGCCGGCGTGTCGCGAAACCCGTCAAGCAAGCGCGCAACCCGGGTGCTGCGCACCAGGGTGCTCGCCAGGCGGCTGTTCAGCGGCGGTAGCGCGATGGCCCGGTCTGCGACCACTTCAACCGATGTGCCGCCCGAGCCGAACAGGATCACCGGGCCAAACACCGCATCGATGCTGGCGCCGACGATCAGTTCGCGTGCATGGGCCTGTTGCACCATCGCCTGCACCGTGAAACCGTCGACCCTGGCCTGCGGCAGCTCCGCGGCAACCCGCGCGAGCATGGCCCGGGCCGCGTCTGCCACTGAAGTCGCATGCGCCAGGTTCAACGCCACGCCGCCGACGTCCGACTTGTGGGAGATGTCGTTGGACAGGATCTTGAGTACGACCGGAAAACCGATCGCCTGGGCCGCCGCTGCAGCAGCGTCCGGGCTGGCCGACACGATACGGGTCGCGACCACCGGAATGCAGTAGGCGTCGAGCACCGCCTTGGCCTGTGGTTCGGTCAGTATCTCCTGCCCCTGCGCCAGCGCAGATTCCAGCATGGCATGCACTGCCGCGCAATCGGGGCCGGGAAATGCGGCGCTGCCCGCGTGGGGCTCCGGCGCCTCCAGCAACTGGGCCTGGTTGCGTCGGTAACGCACCAGCATCGAGAAGGCGCTGACGGCTTCTTCCGGCGTGTCGTAACTCGGGATACCGGCTGCCTGGAAAGTGTCCCGCGCCTGGGCCACGGCGGCTTCGCCAAGCCAGCACGACAACAGGCGCGGGCGTTTAGGGTCGACCAGTGGCACCAGAGCCTGCGCGATCTCCAGGCTGGGCACGATGGCAGTCGGTGCATGGATGAACAGGATCGCGCCACTGTTGCTGTCCTGGTTCAGCACCTCCAGCGTCTTGACGTACCGTTGCACCGGCGCGTCCCCGATGATGTCCACCGGGTTGCCATGCGACCAGTTGGCCGGCAACACGGCATCGAGTGCCGCCAATGTGGCCGGTGCCAGTGTGGCCAGTTCGACGCCGGCGTTTTCTGCCGCGTCCGCCGCCATGACGCCGGCACCACCACCGTTGGTCAATATCGTCAGCTGGTTGGACTGGTTGGCACGGAAACGGGTTAGCGTCTCGGCTGCCAGGAACAATTGCTGCAGCGTGTCCACCCGCAACATGCCGGCACGCGCGATGGCGGCGTCGTAGACCAGGTCCGAGCCCGCCAGCGCGCCGGTATGCGAGGCCGCAGCCCGTTGCCCCTGCGTGGAGCGTCCGGCCTTGACCACGATGACCGGTTTGTTGCGCGCCGCCGCGCGCGCCGCAGACATGAACTTGCGCGACGCCTCGATCGACTCGATGTACAGCAAAATAGCGCGGGTCTTGGGGTCGCTGGCGAGGTAGTCGAGCATGTCGCCGAAGTCCACGTCCGCGTGTTCACCCAGTGACACGAAATGCGAAAAGCCGATGGCCCGGGCGCGCGCCCAATCGAGCATGGCCGTGACCAAGGCCCCTGACTGCGATACGAATGCCAGTTCGCCCGGCGCCGCCGAGGTATGCGCAAAACTCGCGTTCAGGCCCAGGTGCGGTGACAACATGCCGATGCAGTTGGGACCCAGTATGCGCAGCAGGCTCGGTCGTGCGGCGTTCAGCATCGCTGTGCGTTGCGCTGCATCCAGGCCGGCCGTCAACACGATCGCGGCGCGCGTGCCACTGGCGCCCAGATCGGCGATCAGGCCCGGCACCGCCTGTGCGGGCGTGCAGATCACGGCGAGATCAGGTACGGTGGGCAGGTCTGCGGCCCGGCCATAAACGGTCTGCCCGTCCAGCGTGTCGTATTTCGGGTTGACGGCATAGACCGGCCCCTCGAAACCGCCGCTGCGCATATTGTTCCAGACCGTCGCGCCAACACTGCCAGCGCGCGGCGACGCGCCAAAGACTGCCACAGACGACGGATCCAGCAGATGGTCAAGGTTGCGAATGCTCATGGTGTCGGGTTCGATTGTGGGTTAATGGGCATGCAGGCACCTTGGGCCTCTGCCGGAATCGCACCGGCGGGCGAACGGTCTGCCTGCATGATACGAAAGCGGTACGACACACCGCCAGGCCCGGGTTGATCGGTGATTTGGCCCGGTTGCACCTTGATGCGGCACAAGCGCGCGATTGATACAGATCAAGCAGGCAGGGTTATTGCTGATGCGCCCTCGTTTGCCATGCTAGTGTGGGGTTTGTCGCTCTTTTTTTAAGGCGGAAGTCAGGATGAAAGACGAACTGCACCCTGCTAGCCACGACTGCCGGTCGGGCGATGCGAAATTGCACCCACTCAGGCACGACTATCGGTCGCGCGATGTGAGTGCGCATCCAGGCGACACGCACCATTTGACACGGCGTTGTTTTGCGGTGGTGCTGGCCGGAGGGCGGGGTAGTCGGCTGTACAACCTGACCGATTGGCGCGCCAAGCCGGCCGTTCCTTTTGCAGGCAATCTCAAGATCATCGACTTTCCGCTGAGCAACTGTGTGAATTCCGGCATTCGGCGCATCGCCGTGCTGACCCAATACAAGGCACAAAGTCTGATTCGTCACATCGAGCGCGGCTGGAGTTTCCTGTCGCTCAGCCTGGGGGAGTTTGTCGATGTGGTCCCCGCACAGCAGCGGATGGGGCAAGGCTGGTACACGGGTACCGCCGATGCGGTTTATCAGAACCTGAACCTGCTGCGAGAAGCCGGCGCCGAGTTTGTGCTGATCCTGGCCGGCGACCATGTTTACAAAATGGATTACACGGCCATGCTGGCCGACCATGTGAAACATTCCGCCGATGTGACGGTGGCCAGTGTCGAAGTGCCGATCTCCCAGTCGCACCATTTTGGTGTTGTCACCGTCGATCAGGACGATCGCGTCGTGGCGTTCGACGAAAAGCCGGCGCAGGCACAACCGCTGGCCGATGCGCCCGATCAGATACTGGCCAGCATGGGTATTTACGTCTTCAGTCTGGATTTCCTGTGTGAACAACTCGAGCGTGACGCAGTCGACCACCATTCCTCGCACGATTTTGGCAAGGACCTGTTGCCCTGGCTGGTGGCGCATCACAAGGTGTTTGCGCACCGATTCGCCAACAGTTGCGTCAATATGGTTGGGCCACGGCCTTATTGGCGCGATGTCGGCACCGTCGACGCGTTCTGGGAGGCCAACATGGATCTGACGACCGTGGTGCCGGAACTCAATCTGTACGACGATCAATGGCCGATCCTGAGTCAGCAGCCACAACTTCCTCCGGCCAAATTCGTGTTTGATGAGCATGGGCGGCGCGGGGAGGCCGTGGCGTCGCTGGTGTCGAGCGGATGTATCGTCAGCGGCGCAACCGTGCGCCGATCCATCCTGTTTGCCAAGGTGCGGGTTGGGGAGCACAGCCTGATCGAGGATTCGCTGCTGCTACCCGACGTCGTTGTCGGGCGCAACGTGACTCTGCGCAAGGTAGTGGTGGACAAACACTGCAACTTGCCCGACGGTTTCAGTGCCGGCATGGATATCGAGCTTGACCGGGCGCGGTTTCATGTCACTGAGGGTGGCGTGACACTGATCACGGCGGGCATGCTGGGCCAGGCCGATTTCAATTCGTTCAATAGTACCGACGAAGATTCCGGGTTCGCCGTTCTCGGGTCTTGACGCGTCGCGCCAGGGCCTTGTTCCGGCGCTGCCTGTCCCGGGGTCAGGGCGCTGTTCAGATGGCCAGCCGCAGCGGCCGTGCAAAAACCGAATTGGCGGCCACCACGGTCATACGTTCGCGTGCACCTACGCCCTTGGCGGTCGGCAACCGGGACTGCGCGGGTGTTGATGTTGGCGCAAGATGCTTGTTCGGCCCGATGGCCTCGTCCAGCGAGGTATCGGACAGCAGATGCAGCATCTGTTGCTCGAGGTCGGCACACCAGTCGGCGCTGATGCTCTGGCTGCCACGCGGACGATCCGCAAATGAGCGGTGGCCGGTGGCGGCGCCCTGATTGGCTTCATCCGCCGCGCTGACGATGTCGGCAAGCGATATGCGTTCGGCGTCCCGTGCCAGTGTATAGCCGCCGCCCGGACCGCGCATGCCAGTCACCAGGCCTGCACGGCGCAGGCGGCCGAAGAGCAGGTCGAGGTAGGACGGTGAAACCTGCTGGCGGGCACTGATGGCGGACAACGGCACCGGGCCTCGCCGCTGGTGCAAGGCGAGGTCCATCATGGCAATGACGGCCAGTCGGCACTTGGGTGGGATGTACATGGTGATTCCTGACTGCGAATGGAGGGCTGGCGGGTTGTGGAGAGGGTGGGTCATTCGGCGCGCCCGATATCAGTGCCTGTTTGCGGCGTATCGGGCGCGTTCGCTGAGACGAGACCTTCGGCCGGGAGGTCAAGCGCGCGGTGGGCACTGAGCCTTTGGCGTCCGAAACGGTTGCGTTGGAGTTGTTTGGCGACAGCCCGTGCTGCGCGGTCACTGGCGCGGTCGATCACAGCGTAGAGATCGGGCCCGCAGTCCCGGATCACGACCTGTGGGGCATCGACCAGGCTCACCTGCAAGCGGCAGAATTTGTCGAGGCCGCCGCGCGGTCCGTTTTCGTCACCCAGTCGCACGACGACTCGCGCGATCCGGTCGGCATGCCGGGTCAGGCCGAAATCCAAGCGCCGCCGGGTATGGCTGGCCAATGCCGCTGTATTGGGAAAGTCCAGGCTCTGGATATCGAATTGCATGGTCACTCCTTCGGTTGAAAGCCGTGTGGCGATGACAGGATTCTGGTCGGTGACTTCTTTCTTGTAAATTCGAATTAATTGACGATATGATTCGAAAAAAATTGATTGTTGAGTCAGAAACCCTGCCCACCCGGTACAGCTCCAAATGAACTACAAACACCTTCTCTATTTCCTGCAGGTCGCCAAGACCGGCAGCATCATGGCCGCGAGTGAACGGCTGCATGTGACGCCCCAAACCATCAGCGGTCAGATCCAACTGTTGGAGGAGTCGCTGGGCAGCCCCTTGTTCGGCAAGAGCGGGCGCGGCTTGGTGCTGACCGAGGCGGGTCGGCTGGCACTGGGTTACGCCGAAGACATCTTCTCGCTCGGCGCCGAACTCGAGCAGTCTGTGCGCGAGCACCCGAGAACCCGGCCGGCGCTGGAGTTCCGCGTCGGTGTGGCCGATGCCTTGCCCAAGCAGATCGCGTACCGGCTGGTGGAGCCGGCCACCCGGCTGCAGGAGCCGGTGCGGCTGGTCTGCCGTGAGTGGAAGCTCGATAACCTGCTTGCCGAACTGGCGCTGCACCGCCTCGATCTGGTGTTGTCGGATGCGCCGATCCCGCCGTCGGTCAGCGTCAAGGCGTTCAGCCACCAGTTGGGAGCATCCGGGCAGAGCTTTTTTGCTGCCCCGCCGCTGGCACTGCGCTGCAGCGGGCCATTCCCGGGTTGCCTGGAGGGCGCGCCGATGCTGATGCCGGCGCAGGATTCCGCCACCGGACAGAAGCTGCAGGCCTGGTTCCAGGCCCGTGCACTGCACCCCCATGTGGTCGGCGAATTCGACGACAGCGCCCTGGCCAAGGAGTTCGGCAGCCGGGGGGCCGGCATTTTTGTCGGCCCGACCGTGCTGGCCGACGACATCGCCCGGCAGTTCGGGGTGTCGGTCCTCGGTGAGGCCACCGGCATCACCGTGGAGTATTTCGCGATCTCGGTCGAGCGTCGCATCACCCACCCATGCGTGGTCGCGATCACCCAATCTGCGCGTCAGGCGCTGTTTGCGGGAACGGTTGCCGACAAGCCATCGCGCCAAAAGGCGATGGATTGACGTAGTGTCGGCCTACCGATGGCCGTGCAACGCCAGCGCCAGTTGACTGGCGCAGATGGACACCGCGGCGTTGGCCTCATCAATGACCCGCCCCATGGTGACGAATCCGTGGAGCTGGCGTTGGAAGCAGATGTGCGTGGCGCCATTGCCAGCCTCGGTGAGTCGCTGGCTGTACATCAGGCCTTCGTCGCACAGCGGATCGTAGCCGGCCGTGATGACCAACGCATCGGGCAATCGACCCAGGTCGTCACACAGCAAAGGCGAAGCCCGCCAGTCGGTGTCGTGCACAGGATCGTCAATGTAGTGGTCGTGAAAATAGGCCATCGTGTCGCTGGTCAGCAAGTAACCCTGGCCGTTGCTGGTGTGCGAAGGGGCCTGGCGGCGCATATCGGTGGCCGGGTAGATCAGCAACTGAAACACCAGGGGCAGATTGCCACTGTCGCGCGCCGCGATGGCGACCACCGCCGCGAGGTTGCCGCCGGCACTGTCGCCTCCGACCGCGATGCGATCGGGGTCGAGTCCCAGTTGCGGTGCGTTGTCGTGGCACCAGCGGGTGGCTGCCAGGCAGTCGTCGACCGCGCAGGGAAACCGATGCTCCGGCCCCATGCGGTAATCCACCGCCAACACCGCACACTGGGCCTGGTTGGCGATTTGCCGGCACAGGGTGTCGTGGGTCTCCAGGTCGCCCATGACCCAGCCGCCACCGTGAAAATACACAAGTACCGGCAGCGCTGCACCGGCATCGCGCGCCGTTATGGGCCGGTACAGCCGCAGCGCGATGGCGCCATGCGGGCCGTCGGCGTGCAATTCCTGCACCAGTGCGACCGGTGGTGGGTCCGGTTGGGTGAAGGTGCGCCGGTCGCGGTACGAGGCGCGCGCCTCGCGCGGCGTGAGCGTATGGGTGAGCGGCAGGCCGCTTTTGACGATCAGGTCACGAAGAGCCCGGGCCTGTGGGTGCAGCATGGTGTGTTGACATCCTTTGTTGACGTGACGCCAGAGAATAGACGCCTCTATCCGTAGTTTAGTAGCGTGTTGCTGCCGCTGCTGCCATGCGGCGCGGTGTCGCGCCGGTAAAGGATGGCTATGCTATTGACCATGAAGCTCTACAACTATTTCCGTTCCTCAGCGTCGTTCCGGGTGCGCATTGCATTGGCCCTCAAGCAACTGCCGTACGAATACGTGTCGATTCACCTGGCGCGGGGAGAACACAAGCAGTCCGCATATGCCGATATCGCCGCCGACGGGCTGGTGCCGGTGCTCGAGATCGGGGATTTGAGCCTGTCGCAGTCGCTGGCGATCATCGAGTATCTGGACGAGATCCACCCGCAAGCCCGGCTGGTTCCAGTCGATGCTGTCGAGCGCGCGCGGGTCCGGGCGCTGGCGCAAAGCATTGCATGCGAAATCCATCCGCTGAACAACCTGCGGGTGCTCAAATACCTGACCCGGGAACTCAAGCTCGACGAGCAGGCCAAAAATACCTGGTACCGCCATTGGGTACGCGACGGGCTGGAGGCGTTCGAGCGGCAGTTGGCGCAACTGCCGGCGGGCGGATACTGCTTTGGCAACAGTCCGACGCTGGCCGATTGTTCTTTGGTGCCACAGATTTTCAACGCCAAGCGTTTCGATTGCGACCTGTCCGGCCTGCCGCGCACCATGGCCGCCTTTGACGCGTGCATGGCGTTGGAGGCCTTTCAGGCGGCGCAGCCGTCGAGGTGCCCGGATTTTGAGGCGTAGCCGGGTGATGAAACGAATACCGGTGGTCGCGCAGACCATGTTTCGGCGGGCGCTGCCCGCCACGACACTGGTCACTGGCGTTTGATGTCCAGCCAGAACTGGGACCCGCACTGGCTGGTGCCGCAATGGCCGGTGCCGGATAACGTGCATGCGGTTTTCACGACGCGCAGTGGCGGATTCTCGCAACCGCCGTTCGACAGTCTCAATCTGGGGCGACCGGTCGGCGATGACGCGCCGGCGGTGGAGCGTAACCGCGCGCGGCTGCAGCACGCGCTGGGGCAAGCGCCTGTCTATCTGAGTCAGGTGCATGGCACCACGTCGGTCGCGCTTACTGGCGTTGCCGCGCCAGGCGCGATCGAGGCCGACGCCTGCTGCACGACACGGTCCGGGGTGGTCTGCACCATCCGTGTCGCAGACTGCCTGCCGGTGTTGCTGGCGCATGACAATGGCCACGCCGTAGCGGGCGCACATGCGGGTTGGCGGGGTTTGGCCCTGGGTGTGCTGGAGTCCAATTTCCGCCAGTTCCAGACCTTGGTGCCGGGTCAACGTGGCGCATCGTCACCGGATACTGTGGCCTCGGCCACCATGGCCTGGCTGGGGCCGTGCATCGGACCGACTGCGTTCGAGGTAGGGCCGGAAGTACGCGCGGCGTTCGTGGATCGCGATGCAGCTGCCACCATTTTTTTTGTGCAGGGTGAAGCTGGCAAATGGCTGGCTGATCTGGCCGGTCTGGCGCGGCTGCGCCTGCGCGCGTTGGGTATTAGCCGTATTTACGGCAATGATTCAGGCCCCGACTGGTGCACCGTGACCCATCCATCACGGTTCTTTTCGCACCGGCGCGACAGTGTCGTCCTCGGGGGCAGTGGCAGGATGGCCGCCTGCGTCTGGTTCGATTGATTGCGCCTCGCGCGCGCGCCGCTTACGTCGACGCGCTGGCGTAAGCAATAGGTACATTACCAGCGATACCGGTGCCAGACCGTACAAAACAAATGTGATGATGGCGCCGAGCAGGGTTCCCGTGCTGCTCGTGGCTTCCGCTACGGCCATCATCAGGGTCACATACAGCCAGGCAATCGGGACGAGGTACATTGTTGGTCAAGGATACGTTGGCGTGTCAGTTTAACGAAGGACAGGTCTGCGATACTGAAATGTGCACTGATCGGCATGGGGAGACACGATGACACAAAACAATTCCGACTTCTGGCGCCAGTCGGCAGAGCAGATTCAACAGAACATGTCCAGTAACTGGGCTGGCGCGATGCAGGCGCTCCAGAACCTGATGCCGCCCGTACAAGCGGGTATGCCAAAGGTTCCCGACGGCGAGGCGCCGTCGCTCAAGTTTTCTCCCACCAAACTTCAGCAACTTCAGCAGCAGTACCTGCAGGAGGCAGGGGAATTGTGGAGCCAATCGGTGGCCGGCAAGTCCCAGGCGCAAGACAAGCGATTCGCCAACGAGGCCTGGAGTGGCAACCCGATGGCCGCCCTGACAGCCGCAAACTATCTGCTCAATTCCCGCGCGATGATCGGCCTGGCGGAAGCATTGGAGGCGGACGAAAAGACACGGTCCAAGGTGCGCTTTGCTGTTGAGCAATGGCTGGCGGCTGCGGCCCCCAGCAATTTTTTGGCGTTCAACGCTGAAGCGCAGAAAAAGGCGATCGATACCAAGGGCGAGAGTATTGCCAAGGGTCTGCAGAACCTGCTGCACGACATGCAACAGGGCCATGTCTCGATGACCGATGAGAGCCTGTTCGAAGTCGGCAAGAACGTTGCCACCACGGAAGGTGCAGTGGTGTTCGAGAACGAGCTGTTCCAACTTATCGAATACAAGCCGCTGACGGCCAAGGTGTTCGAGAGGCCTTTGCTGCTGGTGCCTCCGTGCATCAACAAGTACTACATTCTGGATCTGCAGCCCGACAACTCTCTGGTCCGGTATTCAGTGGCGCAGGGCAACCGCACCTTTGTCGTGAGCTGGCGCAACCCCGATGCGTCGCTGGGCACTGCGACCTGGGACGACTACATCGAAAAGGCGGCGATCAAGGCGATCTCAGTGGTGCAGGAGATCACGTCATCCAAAACGATCAATGCACTGGGTTTCTGCGTGGGAGGAACAATATTGACCACGGCGATGGCCGTGCTGGCGCAGCGCGGCGAGAAGCCGGTGGCCAGCGCAACCTTGCTGACGACCTTGCTCGACTTCACCGATACCGGCATTTTGGACATCTTCATCGACGAGTCGTTCGTCAAGTACCGCGAGTTCGAGATGGGCAAGGGTGGGCTGATGAAAGGTCAGGACCTGGCATCCACTTTTTCGTTCCTGCGGCCGGTCGACCTGGTGTGGAACTACGTGGTTGGCAACTACCTCAAGGGTGAAACGCCTCCGCCGTTCGACCTGCTGTACTGGAACAGCGACTCGACCAACCTGCCGGGGCCATTTTACGCCTGGTACCTGCGCAACACTTACCTTGAGAACCTGCTGGTCAAGCCGGGCGCGGCCACGGTCTGCGGAGAAAAAATCGACCTGCGCAAGGTCGATCTGCCGGTCTATGTCTACGGCTCTCGCGAAGACCACATTGTTCCGATCGGTGGTGCCTATGCGTCCACGCAGCATCTTCCGGGAAAAAAACGCTTCGTCATGGGGGCATCGGGTCATATCGCCGGCGTGATTAACGCACCGGTCAAGAACAAACGCAGCCACTGGATTGGCCCGGCGGATAAATTCCCGAAGGTGGCCGAAGATTGGATCGCCAGCGCTACTGAGCATGCCGGCAGTTGGTGGACCGACTGGGCGACATGGCTCAAGTCGCATGCCGGCAAACAGATTGCCGCGCCCAAGGCATATGGACGGGGCAAATACAAGGTGATAGAGGCCGCGCCAGGCCGTTATGTCAAAGCCAAGGCCTGAATTCATAAATCAAAGGAGAAGACCATGGAAGAAATCGTTATCGTCGCTGCAACCCGCACTGCCGTGGGTAAGTTCGGTGGTTCGTTGGCCAAGATGCCAGCTACCGAACTGGGTGCGCTGGTGGTTGCCGAAGTGCTCAAGCGCAGCGGTGTTGCCTCCGATCAGATCGGTGAAGTGATCATGGGCCAGGTGCTGGCAGCCGGTGCGGGCCAGAACCCCGCCCGCCAGGCCGTGATCAAGGCCGGCCTGAATCAGGCAACGCCGGGGTTGACCATCAACGCAGTGTGTGGCTCCGGCCTCAAGGCCGTGATGCTGGCCGCTCAGGCCGTGGCCTACGGTGACAGCGAGATCGTGATTGCCGGCGGACAGGAAAACATGAGCGCCTCGCCGCATGTGTTGCTCGGTTCGCGTGACGGGCAGCGTATGGGCGACTGGAAGATGATCGACTCGATGATCGTCGACGGCCTTTGGGACGTCTACAACCAGTACCACATGGGCATTACGGCCGAGAACGTGGCGCGCAAGTTCGGTATCTCGCGCGAGGCGCAAGATGCGCTGGCGCTCGCCAGCCAGCAAAAAGCAACTGCAGCGCAGGAGTCGGGCCGGTTCAAGGACGAAATCATGTCGGTCAGCATTCCGCAACGCAAGGGCGATCCGGTCGTCTTCTCAGCCGATGAATTCATCAACAAGAAGACCAGTGCGGAAGTCCTGGCGGGTTTGCGTCCAGCGTTTGACAAGGCCGGTGGTGTCACCGCCGGTAACGCCTCCGGTATCAATGACGGAGCGGCTGCCGTGATGGTCATGACCGCCAAGAAGGCTGCCTCGCTGGGCCTCAAGCCACTGGGCCGCATCGCCAGTTTCGCCACCAGCGGGTTGGACCCGGCCATGATGGGCATGGGTCCGGTCTCGGCGTCGACCAAGGCGCTCGAGCGCGCCGGCTGGAAGGCCCAGGATCTCGACCTGCTGGAGATCAACGAGGCTTTTGCCGCCCAGGCGTGCGCTGTCAATCAGGAAATGGGCTGGGATACCAGCAAGGTCAATGTTAACGGCGGCGCGATTGCCATTGGCCACCCGATCGGTGCGTCCGGGTGCCGCATATTGGTGACCTTGCTGCATGAAATGCAGAAGCGCGATGCCAAGAAAGGTATTGCGTCGCTGTGCATCGGTGGCGGGATGGGCGTGGCGTTGACCATCGAGCGCTGAGCAGGTCGAGGACAGGTTTGAATTTCAACAAGAGGAGCAAAAAATGAGTCAAAAAGTAGCGTATGTCACCGGCGGCATGGGCGGCATCGGGACTGCCATTTGCCAACGTATGCACAAGGAAGGCTTCAAGGTCATCGCCGGCTGTGGTCCGACCCGTGACCATGGCAAATGGATCGCCGAGCAGGCCGCGCTGGGTTTCACCTTTTATGCTTCGGCTGGCAACGTAGGCGATTGGGACTCCACCGTTGCCGCTTTTGCGAAGGCCAAGGGCGAACATGGCGCTATCGACGTGCTGGTGAACAACGCCGGTATCACCAAGGACCGCATGTTCCTGAAGATGACGCGCGAGGATTGGGATGCAGTGATCGAGACCAACCTCAACTCCATGTTCAACGTGACCAAACAGGTTGTTGCCGACATGGTTGAAAAAGGCTGGGGGCGAATCGTCAATATCAGCTCGGTGAACGGCGAGAAAGGCCAGGCCGGGCAGACAAACTATTCGGCAGCCAAGGCCGGCATGCACGGTTTCACGATGGCGTTGGCACAGGAGATGGCCACCAAGGGCGTGACCGTGAACACCGTGAGCCCGGGTTATATCGGCACCGACATGGTCAAGTCGATCCGCGAGGACGTTCTGGCCAAGATCGTTGCCACGATCCCGGTCAAGCGCCTGGGCGAGCCCAGCGAAATCGCATCCATCATCGCCTGGCTGGTGTCGGAAGAGGGCGGTTATTCGACCGGTGCCGACTTTTCGGTCAACGGTGGCCTGCATATGGGCTGATGCCCGGATCCGGTGGCGGGCCCTCGATGGCCTGCCCTGTCAAAAAGGCCCCACTTTGTGGGGCTTGTTTGTTTACTCGGGTTGTTACGACGTTGGTGGCCCGAGGAAACGCGAAAACCCGATGCTGGCGTGGGTTTTCAAGGGTTTTGGAGATACAACCCAAACTTGTATCGAACCGCATCGAGTCGCCTCCCTGCATGCCAATCAGGCAAATGGCGGGTACCCGCCGATCGGCTTCATCCATCGATGAAATCGCCGGCTTCAGCACCAGAGTCAATCCGACACGCGCAACCAGTTTTGTGCTGGAGTTGCGTGATGCCGTGACCAGGCCTCAGGCCCATCCCGGCCTGGGAAAGGCTGACCGGGTTCCGGGCACACGTGAATTGGTCCTGCACAATAACGACATCACCATCTACCGTAAGTGTGGCGAAGACGTCGAAATCGTGCGATTGCATCACCTCACCTGAAGTCGATAACGAACTGCGTCAGTCCCTGAAAAAGTGGCTCCGGGTTCAGCCGGTGGCGCTGATACCGTGCCGCGCTGCTCACGCGGGCTTCGGTGCGGCGCAGCCTGGATGGCAAGGCGCTGCGGGCGAAAACCAAGACTTGCACGCGCGGGTGGTGGACGGACATGTCGGCCCGATCCTGCGGCCGCGGAACTTGACCGGGTCCGGCGTGCTTAAAATAGTGGCCACTACCCGGACCTACCGATGCCCCAAGCGCCCGAAGAAACGACCCCCGTTGTAGGCGGATTCTTTGCCGATCTGCCGGTGTTGGCGACGGCTGCGGACAGTTTTGATACCAGCCACTACCGCCCCGCGCCCGATGACTGGGAGTTGGTGGTGACCGATATCGTGGACTCCACCGTGGCGATTGCCAACGGGGAGCACAAGACAGTCAATTTCGTGGCGGCAATGGCGATTGGCGCCTTGAAGAATCTGAGCGCGCCGGTTTCCGTGCCTTTTCTCTTCGGCGGCGACGGGTCTGTGGTGATGGTGCCACCGCAACATGCCGAGGCTGCGCGGCGGACGCTGGCCCGGGTGCGCGGCTTCGCCCTGCGCGAATTCGGGCTGCGTCTGCGTGTGGGGCAGACGCCGGTGGTGGTTCTACGGCGCTTTGGCAGCGATGTGCAGGTTGGGCGCTTCGAGCCCACGCCTGGGAATAGCTTCGGCGTGTTTCTGGGGGGCGGCGTGGCCATGCTGGAGACAGCGGTGCGCGGTGGTGGCGACCAGGCTTTGATAGAGCTGGCGGCCATTCCGATGGACCTCGACGATGGTCAACCGGTGGACCTCTCCGGCCTCTCGTGTCGCTGGAATCCACTGCAGTCCGGCCGCGGAAAAATGGTGACGCTGATCCTGCATGGCGCGGCCGATCCGGGAGCGGTCCATGCGCACGTGATGCAGTTGGCAAAGCAGGGCGGTGACGCCCGGCCGGTGCGGCCGGACACGCTGTCCATGAGTTGGCCGCCCAAAGGCTTCATGCTCGAGGCACAGGCGTCACGCGGTGACCGGCCATTGTGGATGGCCGTGCTGAAGGTGTTACGGGATTCGCTCATTGCAAAAGTGTTCTTTTTGATGCGTCGGCCGATGGGCGGTTTCGATCCGGTCAGGTACCTTGGTGATGTGACATCCAACACCGACTTCTGCAAACACGATGAGACGGTGAGCTTTGTCATTGATTGCCCGCTTGATGGCATCGACAGCATCCGCACCTACCTGGATCATGAGATGGCGCAGGGCGCGTTGCGTTACGGTATGAACGTGTCGCAGACCGCATTGATGACCTGCATCGTGACATCGCCCACACAGGATCTGCATGTGCATTTTGTCGATGGTGGAGACGGTGGTTACACCAGCGCGGCCAAGACCATGAAGGCGCAAGCCCGCGCTGCAGCGGTGACCAAGCCTGCTGCGTCGAGCTGAGCGCGACGGTTCGACGCATGCGGCCTGCGCGTACGCGGGCACGGTAATATAGTCAGTCAACTGCTTGCGAACCGCGATGCCGATGTCTGCGCCCGTCGTTCCACCCTTTTTATCGGCGACGCCTTTGCCGTCCGATGCCGACCTGCGCGACCTGTAGGTGGTCATGGAGCATGCTGGTATCGGCATCGTGTTCATCCGCCAACGCACCGTGGTTCGCTGCAACCAGCGCTGGGCCGAGTTGTACGGTCTGCCGAGCGCGTCGCTGTAGCCGGACGAAGCAGCGTTCAATGCAATGGGCGCGGAGGCCTATCTGGTGGCCGCCTCCAGCGTGCCCTATAAGGCCGGGGTGCGCATGCTGCGCCACAGCGGCGGGACCTGCTGGACAAATTGACCGGGTACCCTGGTCTACCCGGCCGACACCGAACAGGAGTCGATCTGGGTCGCCGACGACATCGACACGCAGCAGATGATCCAGGCGCAGCAGCAGTCGCTGCGGGCGCAGCAGCAGCTGATTCTGAGCAACGCCATGGTCGGCATCGTGTTCCTGCGCGATCGCCACGTGACCCAATGGAACGACAGCTTTGAGCGACTGTTCGGTTACGAACCCGGCGCGTTCATGGGCAGCTCGTCGCGCCAGTGGTACCTGACCGAGGAAGACTGGCTGGTTACCGGGAGCTCTGCTATGCGTCGCTGCAGAATGGTCTGTCGTTCGAGAGCGAGATGACGATGGCCACAAAGGACGGTAAGGCGATCTTCTGCGAGATGCGGGCCAAGGCCATCGATTCCAGCTGGCTCGAACTGGGCTCGATCTGGATCACCATGGACATCACGGCGCGCAAGGAGGCCGAGTCGGCACTGCAACTGGCGCGCACCGAGCTCGAGGAACTGGTACCGGCGTGCATCGCCGAATTGCGCCGCACTGCGACGCCTACCATGAACAAGCCGACAGGCCGTTGACCAATAGCCCTATCGTCACCGCCAGGATCAGGGTCGCTACCCTCAGGACCACTCAGCGATGGCGCGGGTTGTCGTCGCTCTGCACAGCTGTTTTCATGGTTTTTCCCTTTGCCACCTTGGCTGCGGCAACATGGCCAAGGATCGAGGTGCAGGTCAAATTTCAGCTTTCCATGGTGCAGAGTGCACTCCATTTTTTTGTTGGCGGCAATGTTTGTGCGCTGTGGCTTGATGTCCGACAATCGCATCGTCAGCGCGTCAGGCCCTGGCATTGCCCCTGTAGACCATTGAACCTCAAGCGTGACAACACCCAACGCGTTCACCGATTTCGTTGCCGGATTCGAGCAACTGCTCGCACAGGGCAGTGCGCTCACCGCAGCGCTGGCCGAGCCGGCAGTGTTGCCTGTGGTGCCGGACGATGCGCCGGTCTGCCTGATTTTTTCGCCGCATCCGGATGACGAGGTGATCGCGGGTGCGCTGCCGTTGCGCCTGCGCCGGGAAGGCGCATGGCGGGTCGTCAATGTCGCGGTGACGCTGGGCAGCAACCGAGGGCGACGCGCCGCACGGTGGTTGGAGTTGCGCCGGTGTTGCGACTTTCTGGGGTTTGAACTGGTCAGCGCCTCGGGTGAGGCCGAGTGTGGCCTGGAGCGGATCGATCCGCGCTCGGCCGTTGCGGACCCGGCGCATTGGGGTAACTGTGTTGCACGGGTGGCCGAGATGCTGCGGCTCTACCGGCCACGGTTGGTCGTGTGCCCGCATGCGCTGGATGGGCACCCGGTACATATCGGCACGCATGGGCTGGTGATGGACGCCTTGCCGGCCGCGCATGCGAATTGGCCCATGCATGTGGCGCTCAGCGAATACTGGAACACCCAGATGCAGCCCGGCTTGATGGTGGAGTTGGATCGTCAGGATGTGGTCGACCTGGTAGGGGCCTTGAGCCAGCATGTGCACGAGGTGGCGCGCAACCCCTACCACCTGCGGCTGCCAGCATGGTTTATCGATGGTGTGCGTCGGGGTGCGGAACGTGTCGGCGCAGCAGGCGACCTGGCACCGGGCTACCGGTTCGCTGCACTGTACGGCTGGTTGCACTGGACGCAGGGCGCCCTGGTGCCGATGCCAGCGCGCAACCTGCCGCTCAGCGATCCGGCGCCGCGGCTTTTCGCTTGAGAGCGGCCGCGCGCGCCAATGCGATCCGGTCATTGCCGAAATACATGTCGTCGCCGACAAACATCGTTGGGGAACCGAATCCACCACGTCGCACCAGTTCTTCGGTATTGGCCTTGAGTTGATCCTTGATCGCCTGCGTGATGATGCCGTGCAGCAACTGTGGTGCGTCGATGTCGCAGCGGTTGCAGACGGCGGTGATCACTGCATCCTGCGATATGTCCTGATCGTGCGACCAATAGGTTTCGAACACCGCGCGGGCGAATTCCTGCATCTTTTGCGCACCCTGGTGCTCGAGCAGCCATAGGCAGGCGCGCATGACCTTGACGCTGTTGACCGGGAACACCGTTGGCGGCATCGTGATCTTCAAACCGCTGAACCGCGCCCAATCCTGGATGTCCTTTTGCATGTAGGCCAGTTTGACGGGAACCGGGCTTTCGCGTTGCGCGTAGACACTGGGATTGACGCTATTGAACACACCGCCGACGAGGATCGGTCGCCAGCGTAGCGGCACGTCGATCTCCTGCGCCACGGATTGGATGTTGTGGAATGCAAGGTAGGTCCAGGGACTGGAGCAATCGAAGAAGAATTCAATCATGGGTTGTGTTGTGTTGTGTTGTGTTGTGTAGCGTGTCTGCCTGGTCAGTGTGTCGGCGCGAAGGTGCTTGCCCAACGCGCTTAGCCTGCATCACGCGGCGCAAGGTCGACAATGGCGGGCATGCGGTTGTTCGGGCCGATAGCAATGAAATCCGGGTGAAATTGTTCACCTTTTCCAATGTTGCTTGGTACCGGTGTGCAGGGCAAACCACATTCTTCAAGCATGATGACACTGTGCCATCCGTTGCGGTGGGCCAGTAGTAGAAGTCGATCAACATGCGGGCGGTCACCCTTGGTTCATGCGAATGGTCACCCTTGGTTTAAGCGAATGGTCACCCTTGGTGAAGAGCAGCAGCAATTATCATAACCATTGACCGTCGCATGGAAGACACATGTATGCGAGTTTTGCCGTTTGCATTTCATGGTGGTAGTAAGCTCCGCGACATGTTCAACATTTACGCCGATGTGCCGCAACGCCCGCTTCCGGGTGTTGCCCGGGAAACCATCCGATGATGGGTACCGGACATGCCTATGTGACACCGGCGGAGTTGCGGATCGGTCTGCATATAGCGCTCGAGCTCGGATGGATGTCGCATCCGTTTCCGAAGGGCAGTTTCAAGATTACGTCGCAACGGCAGATCGATACCCTGCGCACTCTGGGGCTGACACGCATCCGTTACGTGCCGGCGCGCAGCGATCCAGCGCCAGAGCCCACCCCGGAATCGGCCACGGAGATCCACGAAGCGTCTGGTGGATTCCTGGATCTCGCTGCTGCGCCAGCGCTGCCGGTCGTGGAGGAGGCCCAGCGCCAGCGCGAGCGCTATGCTGCATTGGTCGCTGCGCAGAACGCCAGCCTGGCATTGTGCGACCAGCAATTCGACACGGCCATTCGCCAGTATCGCCAGGTGATCAACAGTGTTGCCACCGAGCCGCTCGCCGCAGCGAAGCTGTGCCAGGACATGGTTGGCGCGCTGGTGTGTGACATGATGGGCCAGAGCGAGTCGTCCATTCGCCTGCTGTCCGAAAGTACGGGCGACAGGGCCTGGATGCATCCGGTCAACGTGACGGTGTTATCGCTGTTGCTCGGCAAGGCACTGGGCATGGCCCCCGATGGCCTGCGTGATCTGGGCGTGGCCGCTTTTCTGCATGACGTTGGCAAGATACGGTTGCCCGATCGGGTCCGTCTGGCCGACGTCAATTTCGCGCCAGCCGAATATAGGCAGTATCAGAGCCATGTGGCTCATGGCGTCGCCATTGCGCAGCAGCTCGAACTGTCGTCGGAGGTGCAGCGCACCATCTGCATGCACCATGAAATGATGGATGGCAGCGGCTTTCCGCGCAATGTCGGTGGGGCAGAGATCAGCCAGCCGGGCAAGGTGCTGGCGCTGGTGAACCGCTACGAGAACATGTGCAATCCGCCGCGACCCTCGGCGGCAGTGACACCGCATGAAGCCTTGTCGCTGATCTTCTCGCAAATGAAGGACCGCCACGACACCACGGTGCTCGCCGCATTCATCCGGATGATGGGCGTGTATCCGCCGGGTTCGGTGGTGCAACTCTCGGATGGCCGTTACGCGCTGGTGGTATCTGTCAACTCCGCCCGCCCGCTCAAGCCGCGCCTTATCGTTCATGAACCCGGCATTGCGAAGGAAGAAGCCTTGATTCTCGATCTGGAACAGCAACCGACCGCAGGTATCCGGCGTAGCCTGCGTCCGGACCTGCTGCCGCGCCCCGCCGCCGACTACCTGGCGCCACGGTTGCGCATCTGCTATTTCTTCGAACGGGCCTGCGACCCCGTGCGCGGCGAGCGCGTCTCGTGACGCCGAGTACCTGCGGCCCACTTGTTGAGGCCCTGATCGAGGCCGTTTGGCTGGTCGATCCGGTCAGCTTGCGCATTTTCGAGGTCAATCAGGCCGCCGCTGATCTGACAGGGTTGCGGCGCGAGGACATCGTGGGCCGGCCCGCGATCGCATTCACCGCCACACCGGAAGACCACTTTTTCTGGGAGGACGTCGCGGCCGGGTTGAGCCACGAGATTCACTCCGAAACCCTGATGCGCACCGGCGACGGTATTGCGATTCCGGTCGAGCGCAAGGTCAGCCGCCTGTGGATGGACGCGGCCACGCCGGTGTACATGGTGTGCCTGCACGATTTGCGCCAGCAGCGGCGCACCGAGGTTGAACGCGAGACCCTGGTCTCGGAGTTGCGGGCCACACTGGAGTCCACGGCGGATGGCATCATGGCGTGCGACTTTGATGGTCGGGTCCGCAACTACAACCGGCGCTTTGCCGAGTTGTGGGATCTGCCCGAGGAACTGATCGTCCGGCGCAATGATCCGGCGCTCTTTGCACACATGGCAGCGGCCATCGCCGAACCGCTGCTCTACGAGGCGCGCCTGGCGCAGATCGCAGCGTCTCCATTGCTGGAGGCCGACGATGAACTGCTGATGCGTTCGGGTCGCGTCATCGAGCGGCGGTCCTTGCCGCAGTACAACCGGGGCCAGCCCAGTGGCCGGGTGTTTGCGTTCCGTGACATCACCCAGCGGGTCGACGCCCAGGCCCGGCTGCGCCTGGCCGCCAAGGTATTCGAGTCGAGTCTCGATGCGATCTTCATAACCGGCGCCGATTTTCGTGTGCTGGCGGCCAACCCCGGCTGCGAGCGCCTGACCGGCTTATCGCAGGCAAGTCTTTTGGGCAGTGCCTCGGGTGAGTTTTTCCATGATCCGCACGACCAGGGCCTGTTTGTCCGGGTACAGCAGCACCTGCAGGCCGACGGTGCCTGGGAGGGCGAGGTCTGGCGCCGCCATGGCGCGGGACAGTCGCATGCGGTGCAGGTGTCCTGGGTGCTGCTGCGCGACGACCTTGGCAACGCGGTGCACACCATTTGTTTCTTCAAGGACCTGAGCGAGAAGTATGCGGCTCAGCAGCGGATCGAGACGCTGGCCTATCGCGATGTGCTCACCGGTTTGCCGAATCGTTTGCTGTTGACGCAGCGGGTCGACTTCGCATTGCGCATGGCTGAACGCAACGGTGGTCAATTTGCCGTCTTTTTCCTCGATCTCGACCGGTTCAAGAACATCAACGACTCGATGGGACACGCATTTGGCGATCGGGTGCTGGTCGAGGTGGCCGAACGCATCAAATCCTGCCTGCGCGACGTCGATACCCTGTGCCGCGTGGGTGGCGACGAGTTTGTCGTGTTCCTGCAGGAGGCCGATGCGCCGGGGGCGGAAGCCTGCGCCCAGCGTGTTCTGCAGGCGGTGGCCCTGCCGTTCATGCTCGATGGCATGAACTTCTCGATCGGCTGCAGCATCGGTGTGGCGCTGTACCCGGACGACGGCCGGACGCTCGATGCGCTGATCCAGTTTGCCGACACCGCGATGTACCGGGTCAAGGAACGCGGGCGCGGCAGTTTCCGGTTTTACCAACCGCAGATGAATGTCAATGTGTTGTCACGCATCAAGATGGACCATGCGATGCGTCTGGGCCTGCAGCAAGGCCATTTTCAGCTGTACTATCAGCCCCAGATTGCGCTGGGCAACGGGCGGTTGATCGGCGCCGAGGCACTGGCACGGTGGCGAGACGCCGAGTTCGGCGAAGTGCCACCGGCAGTTTTCATCGTGCTGGCGGAAGAGACCGGATTCATCACCACTTTTGGCAACTGGGTGCTGGAGCAGGCGGTGCGCCAGGCGGCGGCCTGGCAACGCGCCGGCACGCCGGTGCCGATCTCCATCAACGTGTCGGCGCTGCAATTTCAGCAGGCCGATTTTGTGGCTGTGGTCCGTGACGCGTTGCTCCGCGCAGAGCTGCCACCTGCATTGCTTGAGCTCGAGCTGACCGAGTCGATTCTGGTGCGCGATGCCGACGAGGCGCTCGATCGCCTGCATGCCTTGGCATCCATCGGCGTCGGTCTGTCGATTGACGACTTCGGCACCGGGTATTCCAGCCTGTCGTACCTCAAACGGTTTCCGATCTCCAAGCTCAAGATCGACCGCTCGTTTGTCACCGGCCTGCCCCACGATGACAGCGACCGGGCCATTGTCAGCGCCACCATCAGCATGGCGCGGGCGCTCGGATTCGACGTGGTGGCCGAGGGCGTCGAGACACAGGCCCAGATGGACTACCTGCGCGGACTCGACTGCGCCGCCTATCAAGGGTATTTGTGTTCGCCGGCCTTGCCGGCAGCACTGTTCGAACGCTTGCGGGCCACGCTGCCCGGAAGCGCGCCGGAGGGGAAGGGTTAGCCGCCCAGGCCCAGCTTGGCCGCCATGCCGATGCGTTGTAGTTTGCCAGTTGCCCCCTTGGGAATTTCCTGCACGATCAGGATCTTGCGCGGCACCTTGTAGTCGGCCATGCGCGTGGCTGCAAAATCGCGCAACTCGCGCTCGGTGGCATGCGCGGCCTCGCGTAAGACCACCGCCGCTGCAACATCCTCGCCCAGTTTCTCGTGCGGTATGGCAAAAGTCACGACCTGGGCCACGGCTGGATGGTCCATCAATACCTCATCGACTTCACGCGGAGATATCTTTTCGCCACCCCGATTGATGATCTCCTTGAGTCGTCCGGTCAGCGTGAGGTAGCCGTCAGCGTCAAGTACACCCTGGTCCCCGGTGCGAAACCAGCCGTCGACAAAGGCCTCGGCATTGGCTTGCGGGTTGTTTTCGTAGCCGGCGGTCACGTTGTCGCCACGGATCACGATCTCGCCGGTCATCCCGGGGGCAAGTAGTTGTCTGTGCTCGCCCATGATGGCGATCTGCGGCCCGGCGGCCAGTCCGACCGAGCCGGGAATGCGCCGTGCCGGCGGCAACGGGCTGCTGGCCATCTGGTGCGCTGCCTCGGTCATGCCATACGACTCGATCAGGGGTGCGCAAAAGACCCGCTCGAGTTCGGCGATCACCTGGGGCGGCATGGACGACGACGACGAACGCAGGAAGCGCAATGGATTCGCCCGGATGATGTCCATGTTGTGCGTGGCCCTGGCCAACAGCGTCTGGTGCATGGTTGGTACGGCGGTGAACCAGGTGGGCGCGCATTCCTTCATCCATCCGAAAAAACGCAATGCGTTGAATCCGGGGCTGCAGAAAACACGGCTCCCGACCGCCATCGGGGCCAGCAGTCCCGCGATGAGTCCGTGGATGTGGAACATCGGCATCACGTGCAGGCCGCAATCAGATGATGTCAGGCGCAAGGTGCTGCTGATGTTGCGGGCGGATGCGCAGACGTTGGCATGACTCAGTGGCACGATCTTGGGGCGCGATGTCGTACCCGATGTATGCAGGATCAGCGCAATGTCCTGCGCGCGGGCAGGTGTGTCTGGCGTTGCAATTGCCGTTGCTGCGGCCGTGGCTGTGGCTGGCTGGGCCGTGAGCGTGAACGTGCCGACGCCCTTGTGCGATACGGGTTGCAGTTCGAGCACGGGAATGCCCAGATCGCGGGCGGCCGCGATCGCCGCACTGCTGCTTTGCCGGGCGACGATCAGGGCCCGGGCGCCCAGATCAGACAGGTAGAAGGCAAATTCTTCACCCCGATAGGCCGCGTTGAGCGGCGCAGCGGTACAGGCGCTGGCCACGGCAAGAAAGGCGCACGCCATCTCCGGGCCATTGTCCAGTACCAGTGCGACCCGGTCGCCGCGTGCCAGGCCCTGTGCACGCAGGGCCTGTGTCGTGGACGCGATCAGCTGTGCCAGCGCGCCATATGACAGGGGGGTGGCCGATGGCGCCGTCAGTGCGATGGCGTCGGACGGCTGCGCGGCAACCATTTCGGGCAAGGTGGAGAAGGCGGGCGTCGTGGTGGCGTTCATGGATGAAGGTCGTGTCCGAGGGTTGTCATGTGTTTTGTGCGGCGCCAGGTTCAGCGGCGACGGATTCAACTCAGGCGCACTTGCGCGTGGTGTGTCTGCAGGTTGCGGGCCAACAGACTGGCCAGTGCCCATACCGCATCGATGGTCGGTGTCGGCGTGCCGGTTATGCGACCGAGTTCGGCCACCGACCCCACCAGCGCCTGCAATTCCAGCGGTCGCCCGTTCTCGACATCCTGCAGCATGGACGTCTTGTGTTGTCCGACCGCCTGTGCCCCGGCAATACGCTTTTCAAGGCTGACCTTGAACCGCACACCCAGCTTCTCGCCAATGGTCTGCGCCTCGGCCATCATCGACGCGGCCAATGCGCGGGTGGGGGCATACAAACAGATGTCTTCCAACGTGGCGTGCGTGAGGGCGCTGATAGGGTTGAAGCTCAGGTTACCCCATACCTTGAGCCAGATCTCGGAGCGGATGTCGCGGATGATGGGCGCCCTGAAACCGGCGGCCTTGAAGGCACCGCTGACCGCCAGTACCGCCGGGGACTCGGTGCCGTCGGGTGTGCCCAGGCTGAAACGATTGCCCTCGACTATCCGGATTACGCCGGGCCGTATGACCTCGCTTGCCGGATAGACGACGCTGCCGATCACGCGTTCGACCGGGATATGGCGTGCGATGGCGCCGTCGGGGTCGACACTGGACAGTGCCGTGCCTTCCAGCGGGCCGCCCAGGCCGTGAAAGTACCACCATGGGATACCGTTTTGCATCGTCACGACAGGGGTGGCCGGATCGAGCAGCGCATGGAGTTGTGGCGCCACGGCGGCAACCTGGTGTGCCTTCATTGCCAGGATCACCAGTTCCTGGCGGCCTGCTGCCTCGATCGTATCGGTGACGCAGTCCGGATGTGCCACCTGCTGCGTGCCGTCCTCACCAATCAGCGTCAATCCGTTGTCGCGTATCGCCTGCAGATGGACGCCACGCGCGATCAGGCTAACTACGTTTCCGGCCAGCGCCAACCGGGCGCCCAACATGCCGCCAATGGCTCCCGCGCCCACAATGCAGATTCGCATGACCCGAGACCCCCTCAGCGAAGAATGAAATAGGAAGCGAGAGCGTACAGCACGAAGGCAAAAATCCGCTTCAACGGGGCCACTTCCATGCTGTGAGCAGTGCGTGCGCCCAACGGCGCGGTTACCATGCTGGCCATTGACAGCACCATGAAACCTGGCCAGTAGAGATAACCGAGCGCGCCGGCCGGCATGTCCGTCAGGCTCCAGCCCGCGACCAGATAACCCAGCGAACCGGCCAGTGCAATCGGGAAACCCAACGCCGCCGAGGTGGCCACCGCGTTATGGATCGCCACGTTGCACCAGGTCATGAATGGCACCGAAATGAAGGCGCCACCTGCGCCGACCAGCGACGACATTACCCCGATCAGGCCGCCAACGCTGAACATGCCGGCGGTGCCGGGCAAGGTGCGGCTGGGTTTGGGTTTTCGGTTGAGCAGCAGTTGCGTGGCCGAAAACGTGACAAAACCCGCAAATAGATAACCCAGTACCTGCGCCGGCATGGCCGCAGCCGCTTGTGAGCCGAGGAACGAACCGAGCACGATGCCGGGTGCCAGGACCCGCACGATGGCCCAGCGTACCGCCCCGCGTTTGTGGTGGGCACGTACCGATGCCAGCGAGGTGAAGCAGATGGTTGCCAGTGATGTCGCCACCGCCATCTTGATCACGTGTTCCTGCGGGTAATTGCGCGCGGTCAGGATGATGGTCAGGAACGGCACCATCATCATGCCGCCGCCCAGTCCCAGCAATCCCGCGAGAAATCCGGCACACAAGCCCAACAGTGTGAGCTCGGCGATCAGGGTGAGGGATAAATCCACGTGACAAAGGAGGTGTCTGCAAATGCCACCGGACCGGCATCCTGAACCGGGGTTCAGGTGGGCGAGGTCAGCGTTGGCGTTGGGTTCATCTAACGCGAGATGATCACACCAGCCAGGCGATGTTCCAAGCCCGAGCTACGAGAGCATTGGTTCAAGGAAATATAAAGCCCGGTGAGCACTGCAGACGCTGACATTGTAGGGGCACGGCCGGGCGAAGAAAAGGGTGCGAACGGGTGCGGAGCCAGTGACGCTGCAGGCGCGTCAGATGAGTTGGCCGTCTTCACCAATCGCGCGGTCGAGCCGATCCAGCAATGACGCCAGCATGGCTCCGTCGTCTTCATCGCTGCCGTCACCGGCCGCCGTGTCGCTCTGGGCGGTGGACTGCGCGCCAGCTGTTGCGGGGTTCGCATTTTCGGCGAGGTCGAACGCCAGGTTGAGAGCGGCCAGCACTGCTATGCGGTCCCGTGCACGCACCTTGCCGACGTCGCGTATCTTGCACATCGCGGTGTCGACCCGCTCGACAGCATCCAGCAACCGGGACTCGCCCCCTGCCGGGCAGCCAAGCAGGTAGTTCTGCCCCATGATCTGGACTTCAAGCTGCTTCATGACGCGTCTTTGGATGTGTTTCCGATGCCCGCTTCGGGCAGTCGGTCGAGCAGGGCATCGACCCGCGCACGCGCGGCACCGAGGCGCGACTTCAAGGAGTCGCGTTCGTTGGTGAGGGCCTCGACCTGACTTGCCAACAGCACGTTGGTACGTTGCAATTCGGCGTGACGTACCAGCAAGCGTTCCACGCGCTCGGCAATTTGCTCAATTTTTGACTGGTTCGACATAGATCGTCCATTGTAGAGTTAGCCGGGATCGCTATCGCCTAAAATCGGCCAGTTGGTGCTCGCAGTGTGGTTCACATGCTGCAGTTCAACGGGAAGCAGGAGGTAATGCTGGCAACAGCAAAACTAACCTGCGCTGCCCCCGCAACGGTAAGTGGACGAGTCCGTCGGACTCCGCTGTCATCAAGGCCACTGGATGCTCTGAACAAGCATCTGGGAAGGCGATGGGAGTTGCTCCACCAGCCCGGATACCGGCCAACAAGGCGGTCGGCTGCTTGCAGCCGACCTTGACGCCCATTCGCTGTCGGGGACGACGGCCCGGGTACTTGAACTGGGTATTTATGTTTTTCACTCCTCCAAATGCAGCGCCGCGTGCGCGTAACGTCCGTGCTTCTTGTCGGTCATTGATCGGTTTGCCAGTGTGTCTGCTGATTGCCGTTCCGGGATGGGCGCAGAGCCAGTTGCCCGAAGTGGTTGTCACGGCCAATCGTTCGCAGCAATCTCTTACCGATGCATTGCCACACACCACCGTGCTTGGCCGCGATGTCATCGAACGTTCCCAGGCCGTCGATTTGCCGGCCTTGCTGTCGCGCGAGGCCGGCTTCCAGTTCACCCAGAATGGCGGACCGGGAACGTCGTCCAACCTGTTTCTTCGTGGCAGTGCGTCGCTGCAGGTGCTGGTGCTGGTAGACGGCGTTCCGCTGACAAAACAGGACACGACAGGCACGGTCAGTCTTGAGCACATCATGCTTGACCAGGTCGAACGGGTTGAGGTGGTTCGCGGCAACGTGTCGGCCATTTATGGCAGCGGTGCGATCGGCGGCGTGATCCAGATTTTCACTCGCAAGGGCCAGGGCTCCCCCAAAGCCTATGGGACCGTCGAGGTCGGGTCGTACGGCAGTGCCCGAGCCAATATCGGGATCAGCGGCAGTGCCGGCGACACCCAATACGCCATTGGCGTCGGGCGCCACACCACGCGTGGGTTTTCTGCCAACAACACGACACAGCTCCCCAATGAAAACCCGGATCCGGATGGATACCGCAACACCAACTTCAGTCTGTCGGTGTCGCACGACCTTGCCAAAGGCCAGACCATAGGCCTGCGCGCCCAGGGCAGTGACGGCAACGTCGAGTCCGACGGCGGTGGCTTCGGCACAAGGACAGACATCTACAAGGGCAGCAACTCCCTGACTACCTGGTCCCTGTACAGCCATAACCAGATCACGTCCAACTGGCGCAGTGAATTGACCTGGAGCGAAGGTCGCGAGAAATCCATTTACGATGCGCGCCTGACGGCTTTCCCGTATGACAGTGCCTCAGTGAGTCGCAGCCAGACCGCCAACTGGACCAACGCCATCGCCATCGACGCATGGCTTTTGACGCTGGGGGCGGAGCGACAAATGCAACGAATCGACGCGACTGACAGCTTTTCGACGCAAACCAACCGCAACCGAGGTGTGACCTCGGTCTTCGCGGGCCTGTCAGGTGACCTCGGGGCGCACAGTCTACAGTTCAATGCGCGCCGCGATGTGGCAGACGCCATTGCAGCGAAGACGACCGGTTATGCCGGTTACGGTTTTCGGATCGACAAGTCGTGGAAGGTCATTGCAAGCGCGTCGACGGCGTTCAACCTGCCGCCACTTGGGTATCTGTTTGACCCGTTTTCCGGGAATCCCTTGCTGCGTCCGGAAACGGCCCGCTCAGCCGAACTGGGCCTGCAATGGGCTCAGGACGGAAATGTGTTGCGAGCGACGGTATTTCGCACCAAAATTCAAGATCTGCTTCTCTATGATCTTGCGACTTTTGCGTTTAATAACGTCACCAGTGCGACCAACAAGGGCCTGGAGTTGAGCTACAGCGCCAAGGTGGCAGAGACCGACCTGCGGGCCAGCATGACCTTGCAAGATCCGATCGACGAAAGCACCGGCCTGCGGCTTGTGCGCCGCGCGCGTACGATGGCCTCGCTTGGCGCATCACGCCCGTTCGGCCCATGGACGATCGGCGCCGATGTCCGTTATACCGGTGCGCGGCCGGATGCGGCTACGAAGCCAACACTTGGCGCGTACACGCTGGTCAACCTTTCGGCACGTTATGCACTGTCCGATGGGTTGGCATTGACGGCGCGAATGGAAAATTTGCTGGACCGCAACTACCAGACCGCCTATAGCTACAACCAACCCGGGCGATCGTATTTCGTCGGTCTGGTCTGGTCGCAGAAGTAGCATCAATGACGATGACCGTAAGCGATGCGTCGACTGTTCCCACTGGTTGCGGGCCATTGCCCGGCCCGCAGCGCATCGTGTGCCTGACCGAGGAAACCACCGAATGGTTGTACCTGCTCGGGCAGGAGCACCGCATCGTCGGTATATCGGGCTACACGGTGCGACCGCGACGGGCACGCCAGGAAAAGCCCAAGGTCAGTGCCTTCCTGAGCGCGAAGATCGACAAGATACTGGCGTTGGAGCCCGACTGCGTGTTCGGGTTCTCGGACCTGCAGGCTGACATTGCTTCCGCTCTGATTCGCCACGGCGTTCAGGTCACGGTGTTCAACCAGCGCAGTGTCGAGGAGATATTCTCGATGCTGTACCAGGTGGCTGCGATGGTGGGCCAGCCCGATGCGGGGCTTGATCGCATCGCCGTGATGCGGGCCAACCTCGACGCCATACGGCTCGCGGCATCGGGCCTCGTGCGGCGGCCCAGGGTGTATTTTGAGGAGTGGGACGAACCTCCGATCAGCGCGATTCGCTGGGTGTCCGAGCTGATCGGCATTGCCGGCGGCGACGACTGCTTTCCTGAACTGGGCAGCAAGGCCATGGGCAAGGATCGCATCATTGCCGATCGGTCCGAGATCGTGCGGCGCAAGCCGGACATCATCGTCGGCTCCTGGTGCGGCAAGAAATTCCGGCCCGAGACGGTGGCCGCGCGCGAAGGATGGGGCGAGGTGCCTGCGGTGCGCGATGGTCGGATTTTCGAGATCAAGTCGGCCGACATCCTGCAGCCTGGACCCGCAGCGCTGACCGATGGCGTGGGGCAACTGCACCGTATCGTGATGGACTGGGCTGGCGCACATGCTTGACAGCGCGCGGTCAAGCATGTGCGATCTAGTTTCGGCGCGTGGCCTGTCTGCGCGACTGGCTTGGCTTGGGCGCACGCTGCTGCTCATGCTGGCGGTGCTGGCCACACACAATGCGCAGGCACTGGACATCGTCGACGATCGCGGTGTGCGGGTAACCGTGGTTCGACCGCCAGCGCGCATTGTCAGCATCCTGCCGTCGCTGACCGAAATGGTCTGCCAACTCGGTGAATGCCGGCGCCTGGTCGGTGTCGACCGGTATTCGAATTATCCAGCGCTGGTACGCGGCTTGCCGAAGGTTGGCGGCGGCCTCGACCCCAGCGTGGAGTCGATCGTTGCGTTGCGGCCCGATATCGTGTTGCTGGCTACGTCGTCGCCGGCGGCGGCGCGTCTGGAGTCATTGGGGCTGGTGGTGCTGGCGCTGGAGCCCAAGCGATACGCCGACGTGCAACGTGTGCTCTCGGTAGTCGGTCGCGTGCTCGACGTACCGCATGCACCGCAGGTGTGGCGCAACATCGAGGCCGGCGTGACTGCGGCGGCACAGTCGTTGCCGGCCGAGGTGCGTGGCAAACGCATCTACTTCGAGGTCAACAGCGCGCCTTACGCTGCCGGCGAAGCCTCGTTCATTGGCGAGACGCTGCAGCGCCTGGGCATGCGCAACATCATCCCGTCCGAGCTTGGCCCATTTCCCAAGATCAACCCGGAGTTCGTCGTGCGCGCCGACCCTGATCTGATCATGGTCGGTGATGCCAGTTTCAATGGCATGGCGCAACGTCCGGGTTGGGCCGGCATGCGCGCCATCGCAGCGCACCGTGTCTGCGTTTTCGACCAGGCGCAGTCCGATGTGATCGTGCGGGCCGGGCCACGCATCGCAGAGGCTGCGCAGACGATGGCACAGTGCCTGCTGGAGCACCTGCCATGAGCCGTAGGGCCGCCCCAAGGCAGTGCACAGGGGAGTCCAGTGAACCGGTTGCCTGACGACACGCGGCAGCGAAGCACCCGGGCGCCCGTCGTGTTGGCCGGCACATTGGTGGTCGGTTCCGGCCTGCTGCTGTTGCTCGGCGCGGGTATCGGCAGCACCGGCTTCGACAGCCTGCTCGATGCGCGCCACGACCCGGTGGCGGTACAGATCATTCGCGACATCCGGGCACCGCGCGCGATTGGCGCGTGGTTGGCCGGGGCCCTGCTGGCACTGGCCGGCGCCATCGCACAGGGATTGTTCCGCAATCCGCTGGCCGACCCCTATCTGCTGGGCAGTGCCTCTGGTGCATCACTGGGTGTGGCCGTGGCGTTGGCGGCCATGGGTTCTTCGCCACAAACGACGCAATGGTTGTCCCGACTGGGTTTGACCAGTGCTGCATTTGTCGGCGCCACTGCCGCCGTGTTCCTGACCCTGGCGCTGGCGCGCGGCGTGCACCAGACGATGCGTTTGCTGCTCGCAGGCGTCGTGGTCGGCGTGGTCCTGGGCGCTCTGGGATCGTTGATCATGATGTTGCGACCTGAAGTGATGATGTCAATGCAGGCCTTCATGTTGGGCAGCACCGGTTTTGTCGGCTGGTCGGCATGTGCCGTAATGGCGGCGGCCTGGCTCGTATGCGCGTTGATTGCCGCTGCGCTGAGCCGGGTGCTGGACGGTTTGTCGCTGGGCGAGGCCACGGCCGCCAGTCTCGGCTTGCCGTTGGCCCGGATGCGGATCGTGCTGGTCGCGACGCTGGCGCTGGCCACCGGTGCTGCCGTCGCCCAGACCGGGTTGATCGCGTTTGTCGGTTTGGCCGCGCCCCATCTCGTGCGCTCGATCGTGCGTACGACGCACCGCTGGTTCCTGATGCTCTCCAGTCTGATGGGGGGCGTTTTGCTGTTGGCCGCCGATACGCTGGCGCGCTGGCTTATCGCGCCACAGGAATTGCCGGTCGGTGTGGTCACGGCCGTGCTCGGTGGCGGGTATCTGCTGTGGCTGATGCAGCGCCGCGGCGGGATGGTTGGTGGCTCATGAGCCACGGTGCGAAGCCTCTGCGCCGCGTACCAGGTGCTACACCGGCACTGTTGGCGCGCGACATTCATGCGCAGCTGGGACATGTTCCGGTGTTGCACGGCATCGACCTGGAATTGCCGGGCGGGCGCTGGACCAGCGTCGTGGGCCCGAATGGCGCCGGCAAGTCGACCCTGCTCAAGGTGCTGGCGCAATTGACGCCCTATGACGGTGAGGTAACGTTGTTCGGTCAACCGTTATCGGACCTGCCGGCGCGCGACCGTGCGCGCCGCATGGCCTGGCTCGGTCAGAACGAGTCCAGTGGTGACGACCTCAGCGTGTGGGATGTGGCGATGCTGGGCCGGTTGCCGCATCAGGCATGGCTGGCAGCGCCCAGTGCCGCGGATCTGCAGGCGGTCGAGCAGGCGTTGCGTGCAACGCAGGCCTGGGACTGGCGCGATCGATCGCTGGGGCAATTGTCGGGTGGCGAGCGCCAACGCGTGCTCCTCGCCCGGGCGCTGGCGGTACAGGCCGATGTCCTGCTGATGGACGAACCCCTTGCCAATCTGGATCCGCCGCACCAATCCGACTGGTTAGGAATGGTGCGCCATTTGGTCGCGCAGGGCTGCACTGTCGTCAGCGTATTGCATGAGATTTCGTTCGCGTTGCATGCTGACGAGATGGTGATCGTGGTGCAGGGGCGGGTGGTGCATCAGGGCCCCTGCAACGACCCCGTGACGCACCGCACGCTGGAACAGGTGTTCGACCAGCGCATCGCCATCGTGCCGGTGGCAGGGCAATGGGTGGCGTTGGCGCGTAACGAATGACACGCATCGGGAACATGGCGTGGGGCCGACATGCTCGCTGAGCCCCGCGAAAAGCCTGCGTATGGTGGCATGGCGCGCGCAGTCATGGTGCTGGGAACCAGCAGTGGCGCCGGCAAGAGCTGGCTGGTCACGGCATTGTGCCGGTGGTATGCGCGCCAGGGGCTACGTGTGGCACCGTTCAAGGCGCAGAACATGAGTAACAACGCCCGCGTCGTCGCAGCAGTCGATGCCAAAGCGCCGGCGGGAGAAATCGGCAGTGCGCAGTACTTTCAGGCGCTGGCAGCGCGCGCCGTGCCGGATGTGCGCATGAATCCCTTGTTGCTCAAGCCCGAGCGAGACACGCATAGCCAGGTGGTGCTGATGGGGCAGGTCGATCCGGTGTTGTCCGCGACACCCTGGCGCGCGCGCAGCGCCAGCGTCTGGCCAGTCGTTGCGTCGGCGCTGGACGCCTTGATGGCCAGCCATGATGTCGTCGTGATCGAGGGGGCGGGCTCGCCAGCGGAGATCAATCTGGCGGACTGCGACATCGTCAACATGCGGGTGGCATTGCATGCCAACGCGGCATGTCTGCTGGTGACCGATATCGATCGTGGAGGCGCGTTCGCGCATTTGTATGGCACCTGGGCCTTGTTGCCTGCGTCCGAGCGCCAGCTGATCCGGGGTTTCGTTCTGAACAAGTTCCGCGGCGATGCTGCGTTGCTCGATCCGGCGCCGCGGCTGCTACAGGACCGTACCGGCGTGCCGACGCTGGCCACGTTGCCGATGTGGCGACAGCATGGTCTGCCGGAGGAAGATGGTGTGTTCGATGCCCATGTTGCTGCGACCGGTGTCGTGACACGGCGGATCGCGGTGATTGCCTTTCCGCATATCAGCAACCTGGACGAATTTCAGAGCCTGCAACGGGTTCCGGGCCTGTCCCTGCAATGGGTGCGCAACCCATCCCAACTCGACGCGTATGGTCCACAGGACTGGATCATCCTGCCGGGGTCCAAATCGACTAGCGAGGATCTGTCCTGGTTGCGCCGCCAGGGACTTGATCGGGCGGTGGCATCGCATGCGGAACGGGGCGCCCCGGTGCTCGGTATCTGCGCCGGGCTGCAGATGCTGGGTGAGGCCCTGATCGACCCGAACGGCATCGACGGCAACGGTCCGGGCCTGGGACTATTGCCGCTGGTGACTACGTTCGAACAGGAAAAGACGGTGCGCCATACCAGTGCATCGTTTGGCGTGGTTGGCGGACCCTGGCACGCGCTGTCGGGCGTCGATCTGGCCGGTTATGAAATCCACCACGGCCTGACCCGGTTGCACCCGGCGATGATCGCGGGCGGCGACCGGGCATATGCCGTGATGGCGTCCGACCTGGCTTGGCAAAACGCGGCGGGCAACGTTCTTGGCATATATATGCATGGTCTGTTTGAAAGCGCGCAGGTGATGTCGTCCCTGTTCGGCGCCGCGACGCCCACACTGGAGTCTGTGTTCGACGGGCTGGCAGACTATGTCGACCGCCATTTCGCGCCAGGCGTGCTGGCCTCGTTGATCCGCTGATCGATAACGACGGGCACGCCCTCGGATTGGTGCCGGTCCGGGGGACCCGGCCAACTATGCACTAACCGAGAACGACCTGGTCCCGGCCCAGCTGCTTGGCCTGGTACATGGCGCGATCGGCGCGGGCCATCAGACCGTCGACCGAGTCCTTGCCCGGCACATTGGTCGCCACACCGATGCTGACGGTGAACTTCCCGGGATGGTTCAGTTCGCGGACCTTGGTGCGAATACGCTCTGCCACAACCCGGGCCACTTCGGTGGGAGTTTCCGGAAGAACCACCACGAACTCTTCACCACCCAGTCGCCCGATTGCGTCGGCACGCCGGAGCAGGGTGTTGACCGCGGCGACAAACAGCACCAGCGCCCGGTCGCCAGCCTGGTGGCCATAGTTGTCGTTGATGGCCTTGAAGTGGTCGATGTCGATCAGCAGGATCGACATGGCACGCCCATGACGGTTGCAGCGTTCGAGTTCCTGCTGGCAGATTTTGGTCAAGTTGCGGCGCGTCAGGGCGTTGGTCAGGGAGTCATGCGAGGCCAGGTGCTCGAATTCAGTGCGTACCCGGTCGGTGGCCATCAGCACCAGGCTGATGGCGGTTAGCAACATCAGGAACGGGTAGCTGATGATGTAAATGAGGTTCTGGGGCGTGGTGTCCAGAATGCCGGTGCCGATGGGCAACATCCACGCGGTCGTGAATCGCAACACCTGGCTGAGCAGCGAGCACACCAGTACGCCAAACGCAAACCGAATAGCGAAGCTGTGATCGCCCCTGACCCACACCAATTTGGCGTGGGCCGAAAACAGCCAGGTCATGACGGCGATCGAGATCATCAGCCTTGGCGTGTATTGCGGGTCGCCGACGGTGAACCAGCCCGACGCCAGGGTCAGGCCGCAGATCACCATGTACCGAGGCCAGAAACGGGGCGAAAGGCCGAAAAACCGTTGGCTGCCGAAATACTGCAGGTAGACGCCGGAGAAGATCAGCAGGTTGGCCAGCATGATCGACACCAGATCATGCGAGATGCCCCGGGTGGCAGCCGTCAGGCCGGCCAGAAACAACATGCCGGTGCCGGCCGCCCAATGTGACAGACCCTTGACTGACGGCGGGTAGTTGCGTTGCAGGAAGTACAACACGACCGCCATCAGGCCGCCCATGATGCCGGACAGCAGGACGATCGTGCGGGGGTCCACAAATGGAACGGGAGAGCCAATACCCATGGAGCAATTATGACGGCCAGACCCGACGCAGACTAACGCTCCTTCACGGACTGGTTGCGGCGCAACGGATCGGGGGCGCTGCCGGCTGCAGTCCGGGCCTTGTGGAAATCGCAATAGTCGCGAACCGCGCATTTGGCGCATTGGGGCTGACGCGCCTGACACACGTAACGGCCGTGCAGTATCAGCCAGTGATGCGCATTGACCAAGAAGGCGGCTGGCACACGTTGCAGCAGCTTGCGCTCCACTTCCAGCGGGGTCTTGCCGGGGGCCAGTCCGGTGCGGTTGCCCAGACGCAGCAGGTGGGTATCGACCGCGATCGTAGGTTCGCCAAATGCCGAATTGAGGATTACGTTGGCCGTCTTGCGTCCGACACCGGGCAATGCCTCGAGTTGTGCGCGTTCGCGGGGAACCCGACCGCCGTGTCGCTCAGTCAAAATAGCGCAGGTCTGCATCAGATGGCGTGCCTTGCTGCGGAACAGGCCGATGGTCTTGATATGGTCTTCAAGCGATTCGAGACCCATCGCACGCATCTTTTGCGGCGTATTGGCCACGAGAAACAGCTTGCGGGTCGCTTTGTTCACACTTTTGTCGGTCGCTTGCGCGCTCAGCAAGACGGCGGCGAGCAACTCGAATACGCTGGTGTATTCCAGTTCTGTTACCGGCATCGCGTTGGCTGCCTGCAGCGTTCTGAAGAACGCGTCGATGTCGCTGTCGTTCACGGTGTCGGCATGCGCCCCGACCCAACGACGACCCACGCTGCCATGGCGCTATCGCCGGTTGGGGGCGTCCGGGGTCTCATGCCAGCTGACGCAGTTCGCGCATCGCGACCGAAACAGGCGCAAGGTCGGCGGCCTGTGTCGAGACCAGGGTCACGAGATGGTTCAGCCGGACGATCGACGCATCATTGCGTTGGCGCCATTCGGCGATATCTTCCTTGCGCGACAACAAACCATGCGTGATCTGGCTGGCGATCGAATAGACATCGTCGCGCGCACTGCCGCGGGCCTGGGTCTGCCACAACGTCTCGGTCGGCAGCCGGTTGATCTCGAAGCGCCAGGCAGTCAGGCCGAGTTCGGCATCCACGCAGAAATATGCCTTGGCGGCCACTTCCAGGGTGGTGTCGGAACTCTGCGCCAGGTTGACCAGATCGAGCGCCGGGAAAATGAACTCCAGCGCGCTGAGGTCCTCCGCCAGTGCCGGCTCGACCCCGGCCTCGCACAACTTGTCGGAAGCGATTTTCCAATCGGCCCGTCCACCGTCCGTCAACCACTGCGCCAGGTTGGAGCGGATCGCGGTGGCGCCCGGCTGATAGCGGCTGATCAGCTCCGGCAGGTCGGTGTTGTCAGAACGTGCGCGCAGCATCCAGCGCGAAGCGCGCTGTGCGATGGCGGTCAGCTTCAAGAGCAGGTCCAGTTGCAGACCGGCATCGACCTTGTAATCGAGCGCATCGATCTGATCCCACAGGCGCTCCAGGTCGAACACTTCACGCGCCAGCGTGAACGCCCGCACCACGTCCGCCGCCGTGGCGGCCGACTCGGTTGCAATATGGTTGACGAAAGTCGCGCCGGTTCGATTGACGACGGCGTTGGTGACAAACGCGGCGATGATCTCGCGCTTGAGCGGATGCAGGTCGACAGCCGCGGCAAAACGGGTGCTGAGTACTTTCGGAAAGTAGGTCTTGAGCGAGCCACTGAAATACGGGTCATCCGGAAGGTTGCTGGCCAGCAGTTCATCGAACACCGACATCTTGGCGTAAGCCAGTACCACGGCACTCTCGGGCGCTGTAAGTCCCTGCTTGCGGACGCGCCGCTGGGCTATTTCCTGGTCATTCGGCAGGTATTCGATGGCGCGGTTCAATCGACCGGCCGCCTCGAGCCACTGCATCAGTCGTTGTTGGCCGTCGATCAGGTACATCGGCCGCCGTGCGGCGATCTCGAGTGCCTGGGTCTGGTAGTAGTTGTCATGCAGAACCAGTGTGCCGACTTCGTCGGTCATGGACGCGAGCAGTTCATTGCGCTGCTTGAGTGTCAGGTCGCCGGATTCGACGATCTGCCCCAGCAGAATCTTGATGTTCACCTCATGGTCCGAACAATCGACACCTGCCGAGTTGTCAATGGCGTCGGTGTAGACCAGGCCACCGTTCTGGGCGAATTGAATGCGGCCCTTTTGCGTTGCCCCCAGATTGCCACCTTCAGCAAAAACCTTGCAGCGCAGTTCCGACCCGTCGACGCGGAACGCGTCGCTGGACTTGTCGCCCACCTGGGTATGGGTTTCATGACTGGACTTGACATAGGTTCCGATGCCACCGTTGTACAGCAGGTCCACCGGCGCCAGCAAGATCGCGCGCAACAGGTCGTTCGGCGCCATCTCGGTGGCGTCTGTGCCGATGACTGCCCGGGCCCGCGCACTCAGCTTGATCGACTTGGCCGATCGCGAAAACACGCCACCACCCTCGGAAATGAGGCTCTTGTCGTAGTCGTCCCAGCTCGAACGGGGTAGTTCGAACAGGCGCTTGCGCTCTTCCCAGGAACGCTCGGACTCGGGCTGCGGGTCGATGAAGATGTGACGGTGGTCGAACGCCAGCTGCAGTCTGATCTTGTGTGACAACAACATGCCGTTGCCAAACACGTCGCCAGACATGTCGCCGATGCCGGCGACGGTGAATTCCGTGGTCTGTGTATTGACGTCAAGCGCCCGGAAATGCCGTTTCACCGACTCCCAGGCCCCGCGTGCCGTAATGCCCATCTTCTTATGGTCGTACCCGACCGATCCACCGGAGGCGAATGCGTCACCGAGCCAGAAACCGTATTCGGCAGAGACCGCGTTGGCAATATCGGAAAATGTGGCCGTTCCCTTGTCGGCGGCAACCACGAGGTAGGGGTCGTCTTCGTCATGGCGCACCACGTCGGCTGGCGGTACGACCACGCCCTTGACCACGTTATCCGTGATGTCGAGCAGGCCCGACAGGAACAGGCGGTAGCAGCTTATTCCCTCGGTCATCAACGCTTCGCGATCTCCTGCTGCGGGTGGTTTCTTGAGCACGAAACCGCCCTTGGAGCCAACCGGCACGATCACGGTGTTCTTGACCTGCTGGGCCTTGACCAGGCCCAGTATTTCGGTGCGGAAGTCCTCGCGGCGGTCGGACCAGCGTAGTCCACCACGCGCCACCTTGCCACCACGCAGATGGACCCCTTCGACCCGCGGCGAATAGACCCAGATCTCGAATGCAGGTTTGGGTTCCGGAACCCCCGGCAACTTGCGCGGCTTGAGCTTGAACGACAGATAGGGCTTGTGCGCACCGGATGGTGCATGTTGCCAGGCGTTGGTGCGGGCCGTGGCGCTGATGCTTGCGAAGAATTGGCGCAGGATGCGGTCGTCATCCAGGCTGGCCACCTGCGACAGGCTGGTTTCCAACACCTGATGCAGATTCGCCTGCTGGTGCTCCCGGTCTCCCGGCAATGCCGGATCGAACCGGGTCTGGAACAGCGCTATGAGGTCCTGCGCAATGGCAGCGTTGCGGATCAGCGCATCCTCGATATACGCCTGGCTGAAGGCGAACCCCAGTTGCTTGAAGTAACGGGTGTAAGCGCGCAATATGCTGATCTGGCGTGCGTCGAGTTGGGTGACCAGTACCAGCTTGTTCAGGCTGTCGCTTTCCACCTCGCCGCGCCAGACCTGCACGAACAGCGACTCGAAGCGGCTCTTGATTGCCGACAGTTCGGTGCCGTTCGGCACCTGCAAGCCGATGTCGTGAATCCACACGGCGTCGCTGCCGATACGGTAGGGGTGTTCGTCGAGTACCCGCACGCCCATGTTTTCGAGCAGTGGCAGTGAGTCCGATAACGCAACCTTGGACGTGTTGTAGATCTTGAACCGCAGCAGGCCACTGGCCGCGTTGAGCGGCCGGTACAGACGCACCGTCAGTGGATCACCGGGTGACAGGCCGACGAGCAAGCCGGTATCGTCAGCAGCGACCGCGGCGGAAAAGTCCTCGCGATAGGCCGTCGGAAAGGCGCTGGCGAATTGGTGCGCGAGTTCGAGCCCCTGGCCTTCGCCGTGTGCGCGCAACAGTTCCGTGGTGCAGTCGTCTTCCCAGCGCTGTGCGTGTTTTTCGATGCGCGCTTCCAGCGCTGCCATATTGACAGTGTCGGGTGCGCGTTCCCGTGCCCGCACCAGGTAGTGGATGCGCGCCAGTGGACTGTCGGTGAGCATGGGTGTGAACTCGAGCGACTCACCGTCGAGCGCGGCCATCAACTCTGCGCCGACCTTGACGCGCAGCTCAGTGTTGTAGCGATCGCGCGGAACGAATACCTGCGCCGAGGTGAATCGTCCGAACGGATCACGCCGCAGGAATAGCCGCGTGCGTTGGCGCTCCTGCAATCGCAGAATACCGATCGCGTGGTCGGCCAGCGTGTCGGCATCGATCTGGAAGAGTTCGTCACGCGGGTACACCTCCAGGATCGACATCAGCGATTTCGCCGCATGGCTTTCAGGCACGACACCGGCTCTGGTCATGACCTGGCTGGCGCGCTGTCGTACCTGCGGGATCTCGTTGACGGACGCGGAGTAGGCGATGGACGTATACAGGCCCAGGAATCGGGTTTCACCGGCCACCTGGCCTTGTGCGTTGAAGCGTTTGACCGCGATGTAGTCGAGCCAGGCCGGCCGATGCACCGTGGACCGGGTCATGGCCTTGATGACCAGCACCAGTTCATCGGTGTCGATCAGCACGACGGCTTCGGGCGGCAGGTGGGTCTCGACGGTGTGTACCGGCCCACGCAGGATGCCCAGTCCCGAATCCGGACGGGCGATCAGTGAGGCCTTATTGCCTTCGCGCTTGAGGTCGTAGTCGCGCGCACCGAGAAAAGTGAAATGCCGGTCTTCCAGCCAGCGCAGGAATGCAATGCCTTCTTGCCGGCTGGCATCGGACAATGGCGATTGTTCGGCCTCGACACACACCGCGTTCAGGTGCGCGAGCATGGGCTCCCAGTCCTGCACGGCGCCGCGCACGTCACCCAATACCCGCTTGAGCTCGAGTGCCAGCGCGGTGCGATCGTCCTCCAAGACGATGCGGTCGCATTCCACCAGAATCAGGGATTCGACGGCACTGGCCTTGCGGCGGGCGCGGTCGGACGGCACACGTTTGATCTGCGTCGCCAGGCCTTTTTCGTCGCGGCTGACCGCCATCAGCGGGTGCACGATCCAGTGGGCGGTACGGCCGGATCGATTGACCGCCATCGTGACGGAGTCCACCAGGAAGGGCATGTCGTCGTGCACGATCTGGATGGCCGTGTGGTCGCTGATGTATCCGTCTTCGGCCAGCGTGGGATTGAACACCCGGATCCGGGCGGTGTCGGGCGCCCGGGCCGCTTCCAGTAGTCGCCAATGGGCATTGGCGATCGCGAACAGGATCGGTGGGCCGCGCGCCGTGATTTCCTGAGGGTCCGCGTTGGTGTAGTAGGCCTGGACGAAATCGGCCATCTGGGAACCGGCCGACCCGCTGTGGGCCAGGGTGTAGGTCATCAATTCCGAGAGGGGGCCTATTGTCATGTGTGCTCCGGTTGATTCAGGATCGGCTGGCACCCTGCGCGCGCCGACACCGAACCATAATTCTAGGCCCGCCCCATGTTGCACTGCCGCACAGTGCGGGTGAGGGCAGGGCCGTATGCCGCAGTTGCATCGAGACAAATGTGCCTTTCGGGCAACGGCTGGCGGCGGTGTCTCTCACCTATTTAGCCCTGACTGCTGATGTTGATGAAAGTTGCCGGATCCGGGAAATTGGCCTGCATCCAGCCAAACTTCAGATCCAGCGCGCTCATGACGGGCACGGGCAGTCTTTCGATCGATTTGGCGCTCGCATCGGGCTGGTCTGCCAGCAAGCTGGCCAGGTGCACCACGCCGGCGAGCGCAGAGATCGGCTTTTCAGTCAGCGGCTCTGATGCCATCCGTAACGCATGCACGAAGTCGTCCGGGAAGTTCCAACGCCGCGCCAATTCGGCCGTCACTTCAGTCTCATCAAACCCGACCGCGGCACGTTCGCGCGCCCAGCGCTCGCCCGGCGCGCAAGGTGTCTTCTCGATAACCTCCACCGCATCCGGCCGCGCATTTGCAATGATCAGTTCCCCCAGTCGCAGCATCAGGCCGACCAGCCAGGCGCGGTGCTTGTCCACGTCCAGCCTGTCGTCGAGGCCGCCGGCCAGCCACTGCGCATAACCGCCGCAGTCCATGCTGTAGCGCCAGAAGCCGGTTCCGTCGATACCCTCGGGCATCGAGAAAGCGTTGTGCAGGCAAGCTGACAAGGCAAGAGTGCGAATGCGGCTCAAGCCGACCAGCTGTATGGCGTTTTCGATGTTGTCCACCTTGCGCGGCAGGCCGAATGCGGCGCTGTTGGCCATTGCCAACAGCTTGGCCGCAAGCGTCGGATCCCGCCCGATGATGACCTGCACATCGGACATTGAGGTGTCGGGATTGTCGAGTATGGTGATCAGCGCAATGCCGACTTCGGGCATTACGGGCAACGCGACGTTATTGAACAGATCAGCTAGCTCGGACATAGCAACTCCTGTGATGCGCGCTCGCATGCAGGACGCGCGGCGAAAGCAACATTCTGACCGATTCGCATTGTTTTGCCAGTATTGCCACAATAGCGACTTCGTACTTTAAATCGACACCGATATGCAATTTGCCAACCGCCTCCAGAATGTGGAAACTTCGGCGATACGGGAACTGTTCAAACTGCTGGGCAAGCCCGGCATCATCAGTTTTGCCGGCGGCTTTCCCGACCCCAGCCTGTTTGACGCGCAAGGAATTCGCGACTCAGCCGACGCGGTGTTGTCCGACCAGCCGGGGCCGGTGTTGCAGTATGGCGCGACGGAAGGTTACGGGCCGCTGCGCGACGCGCTGGCCGGTTTCATGGCGGCCAAGGGGGCGACGGTCGCCCCCGATGGACTGATCGTCACCACCGGCAGCCAGCAGGCGCTCGACCTGATCGGCAAGACGATGATCTCCCCGGGAGACAAGGTCATCGTCGAGGCGCCGACGTTCCTCGCCACCATACAGTGCTTCCGCTTGTACGGAGCTGACCTGATCGGCGCTCCGATCGATGCAGATGGGGTGCTGGTCGATGAGCTCGAGCGCCTGATTCTGGAGCATAAGCCCAAGCTCGTTTACCTGATCCCGACGTTCGGCAACCCGAGCGGCGCCACCCTGAGCCTGGAGCGGCGCAAACGCGTGCTGGAGATTGCCGCGCGTACTGGCACGCTGGTGGTGGAAGACGACCCTTATGGCGAACTGTATTTCGGCGAACCCCCGCCGCCCAGCCTGCTTGCACTGAGCGACACTGTACCCGGCAGTCGCGAGTGGCTGGCGCATTGCGGCAGTTTCAGCAAGATACTGAGCCCGGGTCTTCGGGTGGGCTGGTTGATTGCGCCTGCGGCCTTGCTCGCCAACTCCACCATGTGCAAGCAGTTCAGCGATGCTCATACCAGCAACCTGACCCAGGCCATCGCTGCGCACTACCTGGGCTCGGGGCGCCTGGCTCCGACGCTCGAGACCGTTCGGCACACCTATGCCGAACGCGCAAGCGTCATGGCGCAATGCCTGCGCAAGGAACTGGGTGACGCAATCACGTTCAACGAGCCGCACGGTGGCATGTTCTTCTGGGCCCGGCTGACGCAGGGACGCAGTTCAGTGGAGTTTGCCAAGCGCGCCATCGATAAGCAGGTGGCATTCATTCCTGGCGCACCGTTTTTCCCCCAGCAGCCCGACATGTCCAGTTTGCGACTGAGTTTTGCCACGGCTGATGTGTCCAGGATCGAGGAGGGTATTTCCCGATTGGGACAGGCCCTGTAGCCTTGGCTCGGACCATGGATCCTGGAACGCGACTGTCCAAGACCGAATCGGGTCGACAGGAGATCATCCGTCGCAGCGGTCGACTGACGACTGTGGCGCGCCGTCTGCTGGTGCTGGTGGATGGTCAAAAGACCGTCAATGACCTCGACGCATTCGTGCGCGTTGGCGAGCTGGGACCGGCGCTGGAGCAACTGTTGGTGCTGGCATTGATTGCCCCGCACGGCGAACCGGTCCCGCTGGCGCCGCCGGCTGCGCCCGGTTTTGCCGCGCCGGCCCCGCGGGAACCGGCGCGACCCGCGACCAATGTGCAGGCGTTCGAGGAGGTGCGCGCCGAAGTAGCCCGATTCGTGCACAACCGGCTCGGCACACCGGCCGATCCGATATGCGAGGCGATCAACCGCTGTCGCAACCCGCAGGAATTGCGCGCACTGCTGCGTGGTATCGAGGTTTTCATAGGGCAACGGCTCGATCCGGCTACGACCCAGGCATTTGCACGCCATTTCGGTAGCCTTTTGCTCTAGCACGAAGACACTGCCGCGAAACCGCGCCGACATCCACAACTGGTGTTGCGCAGATGGTATTCTGCATTCTTCGAGCAGCAAACCCGGTGGCCGGGATGGTGCGCACTGTAACCTGCCAGGAGCTTTTTTCATGATCCATGTCATCGCCGTCATTACCGCCAAATTCGGACAACGCGACAAGTTGCTGGAGGCGTTTCGAGCCAACGTGCCTGCGGTACGTGCCGAGGCCGGATGCATCGAATACGGGGCTGCGACCGATATCGACAGTGGCCCCGCATTCCAGGCTCTGTGCGGATCTGACAGTTTCATGGTGATCGAGAAATGGGATGACCTCGATGCGCTCAAAGCCCATGCAGCCGCGCCGCACATGGTTGCCTACGGCGCCAGTACACGCGAGCTGGTGGCCAGCCGGGCAGTGCATATTTTGAATCCGGTCTGAACGCCCGGTCAGACAATAGGAAGAACCTGACGCTTGCCAGGGCATGACCGCAATAGTTGAGGTGCGTCGGCGCAGAATGCAGGGGCGAAGCTGATCGGAACTGCGACGGGGCCGGCCGGTCAAGCGCATGAATGCCGGACCGAACGAAAGGGAGTGACCATGGACTTGATCAAGCGGCTGTTTGGAGCGGGAGACGAACGACATGCCGTCAGCGCCGCACGAACGATGGTCGAGCCGGTGCATGGCGCCCAGGATTTCGAGGCGCAATTGCACACCCGGCGGGAACTGGTCCGCGTGCGTACCCGCAACACGTTGCGCATGTCGGGCATACCGGAGGCCTGGATAGAGCCGCAGGTTTTACTGGAACCTGAGGGTGGGCGTACGTTTCTTCACCTGCGACTGGTGGTGCGGCACTGGGACGAGCGGCTGCTGCGTTATGCCGTCGCGTTACAGAATAAGCTGATGACGGAGATCGAACGCATCGATCCGCAGGCACGACAATGGCTGCTCAGCATCGTATGGAATTTCCCCCCGGGGATCAACTGCCCGTATTCGGAACTGCCGCAGCCGTCTGTCTGGATCGACGCCAAGGCGAAGGAGCCGGACCGGGATCCGGAGCCGGACGAAGTTCAGTCGGACCTGGCGCGTTTGTTCGCTGTTCGGGATGCAGAATTGTCGCAGTCGGATGCGCAAGGGCGTGCGCGAGGCGACTGACGATTATGCGCAAAAGGCGGAGAGCGCGAGAGGCAAACGCTTGAACCCACCTTGTGAGCCCCCGCAGGCGTTGACCGGCGAGCATGCACGGACCTGTGTGGCAAGAACTGACCGGCGCACAGGGGTAAGAATCACTGTTGCATGCCGACTTATTACTGCGCGGCCCGAAAACAGTGTGCAATGGCCGCTGAAAGGATGACGAACGATGATGCGTGGCTTTTTTCTGACCTTCGGATTGATCTTGTCGATGCTGATGCTGCCTGTCGGTGCGGCGCACGCCGCAGACAAGCCGGTATACACCGGCTTTTTTAGCACAGTTGCTGTCGGGGGCTACGATGCGGTGGCGTATTTCACGGAGCACAAACCGGTGAAAGGGGACAGCCGGTTCTCGCATGGGTACGCCGGCGCGCAGTGGCAATTCTCTTCGGTAGCCAACCGTGACGCGTTCATTGCAGAGCCCGCGCGTTATGCACCGCAATACGGTGGCTACTGTGCGTGGGCGGTGTCCGAAGGTGACACGGCCTCGGCGGACCCAAAATTCTGGACCATCGTCAATGACCGGTTGTATCTGAACTACGATGCAGACGTGCAGAAAAAATGGGAACGTGATGTCGCCGGCCACATCCGCAAGGCGGACCAGAACTGGCCGGCTGTGCTGGGTAAATGATTGACCGCCATGACCTGGTCGGTGGAATCACCAGCGCGTTGTGGGTGATGTGCGCTGCGCGACTGGCATTGGAGGCAATTTGAGTGACTGGAACAGCTGGGTAGCGTTGTTCGACGCCGCGATGCGCGGCGCGGCGCAACCTTGGGTCATCTGCCTTGCACTGGTGTTGACGACCTTCCTGCTGGAGGACCTGGCGATCGCGGTCGGTGCGGTGCTGGCCGTGCAAGGTGCGCTGTCCTGGGAGCTGGCCGCAATGGCCGTGGGGGGTGGCATTGCGCTGGGCGACGTGGGCCTTTACGGGCTGGGTATGGCGGCCAACCGCGTCCCGTATCTGCGCAGGCGGTTGATCGACGGTCGCGGTAACTGGGTCGGCGCGCAATTGCGCAACCGCTTTGTCGGCGCCATCTTGCTGGCACGGGTGATTCCCGGGCTGCGATTGGTGACCTACACCGCCTGTGGCTTTTACCGGCTGCCGTTCTGGCCATTTTGCGGCTGGGTCGTGCTGGCCGTGACAGCATGGACGGTGGGGCTGATGTGGCTGAGTTCGGCAATCGGCGCGCATCTGAGCGCCGCGCTGGGTATTCCCCCCGCACTGGCGGTGGCACTGCCGATCGCGATGTTTGCGCTAATCATGATGTTCTGGCCCCGTTCCGGCAACCGGGCCGTGGCGCATCCGCCGAAGGGGGTATCCCAGTGAGCGCCGCATTGGACCAAGGTGCAGGCACGGGACAGCGTCCGCACCAGGGTATGCCACCGTTCGATGAGTCCGGGGCACCGCTGAGCTTCTTCGAGTTCTGGCCGATGTGGGCGTTCTACCCGCCCATCGTGTTTTATGTGGCCTGGCTGATGGTGCGCTACCGGGGCATCTTGCTGCCCACCGTTGCCAATCCGTCGTTTCCCGGCGGCGGGTTCGTTGGCGAATCCAAGGCGGAAATTCTGCAATTGGCAATGCAGCACACACCGGAATGGGTGGCTCCGTTCGTGCTGCTGGATCGGCCGATGGCCTTAAAGGGCGACGGCGGCGGGTCCATGCCGTCGCTGGATGCCGAGGTGGCGCATGCGCTGGACGTCCTGCATGGGGCCGGCTTGTCATTGCCAGTAGTAGCCAAACCCGACCTGGGGTGCAGGGGCGCCGGGGTGCAATTGGTGCGCAGCGTCGACAAGTTGCGCAGTTACCTGGCCGCCTTCCCACGCGGCGCGCGCTTGTTGCTGCAGGCCTATGTGCCGTTCGAGGGCGAAGCCGGTATCTTCTATTGCCGCATTCCCGGTCAGGCCAAGGGTCGCATCATCTCCATCACGCTGAAGTATTTTCCACATGTGTACGGCGACGGTCGGCGCAGCCTGCGTGAACTGATTCTGGACGACCCCCGGGCCGGACGGCTGCCGCATCTCTACCTGCGCCGCCATGCCGCGCGTCTGGAAGAGATTCCGGCGTCTGGCGAGGCTGTGCGCCTGGCGTTCGCCGGAAGCCATAGTCGTGGAGCGATATTTCGCAATGGCAATGCACTCGTCACGCCTGCGATGGAGGCGCGTTTCGATGCCATTGCACAGCGTCTGCCGGAGTTTTATTTCGGGCGCTTCGACATCCGCTTTGCCGACTTCGCCGCGGTACAGGCTGGCGAGACTTTCACGATCGTCGAGGCCAATGGCGCGGGCGCCGAAAGCACCCATATCTGGGATCGTCGCACTACATTGGTTCAAGCCTGGGGCGACCTGATGCGGCAATACCGGTTGCTTTTCCAGATTGGCCGTGCCAATCGCGATCGCGGCTTCAAGCCGCTGTCACTGCGCGAATTCCGGCGCTGGCACCGGCGGGAAAAGGAGTTGACGCCGCTGTATCCGGCCACGGATTGAACACCTGGCGCACCGGGCATGCGGCAATGGCTCGCGCTGCTGCGGTGCGATCAGGCCCTGGTTGCCATCAGATATGGACGCCAAATCGGGCCAGGCGCCGGTTCTGCGCGGGCGACTTCAGATCGACCAGCGTCAGGAAATCGATGGTGCCGAAATCGCGGTCAATTGCTGGCGCACTGCACATCATGGCGCCAAGGCTCAGGTAGGCTGCCAGCAGTTTGGGTGTTTTGGGTGCGTTCGCCGCGACCGCGTCCAGAGGGCAGGCGAAGCCGGGCATCGGCGCGGTACGCCAGGACGAAGGCGCCAGGTGGGGCCGCAGGCGCTGCCAGGTGGCGGCACCAATAGCGCAGTCCTGGGTGGTGAGCGAACTGCAACCGATCAGGTAGCGCTGCTGGTGGAGTTGTGCGTACCCATGAATACCTTTCCATAACAGACTCAACACCGCAAACGAGCGGTGCTCGCTGTGGATGCAGGCGCGGCCGAGCTCGAGCATGCCTGGGCGATGTGGCTCGAACGGCGCGAAATCGAACTCGCGGGCACTGTAATAACCCAGATTCTGCTGGGCACGTATGCCGGTCTGAAGGCGGTATGTGCCGACGATTTCATCGGTACGGGTGTTCTCGACCAGCAGGTGATCGCACACTGGGTCGAATGCGTCGGCGTCCAGGCAGGTTGCGAACGACTGCGCCAGGCCTTCGTGCATCTCGACGTTGAAAACCAGAAAGCGCAACATCTGCGCTGCGCGCAGATCGTCAGCTGATTCGGCCAGACGGAGCCGATACGCAGGGCCTGACAGTCGAAGTCGGTCAAGCATGGACCGGGCGATGGTGGGGGAACTCATGGAGGCGCAACAGGAATGGTGTACGGATGAGTCGGATTAAACGACAAATACTTTCATCAACAGGATTTTGCGCAGGCACATGTTTGCTCGGCAAGCGCCGGGTTAAGCTGTGGGCAATGATTGTTTCCGACCGGAGGTTTTTCATGAGCGTGCGTTATGCCTACCCAACTCGCCAATTGCCGGAAGTCAAGATGCGACTGTATCCGACCAAGGTCATCAACATCATCGGTGGCCCGGCCAGCGACAAATCGTTGTTTTCGGCGGCCATCATCTTGCACCTGTACCTGCACGGCAAGACCGTGGAGCAGATTCCGGACTACTCCAGGTCCCTGGTGTGGCGAAAAGACTACGAGGCGCTGAAAAACCAGTACAACATCGCAGAGCAGCAATTCCGTATGCTGGAGTTGCTCGATGGGCAGGTGCAGTACCTCGTGACGGACTGCTCCCTGCCCCAACTGCTGTACTACAACGCGCATTACCCGGAGAACATCTGCGATGTAGCCAAGACCCGTGCGCAGATCCTGCAGTGGTACGGTCAACACGACAACATCAATGTGCTGGTCGATCGGGGTGAGCGTGCCTATGTGCACGCAGGCCGTTTTCAGGACGAAGAAGGGGCTCGGGCGGTGGATCGGGAACTGCGCGTGACGCTGGACAAGGAGCATCTCCCGCACACCATCGTGCGCGCCGACATCGACGCCATACGGGCATTCGCTGAAAGCCTGCTGTAATATCCTCGAACGGTCTCTCCTAGAACAGCCGTTGTGGCGATACCGCCGCGGGGTCGACACCATGGCGGGCAAGCTGCTCCGGTAGCGGTTGACGCAGCACCAGCGAGGCGGCCAGCTCCGAGGCGCCCGGGGCGCTCTGGATGCCGTATCCGCCCTGGGCGGCCAACCAGAACAGCCTGTCGCACGCAGGGTCCCAGCCAATCACCAGCTCGCCATCGGGAACGAACGAGCGCAGGCCGGCCCAGGTGCGCAATGGCCGCCGGATCGTCAATGTGGTTGCGGCCTCGATATGGTGGATCGCGGTTGCGATATCGATTTCTTCCGGCGCCACGTCGTGTGGCACTGTCGGATCGGTGTTGGCGGGCGAACCCAGCAGCGCCCCGGCGTCGGGCTTGAAGTACCAGGTGTTGTCCAGGCTGGACACCACTGGCCATGCCGACACGTCCACGCCCTCCGGCGGGCGGAATGTGAAGGCGCTGCGACGGTGTGGTACCAGTCCGATCGCGCGGGCCGCGCACAGCGCTCCGACCTGATCGGCCCATGCGCCAGCCGCGTTGACCACCGTGTCAGCCGTGAATCCCCGGCCATCGGCCAGCGTCAACGTCCAGCGCCCGCCGGCGCGGCGTGCCCCGGTCAGCTCTGCGCTGTTATGCACTTCGCCACCCGCGCGGCGCAGCATGCGCAGAAAACCCTGATGCAATGCATGCACGTCGATATCCATGGACATGGGGTCAAGCAACCCGGCATGGATGTCGTCGGGTCGCAGGCACGGCACCAATGCCATCACCGCATCCCGGTCAAGCAGACGCAGTCCTGGGCAGCTGTCCGCCAGGTCGCTGCGCAACTGTGCGAGTTTGTGCTCCTGGCCGTTATGCGCCAGATACAACGCGCCCCGGTCGGATAACAAGGCACTGTCCGAGAACCCGGCTGGTGGGTGCAGGTAGAAATCGCGACTGGCCCGTGTCAGGGCCCGTACCGCCGGCGGCCCGTAACTCTCCATGAACATGGCGGCCGAACGACCGGTCGAATGGTAGCCAGGCTGGGACTCGCGCTCGAGCACGGCCACGCGGCAATGCGGCGCCAGTCGCGCTGCGACAGATGCGCCGGCAATGCCGGCGCCAATGACAGCGATATCGAAATGGGTGTTCTCAGACATGATCTGTTCGGCCAGTGCAATTGCGAAAGTGCCATTCTCGCATCGGCCCGGCCCCTCGCTAGCCGCCTCGTTTACCATCAGCGATCCTTCGCCCCAGACAACGTTATGAACCCCTTCCACCGAATCCCCGGCAACCGATTTCTGCATGCACCGGGGCCGACCCATGTCCCCGACGAAGTCGTGCATGCGATGAGCCGCCAGCCGATGGACATGGCCGATCCGCGCCTGGACCGTGTCATTGCATCCTGCGAACAGGGTCTGCGCGAGTTGCTGCAAACCCGCAGCAGTGACGTGTTCCTTTATGCCGCCAATGGTCACGGCGCCTGGGAGGCCGTGATCGTCAACTTGGTGGCTCCGGGTCAGCGGGTGCTGGTGCCGGGTACCGGCCATTTCTCCGACTCCTGGGCCCTGCAATGCGAGGCGATGGGGGTGCAGGTGCAGCGCACGCCATGGATTGAAGGGGAACCGATCGATGCGCAGGTGGTGGAGCAGGCGTTGCGCGAGGATACGGAGCACTCCATCGTCGCGGTGTTTACCGTCCATATCGATACCGCCAGCGGTGTCTGCAGCGACATGGCCGCGATGCGCCGTGCCATCGATGCTGCCGGACATCCGGCGCTGTTTGTCGTTGACGTGGTTGCTTCTCTGGGCGCGAGCCCGTTTGCCATGGACGAACTGGGTGCGAACGTAGTGTTGGGGGCGTCGCAAAAAGGGTTGATGTGTCCGCCGGGCCTGGGTTTTGCGGCAGTCGACGCGCGCGCGATGGCGGTCTGCGAGGGCGTCCCGACGCCCCGCTATTACTGGGATTGGCGGTTGCGCAAGAGCGAGTTTGCCTACCGCAAGTTTTGCGGTACACCGCCGCAGACACTGCTGTTCGGATTGCAAGCTGCGCTGGAGTTGATCTTTGCCGAGGGCGTGGAGGCCGTGATGCAGCGGCATCGCCTGCTGGCGTCCATGGTGCATGCGGCCATCGCGGCATGGAGCGCGGGAGGCGATGTCGGGTTCTTCGCGCCATCGGCCCATGCGCGTTCGACCTCGGTGACCGCAATACAGGTGGCCGCGTGTGTGGACGTGGAGGCGTTGCGCACGGTCGCACGCGAGCGTTTCCAGGTCGCATTGGCGGGCGGCCTTGGTTCGTTGAATGGCCGGGTCTTCCGGATCGGTCACCTGGGTGATGTCAACGCGCCCATGATCCTGGGTTGTCTGGCGGGCCTGCAGGCCGCCATGGCGCTGCAAAAGATGGCCTTTGGTCCGGGCGCCCTGGATGCCGCGACACAAAGTCTTGTGCGCGGCTGATGCGCGCCGACGCTGCCGTCGGTCTGTCCTAGAATCACTCCGCTGGCACTCGCTGCCGGCAGAGGTGTTCTCAGGGCAGGGTGCAACTCCCTACCGGCGGTAATGGTGGCAATAGCCACATGAGCCCGCGAGCGCCCGCACGACGCAAGCCGTGCGGGGACAGCAGACCCGGTGCGATTCCGGGGCCGACGGTGACAGTCCGGATGAAAGAGGACCCACGTGGAGTGTCTGCGCGGCCGCGAGCCGGTGCGGGACCTGCACGGGTGTGCCCTGATTTCCGGGATCGAGTCGAAAGGAGTCACGCCATGCAACAGTCAAACCCGCAGACGGTCGGCAATGCCACCGTCCCCGCTCTCGCCGTCGGCCGCATCGGCCCGAGATTCGCTTTTATCCATGCCAGATGGCACCAGGACATCGTGCAGCGGGCGCGCGACGGATTCATCGACGAAATGCAGCGCCTGGACGTGACCCCCGACGCGATCGACGTCTACCCTGTTCCAGGTGCTTTCGAACTGCCGCTGCTGGCCGCGAAGCTGGCGCGTTCAGGTCAATACGACGCCATCGTGGCCTGTGCGCTGGTGGTCGATGGTGGCATCTATCGCCATGATTTCGTCGCCAGCGCAGTGGTTCAGGGCCTGATGACGACCCAACTCGAGACCGAAGTGCCGATTCTGTCGGTGGTATTGACGCCACATCAGTTTCAGCCGCATGCAGAACACCAGCAGTTCTTCGCCGCGCACTTTGCCGTGAAGGGAGCCGAAGCCGCGCGCGCCTGCATGACGACGGTGCAATTGCTGCGGCGCCTGGGGCGCCTGGGGCGTCAGGACCCGGCTACGGATGTGACCGATGCTGAAGACGGGCCGGACACGATCCAGTAGCGCTTTTGCGGCGACCGCAATCGAAACGCATGTCACAACACCCGGGTATTGAATCGTCCCACGCATGGATGCGACTGTGTGTCTCGCTGGCGTTAATGACGATCGGCGGCGTCGGCATGTATGGCGCGGCCGTCGTGCTGCCGGCGGTGCAGGCGGACTTTGGCGCAGTACGCGGCGACGCCTCTCTGCCCTACACCGCGACATTGATCGGATTCGGCATCGGTGGCGTCGTGATGGGGCGCCTGGCCGACCGGTTTGGCGTGATGATCGTCGTGTTGGGCGGCACTGTCGGTCTGGGACTGGGATTGGTGGCGGCGGGGTCGGCAGGAAGCCTGTGGCAGTTCAGCCTGGCCCACGGCATCCTGATTGGTCTGTTGGGCACATCAGCCACGTTCGCACCTCTGGTGGCCGACACCTCGCAATGGTTTGACCGTCGCCGGGGCATTGCGGTGGCCATCTGCATGAGCGGTAACTACCTGGCGGGTGTGGTGTGGCCACCGGTCATGCAGTATTTCATCGGTGCGGTGGGTTGGCGCAGTACCTATGTCGGTCTGGGCGTAACGTGTGTGGTGCTGATGGCGCCGTTGGCGTGGATGCTGCGGGGCAGGCCGCCGGTGGTCACCACGCCGGTCGCCGGCGCTGTCCCCGCGGCACCGGTTCGTTCAGCGCGTTTCATTGGCCAGTCCGACCCACGACGGCCGTTGGGCATGGCTCCAGGCATGCTGCAACTGCTGCTGAGCGTGGCTGGTGTCGGGTGCTGTGTCGCGATGTCCATGCCCCAGGTCCACATCGTTGCGTATTGCTCCGACCTGGGTTTCGGGGCGGCGCGCGGAGCCGAGATGTTGTCCCTGATGATGGGTGCGGGCATCGTCAGTCGGCTGCTGTCGGGCTGGATATCGGACCACATAGGAGGCCTGCACACGCTGTTGCTGGGATCCGTGCTGCAGGGCATTGCGTTGTTGCTATTCCTGCCATCCGACGGGCTTGTCCCGCTGTACGTCGTGTCTGGCCTGTTTGGTCTGTTCCAGGGCGGCATCGTGCCCAGTTACGCGCTCATCGTGCGCGAATACTTCACGCCGATGCAGGCCGGTGCACGGGTCGGCACAGTGCTGATGGCCACCTTGTTGGGCATGGCGCTGGGCGGATGGATGTCGGGCGCGATCTTCGACTGGACCGGCTCCTACCGGGCTGCGTTCGTCAATGGCATTGCCTGGAATGCGCTGAACCTCGCCATTGTGCTGTTCCTGATCTACCGCGCACGGCGCGGATCAAGACCAGCGCTTGCGCAGGCCTGAAGGGCTGCGCCATGACGCCGGGCCCAGGCCCGGTCAGGGGGCAGGGTGCAGCGGCGCAGATCGCTTCTCGTGCTTTTTCTGCATGACCAGTTCGACCGTGCCGTCTGCATTCTGGCGCTCCACCCGCACCGCGAACCCCCACAGCGTGGCCAGGTGTTCGACCACGGTTTCACTGGACGCGTCCAACGGCCGACGCTGGTGCACGACATGGCGCAGCGTGAGCGAGCGGTCGCCGCGAAGATCGACATTCCACACTTGCAGGTTGGGTTCGCGCCGGGCCAGGTCATATTGCTCGGACAACCGTTGGCGCACGGCCTGATAACCTGATTCGTCATGGATCGCATCGATCCTGAGCTTGCTTTGGCTGTCGTCGTCGAGCACCGAGAAGAGTCGGAACTCGCGCATCAGGCGCGGTGACAGGTACTGTGCAATAAAACTCTCGTCCTTGAAATTCTGCATCGCGAAATCGAATGTCTCGCGCCAGTCGGAGCCGGCGATCTGCGCAAACCATTGCCGGTCTTCGTCGTCGGGCTGCTCGCATATGCGCCGGATGTCTCGCCACATGGCGAAGCCCAGCGCATACGGATTGATGCCGGAGTAGTGCGGGCTGTTGTAGGGCGGCTGGTACACCACGTTGGTGTGTGATTGCAGGAACTCCAGCATGAAGCCGTCCGACACACCGCCTTCGTCATACAGGCTGTTGAGCAGCGTGTAGTGCCAGAAAGTGGCCCAACCTTCGTTCATCACCTGGGTCTGGCGCTGGGGATAGAAGTATTGTCCGATCTTGCGTACGATACGCACCACTTCGCGCTGCCACGGCTCCAACAGCGGTGCATGTTTCTCGACAAAATACAGCAGATTCTCTTCGGGTTCGGCTGGAAACCGCTTCTCCTCCAGGGGCTGCTCACGCTCTTGCTGAGGCGGAAGCGTGCGCCACAATGCGTTGACCTGGCTTTGCAGATAGTCCGAGCGGGCCTGCTGGCGCTGCGTCTCCTTGGCCAGCGACAACTGTGACGAACGCTTGTAGCGGTCGACGCCCACCGTCTGCAAGGCATGGCACGCGTCGATGATCCGTTCCACCGCCGCCACGCCATGACGCTCCTCGCATTCGGCAATGTAGTTGCGCGCAAACACCAGGTAGTCGACGATGGCGTCGGCGCTGGTCCACTGCTTGAACAGGTGATTGCCCTTGAAGAAGGAGTTGTGCCCGTATGCCGCGTGGGCAATGACCAGCGCCTGCATCGGCAGGGTGTTCTCGTCCATCAGGTAGGCAATACAGGGATCCGAGTTGATGACGATTTCGTAGGCCAGGCCCATCTGGCCACGCTTGTAGCGATTTTCAGTCGCCAGGAAATGTTTCCCGAATGACCAGTGGTGGTAATACACCGGCATGCCGATGGAGGCGTAGGCGTCCATCATCTGTTCGGCGCTGATGATCTCCAGCAGGTGCGGGTAACAGTCGAGCCGATACTGCCGGGCGATGCGTCCGATCGCCGCGTCGTATTGTTCGATCGCCTCGATCGTCCATTCGGAACCCGAAGGCAAGGCGGGCACACGTTGCTTCATGCTGACTCCACCGCGCGTTTGCGGAACAGTTCGCGGAACACCGGGTAGATGTCTTTGACTGAAGCAATGCGCTGCATCGCAAACTGGCCTTCATGGTTCGATTGCAGCTTTTCGTATTCACGCCAGAGGTTCTGTGGAGGACCGTCGGTGATTTCGATATAGGCGAAATACTGGACCACCGCCAGCAGAGCGTCCTGCAGGATCGAACGGCACCGTGGCGAGTCATCGCTCCAGTTGTCGCCGTCCGAGGCCTGGGCGCCGTAGATGTTCCAGCTGCCACTGGGGTAACGATCGGCGATGATGGTGCGCATCATCTCCAGCGCACTGGACACCACGGTGCCACCGGTTTCACGCGAGGTGAAGAAGTCGTCTTCATCGACCTCCATCGCCATCGTGTGGTGCCGTATGAACACCACCTCGGTACGTTCGTAGTTGCGGCTCAGGAACAGGTACAACAACATGAAGAACCGCTTGGCGATGCTTTTGCGTTCCTCGTCCATCGATCCCGAGACATCGAGCAGGCAGAACATCACCGCCTGGGTTGTCGGCTGGGCAATGCGCACCCGGTTGTTGTAGCGCAGGTCAAAGGTGTCGATGAACGGCACCGCATCGATGTGGGCACGCAGATGCGCGATCTCGCGGCGCAACCGTTCGGTCTCGGGGTTCTCAGGGGGCGTGTTTGGTCCCGACGCCAACGCTGCGACTGCCAAACCATCACGCAGTTCCTTTTCCAGTGCGCGCAAGCGGGCAGCGTAGGGCGCGCCGACGGCGATCCGGCGTCCGGCGGCGCCGCGCATCGTCCGCCCGAGGTTGATGTTGGTCGGCACCCCGGTCTGGGTATACCCAGCGCGCACGCGCTTGAATTGCTCGACCCGTGCCAAGTGCCGTTTGACCATGTTGGGCAGCGCGAGTTCATCGAAAAATATGTCGAGGAACTCGTCACGGGTCAATGTGAAGACAAAATCGTCCAGGCCCTGGCTATCACGACTGGCTTGTCCGCGGCCCGTTCCGCCAGCGCCGCCGTCCGGCCGCTCGACTTCGTCGCCTTGTGCGAACCGGTCGTTGCCAGGGTTGACGCTTTCCCATACCCCGCCACGACCATGCGCGAACTGGGGCTCCTCGATGTCCTTGCCCGGAATGCCGATCTTTTCGCCGTTGTCGAGGTCACGTACCCCGCGCTGGCCGATGGCATCGGATACGGCCTTGCGGATCTGACCCTTGAAACGCTTGATGAACCGGGCGCGATTAACAGAACTCTTGTTCTTGCTGTCAAACCTGCGGTCTACGATTCGCACCGTCATATCGGGTCCAGTGTGCCGATCCGATCAGGACGACTTGCGTACCCGCAAATACCATTCGCACAGCAGCCGTACCTGTTTTTCGGTGTAGCCCTTGCTGATCATGCGGTCGACGAAATCCTGATGCTTTTTCTGGTCGTCGGCGCTGGCCTTGGCATTGAACGAGATCACGGGAAGGAGGTCTTCGGTATTGGAGAACATCTTCTTCTCGATCACCGTACGCAGCTTTTCGTAGGATGTCCAACTCGGGTTGATGCCCTCGTTCCTGGCGCGTGCACGCAGCACGAAATTGACCACTTCGTTGCGGAAGTCCTTCGGATTCGAGATGCCCGCGGGTTTTTCCATTTTTTCGAGGTCTTCGTTGAGCGCGGACCGATCGAGCATCTCGCCGGTATTGACGTCGCGGTATTCCTGATCCTGGATCCAGAAATCGGCGTAGGTCACGTAGCGGTCGAAAATGTTCTGCCCGTATTCGGAGTAGCTTTCGAGGTAGGCGGTCTGGATCTCCTTGCCGATGAACTCGGCGTATCGCGGAGACAGAAATTCCTTGATCGTGCGCAGGTGCTTTTCCTCGACCTCCGGTGCAAACTGCTCCTGTTCGATCTGCTGCTCGAGCACATACATGAGGTGGACCGGATTGGCGGCGACCTCGCGGTGGTCGAAGTTGAACACACGTGACAGGATCTTGAATGCGAACCGGGTCGACAGGCCCGTCATGCCTTCGTCAACACCGGCAAAGTCGCGGTACTCCTGATAACTCTTGGCCTTCGGGTCGGTGTCTTTCAGGTTCTCGCCGTCGTAGACCCTCATCTTGGAAAAGATGCTGGAGTTTTCAGGCTCCTTGAGGCGCGAGAGCACCGAAAACTGGGCCAGCATGCGCAAGGTGTCCGGTGCGCATGGCGCGTCCACCAACGACGAATTGGCCACCAGTTTCTCGTAGATGTGGATTTCGTCGGACACGCGCAACGAGTAAGGCACCTTGACGATGTAGATGCGATCGAGAAAGGCCTCGTTGTTGCGGTTGCTCTTGAAGGTCAGCCACTCTGCCTCGTTGGAGTGCGCCAGTACCAGGCCGTCGAACGGAATGGCGCCGAAACCTTCCGTTCCCTTGTAGTTGCCTTCCTGTGTCGCGGTCAACAGGGGATGCAGCACCTTGATCGGCGCCTTGAACATCTCGACGAATTCAAGCACGCCCCGATTGGCCAGGCAAAGGCCCCCGGAGTAGGAGTAAGCATCGGGGTCGTCCTGCGAGAACGATTCCAACTGGCGGATGTCGATCTTGCCAACCAGCGACGAAATGTCCTGATTGTTCTCGTCTCCGGGTTCAGTCTTGGCCACGGCGACTTGCGACAACACCGACGGACACAAGCGCACGACCCGAAAGCGCGTGATGTCGCCGCCATACTCCTGCAGTCGCTTGACGGCCCACGGGCTCATGATGGTGTTGACGTATCGCCGCGGGATGCCATAGTCGTCCTGCAGCAATTGTCCGTCCTCGACCGGGTCGAACAGGCCCAGTGGCGACTCATGCACCGGGGAGTCCTTGATCGCGTAGATCGGGATCTTTTCGATCAGGTACTTGAGCTTCTCGGCCAGTGTAGACTTGCCGCCTCCTACAGGGCCCAGCAGATAAAGGATCTGCTTCTTTTCTTCGAGTCCCTGCGCCGCATGACGGAAATACGACACGATGTGCTCGATGGCGTCCTCCATGCCGTACAGATCGCCGAAGCTTGGATAGCGGCGCAGCATCTTGTTGGCGAATATACGCGATAGGCGTTGATCGGTGCGGGTGTCGATCAGTTCGGGTTCGCCGATCGCGGCAAGCATGCGCTCGGAAACGCTGGCATAGACCGTGGGATCCTTCTTGCACAGATCCAGGTATTCCTGGATCGACATTTCCTCTTCCTGCGCCGCTTCGAAACGACCCTGGTAACGCGTAAAAATTGACATGGACGTCCTCCTTGGGACGGGAGCGGGACATACAGGCAAAGAGTCGCTCCCTGCAATTTCATGATACCCAAAACGCCCATGTTCTGCCGACGCGGGCAATACCCTTTCAACGCGCTTGTCACGCGTTCGTTAACCGTTTGCAACATCATGTTGCAACAGAGCAGCAAACCTTGCGCTGGCCCGGTCAGTTCAGACAGCATGCGCGTGCACTGTCGCCACGCGGCAACATGCTGTGGAAAAAGAATCGCGGGGGAAACTTGACTGTGGCGCACCGCGCACGCGGTGGCCTTGCTGGATCAGCGGATCAGTATGTCGTTTTTGACGCGCTTGACGCCCTCGGCGCCGCGTGCCAGTTTCACCGCCCGATTGCGCTCGGCCACCGACTTGACGAAGCCGGATAGTTGCACGGTTCCCTTGAACGACTCCACGTTGACGGAAAGTCCGCTGACATCAGGGTCGTTCAACAAGATGGACTTGACGCGGGAGGTCAGGACGGTGTCGTCGATGTACTCTCCCGTGCTCGACTTGTTCGCAGTGCCGGCGCAGGCTGCCAGAATGATCGACAGGATGATGGCCAGGCTGAGCCGGCCCATTAGGTTGGTCTTCATGGTGTCTCCTTACTGGGATTGAAAAACCGTGTATCAGCGCCGAGCCACCAGTTCCGTCAGTGACAGTGGCTGTTGGTCGTGCTCTTGCTGTAAGGGCATCGTCATGACGGAGGCGGACGCCATGCGCTCGTTGAGCAACCGGAATTCGGTGGCAATCAACTGGTGCAGGTTTTCGATGCGCGATGCCTCCGCCTTGTCTGCCAGGGACTGGACACGCTGGATTTCCTTGAGCAACTTGCGCGTTTCGAGCAGCGAACCGATCTGATTGTGCAAGTAGGCGATCATGAAAAACGCCAGCAAAATGCCGGCCATGGTCAGCAGCACGACGCCCAGCGGAGCATTGACCTGCCACAGCACCAGATCCAGCGGCGCCAGTGCCGTCAAGGTGGGCCAGTTGAGTACGCACAATGCGGCGACGATAACCAATGCTCCCCACGCCAAAAGGTTGCTTACGCGCTTCATGTCGTTCTCCGTTGTGTTGATTCGATTTGCCGCATTGCATCTTGCCACGCCGACGCACCGAGGTTTCGTCCAAGTCTATGTCGCTATTCTTGCAGAGTACACGCAACAACTGACGATCGTCATCGCGGAGCTGAAAAAGACACCGCGTGACGCCCCTACGACCGCGCGGAGCGTGTGCTCAGGCCGCCGTATCGGCTTGCGCGAGTGGAGCTGTGGCGCTGCCCAGCACCTCCAGCAGTCGGTCCAGCCCACCGCTGTCGATGGAGACCATTGCTTGCTCGCGTACGCGGGGCTTGGCATGGTAGGCAACCGACAGCCCGGCAACCGCCATCATCGCAAGATCGTTGGCGCCGTCCCCAACCGCAATAACCTGGCGTGGCGGCAATCCGAGCTGCGCGCAGGTGTGCAGCAGCATGCGCCTTTTCTCATCGCCGTCGCAGATGTCTCCCCAGGGCTGATCGACCATGCGCCCGGTCAGCGTTCCGTCGACGATCTCCAGCATGTTGGCGCGGGTGTAGTCCAACCGCAGCCGGTCGCGAATACGGTCCGAGAACCAGGTAAAGCCACCACTGACCAGCAGGGTCTTGAGCCCAGCCGCCTGGCAACGGTCGATCAGCTTTTCCACACCGGGATTGAGCTGTAGCGTGTCGCGGTAGACCGCCTCCAGATGCGTCACGGGAACGCCGGCCAACAGGGCCACGCGCTTGCGCAGGCTGTCCTTGTAGTCGGTGATCTCGCCGCGCATTGCCGCTTCGGTGATGGCCGCAACTTCCTCCTTGCGTCCTGCTGCCGCGGCAATCTCGTCGACGCATTCGATATTGATCAGCGTCGAGTCCATATCGAAGGCGATCAGACCGAAGTCGCGCAGATGCAACGGGGGCGTGAAGCCACGGATCGTCAATCCCGGGGAGAATTCTGTAGCAGGACGGGGCGGATTGTTTGTCACGGCGCAATACCTCAGGCGGCGGCCTGAGCGGTTTGAGGAATAGGCTGGCCCAGACTGCGCAGGAGATCGCGCACCATCTGGGCTCGTTCATGGGGTTCCGCAATCTCGCGTTCGACGCGCATTTTCTCATTGCCGACCAGCTTGATATGCCGGCTCTTGCGGATCAGCTCAATGATACGCATCGGGTCGATCGGCGGCTCCTTGCAAAATGTGATCGTCGTCAGGCTCGGAGTTGCATCCACCTTCACGACGCCATAGTCGCGCGCAATCACCCGTAACCGGTGCACGTCCACCAGCGTCTGTGCCTGTGGCGGCAATTTTCCGAACCGGTCGACCAGTTCCTCCAGCAAGGCATCGATCTGCTCACCCTTGCGTGCGCTGGCCAGCTTCTTGTAGAAACTCAGCCGAAGATGCACATCGCCGCAATAGTCGCTGGGCAACAAGGCCGGGGCGTGCAGGTTGATGTCGGTGGTCACGCTCAAGGGGGCCAGCAGGTCGGGCTCAATACCCTGCTTGAGCGAGCGCACCGCCTCGGAAAGCATCTCGTTGTAGAGTTGAAAACCGATCTCCATGATGTTTCCGCTCTGGTTCTCGCCCAGCACCTCGCCGGCTCCGCGGATCTCCAGGTCGTGCATGGCAAGATAAAACCCCGACCCCAGTTCCTCCATCTGCTGGATCGCCTCGAGTCGCTGGCTCGCCTGCTTGGTCAGGCCCTGCACGTCGGGCACCATCAGGTAGGCATACGCCTGGTGGTGGCTGCGACCGACCCGTCCGCGCAACTGGTGCAATTGGGCCAGACCGAACTTGTCGGCGCGGGTCATCACGATGGTGTTGGCGCTGGGCACGTCGATGCCGGTCTCGATGATGGTCGAACACAACAGCAGGTTGGTGCGCTGGGCGATGAAGTCGCGCATCACGGACTCCAACTGGCGTTCGGGCATCTGGCCGTGCGCCACTGCGATGCGCGCCTCGGGTAACAGTTCCTCGAGCTTGGCGCGCCGGTTCTCGATGGTCGCGACCTCATTGTGCAGGAAGTAGACCTGTCCACCACGTTTGAGTTCGCGCAGCACCGCCTCGCGTATTACACCGTTGTCTTCGGTGCGCACAAACGTCTTGATCGCCAACCGGCGCTGCGGCGCGGTGGCGATCACACTCAGGTCGCGCAAGCCTTCCAGGGCCATGCCCAGGGTGCGCGGTATGGGCGTGGCGGTGAGCGTCAATACATCGACTTCGGCGCGCATGGCCTTCATCGCCTCCTTGTGGCGCACGCCGAATCGGTGTTCCTCGTCGATGATCAATAGACCCAGGTTCTGGAACCGCGTGTCCTGGCTCAGCAGTTTGTGGGTGCCCACAACGATGTCGATGGTGCCATCAGCCAGGCCCTTCATAGCCGCGGCGATTTCCTTGCCCGAGCGGAAGCGGCTCATTTCCGCGACCTTGACCGGCCATTTGGCGAAACGGTCGATCAGTGTCTGGTAGTGCTGTTCGGCCAGTAGTGTGGTCGGGGCCAGAAGTGCCACCTGCTTGCCGCCGGTTACCGCCACGAATGCGGCGCGCAATGCGACCTCCGTCTTGCCGAATCCCACGTCGCCGCAGACCAGCCGATCCATCGGGCGCGGACTGATCATGTCCTGGATCACCGCGTGGATGGCCGCGTGCTGGTCGGGGGTTTCCTCGAAACCGAAATCGTTCGCGAAGGCTTCGTAGTCGTTGGGCGAATAACGGAACGCATGGCCCTCGCGCAAGGCCCGTCGCGCATAGATATTGAGCAGTTCCGCCGCTGAGTCGCGGACTTGCTCCGCCGCCTTGCGCTTCGCCTTTTCCCACTGGCCCGAGCCTAGTTTGTGCAGTGGCGCTTCATCTGCGCTTACGCCTGTGTAGCGGCTGATCAACTGGAGCTGGCTGACCGGCACATACAACACTGCCGCGCCGGCATATTCCAGGTGCAGGAACTCCTGTATTGCGCTGTCGCCGTTTTCGTCCTGCGGCCCGAGCGCCAGGTTCACGAGTCCGCGGTAACGCCCCACGCCGTGGGCACTGTGCACGACCGGATCACCGATATTGAGTTCGCTCAGATCCTTGATCAGCGCCTCGACGTCGCTGACTTGCTCCTGCTTCTTGCGCCGACGGGTCACTGGCCCGGCGGCGAACAATTCGGTTTCGGTGACGAAGTCGACGCCGTGCTCGAGCCACGCGAATCCGTTCATCAGGCTCGAGGTGGCCAGACCGATCGGCTCGTCGCTGTCGAGGAACTGCCGCAGGGAGTCGAATCGCACAGGTTCGACCTGGCTCGCATGCAGGAAGTCGAGCAGGCTTTCCCTGCGCCCGTCACTCTCTGCCAGAACCAGCACGCGATGCTGCGTGTCCGCCAGATGCTGTTTCAGCCGCGCCAGCGGGTCTTCCGCGCCGCGCACGACCGTCAGCGGCGGCAGGCTGCGCCAGCTGTTCTGGGCGTCTTCTGCCGCTGTCGCGCCTGCTTCTGGCGCGCGCATGGCCAACTGCGCATAGGTCTTGGCCCGCGCGTAGAACTGTTCCGCGTCGAGAAACAGCGCCGGTGGCGCCAAAACGGGACGTTCCGGGTCTGTTTGCAGCAACCGGTAACGCTCGCGGGTGTCCTGCCAGAACCGGGTGAAGGCCGCCTCCATGTCGCCATGCAGGACCAGCGTGGCGTCGGGTCCCAGGTAGTCGAAAACCGTTGCTGTGTCTTCGAAGAACAGGGGCAGGTAATACTCGATGCCCGCCGTCGCCACGCCCGCGCCCATATCCTTGTAGATGCGGCTCTTGGTCGGATCTCCCTCGAGCAGCTCCCGCCAGCGGCTGCGGAATCGCGCCCGCGCCTCGTCGTCCATCGGAAATTCACGCCCTGGCAGCAGACGCACCTCTGGCACGGGGTACAAGCTGCGCTGGGTGTCCGGGTCGAAGGTCCGGATGCTGTCGATCTCGTCGTCGAACAGGTCCACCCGGAACGGCATGGCAGAACCCATCGGGTACAGATCGATCAGGCTGCCGCGCACCGCATACTCACCTGGACTGACGACCTGGCTGACATGGGTGTAGCCGGCCAGCGTGAGCTGCGCGCGCAGCCGGGCCTCGTCGAGCTTCTGGTGGACCTTGAAATGGAAGGTATAGGCGGCCATGAAACCCGGCGGGGCCAACCGGTACAGGGCGGTAGTGGCGGGGATCAGCACCAGGTCGGCGCCATGCTCCTGTCCGTGGCGCGAAATGCGCCAAAGCGTTGCCAGGCGTTCGCTGATCAGGTCCTGGTGCGGCGAAAACGTGTCATACGGCAGAGTTTCCCAGTCGGGGAACACCGCGGCGCCTACCTCCGGTGCAAAAAACGCGATCTCATCCATCAGGCGCTGCGCGTCGCCCGCATTTGCCGTGACCACCACCGTCAGGCGGCCCTGCGCCTTGTCGTATGCCGCCTGTTGCGCCAACCACAAGGCGTCAGCGGACCCGGCGGGACGCGGTACGGTGAATCGATGGCCGGGTTTGAGTTTGGGCAAGTCCATGCAGCAGGGGAGGGGTGTCCGGTAAAAATATGTGGCAAACATGCCGAACCCCCTCGTCCAGGAGCCGGGAGGGGGTGGCGTAGATTTTAGAATGGGAGCACGACACATGGCTGACGATCCCACCAAGACCCCCGAATCGCATTTGCCCCAGCCAGTGGCGCAGGCCCATGCGCGGCCCGATATCTGGGTATTGATACCGTGTGCCGGGAGCGGTTCGCGGACCGGTTTGTCGCGGCCCAAGCAGTACCAGCCGGTGGCTGGCAAGGCTCTGGTGCTCCATACGCTCAGCGCATTCGAGGCGGTTCTTCGGATTCGGTTGACGCTGTTGTTGCTGGCGCCGCACGACAGCTGGTTTGCGACCCTGCCGACCGAACGGTTCACCCGGTGCACCAGCGCGGCATGTGGCGCGGCGACGCGGGCCGGCACGGTGGCCCGGGGTCTGGACGCCTTGCGCGCACATGGGGCTAAGGACCATGACTGGGTGCTGGTGCACGACGCAGCCCGTTGCCTTGTGACGCCGGCCTTGATCGACCGCCTGATCGATGCATGTCTGGACGACCCGGTTGGCGCTCTGCTGGCCATTCCGGTGTCCGATACCCTCAAGCTGGCGGCCGGCGAAAGGGTGGTGACGACAGTCGATCGCAGCGTGCACTGGCTTGCACAGACTCCGCAGATGTTTCGTCTCGCTCAGCTGCAACATGCCTTGCGAGACGCTGGCGACACCGTCACCGACGAGGCGTCGGCCATCGAGGCTGCTGGCAGTTCGCCTCGACTGGTGCGCGGCGATCCGACCAATTTCAAGGTGACGGTAGCGCAGGACTTCGTGATAGCGGAATCGATCCTGAAGGCGCGGGCCACCCAGAACGACAAGGACCTGACGTATGACTACCCTTGAACCAACGCCGAAACAGGTTGCCATGCGTATTGGCGAGGGTTGGGACGTGCATCGGCTGGTCGCCGGAAGGCCACTCGTGATCGGAGGCGTGACGATTCCATTTGAGCTCGGGTTGCTTGGCCATTCCGATGCCGACGTATTGCTGCACGCGATCACCGATGCGGTACTTGGCGCTGCAGCTCTGGGCGACATCGGACAGCACTTTCCCGATACCGATGCGCGCTTCAAGGGGGCCGACTCGGCCGCGCTGCTGGCCGAGGCTACGCGCCGGGTGCGCGAAGCGGGCTGGCGCATCGGCAATGTCGACAGCACCGTGATCGCACAAGCGCCCAAGCTGATGCCGTGGATTCCAGCCATGCGCGAGGCGATTGCTGCGGCAATGGGGGTTGCCACACATCAGGTCAATGTGAAGGCCAAGACAGCCGAAAAACTGGGGCCGGTCGGCCAGGGAGAGGCAATGGAGGCCCGGGCCGTGGTGTTGCTGCTGTCGGTCTGATGGTGGCAGGCGGTTGCCTCGGCAGGTGTCGACTCAGGTCACACGGTTGAGTTCGATGCGGGCCGACAGGCCCCCGGAGGTTCGATTGCGCAGTTCCAGTGTGCCGCCCATTCGCTGGATGTTCTTCTCGACGATGGACAGCCCGAGGCCGGCGCCCGTCGCTTCGGTTCTGGCGCTGTCGCCGCGGAAAAAGGCTTTGGTCAGCTGACCCAGGTTGTCGGCCGGCACGCCCGGGCCACTGTCGCGTACCTCGATGGCCACGCGCGAACCATTGGCCAACGCAATGATGTCGATCTCGGCCAGGCCATTGATGGCCGTCCTGCCATAGCGGCAGGCGTTCTCAAGCAGGTTTGAGATCGCGCGGATCAGGTCGACTTCGTCCGCCAGCACCATCAGCTTGTCTGGCACCTCGATATTCAGGCGAATGTCGCTGGCGTCCTTGAGCGCGTACACGCAACGGTTGACCAACTCTGACAGCGCGATCGGAACCATGACCACATGGTCGGGACGGGCGTAGTCCAGGAACTTGTTGATGATGGCATTGGCCTGGTCGATATCGGCGGCCATGTGATCGCGCGCTGCGTCGTCGATCACGCTGAGTTCCGTCTCCAGGCGCAAGCGCGCCAGCGGTGTGCGCAGGTCGTGCGATATGCCCGCCAGCATGATGACCCGGTCCTGCTCGATCTGTGCGAGCTTGCGGGACATCCGGTTGAACTCGATGTTGACCTCGCGAATTTCACTGGTGGCAACCGACTCGTCCAGGTGCCCGGCCGCAAAGTCACCTTCGCGAACCCGTCCGGCGGCCACCGAGAGGTTGCGTAAAGGGCGGTTGATGAGACCGGCAATCAGCGCTGCGCCAGCCAGTGACAGTGCGGTTGCGGTGACCAGCCAGATGATCCAGGTCTTGCCCACCGGCGGGTGGAGCCGGGCACGGTCGGTAAGCATCCAGTAACGGTCTTCGTCGATGGTGAAGCCGATCCACAGGCCGGGTTCACCATTGACGCTATTGGCCACGACGGTATCGGAGCCCAGCCTGGCAGCGAGTTCCTGCGACATTTGCTGGCCCAGATCGTCCTCGGGAAACGGTTCGAACCGGTCTCCGGGCTCGCGCGGCAGAATTCGTACCGCTTCCTGTTCCGTCATGGTCTTGATCAGCGAAACCCGTGCAATGGAGTCGGAGTGGATCAGCGCCGCCCGACTGAGGTTGACGAGCGAAGCCATCTGCTGGGCGGTCTGCACCGCCCGGGGTTCGAGTTCGAATACCCGGAGCGTCTGCAGCCAGGCCAGGATGCTGACCAGCAGCAATGCAGCCAGCAGGAAAAAAGTGCGCCCGAACAGCCCGAAACTGCTGCGGTGCGCAGTTGGCAGTGGCGCCACCGCCTCACGCAAAGGCGCGGGTTGGGTGGATGCAGCCGCGGAGTGCACGCAAGTCAGGCAGCGCCGTCCGGAACAAACACATAACCGACGCCCCACACGGTCTGGATGTAGCGCGGGCTCGCCGGATCGGCCTCGATCATCTTGCGCAGGCGGGAGATTTGCACATCCAGGCTGCGGTCGAATGGCTCGAACTCGCGTCCGCGTGCCAGTTGTGCCAGCTTTTCGCGCGACATCGGTTGCCGGGGATGGCGCACCAGCGCCTTGAGCATGGCGAACTCGCCGGTCGTCAGGGGCAGCTCCTGGCCCGACTTGTGCAGGCTGCGTGCGCCCAGGTCGAAACTGAAAGGCCCGAACTGCACGACTTCGTTCTCGCTCGACGGGGCGCCTGGCGCCTCTGCCACCGGGCGCCGGCGCAATACCGCATTGATCCTGGCCAGTAACTCGCGCGGATTGAACGGTTTGCCCAGGTAGTCGTCAGCCCCGACCTCCAGGCCCACGATGCGGTCCACGTCTTCGACCTTGGCGGTCAGCATGATGATGGGGGTACGGTCATTGGCCGCACGCAGCCGACGGCAGATCGACAGGCCGTCCTCACCAGGGAGCATCAGGTCCAGCACGATCAGGTCGACGGCTTCGCGCAGCAGGATGCGGTTGAGCGCCTTACCGTCTTCCGCCTGGAATACCTCGAAACCCTCCTGGCTCAGATAACGGCGCAACAGGTCCCGAATGCGGCTGTCGTCGTCCACCACCAAAATCTTGTCACTACGGCCGAGCGATTGCGCCATGGTGCCTCCTTGAATTTGTAACAGCGCCCATTTTGAAGGCATCGACCCGCGACTACCGGTGAAAAACCGGCATGCTTGACATGCTGTTACAACTCTAGCCGCCTTGGCACATTTGCGTTTCCCCATGCCGGTCGCAAAAACGTGCGGCGACCGGTTATTCTCGCTGCATGCGTAATTGGCTCTTGTTCGTATTGGCGTGCTGCGGCGGAGTCACCGCCGTGGCGCAGACGACCATGCCGGTCGCTTCGTCCGAGGACGCCGGTGCGATGGCGCGCGAACAACTGCGCATTGAAATCAGGAGCATGTTGTCAGCCAGTCGGAACGCAGAGCAGTCGCAATCATCGGCAGATCCGGTGCCTGCGTTGCGCCAGTTGTCATCACAGCAGCGCGCCGAAATGCGTGAACAGTTGCGCCGGTACCAACCCCAACAGCGGCGGTTGCGCCGTTGAGGGCGCGTATCCCGGCAACGGACCGGTCCGCCCGCCGTTCGCAGATCAGGCCCCACCGGACCGGGCAACAACAACATCGGCTTGGCTGGAGGAATATTATGAGAAATCGCGTGTTGGCGTTTGTCGCCGGTTGTCTGTGCCTGACGACATCGTCCGGATGGGCCCAGACAGTGGTTGCTGCGCAACCGGAGATCAGAAACATCGTGCAGTTGTCGGCCAGCGCCACTATCGAAGTGCCACAGGACTGGTTGACGCTGACCCTGAGCACCAGCCGTGATGGTCCGGATGCCGCCCAGGTACAGACCCAACTCAAGCAGGCGCTGAATGACGCACTCACACTGGCGCGCGAGCAGGCCCAGGCGGGCCAGCTCGAAGTGCGTACCGGCAACTTCAACCTGTCGCCGCGCCATACCCGGGAAGGCCGCATCAGCACCTGGCAGGGCCGCACCGAACTGGTGCTCGAGGGCCGTGATTTTGCGCGTATCGCGGGCGTCGCGGGCAGCATCACATCATTGACGATTGGCGGCGTGCAGTTCAGCCTGAGCCGCGAACAGGCGACCCGGGTCGAGGCAGATGCGCAGTCGGTCGCCATCGACCGGTTCAAGGCCAAGGCCGGCGAGATCGCCAAGGGGTTCGGGTTTTCCGGCTACGGGCTGCGCGAAGTGTCGGTCAACGCCAATGACCAGGGCTTTGTTCCGCGTCCACGCATGATGGCCATGGAGGCCAAAAGCGCCATGGCGGATGCGCCGGTGCCGCTTGAAGCCGGCAAGAGCACAGTCATCGTGACCGTGTCCGGTTCGGTGCAGCTGCAATAACGCCAGGGAGGCAGGGACCATGGATACCATCGATGCGGTAGTCGTGGGCGCGGGTGTGGTGGGCCTGGCCATCGCGCGTGAATTGGCGTTGCAGGGGCGCGAAGTGCTGGTGCTCGAGCAGGCCGATGCCATTGGAACCGGCACCAGTTCGCGCAATAGCGAGGTGATTCACGCGGGCATCTATTACCCGCGCGGCTCGCTCAAGGCTCTACTGTGTGTGCAAGGCAAGGCGTTGCTATACGCCTACTGCGCGGAGCGCGGCATTGCCCACCGCAGGTGTGGCAAGCTGATTGTGGCAACCAGTGCGGAGCAGCTTGCGCAATTGGACAAGGTCCTTGCCATGGCCCTCGGCAATGGCGTCGACGATCTGCAATGGCTGACGCGCGCGCAGGCGCAACAGCTCGAGCCCGCGCTGGAGTGCGTCGGCGCGCTGCTGTCGCCCAGCACAGGCATCGTCGACAGCCATGCCTTGATGCTGTCGCTGCAAGGCGACATGGAGAACGCAGGGGGTGCATTGGCAGTTAATTCCGGGCTGGATTCCGCGCGGTGTACTGACCGCGGCATCGAACTGCTGGCCTCCGACGGCACGCCGTTGCTGGCCCGCGTCGTGGTCAATGCAGCCGGCCTGGCGGCGCCGATGCTGGCGCGTCGGTTCCAGGGGTTGGCACCAGAGCATCTGCCCACGCCCCACTACGCCAAGGGAAACTATTTCACGCTTGCCGGGCGCTCGCCCTTTGATCACCTGGTTTACCCGGTGCCCGAAGGTGCGGGCCTGGGTGTGCATCTGACGATCGATCTGGGTGGGCAGGCCAAGTTCGGACCCGATGTGCAGTGGGTCGATTCGCCGACGGATCTGGTGGTGGATCCTGCGCGTGGCGAGGCTTTCTACGCCGAGGTTCGCAAGTACTGGCCCGCGCTCCAGGACGGAGCCTTGTTGCCCGGATATGCCGGCATCCGTCCCAAGTTGCAGCCCGCGCAAGCCGGTCCGGCCGACTTCGTGATCCAGGGCCCACAAGCACACGGCGTCGCTGGCCTGGTCAATCTGTTTGGCATCGAGTCGCCCGGGCTGACGAGCGCGTTGGCGATCGCGCGGCAGGTCGCGGGCATGCTGGCGCAGTAGGCGCCGACGATCCTGAGCCGCCTATCTGGCCTGGCGCGGCGCGGTTGCCTGCTTGATCGCCTGCACAGCCTGTTGTATAAGGGCCGGCCCCTTGTAGATCAGGCCGGTGTAGATTTGGACCACATCGGCGCCAGCGTCAATCTTCTTGACCGCGTCTTGCGCGCTGAGGATTCCGCCCACGCCGATGATCGGAAAATCCTTTCCCAATGCCGCGCGCAGTTGCCGGATCACCCGGTTGCTGGCTTCGAATACCGGCGCCCCCGACAGGCCGCCGGTTTCCTGCGCATGCGCCATTCCCGTCACTGCCGCGCGGCCAATGGTCGTATTGGTGGCAACCACACCGTCCATGGCATGCTGTAGCAGGGACCGTGCGATGCTGTCGACCTGGCCCTGATCCAGGTCTGGCGCCACCTTGACGAACAGCGGCACATCGCGTCCGTGGCGCTGGCGCAGTTGCTCGCGCCGTGTTTGCAGGGCGCCCAGCAGCGAATCGAGGGCCGCGTCGCTCTGGAGTTCGCGCAGGTTGCGGGTGTTGGGGCTGGAGATGTTGACGGTGACATAGTCCGCGTGCGGATAGACCCCGTCCAGGCAGCTCAGGTAGTCCTGCGCCGCGTTCTCGATCGGCGTAGTGGCGTTCTTGCCGATATTCAGGCCCAGGATGCGGCCCTTGGCGCGAAAGGACGATTTCTGCACGTTGGATACAAAGGCATCGAGTCCGTCGTTGTTGAATCCCAGACGGTTGATCAGGGCCTGCGCCTGCGGCAGACGGAACATGCGGGGTTTGGCGTTACCACTTTGCGCCTTGGGTGTGACCGTGCCGACCTCGACGAATCCGAACCCCATGGAGCCCAGCGCATCGATGCAGCGGGCGTTCTTGTCCAACCCGGCCGCAAGGCCGACCCGATTCGGAAATCGCAGTCCCGCGAGTTGTACCGGGTCATCGACCATGCCGGCGCAATATCCCCATGCCAGGGGGGTCCCCTGGGTGCGGGCCAGCACTTGCAATGTGCGTTCGTGGGCGGCTTCGGGGTCCATTGCGAACAGCAACGGTCGGGCCAGCGCATAGGGGATCAGTGGCATTGGATAATTCGGAGTTACCTATTCATTGTCCCAAACCGGAACGGCATTTGCCGCAGGAAGTACGCATGCACACTCAAGATGAACTCAAGATCATGGTCGGGCAGGCGGCGTTGCGCCATATTGTGCCGGGAGAACTGGTCGGTGTCGGCACGGGTTCGACCGTCAACAGGTTCATCGACGCACTGGCCGGTGTCAAGGACACTATCCGGGGCGCGGTGTCCAGTTCGGAGGCCAGCAGTGCGCGTCTGCGCGAAGCCGGCATCACTGTGTTCGATTGCAACGAGGTTGAGGCGTTGTCGGTCTATGTCGACGGTGCAGACGAAATCGATGCCCATGGCTACATGATCAAGGGCGGCGGCGCCGCGCTGACGCGCGAGAAGATCGTTGCGGCGCTGTCGCGCAGATTCATCTGTATTGCAGACGAGTCCAAGCTGGTCCGCACTCTCGGGGCTTTCTCCCTGCCGGTAGAAGTCATTCCAATGGCAAGTGCGCAGATTACGCGCAAGTTCGCGGCCATGGGCGGGATCGCGCGGCTGCGCTTGGTGGGCGCAAAACCACTGCTGACCGACAACGGACAACATGTGCTGGATGTGTCAGGGCTGTCCATTTCCGACCCGCTGCAATTCGAGAGCACCGTGAACCAATGGCCCGGCGTCGTGACGGTTGGGATCTTTGCGCACCAAAAAGCCCATCTCTGCCTGTTGGGCACTGGCTCCGGCGTGCGCACGATGGCGTTCGACGCAGCCTGATGCAGGCTGCGAACGCCGGGGCGTCTGTCAGAACTTGATGCCGGCCGGGTTGCTTGGACCCGCGGTCGTTGCGCGTGGTGTCGAAGGGGCGGCAATCTCAGGTGCCTCGCCTACCGCACGTGCCTCGGCGGCTTCCGGAACCGGTGAGATTTTCTGGATGCTTACCAATGCCTTGGGCGCGGGGTAGCGGAAATTGCTCGGCAGCCTGGATGCGGTTGGGTAGTTGGCCGCATCGAGAAACTGTATCCACTCTGCCTCGGAGTAACCCTTGATCTTCTGGCCACCCACGGTCACGAACGGAAGCGACTTGTCACCACTGATGCGTTGCAGGGCTTCCACGTCCTCGGCGCTGCCGACGGTGTATTCGGTAAACGGAATACCCCGAGCCTGCAACAACAATCGTCCGGCGTTGCATGGCACGCAGCCCGCCCCGGAATACAGCGTGACCGGGAAACGCGCCACCACCTGGCGCAGTTCATAGGGCAGGGCCGCATTTTGCGGGCTGACATCGACCGCTCTTGCGTCGCTACTGCGCGCGGTCACATTGGCGGCAGCGGCAACCGGTGCCTTGTCGGAGAAGGTCACCTTGCCGTCCGGTCCAACGATTCGGTAGACGGTCTGCGCCTGCACGGCGGCGCAGGGTCCGAGCAGCACGGCCGCCGTTGCGGCAATGCCCAGAACCAGCTTCAGATATTTCATTTCGTCATTCCTTCCCAACGATTGCGCTGGTATCCGACATGCCCTGATGGCGCAGCAGGGCGTCCAGCGTAGGCTCACGCCCGCGAAACGCCTTGAACGACTCCATCGCCGGTCGGCTTCCACCTGTCTCGAGTATGGCCTGCCGGTATTTTCTACCGGTTTGCAAATCTGGCAACCCCGAAGCACCCGCAGCCTCCTCGAATGCGGCGTACGCATCTGCGCTCAGCACCTCGGCCCATTTGTAACTGTAATAACCAGCCGCATATCCTCCGGCAAAGATATGACTGAAGGTGTTCGGAGTGCGGCTCCAGGCCGGTGGCAACAGGACCGACACCTCCTGGCGCACCTCTTGCAGCAACACCATGACGTCGTCGGTCGGCACATGCGTAGTGTGCAGCAACATGTCGAACAGCGAGAATTCGATCTGGCGGAGCGTTTGCATACCGCTCTGGAAATTTCTGGCCGCCAGCATCTTGTCGAATAGCGCGCGCGGCAGCGATGCACCGGTCTGCGCATGCGCCGTCATGTGCTGCAGCACATCCCATTCCCAGCAGAAATTCTCCATGAACTGACTTGGTAGCTCGACGGCATCCCATTCGACACCGCTGATACCCGACACCTGCCGCTCGTTGACCTGGGTGAGCATGTGTTGCAGGCCATGACCGAACTCATGGAACAAGGTGATCACGTCGTCATGGGTGAGCAGGGCGCTTTGGCGCGTACCGTTTTTCATCACACCTTCGGCGAAGTTGCACACCAGATGCGCCACCGGCGTTTGCAATTGCTTGTCGTCCGGGCGCAACCAGCGCGCACGCACATCGTCCATCCAGGCGCCGCCGCGTTTGCCGTCCCGCGCCGTGGTGTCGAGGTAGAACTGGCCGACCAGTGTCGACTGCGTGCCATCTCCGGCGGGGGCCCCTGCGATGGCGCGCTCGACGCGAAAGAACGCAACGTCGCGGTGCCAGACCGGGGTTGTGTCGGGCCGGATCGTTACATCGAACAGCGTTTCGACGATCTTGAACAAGCCGCCCAGCACCTTGGGCAGCGTGAAGTACTGCTTGACCTCCTGCTCGCTGAATGCGTAGCGGGCCTGTTTGAGCTTTTCGCCCACATACGACCAATCCCAGGCCTGCGGATCTCCCAATGCCAGGTGTTCGTGCGCGAAAACACGCAGATCTTCCAGGTCCTGCCGCGCAAATGGCCTGGCTCGAGTAGCCAGGTCATGCAGAAAATCGATCACCGACTGCGGGGACGATGCCATCTTCGCTTGCAGCGACAACTCCCCATAGTTGGCAAAACCGAGCAGACGGGCTTCCTCCTGGCGCAACGCCAGGATCTCCCGCATCAGGGCTGCATTGTCATATTGGCGCAGGTCTTCCTGCGCCTGATCCGATGCCCGCGTGGCGTAGGCGCGGTAGATCTGCTCGCGCAGTGCGGCCGAGTCGGCAAACTGCATGACCGGCAGGTAACACGGCAGCTTCAGCGTCAATTTGTGGCCGTCGCGTCCGGCCGCACTTGCTGCGTCGCGGGTGTTGTCCAGTACGTCTTGCGGAACCCCGGCAAGAGCGGGTGTGTCTACGAGCAGGCTGAACTTGTCGGTGGCATCGAGCGCGTTTTCACTGAATTTTTGGCTCAATTCTGCCAGCCGCTCCTGGATGGCCGCGAAGCGTTCACTGTCGTCCCCGGCCAGCTCAGCGCCGCCCAGCACAAAATCGCGCAAGGCGTTCTTGTGCGCCTGGAGCTGTTCTGCATTGAGCGCGTCTTGCGGTATGCCCTTGTACTTCTCATACAGTCGTTCGTCTGCCCCCAGCCGGGTCCAGAATTCAGTGACCTTGGGCAGGCTGGCGTTGTAGGCCGCGCGCAGCTCCGGCGAATCGGCCACGCTGTTGAGATGGTTTACCGCGCCCCAGGCACTCCCCAGCCGTTCGGTAGCGACGTCGAGAACCAGCGCGATGGCGTTCCAGTCGCTGGCGAATTCGGGCGTCGTCACCGTTTCCAGAGCGATGTTGGCGTCTGCCAGCAGCTGATCGATAGCCGGCGCCACATGTTCCGGGAATATCTGGTCAAACAGCGGCAGGCCGCCCGGTTGCAATAGTGGGTTCATGGTCTTGTGGATAGGCGATATCTGCGGCGAATGTGCCGCATCATCGTGATGTCAGGGTCGAGGAACGAGTTTACAAGCCCTGTGCAGCAGCCCGTTCCGCGGCCTCCAGGGTATTGACCAGCAACATCGTGATGGTCATCGGGCCCACGCCACCGGGGACTGGCGTAATGAATCCCGCGACTTCGCGCACTCCGGCATAGTCCACGTCGCCGCAGAGCTTGCCTTCGTCATTGCGATTCATGCCCACGTCGATCACGATAGCACCGGGTTTGACCATGTCAGCCTTGAGCACATTGCGCCGACCCACGGCTGCCACGACGACATCGGCCTGCAAGGTATGCGCCTTCAGATCGATAGTTGCACTATGGCATATGGTGACAGTTGCGTTTTGCTGCAGCAGCATCAGGGCCATCGGTTTGCCAACCGTGTTGCTGCGACCGATCACCACAGCATGCTTGCCGCGCAGGTCGACACCAGTGGAGTCGATCAGCTTCATGCAGCCGTAAGGCGTGCACGGGTTGAAGCCAGGTGAGCCGGTCATTAACTCGCCAGCGCTCAAAGTCGAGTATCCGTCGACATCCTTTGCCGTCGCAATGGTCTCGATCACCCGATGCGGATCAATGTGACGGGGCAGGGGCATTTGCACCAGGATGCCATGGATGGCGGCATCCGCGTTCAGCGCTTCAATGCGCGCGAGCAGGTCTGCCTGGCTCAGGGTCGTGTCGTATCTTTCGAACACCGAGTGCAGGCCCGACTCCTCGCACGCCTTGATCTTGTTGCGGACATAGACCTGACTGGCAGGATCCTCTCCAACCAGGATCACGGCCAGGCCCGGCGTTGTTCCGTTGCGGGTCAGAACAGCCGCGCGTTCGGCGACTTGTGCACGCAACTGGCGCGACAGCGCAATACCGTCGATGATCTGGGATGCTTTTTGTGTTGTCATTGGTTCAGGTTCCATTCGCGTCAGGGCGACCGCGCTACGGCAACCGTGCCAACGTGACGTCAGGCTTTCGGGGCCGTTTGTCCCAGCGCAATCTTCAGCAGGTCGGCAACCGTATTGGCATTGAGTTTTTCCATGATGTTGGCACGGTGCGCCTCCACCGTCTTTATGCTGATGCCCAGGTCATCGGCCATCTGCTTGTTCAGTCGCCCGGCCACGATGCGTTCGAGCACCTGTGACTCGCGCAGCGTCAGCTTGGACAACAAGGCGTCGCGGCTGGCCGCGAGCTGGTGTTCGGCAAACGTCTCCTTGGCGTGTTCGAGCATGCGCTCGACGAGCCGCAGTAACTGGTCTTCCTTGAAGGGCTTCTGGATGAAGTCCATCGCCCCCTTCTTCATCGTGTCGACCGCCATCGGTACGTCGCCGTGACCGGTGATGAACACGATCGGCAGCGGCGAGTGGTGCTCGATCAGGCGATTCTGAAGTTCCAGGCCCGTCATGCCGCCCATGCGGATGTCGACAATCAGGCAGGCAACCTCACGTGCGTCGTAACGGCTCAGGAAAGATTCTGCAGATTCGAAACAGCGAACCCTGTAGTCCTTGCCCTCGAGCAGCCACTGGAGCGAATCTCGCACGGCCTCGTCGTCGTCGACGACGTAGACGGTGCCCTTCTTTGGAATCAAACTCATGCAGCTATCCTGGGGTCTTGATCGGTGTGCGCAGTGCTTCCGGTGCAACGCTGGCGGGCTCGCCCACGGGCAACCAGAATGAAAATCGGCAGCCCGTAACTTCAGCGCCATTGTAGATGTTCTCGGCGCGCATCCTTCCCTGGTGCGATTCGACAATCGATCGGCACAGGCTCAGCCCGATACCCATGCCGTAGCTCTTGGTGGAGTAAAAGGCTTCGTACAAGCGTTCGAGCATCTCGGGGGCCAGCCCGCTGCCGAAATCGAGCACCGAAAACTCGACCAACTGGCGGTTGTCCTGCGCCGTCAACGCTACCGACAATTCGACTTTGCGCTGCGCGGTCGGGCGTTCGGCGGAGTCGACCGATTCGGCGGCGTTCTTGAGCAGATTGATGAGCACCTGTTCGATCAGGATCGGATCGACCATCAGCATCGGCAGGCGTGACGCGACCTGGCACGTCAGCCGCACGTTGCGCCTGCGAAGCTCGATTTCCGCCAGCTCGACCGCCTCGTCGACCATGTCGCCAATGCGGGACCATACGCGCTTGGGCTCGCTGCGCTTAACGAACGACCGGATACGCTGAATGATCTGGCCAGCCCGTTGGGCCTGGCGCGCCGTCTTCTCCAGTGCTGCAAGCAGGTCTTGCTGGGAAATCTGCTGGGCCTTGATACGCGACACCATACCGTTGCAATAGTTGTTGATGGCAGTCAGAGGTTGGTTAAGTTCATGCGCCACACTCGACGCCATTTCGCCCATGGTGATCAGCCGACTGGCGTTTTGTGCCCGATCCGCCTGAGCCGCTGCCTGTTGTTCGGCCAGCCGGCGCGCCGTGATGTCGGTGGCGATCACCATCTGTGCCAACCGGCCGTCGACCCAACTCAGGTACCGGGTGCGCACCTCCAGCCAGCGCCCCAGCTCGCTGAGATAGATCTCGGCGTTTTCAGGCTCGGCTTCAGGCAACGCGTCGGTGGGCATGCCGGCGAACGAGTCGACATGATCGAGCGACTCGTCGTTCACCGCTTGCGTCGGAATGCCGGCCTGTGCTACGAGGCGCAAGTGCCCGTCCGTCTGGTTGCCGAACCACAGCCGGTACAGTTTGTTGGCAAACAGCATTTCGTCGCTGCCCAGCGGGGCCACTGAGATCGATGCGTCCAGTGCCTCCAGCACAGTGGTGAAACGTTCAAACGAGGACGACAACTGCTCGCGGATGCGATTGGGTTCTGTAATGTCGGTCATGGCCGTGATCCAGCCAGTCTGGGTACCGCGCGCATCAATCAGCGGTGACACGTACAGACGTGCATCGAAAAGCGAACTGTCCGGACGCTTGACCCGCATCTGTATGCCGCCTGGCGTGGCCGCCTGGCCCGACAGTTCGGCTGCCAACAGCTGGCTCAGGTTGTCATGGTCGGTGTCCGGCCAGTAAGGGAAAGGCGCCGTTCGCCCGACCAGTTCCGACTCTTTCCATCCCGTCATCTGGCAAAAAGCGGCATTCACATAGGTGATGCGGCCCTGAAGATCCATCGCCCGCATGCCGGTCAGCATCGAGTTTTCCATGGCACGCCGGAAGTTGGTCTCCGCCACCAGTGCCTGCTGCGCCTGTTGGCGCCGCCGGGTATGGCGCCAGTTGGCGATCAGCATCCAGGCTGTCATCGCGCTCAGCACGCTCACCAGCCAGAAAAGCCCGCTGCCGATCACCCCCAGCGAGGTCCGGTAGGCCTGCGCGCGCAACACCAGGCCGTTACCCACCGGCGACACCGGCATTTCATATTGATTGACCGGCACGGCCCATGGCAGCCAGGTGCTCGCCGGATTGCGCGCAGGCACGCTGGTGCCAGCCAGCCGCGCGCCCTTGTCGTCGAGCAATGCAATCGCGTAACGCGCGGAGACTTCAGCTGGCACACCATATCGGTACAGGCCGTCGACCGAATACTCTGCCAGCACGACACCGGCGAATCGCGAACCATCATTGAGGGGAATGTGCAACTGCAACAAGGGGACAGCCGCGCCGGAAGCCCCCCGCTGCGAGTAGATCGGTTGCAGGGTTTCGCGCGCCAGAGTGAAGATGTCGCTGGTTTCACTGGATGCCAGTAGCTCGCCGGTTTGTAGCGAAGCGCCCAGCTGCAGGCTGGCGGTGGAATATGTCGCGCGCACGCGCTGGCTCTCGTCAATCCAGCTCAAGCGTTCGAGGTCGGGGTACTGAATGACCAGTGCCTCGGCCCGCACCTGGAACTCCTCGCTATCGAGATCCCGGTTGGAGATGTCGCGCGCGATGCGCATCAGCTGCTCCTGGCGTTCCAGCAACCGCAAACGCAAGCGCTGCTGCGTGTATTCGACGTCGCGTCTCACGGCTTCGTGCTCGCGGTCGACCTCTTCCAGGCGCAAGTATCCGAAGGCGGCGACGATGGCCGCGAGGAACAGCAACACGGCAGCCAGGGGTGCCAGGACGGCAAAGCGATCCTGGCGGTTGGGGTTCAGGTGCCACCACCAGTGCCGAACCCTTTGTGCGGGATCTGCAGCGCGCAAGGCCGTCACGGTGGGTTCGGTAGACATGGGACGAGTGTATGGGAGTCGGCGTCGGATGGCCTTCAAAGACATGAAACGTGATAACGGCAATTTCATAATGTGAATACTTCAAGCATGATTTGAAATTGCACGATCTCTGTGCGAAAATCCGGCTACAGTGTTCATATTGGGTATCAACAAAGGAGACAACATGTCGCAAGATTCCAGCAATCCACCTGGCGCGATCGGTGATGACGATGACGCCCAGGAAACCCGTGAATGGCTGGATGCGCTGTCGGCTGTGATTGCGGCCAATGGGCCCGAGCGCGCCCATTACCTGTTGGAGCAGTTGCTCGAGCATGCGCGGCAAAGCAGCATCGATATGCCGTTTTCGGCTACCACCGGGTATGTCAACACACTGGAGCCGGACGAGCAGCCGCGCAGCCCTGGCAATCTCGAGCTCGAAGGGCGCCTGCGCGCTTACATGCGCTGGAACGCCATGGCGCTGGTCGTCAAGGCCAACCGTCTTGCCCCCGCCGACGGTGGTGACCTGGGTGGCCACATCAGTTCGTTTCAGTCATTGGCGCATATGTTCGCCGCCGGTTTCAACCACTTCTGGCATGCCGAGAGCGAGGGCCACGGCGGCGACCTCCTGTATATCCAGGGGCATTCGGCGCCAGGAATCTATGCGCGGGCTTTCCTGGAAGGGCGTTTGAGCGAAGAGCAACTGCTCAATTTCCGTCAGGAAGTCGGCGGCAAGGGCCTGTCGAGTTACCCCCATCCCAAGCTGATGCCCGATTTCTGGCAGTTCCCAACCGTCTCCATGGGACTGGGTCCGCTGATGGCGATCTACCAGGCGCGTTTCCTGAAATACCTGCATGCCCGTGGCATTGCCGACACCTCCAACCGCAAGGTATGGGTATTTTGTGGAGACGGGGAAATGGACGAGCCGGAAAGCCTGGGCGCCATCGGACTGGCCGCACGCGAGAAGCTCGACAACCTGGTGTTCATTGTCAATTGCAATTTGCAGCGTCTGGACGGGCCGGTGCGCGGCAACGGCAAGATCGTGCAGGAACTCGAAGGAGAGTTCCGGGGTTCCGGCTGGAACGTGATCAAACTTCTGTGGGGTTCCGAATGGGATGCATTGCTGGCACGCGACAAGGACGGTGCGCTGCGCAAGATCATGATGGACACGCTGGACGGCGACTACCAGGCGTTCAAGGCCAACGATGGCGCCTTCGTACGCAAGAATTTCTTCGGGCGTGATCCCCGCACGCTCGAGATGGTGTCCGGCATGAGCGACGATGAGATATGGAGCCTGCGCCGTGGCGGCCACGATGCGCAGAAGGTCTTCGCTGCGTTCACCCGCGCCAACCAGACCGTCGGCCAGCCGACGGTGATGCTGGTCAAGACCGTCAAAGGTTACGGCATGGGCAAGGCCGGTGAAGGCAAGAACACCGCCCACCAGACCAAGAAACTGTCGGATGAGGACATCCGCTATTTCCGCGACCGGTTCAATATTCCGATCCCCGACAGCGAGCTGTCCAAAATTCCTTTCTACAAGCCGGCCGACGACACGCCGGAGATGCGTTACCTGCACGAACGGCGCAAGGCCCTGGGCGGTTATCTTCCCAAGCGCCGGGTCAAGGCTGACGAAAAATTCACCATTCCACCGCTGGAGACTTTCAAAGCGGTTATCGATGCGACGGCCGAAGGGCGCGAGATCAGCACCACCCAGGCCTATGTGCGATTCCTGACGCAATTGCTGCGTGACAAGGAACTCGGTCCGCGCGTGGTGCCGATTCTGGTCGATGAGGCACGTACCTTCGGCATGGAAGGCCTGTTCCGTCAGATCGGCATTTACAACCCGGAAGGGCAGAAATACACGCCGGTCGACAAAGATCAGGTGATGTACTACAAGGAAGACAAGAAGGGTCAGATCCTGCAGGAAGGTATCAACGAGCCTGGCGGCATGAGCAGCTGGATTGCAGCAGCGACCTCGTATTCGACGAACAACCGGATCATGATCCCGTTTTATGTCTACTATTCGATGTTCGGTTTCCAGCGCATCGGCGACCTGGCCTGGGCCGCCGGCGACATGCAGGCACGGGGCTTCCTGCTGGGCGGCACCTCGGGACGCACGACGCTCAACGGCGAAGGCCTGCAGCATGAAGATGGTCATAGCCACATCCTGGCCGGAACCATCCCCAACTGTGTCAGCTATGACCCCACGTTTGCGCATGAAGTGGGCGTCATCCTGCACCATGGTCTCAAGCGCATGGTGGAGCAGCAGGACAACGTGTACTACTACATCACGTTGCTCAACGAAAACTATCCGATGCCCGGCCTGCAGCCCGGCACCGAAGAGCAGATCATCAAGGGGATGTACCTGTGCAAGCCGGGTACCAAGCACAAGCACCGCGTGCAGTTGCTTGGCTCCGGCACCATCCTTCGCGAATCGATCGCTGGGCAGGCGTTGCTCGACGAGGAATGGGGTGTCTCTGCCGACGTCTGGAGTTGCCCCAGCTTCAACGAACTCGGGCGCGAAGGCCAGGACTGCGAGCGTTACAACCTGCTGCATCCGGACAGCAAACCCAGGGTTTCATTCGTTTCGCAGCAGCTGGAAAAACATGGCGGTCCGGTGATCGCGTCGACCGATTACATGAAGGCCTTCGCCGAACAGATTCGCTCGTTCATACCCAAGGGGCGCACCTACAAGGTGCTGGGCACAGATGGATTCGGCCGCAGTGACTTCCGCGGCAAGCTGCGCGAGCATTTCGAGATCGATCGTCATTACGTCGTGGTCGCAGCGCTCAAAGCCCTGAGCGAAGATGGAACGGTGCCCGTGGCAAAGGTGGCCGAGGCGATCAAGAAATATGGCATCGACGTCGACAAGGTCAACCCGTTGTACGCTTGACGGTCAAACGAGTTCGCCCGGATGGCATCCGGGCGGCGACAGCGGCAGCAAGCCCACAATTGAATCTGGAGGCAAGAACATGGCGTTGGTAGACATTCAGGTACCCGATATCGGGGACTTCGACGAGGTCGCGGTGATTGAATTGCTGGTCAAACCCGGAGACACCGTCAAGGTCGAGCAGTCGCTGATCACGGTGGAGTCGGACAAGGCGTCGATGGAGATACCGTCCAGCGGTGCGGGCGTGATAAAGGAAATCCTGGTCAAGCTCGGTGACAAGGTCAAGCAAGGCGTCGTAATTGCGCGGATGGAGAGCGCAGACGACGCGCCGACACCGGCCGCTGAAAAATCGGCCACACAGCAACCGGCGGCCGCGTCCACCCAACCGGCAGCGGCTGCCGCCACGCAACCGGCGCCAGCGGCATCTGGTCCGGTGGAGGTGATGGTCCCCAATATCGGCGATTTCAAGGACGTCAGCGTGATCGAGGTCCTGGTCAAGGTCGGTGACACCGTCAAGGTCGAGCAGTCGCTGGTCACCGTCGAGTCGGACAAGGCCTCGATGGAGATTCCGTCCAGCGTGGCGGGCGAGATAAAGGAGATCGCAGTCAAGCTGGGCGACAAGATCAATATTGGCGACCTGCTAGCCATCATCCAGGCGGCCGGTGTCGCAGCCGCTGCACCCGCCCCCGAGCGTCAGACCGCGTCGCAGGCGAAGGACGAAGCGGCAGCGCCAGCGGCCGGACAATCCGCACCCGTAGTGGCCGCAGCCGCCCACGACCCGACTGCGGCGCCACGCGCCGGGATGGCGCATGCATCACCGTCGGTGCGCAAGTTCGCCCGTGAACTGGGTGTGCCGCTCGATGAAGTCAAAGGCAGCGGACCGAAGGGCCGCATCACGGCGGATGACGTCCAGGCATTTACACGCGCGGTGATGTCCGGCGCAAACCAGACACGCGCGTCAGCAGCCAAGGGCGGGGCAACCGGCGGCTCGGATGGCGTAGCCCTGGGCCTGATTCCCTGGCCCAAGGTGGACTTCACCAAGTTCGGCGCTGTCGAGCGCAAGGACATGTCGCGAATCAAGAAGATCAGTGCGGCAAACCTGCACCGCAACTGGGTGATGATCCCGCACGTTACCAACCACGACGATGCAGACATTACCGATCTGGAGGCGTTCCGGGTATTGACCAACAAGGAAAATGAAAAGTCGGGAGTCAAGGTCACGATGCTGGCGTTCCTGATCAAGGCCTGTGTTGCGGCCTTACGCAAATTCCCCGAATTCAACTCGTCCATCGATGGCGACCAACTGGTGTACAAGCAGTATTACCACATCGGTTTTGCGGCAGACACGCCGAACGGACTGATGGTTCCCGTCATCAAGGATGCCGACAAGAAAGGCATCATGCAGATCTCGCAGGAGATGGGTGAACTGGCCAAGAAGGCGCGCGACGGCAAACTCAGCCCGGCAGAGATGTCCGGCGCGAGCTTCACGATCTCCTCGCTCGGCGGTATCGGTGGGCGGTACTTCACGCCCATCATCAACGCGCCGGAGGTTGCAATCCTCGGGGTTTGCCGCTCCACCACCGAGCCGCGTTGGGATGGCAAGGTTTTTGTGCCACGGCTGGTGTTGCCGCTGTCGCTGAGCTGGGATCACCGGGTCATCGACGGCGCGGCGGCGGCCCGGTTCAACGTTTACCTGGGACAGATTCTGGGCGATTTCCGCAGGGTCCTGCTGTAACGCGGTTGCAGGGCGTGGCCCGGTGGCACATGAATTGCCGCCGGGCTTGTGATCTGCTTATTCACACAAACGAATACGAGAGGGGCGTTCATATGGCGCAGATGGAGATCAAGGTTCCGGATATCGGTGATTTCGCCGAGGTTACGGTGATCGAGTTGATGGTCAAGCCAGGCGACACCATTGCACCGGAGCAATCGCTGATTACGGTCGAAAGCGACAAGGCATCGATGGAGATTCCGGCCTCGCACGGCGGCGTGGTGCGGGAACTGCTGGTCAAGCTGGGCGACAAGGTCACGGAAGGGTCCGCGATCCTGATGCTCGATGCCGCCGATCAGCCCAAGGCGGCCGAGCCCGCCCAGTCCGACAAAACGCCCGCGGCGCAGGCCGCGCCAACCACGTCGGCTGCGCCTCAAACAGCCAAACCCGCGCCGTCTGCCGTGCCGGCATTTGCTGGAACAGTCGACCTCGAGTGCGACCTGCTGGTGCTCGGCGCCGGTCCCGGGGGTTACTCGGCCGCATTTCGCGCGGCCGACCTGGGGTTGAAAGTGGTGCTGGTAGAACGTTACGCATCGCTTGGCGGGGTTTGCCTGAACGTTGGCTGCATTCCATCGAAGGCCTTGCTGCATGTGGCGGCCGTCATGGATGAGGTCCGCCATTTCACGGAACTGGGCGTGCATTATCCCGATCCGGTGGTCGATATCGACAAGCTGCGGGCCTATAAGAGCAAGGTGGTAACCAAGCTCACCGGTGGCCTGGTCGCGATGGCCAAGATGCGCAAGGTCACCACGGTGCGCGGTTACGGGGCGTTCGTGGGCCCGAACCATGTTGTGGTGGAAGAGACCGCCGGCCAGGCGCAGGAGACGACCGGCAAGAAGCAGACCATCGGTTTTCGCAATTGCATCATCGCCGCGGGTTCGCAGGCCGTTCGGCTGCCTTTCATGCCCGACGATCCACGGGTGGTCGACTCGACCGGCGCGCTGGAACTGAGCCAGGTTCCCAAACGCATGCTGATCCTCGGCGGAGGCATCATCGGACTCGAAATGGGTACCGTCTACAGCACACTGGGCGCGCGACTCGACGTGGTGGAGATGCTCGAGGGCCTGATGCAGGGCGCTGACCGCGACCTCGTCAAGGTGTGGCAGAAGATGAACGCGCCGCGATTCGACAACATCATGCTCGATACCAAGACGGTTTCGGCCAAGGCCACGCCGGCAGGTATCGAGGTGACGTTTGCGGCAGCGAAAGAGGGGGGCAAGGCGCCGGAACCCCAGACCTATGATCTGGTCCTGCAGGCCGTCGGGCGTTCGCCGAATGGCAAGAAGATTGGAGCCGACAAGGCCGGTGTGGATGTGAGCGACCGCGGTTTCATCCAGGTCGACGTGCAGATGCGCACCAATGTGCCGCACATATTTGCCATCGGAGACATTATTGGACAACCGATGCTGGCCCACAAGGCGGTACACGAGGCCCATGTGGCGGCCGAAGTGATCGCCGGCGAACAACAGGGCAACAAGGAGTTGGCCAGCGCAGCCTTCAATGCGCGCGTGGTTCCCAGCGTCGCCTACACCGACCCCGAGGTTGCATGGGTCGGTCTTACCGAAGACCAGGCCAAGGCGCAGGGCATCAAGGTCAAGAAAGGGTTGTTCCCCTGGAATGCGTCCGGCCGCGCCATTGCCAATGGTCGCGATGAAGGATTCACCAAGCTGTTGTTCGACGACTCACCCGAGGCCCATGGTCATGGCCGGATTCTGGGTGGCGGCATTGTCGGAACCCACGCCGGCGACATGATCGGAGAGATAGCGCTGGCGATCGAAATGGGCGCCGACGCAGTGGATATCGGCAAGACGATTCATCCGCATCCGACGCTGGGCGAGAGCATCGGCATGGCCGCCGAGGTGGCACATGGGAGTTGTACCGACCTGCCACCGGCGCGGCGTTGACGGTGTCGTCATGGCTCGCCACCATCGGGCCAGTTGCGCCACCAACGATGTCTGCATCGCGATCGGGCCGTGACCGAAATGCCGATCGTTCGGACCACAAACGGCGTGTGCCACCGCCGGTGCAAGGATAGACCGTGAGCAGCAAACCGGGTGACCTGAATACGGAGGACGGCCAACGACTCAAGTCGCCGGGCACGTCTGCCCGACCTGCGCAGGCGGTGCGCGAACGGCCGGCTCAAGCCGTCGACAGGCCCAAGAGGTTGAGCGCACTGCACCGGCTGCCGTCGCTGCTGCAGATGTTACGGCGCAAGGTGCCACTTGAGGAAAAGTTGCCACATGCGCGGTTCAGTGTCACCACGTTCGGAATCCGTTCGCTGGTGGTGGCTGGCGTCGGAAGCCCCACAGTGGTGTTCGAGTCCGGTATCGGGCAAGGCAAGCGGAACTGGGCGGCGGTATTCAACAAGGTCGCTGAAGTCACCTGTGCCGTCGCCTATGATCGCGCTGGATACGGGCAGAGCGAGGCATCGGATCAACCCCGTGACGGACTGCAGATCGTGCTGGAACTGCGCGACATGCTGCACACCGAGGGCATTGCCCCACCGTACGTCCTGGTGGGCCACTCGCTCGGTGGCACAGTGGTCAAACTGTTCGCAAAGACCTATCCACACGAGGTGGCAGGTGTCGTATTGGTCGATGCGCGGCATGAGGAGTTCACCCAGCGCTGCCGACAAGTCGGTGTGCACCGGTTGCTGTATGAGCCGCCCGAAACCTTCCTGTCGATGTTGCCGCCGGTACCACGCGCCGAGGTATTGGCCGCTCCGCTGACCCTGAAGCAGGCACGCCGGGCCGGCACCTTTCCCGATGTGCCGTTGATCGTTCTGACCCAGAGCAACGTGACCAGTCGCTGGCCCAAGTCATTGGGAACGGTCTGGGAAGCCAGTCAGCGCAAGATGGCGAAGATGTCTGCCCTCGGAAGGATCAAGGTCGTGCGTGAAGCGGGTCACAATGTGCACATGGACAGACCGGACGTTGTCATTCGCGCGGTGATCGGCGTGATCCGGGCAGCGCGCGTGATCAGGGGAAAGCGGTTTCGACCGAAGGTCTGACACAGTCTGCCATCGCGCTTTCGGATCCCGCCTCCCAGGGCAAAATCCACCAAGGCGCATTGCCTGCGCGCGCTGGCCCATGCTCTCAGGGTTGCATGACGGTATTGGTGTTTTCTACCCGACGCGCACCGTTGAATCTGGTGCTCCAGTACCCCACACGCATGTCTTCGACCCGTACTTCTGCGCCGGGCTTGGGGGCATGGATAAATTTGTTGTCGCCGACATAGATACCGACATGGCTGAATGCACGGCGCAAGGTATTGAAAAAGACAAGGTCACCGGGTTGCAACTCGCTCGTGTCTATCACCTGGGTGGCCTCAGCCTGCTGGTTGGCTGTGCGCGGCAGGATCAAACCGATGGTCTGCTGGTACATCGCGCGAACAAAACCACTGCAGTCGAATCCGGTCTCGACTGAATTGCCACCGCGCCTGTACGGCACACCGAGAAACCCCATCGCGCTGACCACCAGTTCCGACGCTTTGTTGCCGACCTTCTCACCAACATGACCGATCTGCCGGATCAGCCCTTTGTCTGCCAGCATTCTCTCCATCTCGTCGCCAGCGGACGTGTCGGGAGCGGCCCAAACGCTGGTCGCCAGCAACATGGCCATGGCGAGAACAGTAAGTGATGATGCCAAACGCATCGGCGCACGATAGCGGCATCGGTCGTCATCGTCAAGTCAATTCATTGCGATCGCCAATTCGGTGCTAAGTGCTTGATTTCACTTATTTTGTTGTGCCTTGAACACGCCAGTTGACCGACCATTTTTTCGAGATCGGCTGGTTGCATGGCGCGGCCCCGTCAGGTTCCCGGGTGTGGGCTACCATGTTGTTGGTCCTGCGCCGCAGGCGAGGCCTTCACTACTACAACCATGTCAAACTCGAACCGGAGACCGTCATGTTCAATGCCATCCACCTCACCAAGACAGACGCCTTCTCCGCGCAAATTGCCGAGCTTGAAGAGTCTCGACTACCACAGGGAGACGTGACCGTACGGGTCGAGTACTCCACACTCAACTACAAGGATGCGCTGGCCATCACCAACCGGTCGCCCGTCGTGCGCAATTGGCCCATGGTGGCTGGAATCGACGGCGCCGGCACCGTGATCGAATCGGACCATCCTGCATGGAAGGCGGGCGACCGGTTTGTCCATAATGGCTGGGGTGTCGGCGAAACCCACTGGGGCTGCCTGGCCGAAAAGGCTCGGCTCAAGGGCGACTGGCTGGTGCAACTGCCGGATGCTTTCACGGCGCGCCAAGCCATGGCAATCGGAACCGCGGGATACACCTCGATGCTCTGCGTCATGGCGCTGGAAGACCACGGCGTGGAACCTGCGGCAGGAGAAATTCTGGTGACTGGAGCCACCGGTGGTGTCGGTAGCGTGGCCGTCGCGTTGCTCGGTCGCCTGGGTTACAACGTCGTGGCCGCGACTGGTAAGGCGACGGAAGAGGCCTACCTGAAGCAACTGGGCGCGACGTCGATCATTGCGCGTGACACGTTGTCAGTCGCTGGCAAGCCATTGCAGAAGGACCGGTGGGCCGGCGTGATCGATGCCGTCGGTTCCTGCACGTTGGCCAATGCCATTGCCCAGACGCGTTATGGCGGTGTTGTGGCCGCCTGCGGTCTGGCTCAGGGCTCTGATCTGCCGACCACCGTGCTGCCATTCATCCTGCGCGGCGTCACGCTGGCCGGAATCGACTCGGTGATGGCGCCGTTGGCGCGCCGTCAACGGGCCTGGGACCGCCTGGCGCGTGACCTGGATCCGGCGTTGCTCGAGGCGATGATGGAGGAAGTGCCAATGACAGGCGCTATCGCCAAGGCACACGAGCTCATGGACGGCAAGGTGCGCGGGCGGATCGTGGTCCGCACGGGCGCCTGACATCACAGGCGGGAAGTCGGCGCGGGTGCCGATGTCCGCGCAAACCGGGGAAGCGCATGATCTCGAAAATCATTTTCACTGCAACATGGGTAATGGCCGGTCTCGCCGGATTGCTGGCGGCTGGCGGGGCATGGGCACAGGACGTGCGGACGCAGCGCGTGGCCTCGGGGCTGGTGCACCCGTGGTCACTGGCGTTCCTGCCCGATGGGCAGATGCTGGTGACCGAACGCCCGGGGCGTCTGCGCGTCATCGATACCGCTGGACGGCTGCTTCCTGCGTTGTCCGGCGTGCCGAATGTCGTTGCGCAGGGACAGGGTGGGCTGCTCGACGTGCTGGTCGATAGTGATTTTGCCGCCAATCGGACCATCTATTTCTGCTTTGCACAGGCTGCCGATAACGGAGCAGGAAACAGCACGGCACTTGCCAGCGCTCGGGTGTCGGAGTCGCTCGATCGGCTTCTTGACGTCAAGGTGATCTTCAGCCAGGCGCCGAAATTCGCCAGCAGCGCGCATTTTGGCTGCCGTATCGTGGAGGGGCGTCAGGCGGGCAGGCCGGATGGCAATCTGTTTCTGACGCTGGGGGACCGGTTCCGGCGCATGGCCGACGCGCAGACCCTGGATAACCATCATGGCAAGGTCGTGCGCATCGGCAAGGACGGCAGCATCCCGCGCGACAACCCCTTTGCCACCGGTGGTCGTGGCCTGCCGGAGATCTGGAGTTACGGCCACCGCAATGTGCAGGGTGCCGCGATGGCACCTGACGGCCGCTTGTGGGTCCATGAGCATGGGCCCCAGGGCGGTGACGAAATCAATCTGCCCGAACCCGGACGCAACTATGGCTGGCCGGTGATCACCTATGGCGAGAACTACGGCGGCGGAAAGATCGGCGACGGCATCACCCGCAAGGACGGCATGGCGCAACCGCTGCATTTCTGGGTGCCGTCGATCGCCCCGTCCGGCATGGCGTTTCTGACCAGCAGTCGCTACGGCGCAGCTTGGCAGGGCAATGTGTTCATCGGCGCGTTGGCAGGGCGCCATCTGGTGCGCATCACATGGCAGCGCGCCGACCAGGGGGTCAAGGTCGTGCAGGAAAGCCGCCTGCTGGCCAACCTGAGCGAACGCATCCGCGATGTGCGCCAGGGGCCCGATGGATTGCTCTATGTGCTGACTGACTCCTCGAATGGTTCGGTGATACGCCTGTTGCCGCCATGAAGCTGGGGCGGTTCAAGGGGTCAAGACGACGCCTGCATGGATAGAGTCAAGGCCCAGCGTCGCGATGCCCGTGGCGTCTGCGTCAGGCTGTTGCAAGCTGGGCGGACACAATGACATTTGTCGATCACTAAAAATGAGGGGAGCGTAAGCGATGCCGTCGTACACCGATTTTTACCGCCGATCCATAGAGAGTCGGGATGAATTCTGGGCCGAACAAGCGCGGCTGATCTACTGGCAGACACCCGCCGGCCAAATCTGCGACTACAGCAACCCACCATTCGCCCGCTGGTTCGCGGGCGGCACCACGAACCTGTGTCACAACGCGGTAGACCGGCATCTGGCCGACCGGGCGACGCAACCGGCTCTGATTGCCGTCTCGACAGAGACCGGTCAGGAACGGGTGGTCAACTTTACCGAACTGCATCTGGAGGTGCAGCGCATGGCCGCCAGCATGCGTGCCCTGGGCGTGGAAAAAGGCGACCGGGTATTGATCTACATGCCGATGATTGCCGAGGCAGCGTTCGCGATGCTGGCCTGCGTGCGTATCGGGGCGATCCACTGCGTCGTGTTTGGCGGATTCGCATCGGGTGCACTCGCATCGCGGATCGAGGATGCGTCGCCCAAACTGGTGGTCAGCGCCGATGCCGGTTCGCGCAGCGGCAAGGTCGTGCCCTACAAGCCGCTGCTCGATGAAGCCATCCGGCTGTCGAGTCACAGACCTGAGGCTGTACTGCTGGTGGACCGGAAATTGGCACCCATGGCATTGCAGGCCGGACGCGACTACCTCTGGGAGGACCTGCGCAGCCAGCACATGCGTGCATCGGTGCCGTGCGAGTGGGTCGAAGCGGCCCATCCGAGCTACACCTTGTACACCAGCGGCACCACTGGCAAACCCAAGGGGGTACAACGCGATACCGGTGGTTATGCGGTGGCGCTGGCCGCCAGCATGAAGCATATATTCTGCGGCAACGCCGGAGAAACCTATTTCGCCACCAGCGACATCGGCTGGGTGGTGGGACACAGCTACATCATCTATGGCCCATTGATCGCGGGTATGGCCACGATCATGTACGAGGGCCTGCCGACCCGACCCGATGGCGGCGTCTGGTGGAGCCTGGTCGAAAAGTACAAGGTCAGCGTGATGTTCAGCGCGCCAACCGCGATCCGGGTGCTGAAAAAGCAGGATCCGGCCTTGCTGACGAAATACGACCTGTCCTCACTGCGGGCCTTGTTTCTCGCCGGTGAACCTCTCGACGAGCCGACCGCCCAGTGGATATCGACTGGCCTGGGAAAACCCATCATCGACAACTACTGGCAGACGGAGACCGGCTGGCCTATTCTCGGTCTGGCCAACGGGGTCGAGAAGGCCTCCACCAAGTTCGGTAGCCCGGGAAAAGCGGTCTACGGCTACGAAGTCAAGTTGATCGACGAAAACACCGGCGAAGAACTGTCGGGCGCCGGCAGGAAGGGTGTGGTGGCGATCGAGGGGCCGCTGCCACCTGGATGCATGCAGACGGTGTGGCGCGACGATGAGCGGTTCGTCAATACCTACTGGAAGAGTATCCCCGGCAAGTTGGTCTACAACACGTTTGACTGGGGCATCCGCGACGAGGAGGGTTACTATTTCATCCTGGGCCGCACCGATGACGTGATCAACGTCGCGGGTCACCGCCTGGGTACACGCGAGATCGAGGAGAGCATCTCGGCGCACCCCAATATCTCGGAGGTGGCGGTCGTCGGGGTGGCCGATGCGCTCAAGGGTCAGGCGGCGATGGCATTTGCGATTGTCAAGGACGCCTCTCAGCTGGCCGACGATGCTGCCCGGCTGCGTCTGGAAGGCGAGATCATGAAACTGGTGGACCAGGATCTGGGCGCAGTGGCCCGGCCGTCGCGGGTGCAATTCGTGGCCCAGTTGCCCAAGACGCGCAGCGGAAAGCTGCTGCGCCGTGCCATCGTCGCCATCTGCGAAGACCGCGACCCGGGTGATCTGACGACCATGGAAGACCCGGCGGCGCTGGAGCAGATACGCGAGTTGCTCAAACGCTGACGGCAGCGGTAGTGGACGGGTGGGCGGCGACGTCAAACGCCGCTGGCGGTTGCCCTGCACGATGGCGTTGCACCATGGTCTCCCAGGCGCTTTCCCATTCCCGCACCCGCGCCTGCGGGTGAAACAGGGGTGCCGACGCGCGCTGATGTGCCAGCCGCGCACGCAGCGCGTCTAGCGCCACACTGTCATTGCCGAGTTGCACCACTGCGTCGACGAAGGCCGACTGCGACTGGGTCACGGTGTCCGGCAGGCCAGCGGCACGCACGATGCTGCCTCCCAGCCGCGACGCCATGCTTTGGCCGGCACAGGTGACAGCGGGCACGCCCATGCGCAAAGCGTCGACCAGTCCCTGATTGGCATTGAACCGCACCGTATCGATGTACAGGTCGGCCACCCGCATGTGCGAGAGCGTCTGTGCCCTGGTGCCACGTGGCTGGAACACCAGCCTGGAGGCGTCAATACCGGCGGCAGTGGCGGCCGTCAACAGGTTGTGGCGCGCGTCCCCGGCGTAGGGCGCCAACCACAACACCGCATGTGGCAACGCGCGCAGCATCTTCATCCACAAGCCAAAACTGTGCGGATCGATCATCAGCGCCGGGACAAAGGCGCACAACACCAAGGCGTCGGCAGGCAAGCCCACGTCGGCGCGCTCCGTTGGCGCCGCATCGGGCTGCTCGTCGTTGGTCGCCAGCCAGCAGGTATGGGGCAATCGAACGACCGCACCATACGCTTGCAGGTCCAGCGTGTCGGGATGCACGAAGGTGTCCGACATGTTGTAGTCGCAGGGGCGTGGTGGATGGTGGCGGTGCCACGTCGTCTGGCGGATCTGGATCGGGGCCACGCGCCGCTCCGGAATTTCCGGCCGGCACCATGGCGAATTGAACGCCATGTCGACAAAGATGTCGAGTTCGTCGAGCCGGATGCGCCCGACCGCTTCGTCGTCGCTCAGGTGGGCGATTTCGATGGCGCCAGCGCAGTCCTGCGCTACCCGCCCCGTGACGGCCGGATCCGCCTGGGGCGTCGGCGAGTACACGTGAATCGCAAACCGCGTGTGGTCATGCAGCGCCAGTTGGCGCTGCAATGCATTGGCCACGCGCGCGTCACGCAGCGTCTGGACGGCCAGTCCGATATGGATCCGGTCGTCGCGACTGCGCGAGCGGCTCGCTATGTAGGGGGCCATCGGCGTGGGCAGGCGCTTGGCGATGGTGTCGATGGAGATCAGCCGCATCTGGGCCATCTCGTCTTCGCGCAGCGGCAACATGTGCCCGCACAATTGGGCATCACGCCAGTCCCGGCCCTGACCGGTGCGCGCGGCCCGCGCCAGCACTTCGCGCAACACGGACGTCAGGCGGTCATGGTCACGCCAGTCGCATATCTGCATCGCCTCGAAAGCCTGCTGGCAAAAAAGTTCATAAGCATCGGGATGTGCCGACACAGGCTTGCGGTTGAGACGTTCCTCCGTGCGGTTGGCGTCGGCCACCAGATCGGCCAGCACGGTTTGTGCAGGTGGCGCCAGCCCATCCATGGCGCCCTGGGCCGATTCGATCTGACCGTCGAAGGCCAGTGCAATGGCCTGGCGCACCATCAGTTCCGGCGCGCCAGGGAACCGCAGCATCGCCTGCACCAGCGTATCGAGTGCCTGCGAGAAGCGCCGCGCCGCGATCTGGGTATCGATCAGGTTCAGCCAGAGCGCGCCGTTGTCGGGTTGCTGGTCGCGGCAGGCCATGAGTCCGTCAATGGCCGCATTCCAGTCTCCCGCCTGGGCCTGCATCAGCGCGAGGTTGTTCCGCGCCCGGATCTGCGTGCCGTCGAGCGCCAGTGCCTGGGCATAGGCGGCTCGCGCCTCGTCCAGGCGACCCACACTTTCGGCAGCGATCGCAAAGTTGGTAGCACCGCCCGGTTCTTGCATCAACTGTTCCCGCAGGGGCAGCAACATCTGGAAAGCCGCCTGTGCTTGCCCGAGTTCCGACAACAACGTGGCACACGCGTTAGCTGCGTGCAGGCTGGTGCCGTCGATCGCCAGCGCTTTTTCGAAGCTGACGAGAGCTTGCTCTGGATGGCCGGCGGCATGTAGCGCCGATCCTTGTTCCATCAAAGAGTTGAACGGGCTGGTATCGGTCATGTCGTGCATCCTGAACGCGGGCCGTGACGGTTGTCGGCGCCGGAAAATAAGTATAGCTACCGGCAATACGGTGATAAGCGGGTGTCTGGCCCCCGCCATTCGAACGGATCCCGGAGGGCTCTGCGCCGCTCGCACTGCCATAATCGTTCGCATGTCTGGCAGCGCAGCATCCACGCCATTACAGGTGGTTGGGCATTTCGACGATCCGCACGCCGGTGCAGAACGCGCCTTGCCCGATCTGGCGCAGGCCTTGCAAGGCCTGCGCCAGGTGGCCTTGTGGTCGGATGTGCCGGTACACCCCTATTTCGCTGCGCGAGGCGTGCGTCAGTTGGTTGATGGCGGCCAGCGTGTTGCCGCCGATGGCGGGATGTTGCTGATCTCCGGCGTGCATGTGGCGCTTGGCGCCTGGCTCGAGGGGTTGCACCCCGGCCGGATCGTGTTGCGCTACAACCTTCCCGATCACCAGCGCCTGTTCGATGCCATCGTGCGCATCCGGGCGGCCACTGGATTGGACCCGGAACTGGTGTTTGTCTCCGCCATCATGCAGTCGTCGGTCGGATTGGCCGGGCGCGTCGAGCCGAGCCTGATCCTTCTGGATTCATTTCTGCAGGGGCCGGTGGAGCGTCACCATGGCGTAGCGGTCACGGTGGGACGCATGAGCCGCGATGCCATTGGCAAACACGACCCGCAAGACATCGCTATCTACCGGATGTTGGCCGCACGTGGCCTGCGCGTGCGCATCATGGGCGGCACCTGCCTGGCGCCTTGGCTCGCAGGCGTGGCGGGCATCGACCTGCTGCCATCGGGCGAACAGCCTGCGGCCGATTTTCTGCAGACGCTCGACATCTTCTTTTACCGCACCGGCAGCTTCGTCGAGCCCTATGGCAGGGTCGTCCTGGAGGCTATGGCCAGCGGCCTGCCAGTGGTGGCATCGAGTTCGGGCGGGTATGCCGAGCAGATGGAAAACGGGGTCGATGGCGTGATCGTCCAGACCCAGGAACAAGCGCTTCAGGCACTGCGCCTGCTGGCCGATCAACCCGACGTGCGACACCAACTGGGCACTGCCGCCCGCAACCGTTCAATCGCGTTACACGGACCGCAGGCAGTGGCCCGATTGATCCGGAACTACTGTGCCTGAGTGAGCGCAAGCAGCGACCAAGTGCACGCCTACTGGCCCTGGACGACGGCGGGGGCGATGGGGCCGCGTTGCAGGGTAACCGCGCCTCTGACGAGACCCAGGTCGGCGACGTTGGACTTGCTGTAGACCAGTCCGGCGCGCGTAGCCTGGTTGCCGGTAAAGAAACCCCGCATATTAGAGCCACACACCAACGCGGCACCAGAGAGGAGCATTGTGTCATTGATGGAGACAGGTACCGCGACGCCATTCTTCTGGAATTCGGTGTTGATGGTCGCAGCTACGTTATTCAACGTGAAATCGACAGCCATCGTGGCACTCAGCAGCCGGCCCATGATCGATATGCCGTTGGACGTGGCGGTTGGCGCCGTACCCCCGACCATGCTGTAAGTGGCCGTGCCGGACGTCGGCATCTCGACATCGGGCGTCGGCCGTCCCACGAGATAGTGCACGCCGACCAAAGAGGAGTTGCCGCCATACGTTTGTCGTTCCTGACCCTTGGCCCAGTATCCCCAGCCAATGAAATCAGCATCCGCGGCGATGCCAATGGATCCAGAGCTGCTGACATGACTCGACGTCGCCAGGACGGTGGCACCATACCCGCCACTGTCTACACCGTCATCGTGCAGGTACAGCTGGTCCCCGACAAAATAACCAGTTCCGGTGGAAGGATTGACCCCGCCGCGGGGAAAGAAGTTGAACAGGGTGTTGTCGGTAGACGCGAACATCGCCGACATGCCGGCTTGCTGGGTGAACGCCTCTCCAGCGCCCGTACTCAGGAACACCGCCGAGCCGTTGACGCTGCCCAGGTTGTCATCACTGCCCCGGTACACCATGCCGGCACGTGTAGCGCCGCTGCCGATGAAAAATCCGTAGAACTCGCCACTGTCACCGCGATAGATACCGCTTGGGCTTTCAAAGTTGTCGGAGTAGAAGTTGGTGCCGCTGACAACCCCATAACCACTGATCTGCACGGGAACCGACTGGCCATTGACGGTGAACGCTGTATTGACATAACTGTTGACCCGCCCGGCGGTGAAGTCAACATTCAGACCGGCGCCAACAAGGGTTCCGATACGCAAAATGCCGTCGTCGAGCGCCGTTGGTGCCGTTCCACCGATCAGCGTGTAATTGGCGGTGCCTGTGGTTGGCATTGTGGACTGTGGCGTCGGACGCCCGACGATATAGTGCACACCGTCACCGAAATTCGAACCGGATACTGTTGCAGCTTGCTGCGCCAACGCCGAACTGCCGTAGCTGAGGCTTCCAGCGTCCCAGTAGCCCCATCCGGCAAAAGCGGGGTCTTGCGCAGATCCGACCGTGCCGAAGGTTCCAGTCTCGGGACTGGTTTTTTCGACAGTTGCCAGACCCACGCTGTTCGCGGCTGTTAAGTTGACATTGCTGGATGGCGTGCCCACATGCTTGACCATCAGGCCACTCACGAATGTGCCTTCACCATCGCTCGGGTGAGAGCCACCGCGCGGCCCCGTATCCATCGAGGCACCGTTGAAAGCGAACATCGCCGACACACCGGTCAGCACGCCGCTGATCTGCTCCGGTTCGGGAATGGCAACCAGTTGGATGAGGGTTGGTCCTTCGGGTACGAAAAGGTCCTGCCGCGCGACCAGAGGCGGCACATTTGATCGGTCTGTCGTGCGTACGGGCAGACTGTCGCTACCGGTGACCTTTACCGCCTCACCGACGATCAGCTCCACACAGCCCGCGTTGGTGCAGACCACGATGCCGTCCTGCTCGCCAGCGACGTTGATGGAGCCGTCGGTGTTGTAGTTGGCAGAGAACGCCGACCCCCGGATGCCGATGGTCGCCGTGGTCGTGGTGATCTTGTAGTTGTCGCGGTTGCGCTTGCCCACCAGCCCGGTAATGGCCCGCATGCCACCGCGCAGGAAGCTGGCGAAAAACCCGTCTTCCTCGGGTTTGTTGTCATCCGCGTATTTGTCGATGTTGAACTGGCTGTTTGGCGCCAGTGACACCAGGCCACCATCCGAGAAGCGGATCTGGGTCTGACCCGCCCGCCCTGTAATGATGTTGTCGCCGGACTGGATCTGCTGCCCGCGGTTCAACGGCGTCATTGCCGCACCGCGGCGGACATTGACGTCGCCAACAGCGAATTGGGCTATACCGGTGGCCCCTTGGACATGCAATGGGTAAATGGACGCCAGCGCCATCAGCAGGGCGGCGTTCTTGAGTTGGAAGGGATTGTTCATGGCATGGCCTTTGATAGGGGTCGACGGTGCGACGACGGCGTCAGAATCCCTTGCGGGCGGTCACCGAGACTACGGTCCGGTCGTAGTCGTTGATCACGATTCGCGAATTGTTCCGGACCAGGCTCAGCTGTGGCGTCACGCGCCAGCTCTTGGCCGGAACCCAGTTCAATCCCAGTGCCAGCGTGGTCTGATTGTCACGACGCTTGACCAGGAAGATCGGATCCTGCCCGCCATAACGGCGACGTTCGTAATTCAGCGCCGCGAAACCCGACAGGTTGTCCTGAATGCTTTTTTGCACACCGGCGCGCAAGCCGATCAGCGAGTGCCCCAGGTGCGCGACGCCGCTGGCCCTTTCGTCCTCGCTGCCGGCATACGCGCCACCCCAGGCCAGCAGCCCGCCGTCGAGCTGCTGTGCGTAGGACGCGCCAACGACCGTACGGTCTGCATCACGTTGCCCCTGACCGGGATAGTGCAGTCGCGAATACTGCATATAGGCACCGAGCTCCCGCATATTGTCCATGCGGTACGCCCATTCGCCCACGAAGCCACGTTGTGTGCGTTTGGCGGCATCGCTGTTGTAGTCCTCATAGACTGCCGCAACCGTGAAGTCCTGACGGTTGACCCGGTAGGAAACGCCGCCGAGCAGGTTCACCTGGTCATTGGTGAAGAACGATTCGCCACGGTTGATCCGCTTGTTGGCGCTGGCATTGCCCACCAGCGACCAGCGGGAATCGATGACCTTGCGTCCGGAAATGCCACCCGCCAGGTTGGCGAACGAAGCATCGCGCTTGACCGAATTGGCCCCTAGCCCATCTTTGTCACTTTTCAGCGCCTTTTCGCCAAAACCGCCCGTAAGTCCGCGTCAACATTGGGCTGGTCTGGAAAGGTGAAATGTAGTGCCATACTATTTTTGAATAAATGATCAAAAACCCAGAATTTGGCGCATCATTGAGGCATGTTCATTCGGTGCACCCAAACTCGCAGCCGCAAGTCCGGTGAGCCCTACATCACCTATCGGCTGGTGCAAAGCGTTCGCACCGCGCAGGGCGTCAAACAATCCACGCTGCTCAATCTGGGCAGTCATTTCGATTTGCCCAAAGACCAGTGGCCATTGCTGGCGCAGCGCATCGATGAATTGCTACACAACCAGGTCTCTTTGATCGCATCGACCTTGTCCGAGCAAGCCCAGACGTTGGCCCAGCGCTATGCGGCACAGCTGATCGCGCTCAGGCCTGGTCTGACAGCCGCCGCTCCCGCAACCCAGTGCGTCATGGCGGCCAGCGCGGCCTTGGCTGAGGGTTCGGTTGCGCTTAGCGCGGCGCCTGCTGATAAGGGCTCGCCCCAGGCGCAGGCAGAGCGATTCCAGCACGTTGATCTGGACTCCATTGAGCTGGTTCGCCCACGCAGCGTCGGAGTGGAGAACGCTGCGTTGTGTGCCATGCGCCAGTGCAGCTTTGAGGACAAGCTCAGCGAACTCGGCCTGAACCGGCCCCAGATTGCCGCCGCCGTGGCGAGCGTCGTGGCCCGCATGGCTCACCCGGCCAGTGAACTGGCCACCCATGCCTGGCTCCAACAGCACTCGGGCCTGGGCGACCTGATTGGCTTTGACTTCGAGGCGATGGATCTGAACCGTTTGTACCGGGCATCAGACTTGCTGTTCAAGCATCGTGATGTCTTGCAGGATCACCTGTTCGCCCAGGCCCAATCGATCTTCGGGTTCAGCCCCACCATCACCCTGTACGACTTGACCAACACCTACTTCGAGGGTATCGCTGCAGGTGTTGCCAATGCCAAACGCGGCCACAGCAAGGAGTCTCGCAGCGACTGCCCATTGGTCACGCTGGCCGTAGCGCTTGACTCCAGTGGCTTCGTGCGGCGCTCAAAAGTCTTTGCCGGCAACGCCAGTGAGCCCGTGACCCTCAAGGACATGCTTACCAGTCTGAGCGCGGCTGCGGGGGCCACAGTGGTGATGGATGCGGGCATTGCCACGGAGCTCAACCTGACTTGGCTGCGTGAGAACGGCTACCACTATTTGGTTAAGTCTCGCTTGCGTGAGCGCCAGTTCGACCCCCAAGGTGCCACCAAGGTGAAGACGGCAGGCGATGTGACGATCAAGATGAACCGGGTAATCGATGCGCAGGGTCAGGTGCTGCTGTACTGCCACTCGCCGGCGCGTGAGCAAAAGGACCGGGCCATTGACGATGCAAAAGCGGCCGGTTTCGAGGCGGCATGCGAGAAATTGAAGGCTGGACTCGTCAAGCCGCGTGGCGCCAAGGACGTGCAGACGATCATGGAGCGACTGGGCCGGGCAAAGCAGCGTTTCTCACGGGGCGCGCAGCACTATGAGGTGCAGGTCATCAAGGACGAGACCCAGTTGATCGCGCTCGACATCACCTGGAGTAAGCACATCAAGCCGGGCAGTGCTGCCGCGCACCCGGGGGTGTACTGTCTGCGCACGAGTCTGGTTGATTTGGACGATGCAACCTTGTGGCGCACCTACGTGATGCTGACCGATCTGGAATCGGTGTTTCGCTCGCTCAAGACGGACCTGGGTCTGCGCCCGGTGTTTCATCAGGTGCAGCGCCGGGTGGAGGGGCATTTGTTCATCAGCGTGCTGGCGTACCACTTTGTACACATGTTGCGCACGCAGCTCAAAAATCAAGGCATTGATGACAGTTGGGCAACCTTGCGCGAGACCTTGTCCGTGCAGCGCCGGGTGACTGTCACGTTGACTCGCCGCGATGGGCGCACCGTGCATGTGCGCAAGGCCAGTCGGCCTGAGCCGCGTCACAAAACCATCAACGACATTCTGGGCCACGCGCCCAATCCGGGCGGTACGCAGCGCACGGTGATTTAGCGCTGCAACGCAGCAGCGATGCTTTGAGACCCCGTGCGGCATTACACGAATGTAGTGCCATACACGCCAAAAATATCCCCTACGCTGTTGATTCCATTGGGATTTGTAGTGCCTGATGACAAAGATGGGCTA
>Ga0209390_10000070_pt1 | contig 157813 bp, 79 predicted proteins | sample BON01_FD_187212 | JGI IMG/M metagenome (GOLD analysis project Ga0209390, IMG submission 187212) | Freshwater microbial communities from Lake Bonney liftoff mats and glacier meltwater in Antarctica - BON-01 (SPAdes) (version 2) | ecosystem: Environmental > Aquatic > Freshwater > Ice > Glacier... | reverse complement strand
AAAAGGGGGGGTGGGTGGCGGCCGGGGGGGGCGGACGAGCGCAGCGGAAGGGGAGTGGACAGAGAGGACGAAAAGGGGGGGCAAGGGCAGGCAACGTACGGGGTCAGAGAGAAAAAAGAGGCGGGCCATCAAGGGGGACGGCGCAAAGAGGACCAGAGAGGGGAGAGGATAGGGGGGGCGGGGATGCGCGCGTGCGTGCGTGCGAGCGTCGCCGCGTGCGCCGTCACCGCTTGTTGCCGCCGCCGCCGTCGCCAGCAAACCAGCTGCGGCTGCCCCGCAGCGGCCGGCGGCCGTCGCCGGGCGCGGAGGGGGCGCCCGGCCGCCGCAGCGCGTCCCCTGCGCCGCCGCCGGGCGCGCGCGCCAGCCGCTCGGCCTCCTGGAAGTAGCAGTTGCTCAGCGCGCGCATGGCCGCCTCCTTTTGGTCGGCGAGGCGCGCGGCGTCGCGCTCTTCGGCATGGGCGCGGAAGGCGGCGCGGACCTGGGCGCGCAGGACGGGCTCGTTGCCCTGGCGCTGGCCGAGGTAGCGCGCCATGACGAGGAGGTCCTTGTAGAGCTTGCGCACGGAGACCTCCTTGAAGACGCGGTCGAGCGTGCCGGTGATGGGGCCGCACGACATTTTGGCGTTGTGTTTCTTCCTCGTGCCGGGGGGGGGCGTCTCTCGGCGGCGTCGTCGGGCGGCGTCGGGCGGCACCCGCGACCGCGCGCGCGCTTGTTGCTCCCGAAAGGAGTGGAAGAGAGGAGCGCGCGCGAAGCGAGACGCGAAAGGTCTGTCGGACCGCTCGACCACCCGTGTCCGATCACCAGGTCTCGGGGAGAGAGCCGGGCGATCGCCGCGCGTGAGTGACAGAAAAAGGGAGGGGAGCTTCGTCCGAGCGAGTCGCCGTGAAAGAAATCTCCGGCGATCAGGCAAAAGCGAGAGAGGGCAGACGGTCGAACGGGGTTGAGGAGCGTGTGCGTGTGTGTGCGTCGTGTTGCAGACACGCAGTAGAGAGCAGCCGGCGGTTTTGCATCGCCGGCGCCAAGGCGGAAGACACCCGCCGCCGCCGCCGCCGCCGTCGATCTCGCCGCGCACGCGTTCGTCCCCCTCGCCGCCCGCCCCAAAGTCAGCCTCCCGACGCCGCGGGCTACCGCGGCGGCAGCCGCATCAGCTCCGCCAGCGCCTCGCCCACGAACCGGATCTGCGCCCTCAGCCGCGCCGCCTGCTCCACCAGCGCCGCGCCCCGCGCCGCAGCGCCCCCGCGCCGCAGCGCGGCGACGCGCAGCGCCTCCTCGCGGCCGCGGCACTCTACGTGGAATCCGAGGCCCACGGCCACGCACAGGCGCGAGGGGTCGGGGACGACCGCGCGGCAGTGAACGCCAGGGGCCACCTCGACGAGGGTCTTGAGGGGGGGGGCGGTCGGGGCGGCGGCGGCGGCGGTGGCGGCGGCGGCGTTCTCGCCGCCGCCGCCGCCGCCAGAGGCAGGCATCGTCCGCCGCACGGCGGCGGCGAGCTCGTCCCACGTCTGCGCCTCGCGGTCGGCGCGGGCGCGTAGCTCGGTGACGCGCTGCAGGTCGCGCTTGAGCACCTCGTTCGAGAAGCGCTCGTACTCCTGGATCTTGGCGGCCAGGGCGCGCCCGTCGAGCGCGGCGGCCGAAGGAGATGACGACGTGGTGGCGGCGGCGCCGCCGCCGCCCGACCGTCGCGACCGCTCCTCCATCGCTTCTCCAAGAGAGGGGCTTTGATGTGGGTCGCGTGGGGGGGCGGCCTCACGGGTAGTCAGGCCAGAGACCAATCCTGCGAGGATGCGATCGCCGGCGCGCGCGCGCGCGTCCGGGAGGGAGGGCGCGGTGCTCGCCAGAAGGTGGGGGGGGAGTGCCCCGACAGTGTCTGTCTCTCGTGCGCGTGTGCGCGTGCCCAAGGAACAAGGGGGACGCGATCCGTGGGTGGGTGGCACGCGTGGGCCGTAACGAGAGAATGGAGGGTCTCGGGGGGCGAGAGAGGGAGCGGGGGGCGCAAAAACGCAAACCGTCCCGGGCGGCGTCGCGAGCGAGCGGGCGGGCGGGGCAAGAGCGGCAACCGCGCGCAAAAAATCTCGCCAACCAAAAAAATAGAAAATCAAAAGACCGAGAAGAAAGAGGCGCAAACACAAGACGAGGCGCCCGACCTGACAAGGAGGGCAAGCCGAGCTTCAAATGCCCGCCCGACGCGCCAGCATGGCGCGCCTCCTTCCTTTTCTCCTGCTCCTGCCGCTGCTGCTGCTGCTGCCGGCGGTCAAAGCGGCGGCCGCCGCCGACGCCGCCGACGCCCGAGCCCCCCGCCTGCCGCGCCGCTCGCTCGCGCAGCAGCCGCCGCCGCCGCAGCCACAGCCGCGCTCCTCCTCCCGACCACAAGACGACGAGCAAAGGTCCGACGCGTCGCCGTCAGGCTCGTCCTCCTCGGCATCCGGGGAGGAGGAGCAGGGGAGCGTCATTGACGGCCGCACCCTGCCTCTCGCGGGCGCCCCGGCCAGCAGCGGCGCGGGCGCCGGGCGTGTGGGCTTCACGGCCGACGGCTTTCCCTTCGGCTTTGGCGGCCTCAGCCCGATCAACCTCGGCCCGGGCGGGTTCGGCCCGCAGATCTACGAGACCATCTTCGGCTCCAACCTCAACACGGGCTTCGTGTCGAGCGTGTCGCAGGCCGTCAGCAACCTGGCAGGGCCCGACGCGGGCGGGCCGCTGAGGGACGCGCTGTTCGCGGCGCTGCCCAAGGCGGTGCGCGGCGCGCTGGGCGCCGACGTCGTCTCGCTCGTCGGGTACGACGCGGGCGACCGGCTGCTCGGCCGCTTCGCGACGCTCGGGTCGGACGCCGGCGCGGGGCTGGGGGTGCCCGCCGGGTGCATCGGGCCCATCTTCACGCTCAGCCTGGAGAGCGGGTCTTGCACGGTCGACGACGGCGACGGCGAGGGAGAGGGAGAGGTAGAGGCGGGGGCGAGCGGAGACGGGGGGGACAAGGGGGGCGGCGGCGGCGGCGGTGGCGGCGGCGGCGACAAGGGCGTCTCCAAGGCCGACGACGACCAAGCCCCGCGAAAGAAATGGTGGGGCGGCCTCGACCACAAAAAGGGGCACTCGTCCGCGCCGCCGCCGCCGCCGCCGCCGCCGCCGCCGCCGCCGCCGCCGCCGCCGGCCCGCGCCAAGGTTACGTGCGGCCCGCCCTCGGCGTCGTTCGTCGCCACCCCCCTGTCGTGCAACCTGCCCTACCGCTCCGCCGCCACCCTGACCGGCCCCTCGATCGGCGGCGCCGCCTGGCCCCTCGCCTCCGCCCGCGCGCTCGACCTGCTCGGCGCGCCCGTCGCGCTCGGCGCCGGCGCCGCGCTCAACGTGACCCGGCTCTACCTAGGGTACAGCGCCGGCACGCGCCGCCTGCTCAACGACCTGGGCGTGTACCGGTGGTACAACTACGCCGGGCAGCTGGCGTCGGCGGAGCTGCTGCGCATCCAGGCGGCCATCATCACGGGGGCGACGCCCGCGCTGCGCACGACGAGCGGGGGCCGGCTGGCGGGCTTTGGCGCGCTGGGCGGCCTCGGCGGCCTCGGGGGCGGCCTAGGGGGCGGCCTCGGGGGCGTCGCCGGCCTGCTCCGGCCGGGAGGCGTCGGCGGCCTGGCGACGCGCGAGTTTGCCGGGAACGAAACTGGCCGCCTAGAAGAGGGGCGGGGCGACGACGATGCCGAGGCGCTGCCGCCGCCGCCGCCGCCGTCGGCGCTTGCGTCGGCGGCGGCGTCCGCGGCCGAAGCGGCGCGAGAGCTGATGCAGCGCGAGGCGGACGCCCTGCCGCCGCTGCTGCGGGGCGCTGCTGCCGCGCTGGCCGGCGCCGCGACCGCCACGCGCGGGGGGAGCGCCGCCGCGGCCGGGGCCAGGGAGGTGGCCGAGGCGGCCGACGAGCTCGGGCGCCGCATCGCGGCGCGGCTGGGGGCGGCGCCCGGCGACGGCCGCAGTGGCAACGGCACCGCCGCCGCCGCCCTCGCGACGAGCGGCTCCGGCGTGGCGCTGCTGTCGGCGTTGGCGCGCGGGGACCTGGCCGGGGTGCGCCGGGCGCTGGGACGCTCGCCCGCGCAGCGCAGGGCCGCGTTGGCGGCGGCGGCGGCCGAGGCGGCGGCGAGAAGCGGCGGCACGGACGTTGCCGGCGCCGCCGAAAGGGGGGGCGAGGCCGGCGCGGGCACCCCCCGCCCTTCCGCCGCCGCCGCCGCCGATGCCGATGCCGACGCCGAAGAGGCCGCTCCTGCCCCCTACATGACCGCCCGCGAGCAGCAGGCGCTCGTGATGGGCGGCGCCGACGGGGCCGAGAGCGCCGCCGGCAGCGGCAACCCCTACCGCCGCAACGTGGCCGAGGCCGCAGGGGACGGGGCGCGCGCGGGCACGGGCCGGCGCCTCGCGAGGAGCACGGCGGCCGAGGCGGCCGACGCGGCGGCGGCGGCGGGCGGCGACGGCAGCGGCGACGGCGGCGCCCCCCGGCCGCTCCAGTCGGCGGCCGAGCGCGCGCAGTCGGCGCTCGATCCGCTGAGCGTGTCCGGCGAGGACGTGGGCACGGACGTCATCCGCGCCATCATGAGACTGTCGGCGTCGCCGGGAGAGGCAGCGGAGGAGCAGCAAGGGGAGGTGCCGCCGCCGTCGGCGCCGAGACCCCGGGCGCCCGTGGCGCCCGTTGGCGCGCCCGAGGGAGAGGAAGACCCGGGGGGCCTGCTGTCCGACGGCCCCGGCCTGGCCGAGGCGGTGGCGACCGAGACGGCCCGCGCCGCCGCCGAGGGCGGGGCGAGCGGGGAGGAGGAGGAGACGGGCGGCGGCAGCGGCTCGGACGTGGCAGTGGCCGGCGACCGGCGGCGGCGACGCCGCCGCCGGTAGCAGTCTTTTTCGTCGCTGTCGTCGCCGTCGTCCGCGTGGGGAGAGAGCGAGGGGGCAGCGGCTCCTTGTCTTGTGTGCCAGACGCCTCCTCTTGCTGCAATCGTAGTAGACCGCCCCGTTTTTGCCGATCGCACGCTGCCGCAAGCACTCATCATCGTTCCCGCCGCCTGCTCACGCGCAAGAGCAACGGACGCGTGAAAAAGACCATGCAGCAGCAGCAGCCGCCGCTGACGCCCGAGCAGCGCCGCGCGGCCGAGGAGGCGGCCGGGCTCGCGGCCGAGCCGCCGTCGTCGCAGCAGGCGCGGCTGCAGCAGCAGGCGGCCGAGAAGACGCTCCCGGGCGGCGTGTTCCTCAAGGGCGAGGTGAGGGCCCGAGGGAGAAGAGAGAAGCGGGGCGGAGGGAGGGGAGAGAGAGGGCCAAGGCACAGGGTTTGACCCCGCTCACCGCCGCCGACGACGGAAAACGCCCGGGGGTCCCAAAAAAACAGCGCGCCGTGCCGGCCGAGGCGCACGAGTACCACGCGCGCAAGGCCCTGAACGACGCCGCGTACGCCTCGCTCGCCTACAAGCCGTACAGCTCGACGATGCCCGTGGACCCCGAGTGCGCCGAGCCCAAGTGGGCGTGGACGCGCAAGGGCAACTGAGCGGGAAGCAAGGGGGGGGCCCCCGTGCGAGCGAGAGAGAGAGCGCGAGAGAGAGAGAGCGAGAGAGAGAGCGCGAGAGAGAGACCGAGCGGGGCGCGGAACGCAAAGTGTGTCGGCGCCCGCTTAGCATCCGCCGACGGCAGCGGCGACGGAGGCGGCGACGAGCCGCCCTCGCCCATGCCGCAGGTGCCCTACGTGCCGCCGCCCCCGCGGGCGCCGCCGCGCCGCCGCGACCGGCCGTCGGCGATGCACCGCGAGGACGCGCACGCGCGGTCCGGGCGCCTGCTGCTCGAGGCGGCGGCGGCGGGGACGCCCGACGGGGGGCCGCAGCAGCGGCGGCAGCCCCGGCCGCCGCCGCCGTCGCCGCCGCCGCCGAGCGCAGCGGCCGCCGCAGCCTCGGCGCTCGACCGCCTCGTGGCCGTCGTGCGCTGCGCCCTCGCCATGCTCGAGGAGGCGCGGCGGCCGAGCGCCGACCTGCTGGACACGCCCGTGGCCACGCTCGCGTACCACCGCGTCGCCTGGCGCGAGGTGGTCGTCGAGGCCGAGGAGCAGGCGGCGGCGGCAAACGGCGGCGGCGGCGGCGGCGGGGGCGGCTACGGGGCCCGCCGCGCGCGCCTCGTCGTCTGCGCGCAGGAGGTTTGTTCGTTCGACGCGGACGCCGCGCCTGACGAGGAGTCGACGGCGCTCCCGCCGCCGATGGACGTCGGCGGGGAGGACGACGACGCCGCCGCCGTCCCGGAGGAGGCGTGCCGCCGGCTCGCCTCTATCCATTGGCGCGTCGCGCCCTCGGCCGCCGTGGTCGCGCCGCGCTCAGCCGCGCGCAGGCTGCTCGGGGGCGGCGGTGGTGCGGGCGCCGAGGGCGAGGGCCAGGGCGCGGCCGACGCGGCGTCCCTGCGCGTCGAGCTGCGCGGCACGAGCGTCGCGCGCCTGCGGGCGGGGCCGGCGTCGATGCCGGGCGGCGGCGCGGCGGGCGGCGGCAGCGGCGGCGTCGGCGGCGAAGAGGAGGAGGAGCTCTACGAGATCGCCCTACCCTCGCTGCATCTGGCCGACCCGCTGAGCCCCGACTGCGCCCTGGCGCTCAAAGGCATCCTGCAGGTGCGATGCGCGCGTTCCGGGCTCGAGGCGCGGCTGGACCTGGCGCGGGACGGCCGCGTCAAGGGCGGCGCCCTGCGCGCGGCGCCGGGCGTGGCCGCCGCCCTGCGTCGGCCCGGCGGCGGCGGCGGCGCAGACGCGGCGGCGGCGGCGGCGGCGGCACCTGCGGGCCCTCCCGCCGCGGCTGCTGCTGCCGAGGCGCCCACGGTGCAGGTGGGCGTCTTCAAGGGCAGGTGGGACGACGGCGGCGAGGTGGTGGTCGAGTGCCCGTGGCTGCGCCCTCTGGCCGCGCTGGCGGCGGCGGCGGCTGGAGGAGGAGAGGGCAGCGCCGGCGGCGGCGGCCACGGCAACGGCGGCGCGGCCGCCGTGACAATGCCCGTGTGGCGCAGCGGCGCGGGCCGCGGCCCGAACCAGCCCCTGCGCCCGCCCCTGCGCGCCATCGACCTGCGCGCCCTGCCGCCCATGCAGCTCGGGCGCCTGTGGTCGGCGGTGGCGGACGCGGCGGCCTACCCGACGACGGTCGGCGCGGGCGCGCCCGCCGCGCAACTGGCCGCGGCGCTGTCCGCGCGCGTCGGGGGCCTGGTGCTCGGGCGCCCGGCGCCGCGCGACGTGGCCGGCGGGGGCGGGGGCGGGGACGGCAAGGCGGAGGAGCAGGCGGGGGGCGCGGACCCGGAGCTCGAGGCGTTTGACCGCGCGGCCGACAAGCGGGCGGCGGGCGGCCGGCGCGCGGGCGGGGATGGGGACGAGGAGGGCGCCGAGGCCGCCGTCGCCGCGGCGCCGCGCAACGTGGCGCCGTGCTACCACGCCGAGCACGTGGCCGGGCGCCGGCTGGCGTGGCAGCTGCGGCACGAGCTGCTGCGGCAAGAGGTGGTGGTGGCGGGGGTTGGAGGGGGGGCGGCACCGGATGTCGAGGGGGCGTGAGGAAGGAGCGGGGCGCCCGGCGGCGGCGGGGCCGAGAGAGACGCGCCGCCGTGGGCGTCGCGGTCGGCGCTGGTGAAGAGCGGCGCCGCATGGCGGGAGATGGGGCGGACACACACTTGACGAGCGCGCCCGCCCGCATCCGTCTGTAAGCGACTCGTAGATCTCCGCACCGACTGCCAGAGCCATCGAGGACGACTGGAGGAAAAAACGACCACCCCCCACCCACGGAACAAGGAGAGAGCTTCTCCCGCTTCCGCCCTCTCGCGCAGATAGAGCGGGGGGCCGCCCTCGACAGCGACATGGCGTCCCTCCGCACGGGCGTGCTGCTGGTGCCGTCGGCGGTGGCGGGGTACCTCAGCTACTGGCAGCTGGGGCGCATGCGTAGCAAGGTGCGCAGCGAGAGCGCCGCGAGACGAAAGCGTGGCACCGAGCGCCCGTCCGTCCGTCGTGCGAACAAAGAACGCCGCCGCCGTCCACGGCCTCCCAAACCGCCTGCTCACCTCCAGACCGAAAAATGAAAACGCACCAAAACACAACCGCCCGACAGGAAGCCGCCGTCGAGCAGGCCCGCGAGGCCATGGCCGCGCCGCCCCTCGACCTTAGCGACGCGGGCGCCGCCGCCCTGGCCTCGAAGGAGGCGCACCGGCGCGTCGCGGCCGAGGGCACGTACGCGCACGGCCGCAGCGTCTTTGTCGGCCCGCGCCCTCTTTCCGTGCACCCGTCCGAGCCCGCGGCGCAGCGCCGGCTGCGCGGGGTCCTGTCGGCGCCCGGGTCGGCGCTCAAGCGGGGCTACCTGCTGGTGACGCCGCTCGAGCTGGACGGGGAGGAGGGGGAGGAGGAGCAGGGGGCGGGCGCCGGCCGGCGTTGGGGGGCGCTCTTGGGCGGCAGCGGCAAGCGCGCGCGGCCGCCGCTCTCGGACCTTGAGCAAGAGCGCCCGCGCGTCGTCCTCGTCAACCGCGGGTGGGTGCCGCCGGAGTGGCGCGACCTGTGGCCGCTGGCGTTCGGGGACGACGGAGCCACGAACGAGGGGGAGCTGGTTTCTGGCGCCGCGGCGTCGGCGGCGGCGGCGGCGGCTCCGCCGCCGCCGCTAGACGAGGCGGCGCGCCTGGCCGCCGCCGCCGCCCTAAGGGAGGCCCAGCCGCGCGGCCGCGTGCGCGTGACGGGCGTCGCGCAGGCCGACGAGACGCCGAGCTCCTTCGTGCCCGCCAACGGCCTGCGCGACCGCCACTTTTTTTCCGTGGTCGCGTCCGAGATCGCCGAGGCCTGCGGGGCGTGGTCGCCGGCGGCAGGCGGCCGCTCTGGCGGCGGCGGCGGCGGCGGCGGCGGCGCCGCCGCCGTCTTGTCGTCGTCGCTGTCCTCGTCCTCGTCGCCGTCCTCTCCGCCGCCCTTGATCCAGGTGTGCTACGACGACTCGCCCGGGGGCGGCGGCGTGCTCGACTCTCAGGGCCGCGGCGAGTCGCCCGCCACCCGCGCCCTGCCCGCCGAGCTCGAGGCCGCCGAGCGCGCCGCGGGGGGGACGGCGCCGCCGGCCGGCGGCGCGGCGGCGGCCGCGGGCGCCCGCATCGCGGCGGCGTCGGCGGCGCGGGCGGCGGCCGGCGTGAGCGTGTTTCCGCTCCCCAAGCCCGCCAGCGGCCTGGTGCGGTTCTCGATCATGCCGGAGGACCACGCCGGGTACGCGGCCATGTGGGGGATGATGTCGGCGGCCATGGGGTACTTGGCGCTGGCGAGGCGTAGAGGGGGGGGCGGGCCGAAGAGGAGGGGGGGCGGGTGATGGTCGCCAGCAGGGGGTCTGCCGCTGGCGGCGGCGGCGGCCGCGCAAGGCCTCGCGTTTTTCGGGGTTTCGTTGTCGCTCTTGGGGCCCCCCATGTAAAAGGAGAAGTCCTCCCTCCTCCTCTCTCGGGCTCCCGCTTTCCACGATATTGTTTTTCGCCTGACCAGCCGACTCCACAAGCGAACGCCGCAACCGCAACAAGGCAACCAGTCGGCCTCCGCCGCAGCAGAAAAAAGGGCGTCCTCACTTTGTTTTTCTTCCTCGCGCCGCCGCTGCCGCCGCCGCCGAGGTCGGACCGAGAAACCCACCCCCGCAAGAAAAGAAGAAAAGAAAAGAAGAAAGATGGCCGCCGCAGGGCCCCCCGGCGTCATCTTCGTGACGGCCGACGCGACCGGGCCCATGATGTCCGAGCCGAGCATCATCGTCGACGCGACGCCCGCGGGCAGCCGCCCGATGCACGCCAAGAAAGCGCCGACGACGGCCGCCGCCGGGCCGCCGCCGCCGCCGACCTTGGCCGAAAAACACGACGAGGACGGCGACGCCTTGCCCTCGTCGCGCCGCCTCGCCGCTGAGGCCGAGGCCGCGCTCGCGCTGTCCGGCCTGCCCGCGCCCTTTGTGAGCAACGGGACCGACCCCTGGGACGACCTGCTGCACCTGTCGCCCGCGGAAGACCTCCGCGCGCGCCGCGAGGCGCGCCGCCTGGTCGCGCGCGCGGCCGGCGCCTCGGCGGCCGAGGCCGAGGCAGCGGCGGCCTCGTCCGCCCCCGCCTCCTCCTCCTCCCTGGCCTTTTCGCGCGAGGCCGCGCTCGAGGTGGCCGTCGCGCGCGCCGACGCCGCCCTCGACGACGACGGCGAGTGCCTCGCCGCCCTCTGGGCCCGCGGGCGCGCCCTGCTGGCGCACGGCGCCGCGCACGCGGCGGTCATCGACCTGCGCCGCCTCGCCTCGGGCCTGCCGCCGATCCCCGAGCAGTGGCCTCGCGGCCTGGACGCGCTGCTGCGCGACGCGCACGTGGCCTCCCGCCCGGAGGGGTACACGATCCGCACGGAGATGGCCGCGTCCGCGCGCGGCGCGGCGGGGCGCGCGGCGGTGAAGGCGGCCATCCGGGGGCGCGCGGAGGCGCTGGAGCGGCGCGGCGGGCGGGGCTGGCCGCCGCCAAAGGGCGCCAAAGGGCCGTCCGTGCTGCCGGCGCTCGACGCGCGCGGCGCGGAGGCGGCGCTGGCGGCGGCGCTCGGCGGGGTGGAGCGGCCGCACCTGCTGGCGCTGGGCCTGCGCGAGGGGGCGACCGACCAGGAGGTGCGGTCGGCGTTCCACGCGCTGGCGCGGGCGCTGCACCCGGACAAGCAGCGCGTCAAGGGGCTGCCGCACGGGGAGGAGGGGGAGGAGCAGCCGCCGCAGCCGCAGGCGCAGGGCGGCGGCGGCTCGGCGGCGCCGCTCAAGGCAAAGGGCCGCGCCGCCGGCCTGGCGCCGCCGCCCACGCCCGGCACGGCGCGCACGTTTGAGGAGGCGCAGGAGGCGTACGAGGGGATCCAGCGCCTGCGCGGCGGCGTGCTGTGAGGAGGGAGGGAGAGAGAGAGGGAGAGGTGGCAAGGAGGGCAAAACGAAGAAAAAGGAGAAGCGCCGCTGCCGCTGAAAAAAGGGGGAGGGCGAAGAGGCGATCGGAAAAAAAGAAAGCAAAAGTGCGTGCGTCCCGACGAAAAAGAGCGACCGAGGATAGAATAAGATACTGAGGATACCAGTCGAACAACAACGACTATAGACACAAGCAGCCCGCGCCCACGGCACCAACCACCGCCGCTGCCGCCGCTCGCGAGCGGCGTCGGCGGGCGGCGGGCGGCCGCAGAGACATGACACGGCGAAGACCCCTTCCCCCCCCCCTTTGCAACAACAACAAAAGACAAACGAACTCACCAGGAAGACGAACGGCTTGGTCGCCTTGGGGTTGTGCGACGCGTACGCCTGCTCGATCGCGCGCCGCAGCGGCGCCATGTCCACGGGCCGCCCGTTGACAAACACGGCCGCCGTCGACGCCGCGGCGCGCCGCGCGCCCGCGCCGCCGCCGCCCGCGCCGCCGCCGCCACCGCCGCCGCCGGCGGCCGCCAGCCCGCTCACGTACCCGCACGCCTCGTAGTTGAGCCCCGCGTCCGCCGGCACGTCGTCCCCGACGCCCCGGTCCCCGCCCCGCAGCGGCCCCACGGGCACCAGGCCCGCGGCGATCTCCGCGCCGAAGATCTGGCGGATGGCGTCCAGGCGCGTGGCGCCGTCGCCGCCGGCCGTCGCCACGTCAGCGCGCGCCTCGCCCTGGCGCCGCAGCGCAAAGGCGACGCGCGGCCGGTGCACCGCGTATTTCCGGACGACGTCCAGCAGCAGGGCGTGCTCCTCGGCGGGCCGGAGGCTCGCGCGCCGGGAGGGCATGTTGTAGAAGAGGTCCTCGACCGTGATGGTGGTGCCGGGGACGGCCGCGACGGGCTCGGCGCCGGGCGGGTCGAGCAGCTCGCCGTCGCGGTAGCGGGCGCGGAGGCCGTGCTGCGGGGGCGGCAGGGGAGCGCGCCGGGGCGCGCCGGCCGCCGCCGCCGACCCCGTCCCGCCGCCCTCGCCTTCGGTGCCGCCGCCGCCACCGCCCGTGTCCTCCTCCTCCTCCTCGGCCACCCGGCGCATCGTCGTCACGGTCAGGTGCGCCACGAACGACACGCTCGCCAGCGCCTCGCCCCGGAACCCCAGCGTCGAGACCGTCTCGAGGTCCTCGAACGCGCGCAGCTTGCTGGTCGCGTGCCGCCGCGCCAGCAGCGGCAGGTCGCGCGCGGCGACGCCCGCGCCGTCGTCCTGCACCTGCAGCAGGCGGCCGCCGCCGTCGCGCGCGGTGACGGCGACGCGGCGCGCGCCCGCGTCGAGGGCGTTCTCGAGGAGCTCCTTGAGGGCGGAGGCGGGGCGCTGGACGACCTCGCCCGCGGCGATGCGGTGGACCGTCTCGAGGGGGAGCTGGCGGATGCGCGGGAGGGAGGAGGAGGAGAGCAGGAGGGCGTCGATCGCGGCAGGCGGCGGGCCCTGCTGCCGCTGTCCGGCGTCGGCGTCGGCGTCGGCGTCGACAGCGCCGTCGACCTCCATCTTTCTTTTCTTTTCTTCCTCTGTGTCCTAGTTCGTTGCTGTTGTTTCTCAGCGATGATGACGATGCGGCGACATTGATGGTTGTCTGCCTTCGATTTGCTGCTGTGGGACGTTTGCTCGCCGCGCTCTCTGGCGCGTGTGGACGAGCGGCGTGCTTTTTTTTCAAATCGAGTGCGTCTTTTGTCTCTCCTCTTCGCTGCGCGCGCGGTCGTCGTATGTGACGAGGGTGAGAAAATGGTGTGTCGGAGTCGAAGAGTGGGTTGGGTGTACGTTGGGCGTGCTCATTCTCGCGTGACAGGCAAAAAGCCGGTTCTCGCGCCGTCAAACGTTTGAGCGGCGGCGGGCGGCGCATGGAAAAGGGAAAAACCGCGGCAGAAACGGGCACCAAAACCACAACCAACATCTACCAATCACCATGGCCCCCCTCAAAAAGATGGCGCGAGTGCTCATCGCTCTCACCGTCGCCCACCTGCTGGCGGCGCCCGCCGCAAGCAGCGGCAGCAGCGGCAGCAGCAGCAGCGCCGCGCGCCCCTTTCTGACGATGACGACGTCGGCCGCCGCGAAAACCGGCGGCGGCGGCGGCGGCCGAAGCAACGACGCCTCTTGCTTCCCTGGCCTCGAGTGCCCGCGCTTCGACCTGCTCGAGGTTGCGCCCACCTACCAGGTGCGCAAGTACGAGCCGGCCGCCTGGGCCTTGACCGTCGTGCGCCACGCCCCGAGCCTTCAGGCGGCGCAGCTCGTCGGGCTCGCCCGCCTGGCGCGGTTTTGGACCAAGAACGACCGCGGGCGCTCGCTCGCGCTGACGTCCCCGCTCGTCACGGCCCTTTTCCCGACCAAGGGGCGTGGCGGCGGCGAGTGGAGCGTCAAGGGCGTGTTCGTCGTCGCGGCCCCCCTCCCCCGCGGCGACACGGACTACCCCCCGCGCCCCCTGGACGACGGAGACCCCTGCCCCTGGGGCGACCCGGACGCGCGGCGCGGCGAGCGGCGCGCGTGCCGCGTGCGGGTGTTTCGTAGCGGCGTCGAGGGCGGGTGCCGCCGCCATCGCAACGACGACGGGGGTAGCGACGGCGACGCTTTTGGGGAGGAGGACGCGCCGTGGCTCAGCGGCGCGGTCGCCTCGATGCTGAAGGCGGACGAGGGCGAGGGCGGCGGCGGGGGCGACGGAGAGGTGACCCTCGACGACGCCCCCTGCTTCCTGGACGGGCCCGACGGCGACTGCAGCGACGAGTGCGACGTCGACGACAAGGACGACCCGTGCGGCGGGGACGACAACCCCAACCGGCGCCGCCGCCGCCCGCGCCGCCGCCGCGACCGCGGCACCGTCGCCTTTTCGTCCGCCCCCTTTGACGGGTTCCCGACGGAGCGCGACGCCCTCGAGCGCGCGCGGGAGCTGCGCCTCGCGCTGCACGCTGACCGCCGCTCCTACTGCCGCCGCGTCTTCTTCCTGAGCGTCTACTCGCCAGCATGGCAGCTGGTCCTGCGCAAGAACGAGGTCTGGGTGCCGTCTTGCGCGCGCCGCGACGACAAAGGCGGCGGCCGGGGGGGGGACGGCAGCGGGGACGGCGCCTCTGTCGCCGCCTCGTAAGATCTCAAAAAGAGAGAGAGAAGGGACAAGCGCTCGAGATCGGCGCACACACGCAGCACACATCGCACGCGCACTGGAGCACAACTGAACGAGATTTGCCTGTTAAACGAGAGTTGCGGGAAAGCAGAGCAAAGAAACTTCACAATTTCAAAGCAGGTCGAGGCCGCCGCCGCCTCCGTTGCTGGGCGCCGGGGTCGTCCTCGTCGTCGTCCTTGCCGTTGCGGCGAGCTGGCCAAAGGGGTCGTCAGCGACGGGAGCGCGAGGAGGCGCGAAAGGATCGGCAGGAACAGTTCTGCCGCCTCCGGCCAGCACGGAAAAGGGGTCGCCCGTCAGCCCGCCGGGGCCGATCATTTTGGCCGCGCCGGCGCCGGCGCCGGCGCAGGCTGCGCCGGTGGGCAGGCGGCCCGCGGGCGGCCCTGGCGGCGGAAGGAAGAAGGAAGGGGGGGCGGGTGCCTGGGCGGCCGGCGGGGCGCGCGCGGCCGCCAGGCTGCCGAAGGGGTCGTCGTACGATGCTGCCGTCGCTGGCGCAGATGACGGGGCGGCCCATGAGCCGAATCCCGTGCCGCCGTTGCCGCCGTTGCCGCCGTTGCCGCCGAAACCGCCGGAGGCGTTCGGCCACCCTCCGCCGCCGTTGCCGCCGCCGCTCTCGCTCCGTTCTCCCACTCCTCGCGCTATGGACAGGCCGCTAAAGAGCAAGTCGTCCAGCGGCGGTCGGGGCGACCGAGAGCGGCGGCGGCGACAGCGCAAAGGGGTCGCCTCCGAGGCCGCCCGCGCCCTCCTCGTGGCTCAGCGGCGCGGTCGCCGCGATGCTGAAGGAGGACGAATGCGGCGGCGGCGGCGGCGGCGACGGCGACGCGGCAGAGTCCCTCGACGACGCCCCCTGCTTCCTGGACGGGCCCGACGGCGACTGCAGCGACGAGTGCGACGTCGACGACAAGGACGACCCGTGCGGCGGGGACGACAACCCCAACCGGCGCCGCCGCCGCCCGCGCCGCCGCCGCGACCGCGGCACCGTCGCCTTTTCGTCCGCCCCCTTTGACGGGTTCCCGACGGAGCGCGACGCCCTCGAGCGCGCGCGGGAGCTGCGCCTCGCGCTGCACGCTGACCGCCGCTCCTACTGCCGCCGCGTCTTCTTCCTGAGCGTCTACTCGCCAGCATGGCAGCTGGTCCTGCGCAAGAACGAGGTCTGGGTGCCGTCTTGCGCGCGCCGCGACGACAAAGGCGGCGGCCGGGGGGGGGACGGCAGCGGGGACGGCGCCTCTGTCGCCGCCTCGTAAGATCTCAAAAAGAGAGAGAGAAGGGACAAGCGCTCGAGATCGGCGCACACACGCAGCACACATCGCACGCGCACTGGAGCACAACTGAACGAGATTTGCCTGTTAAACGAGAGTTGCGGGAAAGCAGAGCAAAGAAACTTCACAATTTCAAAGCAGGTCGAGGCCGCCGCCGCCTCCGTTGCTGGGCGCCGGGGTCGTCCTCGTCGTCGTCCTTGCCGTTGCGGCGAGCTGGCCAAAGGGGTCGTCAGCGACGGGAGCGCGAGGAGGCGCGAAAGGATCGGCAGGAACAGTTCTGCCGCCTCCGGCCAGCACGGAAAAGGGGTCGCCCGTCAGCCCGCCGGGGCCGATCATTTTGGCCGCGCCGGCGCCGGCGCCGGCGCAGGCTGCGCCGGTGGGCAGGCGGCCCGCGGGCGGCCCTGGCGGCGGAAGGAAGAAGGAAGGGGGGGCGGGTGCCTGGGCGGCCGGCGGGGCGCGCGCGGCCGCCAGGCTGCCGAAGGGGTCGTCGTACGATGCTGCCGTCGCTGGCGCAGATGACGGGGCGGCCCATGAGCTGAATCCCGTGCCGCCGTTGCCGCCGTTGCCGCCGTTGCCGCCGAAACCGCCGTTGCCGCCGAAACCGCCGGAGGCGTCGGGCCACCCTGGGCCGCCGCCGCCGCCCTGGCCCCCTGCTCCACCTTCTCCCGCTATGGACAGGCCGCTGAAAAGCGCGTCGTCCAGCGGAGGCGGCGCGCTGCCGCCGTTGGCAGCAGCGGTCGGAGCGGCTGAGAGCGGCGGCGGCGACAGCGCAAAGGGGTCGCCGCCGGGGCCGCCCGCCCCCGCCCAGCCGCCCCCGCCCGCCGCTTGTTGCTGCTGCTGCTGCTGCGGCTGCGGCCGCTGGTGCCAGCTGACGGGCGCGACCGCCCCGACCGACCGCGACGACCCGCCCGTGGGACCCGCCGACACGCCCCCGCCGCCACCCATGCCAAACTCCTGCGAGCCCGCGTGCTGCTGTTGCTGCTGCTGCTTTTGCTGCTTTTGCTGCTGCTCTTTTTGCTGCTGCGCCTGCGCCGCCGCGGCCACGGCCGCCGCCACGACCGCCGCCCCGCCCAGCTCGACCTCCCGCCTGGCGGTCGCCCGCTCCACCATCGCCCCCACCGCCTCCCTGAGCGCGCCGAACTGCGCCGCCGTCAGCGCGGGCGACGCCAGCATCGGGCACAGCAGGGGCAGGCACCGCCGCGCCGTGGCCTCGGGCCCGTGCGCGCGAGAGACGCTGACGCAGAGCGCCAGCGCCGCCATGGCGGTCCCGCCGGACTCGTCGACCGAGACCACCTGCGCGAGCATCTGCACCATCGCGTCCGCGGCGGCGCGGTCGAGGCGCGGCACGGAGGCGGACAGCACGCGCAGGCTGGCCACGCGCACGGCGAGGCTCGTGGTGCGCAGGCACATGCCGGCGACTTTCGGCACGATGCTGGCGCGCAGCGCCGTCGCGGGCACGCCGGCCGAGACGAGCCGCAGCAGCCCCGCGAGGACCTCCTCCTGCGCCTTGGCCTGCGGCACGTCGCACGACCGCAGGGCCAGCGGCACGAGCAGCCGGTCGCACGCCTCCGCCGGCAGGAGGCGCTGGAACGCGGGGAGGCTGCGCACCAGGGCGAGCTGCACCTCGCCGTCGGCCCTCTCGAAGACGGGCAGCAGCGCGGGAAGCAGCATCGCCTCCTCGAAGTCGCGGGGCGTCATCCTCTCCCCCATGATCGCCAGAACCACGGGCAGCGCGGCCAGCGCCACGACCTCGGACGACCGCATCTCGGCCACCACAGGCGGGAGCACGCGCTGGCGCAAGAGGCGGTCGTCGAAGCGCCGCCAGAGGGTGGCGAGGTCGCGCAGAAAGCTCACCTTGTGCGCCGCGTCGCGCTGCGCGGCGCCGTCGAGGAAGCGGAGCGTGCGGAGGAGCGGGTCGTCGCGCAGGTAGGGGCAGGCGGCGAGCAGGGCGCAGGGGGCGCGGGACGAGGGCGCGGAAGCGAGGAGTATGGCGCGGAGGGCGGGCTCGAGGGTGGGCGGGGGGTGGCCGTCACCGCCGCCGCCGCCGCCGCCGTGGTGGCCTCTGTTCAGGCCGTGGCCGTTGGTTGCCGCCGCAGCCGCAGAGCCGACAGCGCTCAGGCCGCCGGCGCCCTCGTATCCGCCGCCCCATCCCGCGCCTCCGCCCGCGCCCGTCGTGCCGAGCGGCGCCCCGGACGCCGCCCCGGCCTGCAGCGCCGCGAGGCGCGCCCGGTACGACGCGACCGCGTCCCTGCCGCCGTCGGTCGGAAGCAGGCGCCGCCCTGTGGCCAGCTCGAAGGCGAGCACCGCCAGAGAAAAGGCGTCGGCCGCCGCAGTGAGCCGCCCCGCCTCGCCCGGCGGCACGGGCCACGGCCGCGCCGACATGCCGCCCGCGGCCGGGCCCCCGCCCCCGGCGACGAGCTCGGGCGCCGTGAAAGCCAGCTCCGGGGCGAGCATGGACTCGACGGGCGGCGCCGAGGCGTAGTAGTCGTAAGAGACAAGCGGCGGCTGGCCTTCGCCCGGCGGAGCGTCCTGGTTGCCGCCGCCGCCGCCGCCTCGCGAGGCCGCCGCCGCCGGCGCGCAAAACTCAAACCCGCACAGCCGCCACCCGCCGTCGCGCGTGACCACGACCGACCGCGGCGACACCCCGCCGTGCACGAGCCCCGCGTCCTGGTTGAGGAACTGCAGCGTCTCGGCCAGGTGCGCGAGGCCGTACTTGAGCTCGAGCTCGGACGGCGGCGGGGGGCGGCGGCGCCGGCGGCGGCGCCGACGGCCGCCCGATGCCTCGCCGCCCTGCTGCTGCCCCTGCCCTTGTTGCTGCTCCTGCTGCCGCTGCTGCCACGACGGCGACGGAGGCGCGGCGTCGGCGTCGTCGTCGCACGGCCCCGCCGCCCCTCCCCGGCCCTCGGCGTCGTCCTCCTCGTCCTCCTCGTCCTCCTCCTCGCCGTCGCCGCCGTCCATGCCGCCGGCGTGCCGCGCCGCCGCCGCCCCCGCGACCCCCCCCGAGAGAAGGTTGGCCAGCGACGCCCGCACCGGCTCTGTCACCAGCACCATCTGCCCGCCCGCCTCCTCGAGCGGCTCGAGCACGCGCAGCACGCCCGGGTGCCGGACGCGGGCCATGCGCGCGGCTCCCGCGCGTAAGAGGGCGAGCGCGGGCTCGAGCAGGGCCTGCTGCTGCGGGGGGAGCGGCAGGACGCTCGCGACGCCGCGGCCCAGCGCCGAGGCGGAGGAATAGGACGAGGCCGCGCCGCCGCCGCCGCCGCCGCCGCCGCCGCCTGCCCGCAGCGCCAAGGACTCGGCCAGCGCGCGCTTGTCCAGGATCCACACGCCGACGACGGGGTAGGCGGCGGCGGTGCTGCCCGCGGCCGCCGCCGATGCGGCGGCCGCTGCCGCCGCGGCCGCGGACGAGGAGGAGGAGGATGGCGGTGCTGCTGCGGGTGGGCTCCCGCCGCCGCCCGGTGCCGAGGCGGCAGACGCCGCCGCCGCACCGCCGCCGCCGCCGCCGCTGCCGGCAGACGCGCCGCCCTGCCCGCCCCCCCCCCCACCCGCGCCACCGCCACCGCCTCGTAGATGCGCCAGCAGTCCAGCGGCCCCGCGGTCGCGACGGGCGGGCCGGGCAGCACCCGGTAACCGCGCAGCCCCTTGAAAGAGGTGGCGTCGGCGTAGGTGTCGCGCGCGGCGGCGGCGGCGGCGGTCGCGGCGGCGGCGGCGACCGAGACGGCGTCGCGCAGGCCCTTCTTGAGGGTGGACGCGATGGCCGCGTAGTCGACGTTCATCGTGACGGGCGGCGGCGTTGGCTGGCGGGCTGTTTTTTGGCAAGAGGGGAGAGACACCGACGGTTGTGGTCGTGTCGCAGGATGATGGTGGCAAGACTCCAAACGCCTCTCCTTTCTTTGCGCTAGCTCAAAGGCCAGGGAGGCAACTCAAAGGCCCGGGAGACAACTCCTGCGGCACCGTTGCCGCCGCCCGGCCATCATCAGCAGCAGCAGAGGAGAGGGAGAGGGAGAGGGGGAGGGGAAGGGCTGCGACTCTCACTTTTTTTGAAACGCGAGGCGCGAGAGACAAATTGGGAGGGGCACGACGCAGCGCGCGCGGCGACAATCATAGTACAGGGAAGAAAATTGCATCTGGTGGACGGAGGACAGGGAGCAAGGGCACATGTCCTTGGCGGAGCGCGCGCTCCCCGCCCGCCGACGCCGACGCCGACGCCGACTCCGACGCGCCACCGCTTCCCGCCTTCTCCTCCCCCATCCCCTTACGTCCGCCCCTGCTCCTGCCCCACTTTCCGCTACCCAGGCTCCGCTTGAGCCTCAGCGCGAGGAATCGACCGCTGCAGCAGCACAGGGCGACCCCGCGCGCTCCGGGATTGGCTGCGGAGCCGCCGCGGGCGCCGCCGCCAGCTGGGGGGCGACGTCCGCCGGGGCCGGCGCCGCCAGGCCAACTGTTGTCTCGTTCTTCTCAGGTCGGTTGGGTCGCTTTTTGGTGACAGCAAATGGCGCTCGGCCCGATCGGTCACGCGGGAGAGCAGCTCGTGTAATCACAGGAGGGGGGCTGCTGCCCATCCCATCTGAACCCGCGCGACCGAGCGCCGCCTGGGGCGGCGGGTTCCTCTCGGCCGGCCGCCCGAGGAAGGCGGAGGGAGCTGCCCGCCGCCGCCGGCGCCCCCCGCCGGATCCGCTACTTGAGGTCCCCCCCGTCGCTCGCCATCTGTCCTTCATCCCAGACAGTCCACTTCACACACAACATAAACATATACACACGCGCCACAGGTGAGCACCTTAACATACGCGCGCGCGCACGCCAAGGCACACTGACGCCCATTCCCCATTTTTCAGTTTTGACTAATTCTCCGCCTCCCTTCCGCGTACGTCATACAGAACGCACATACAAATAAGGACCTCAGCCCCAAGCATCGAAGAAGACTGCCCGCTCGCACATCCCTTTCGTCGCCCGTGCTCTCCTCCCCCCCTCCCTCTGTGCACTCGCGCGCGCTCAAGAAGAAGCAAAAAGGCAAGAAGCTGCCATCTGAAGAGCGTCCGATGGCAATGGGCACCTCTGCCCGCCGCCGCACGGCCGCGGTCCTCCTGGTCGCGGTCGCCCTGATTGCCGGTGAGTCGTGATGCCCCGAGCATCTCCCGCGCGCGCGCGCGCTCCCTCGTCCCACGCCGCGCGGGTGGGGGAGGATGGCGCGCCGTATCGCATAACCGCCCCCCGCCACCGCCACCGCCACCGCCCCCGCCCCCCGCCACCGCCGTCGGGCAGCTTCGCCCCCCCTCGGGCGGCGGCGGCGACGGCGGCTGCCCCGCCTTGCGCCCCTCTTTTTTTGCCGCCGTCTGCCCTGCTCCCCAAACGCAGCGGCCCTCACCCATACACACGCCTCGACTCACCGCCATCCGCCCCTCAACGCATAAACCCCCAAACGACCGAAAACCACCCCCAAAAAACAACAGCAGGCCCCGCCGCCGCAGCCTCTCCCGACGCAACTGTCGCGCCCACTCCGAACAACAAGGGCCGCGCGCTGCTCCAGGGCGGGCCGCCGCCATGGGCGCGCGACCGCGGCGGCCGCAACGGCCGCGACGGCAACAACGACCGCGAGGGCGACAACAACGGCGGCAACGACGCCTTTAGCGGCCGCGTCATCGTCCCCGGCCAGGCCTCCGGCGGCGGCGACAACAACGACCGCCCCTTTGGCGGCCGCAACAACGCCGCCGGCGCCTTTGGCGACAGGAACGACCGCCGCCCGACTGTCTTCCCGAGCGCCGGCGGCTTTGGCGACAACGGCCGCGGCAACAACGACAACAACATCCGGCCCATGACGCGCCCCTTTGCCACCCCCGGCGTCGCCTTTGGCCCCCGGCCCCTCGGCGGCGGCGACGTCTTTGGCGACCGGGCCGGCGCGCCCCCCGTGCGTGTGATTGGCGGCGGCGGCAACGACCGCAACGGCCGCGACAACAACAACAACTTTTTCGCCGCCGACCGCCCGGGCAACAACCGCCCGCCCACGCGCATCAACAACGGCGGCGGTGGCTTCGTGAACAACGACCGCCGCGACAACGACAACCGCCGCGACAACGACCGCCGCGACAACGACCGCCGCCGCGACAACGACAACAACGACCGCCGCGGCAACGGCAACGGCAACCGCGGCAACGGCAACGGCGGCAGCGGAGAGTGGAACGGCCCCCCCGGCCTGCGCCCCTTCCGCCTGGACAACCTCGAGATCCGCCCCGAGGCCCTGCAGCGCGGCGTCCCCCGCACCACCGGCCTCGCGCGCCCCAACATCAACCGCAGCGGCGGCACCTACAACCCAATGCGCGACCGCGTGTACCGCGGCTTCGGCGGCGTCGGCGACTTTGGCTCGCACAACTTTGGCGGCAGCCGCGCCGACGCCAGCGCCGTGGCGCAGACCATCGCCAACGCGGGAGGGGCCCCGGCCGAGGCCACGGCCGCGGCCGAGGCCATCGTCGAGGCCGCGCGCGGCGGGCGCGCCACCGCCGTCGCCGAGGCGTACGCGCGGGCGTCTCGCTTCAACCGCGGCGGCGCCGCGCGCGTCATGGCGCGCTCCGCGGCCGTCGCCTACGAGCGCGGCGACCCCTACGTGCAGTCGCTCGCGCAGTCGACCGCCGAGGCCTTCACCGTGGCGCGCGCCGCGGGCACCTTAGGGGACTTTGCCGGGGCCATGGCGCAGGCCGTGTCCGAGGGGGGCGAGTACGGCCAGGCCACTTTCGGCCAGGCTATGGCCAAGGCCATGGCGACGACCGAAGGGCAGGCCGCTGTCGCAGAGGCCACGGCCTCGGTGTTTTGCGGGCCCAACACCTACGCCACGGCGTGGGCCGAGGCCATGAGCGTGGCCCTGTCGCGCGACTCGCGCGGGTGCCTGGTGCTCAACAAGGCCAAGGCGATCGCCGTCGCGCGGTGCAACGGCGGCGTGTTTTCCGCGGAGGCCAAGGCCGAGGCGACGTCGCGCGTCCTCGGGTTCTGCGGCCTGGGCGCGCGCCCGTGGGGCGGAGACGGCGGGTTTGGCGGCGGCTTCAACAACAACTTTGGCGGGTTCAACAACAACAACAACTACTACGCCGACAACAACAACAACGACGACGACGACGGCGGCTTCCGCGGCCCCATCGGCCTCGGCGCCGGGAACGCCGGGCCCGTGGGCAGCCTGCTTAATCGCATCGGCTCGCGCCTGGAGAGCCGCCTCGGCCGCCCGCCGTTCGAGCGCGCCGAGGCCGGCGCCAGCGCCGAGGCCGTGGCAGACGGTGGGAGGTAGAAGACAAGCAGGGGGCTTGGCGGCGGGTCCCTCCGACCGCGCCGCTGCCTTGCGGCCCATTTTCGTTTTTCGGACGGCGGCTCGACGGCTCTTTGCTCTCCGCCTTTCCTCCTCTCGCGCGCTGAAACAAGGCGCCACCCCCTCTTTTCATTGGTCCATGTATTGCGCAGCTCTCTCGCGGTGATCAACCACAATAAACGTCCCGTCCTCTCGGGGGCCCTCTCCCTGTTTTGTTAAAACATTAAGAACTCAATGCTTGATCGATCTCGACTGTCTCATTCGCCTTCTTCGCGTTTCTTGCGTCGCGTCGCGCGCTCGTCGCCGGCGTCGCCGCTTACAAGGCGGCGACGCCGGCGACGAGCGCGACGCGACGCAAGAAGCAGCTCCCGCACAGGCACCTTTCGCGCAAACTCAAACGAACGCCAGCCTTTTGCGAGCACGTTCCTGCATCCCCCAACCCAACCACACACATCCATCGGATCCTCGCGCGCCGCGCGACTGCAAGAGACGACGAGAAAGACGTCGGCGCGGGACGTTCCCCAGCTTCCCGATACGCCTGTGTGCCTGGCGCGCGCAAGAGCGACAGACAGACATAGGCGCGGAGACGCCTGGCGACAGGCCAGGGCATCGCTCTACTATGTACGACCGCCCGCGCAGCACCAGCGACAGTGGAGCGCAGGGAGCGGCCGCGGGCGGCGGCGGCGGCAGGAGGGCGCGCGCGGGCGGCCGGGGGGGCGATGGCGGCGGCGGCGGCGACGGACGAGAGCTCCGCGCGCCTCTTCTGAGACTCTTCGACAGCACGTTCGTGGAGCAGCTGCGCGAGCTCGAGGCGGGCGGCGCCCTCGGCGCCCGCGCGGGTGCTGGCGCCGAACCCGCGGGGGCCGGTGTGCCCCCGCCCGCAGTCGCGGCGGCGGCGGCGGCGGCCGCGGCGGCGGGGGCCTTGGGGGCGGCGGCGCCGGCGTCGGCGGCGTTCCTTGCCGGCGGCGGCGGTGGCGGCGGCGTGGTGGGCGGGGGCGGCGTGGGGGCGGGCGGGAGCGGGGCATGCGGCGGCGGCGAGGACGGCGGCGCGCTGAGCGACATCGAGGCGCCGCTGCTGTTCCATCACCGCGGCGCCGCCACCGTCTTGGGAGGCGCGGCCGACGGCGGCGGCGGAGCGCAGCAGCAGCAGCAGCAGCGGCACGACGGCGGCGGCGGAGGTGGCGGAGGAGGAGGAGGGGGAAGGGGAGGGGGAGGGCCGCCCGCCGCCGACGGCCGCGACGGCCGCGACGCCGACGACGACGACGCCGCGCCCGTGGCCGACGAGGACGTCCCAAAGTTCGGCGAGCTCATCCGCCAGCAACCCGGCGACGTCATCGCCTACCTCGAAAACGAGGCGCTCGTGGCCGTCGCCGAGTTCGAGGCGGACGACGCGCTGGTGCTGCGCGCCATGGCCGGCAGGCCCTTCCTGGTCGTCGGCCGGGACCACTTCGACGACGACTACGAGCCGATGTGGCTGGAGCGACTGGCGCGCGAGGCGGGCGGGCGGGAGGCCGCGCGCGCGGCCGCGCGGGCGGCGGCGGGCGAGGCCGAGGCGCAGCAGGTGCACCGGCGGGCGGCGGCGGCGCTGTACGGCGCGGCGGCGCCGGCGGCGGCGGCGCGGCGGCCCGCTGCGGCGGCAGCGGGCGCCGACGACGATCGGCGCTCGGCGGCGGGCAGTGTTTACGGCGGCGAGAGCAACGGCGGCGGCGGCGGCGGCGGCGGCGCGTTCGCGTGCGGCGACGCCAGCGGCAGTCCCTTGCTCGCGCCCGGGCGGGGCGGCTCGAGTTTTCCCTTTGCCGCCTCCGCCACCCTGCCGGCCCCGCCGTTGCTCCGCGACGTGGCCGGATCGCTCGCGGCCGCCGCGCCCCGCGACAGCGCCGCGCTCGCCGCCGCGATGCCCCGGCGCGCCGTCGCCGCCGCCGCCAAGGCCGCCGAGAAGCAGCAGCAGCAACAGCAGCAACAGCAACAAAAGCAGCAGCAGCAGCAGGCGCCCGCGCCGCCCGCCGGCAACGCCCGCGGCGGCCCCCCCGCCGACGAAAGCCAGCGGCAACAGCGGCAGCAGCAAGGGGGCGGCCAACAACAGCAGCAGCAGCACAAGCAGGAGCAGCACCAGCACCAGCAGCAGGGCCGCCTCAGCCCGAGCCTCGGCTGGACCACGTCCGTGCGCCTCGAGGCTTACGTCGTCAACGTGCGCGACGCCGCCGCCGAGGGGCACCGCGGCCTGCTGCGCCCCTTGCTGCAGCGTCACCAGGCGCGCGGCTGCCCGCTCGCCGTGTTCTCGCTGCCGGCCGTGCAGGCGGTCATCGAGTGGAAGTGGCAGGCGTGGGCGCGGCGCGCGCTGCGCGCAGAGCTCGTGCTCTACGCGCTGTGGCTCGTCGCCTTCAGCGTCTTTAGCCTCTTGCTGCAGCGCGAGGACGCCAGCGCTCCTCTGGGCGACCTCTTGGCCTCGTGGACGGGCCTAGCCACGGTCGCCGCCTCGGTGTGGTCGGCCGCCGCCTCGCTGCCCTTCGTCTACTCGGAGGTCTGTACCGCCCGGGCCTACGGCCTGCGCGGGTGGATCAGCCTCATCAACGCGCTCGACGCCTCGACCTACGCGCTGCAGTTTTTGATCACCGCGCTGCACTTTGGGCGCGTTGCCGTCGCCTCGCCCTGGTTCAACGCCCTGGTCGCCGCGCAGACCATCGGCCTGTGGTTCAAGCTGCAGTTCTACGGCCGGGCGTTCGACCCCACGCGCTCGGTGTCGATCGACACCGTGCACAAGGTCGTCGTCGACTTGAGGTACTTCCTCCTTTTTTTGTGCCTCACGCTCTTCGGCTTTGGCTTCTCGTTCTACTCGCTGTACCGCGACGACCGCGATATCGTGGCGTTCTCGAGCCTGTGGCACACATTTGCTACCATGGTTTCTTACATGCTTATGATGTTCGATTACAACGACTTCTACTCGTCGAGCGTGCCGGTGGCGTCGGTGGGTTGAAGAGAGAGAGAGAGAGCGTTGATTTTTCGTTGTTTGCGCGCGCACGCGCTGCGCGTTTGCCTTTTATCCCTGTTTGCGGGGCCCCGATCTCGTTATCTCTCTCTCTTCGTTTTTCTCTCGTCCGCCGCGCGCCATCGTCGACGCCTCGCTCTTCCCGTTTTTCTCACCTCCTCGCCTCTGCCCGCTTCCCCACAAAAACAAAAACAAAGCACAAACAGATGCTGCTGTTCATGCTCTTCGCCTTCGTCGTGTGCGTCATGCTGTTCAACCTGCTCATCGCCCTGATGACCTCCTCCTTCCAGCGCGTCTCCGCCGACACGGGCGGCCTGCGCCTGGCCATGTCGCGCGCCGAGGTGGTCGACGAGCTCGAGATGACGCTACCCGCATGGGCGCGCGCCCCTGCGCCCCGCTTCCTGCACGTGCTGCGCGTGCACCCGCAGGCGCAGTACTCGGTCGACCTGTCGTCCGTGTGGTCGGGCATCGGCTCGCTCGAGCGCACGCTCCTGGGCGCGGAGCGCGAGGCGTCGGCGCGCGTCGAGGCGCTCGAGCGGCGCGCGGCGGCGCTCGACCGCAAGCTGGACGTCTTGCTGCGGCTGCAGCTGGCGAGCGTGCTGGGCGAGCGACGGGCGGCGGCGGCGGCGCTGACCGCAGCGTTAGGGGGTGGCAGAGGGGGGTCGTTCACCGGCAGGGCGTCGTCGGCGCTGGCGCGCGCCGAGTCGTCGACGGCGGGCGCCTCGGCAGGCCACTCGCCGCCGCCGGGCGGGGAGGAGGAGGACGCGGGATGAGGAGGAAGCAATCAAAGGGGGTTACGCGCCTGCATGTGTGAGTTATGTGTGTGTAATCAGGTGCGCTTTGCTGCACCTTCAGGGGAAGGGGGGAAACTTTAGGGGCAAAAAAGCAAAAAGGGGAGGGGGAACGAAAGCGAGAGACGAGCGTCCGGGCAATCGGGTGACAGCAGAAAGCGAAAACGCCAATCACTTGTCCTCCTTCTTGGCCTTCTTCGCCGCCTTCTTCGCCTCCTTCTCCGCCTTCTTGGCCTCCTTCTCCGCCTTTTTCGCCGCCTTGTCCTTCTTGTCCTCCTTGCCGCCGTTGGCCGCCGCCGCGCCGCCGCCCTCCTCGGACGACGCCGACGGCGACCGCGCGCGCTTGTCCTCCTTCTTCTCCTGTTTCTTCTCCTTCTTCTCCTTCTTCTCCTTCTTCCCCTCCTTCTTCTCCCCGCCGTTCTCCCCCGTCTTCCCCGCCTTCTTCTCCCCCTCCGCCTCCTCCGCCCCCTCCTCCTTCTTCTCCCCCTTGGCCTCCCCCTCCTTCTTTGCCGCCTTTTTCACCGCCGCCGCCGCCGCCACGTCCGGCAGGGCCCGCAGGTACTCGGCCGGCGTCTGCTCGTTCGGCCGGCCGTGCTTGTCCAGCTTCCCCTCGGCGATCAGCTGCTTCTTGCGCGCCGCGTACGGGCCCAGGCCCCAGCGGCGCGGGTACACGTCCCGGTCCATCACCACGCGCTTGACTTTCGCCACGCAGCCGTGGTCGACGGTCGCCATCACACAGGTTGCCATTTGCGCGATCCCCACCGCCACGGCCTCGCCCTTTGTGGTCATCAGCACGACCTCGTCGTCGACCTCGATGCCGCTCTCGAAGCGCAGGAGCCCGGGGACCATGAGCTTGGCGCCGTAGCACACGGCGTTGACGGCGCTGTCCTTGACGACGACGCGCTTGTACGAGGTGAGAAGCGCCTCGAGCGGCAGCACGGCGCGGCGCAGGTACGACTCGTCGCGGTGGCTGTCGAGCAGCCACTGCGCGTCCAGCACGTCGTGCATGGTCACCATGTTGTCGCGCTCGCCCATGATGCCGCTGCGCACGCGCCGCAGCTCCTGCATGTGCCCGCCCGTGCCCAAGAGCAAACCCAGGTGCACGCAGAGGGTCCGGATGTAGGTCCCCGCCTCGCACTTGACCCAGTAGACGGCCAGGTTGCGGCGGTCGTCGTACTCGATGAGCTTGGACTCGTAGATGGTGCGCACGCGCAGCTGGCGCTTGACGGCCGAGATCAGGGGCGGGCGCTGGAAGAGCGCGCCGGTCAGGTTTTCGAGCGCGCGCGCCACGGCGGGCTGGCCGCCCTCGACCTTGCCGTGCAGCCGCGCCACGCAAACGTACTCCTTGCCCGCGCTCTGCTGCGCCTTGACCAGGCGCGTCGCGCGGTCGATGCACACGATCAGGTTGCCCGTGACTTTTGGGTCGAGCGTGCCGCTGTGCCCGGTCTTCTCCACGCGCAGGATGCGCTTGATCCACGCGACCACCTCGTGCGAGGAGGGGTTTGCGGGCTTGTCCAAGTTGATGCAGCCGTAGCGCAGGTACTCGGCGAGCGGGCGGCGCAGGGGGGTGTGGCCCGCGGGGATGGGGGTGTAGTGGCCCGTGCGCACGTTGAGCCGGTCGTAGTGCTTGAGCAGCAGCGGCCACTGCGACGTGTCGAGCGGCGGCGTGGTCTTTTGCGGCGCGATAAAGGCGTCGGCGGCGGCGGCCACGTCGGCGGCGACGGCGGTCGGCGGCGCCGCCGCCGTCTCGTCGGCCTTGGCCTTTTTGTCCTTCTTGCCCTCCTTCTTGGCGCTGCCCATGGCTGCGGCGGCGCTTTGCGGCGGCGGTGCTGCTTTTGCTGGGTGCTGCTCCGTCTCGGGATCGATCGGCCGAGGACCAGAGAGAGAGCGAGAGAGAGAGAAGGGCCGCGGGTGCCGCCGCCTCTCTCCTCCCTTTTTTTCTTCCCTCCTTCCTGGTGCCTCTCCTCTCTCTCTGTCGACGCGGTGCGCGCGCGCGGAGGGGTCGGCGCTCGATGATGTGGCGTCACTGCCGATCGACCGCGGTTCGGCGCGCGCTTCGGATGGCGGAGGAGAGGACGGATGGAGGGCAGTGCTTGGCGGCCGTCGACACTCGGCGAAAGCTCTCGCTCCTTTTTGGTGCTTGTTTAGATGGTTAGACCGGTGCTGTGGTGTCTGGATGGTGTGTGTGTGGTGGACGCGTTCGTCTGTGTGGTTTGATCGAGGGGCCTGTGTGCCGTCGCAACATCAGGTGTTTCTGCAGCAAAGACCTCCTTCCTGACATATCTGGGTCCCCTTTCTGCCCCATTGACGCCCATACGATAAGCGCCCTACCCGACATGACGATAGAGACCACCTCGTCATTTCATACTTTTATCACAGAGGCGCGCGCGCGCGACACGGGTAAATCCAGAGCCAGAAGGAGCGAGCGGATTCAAAGTGGGACTTGCAGCTGTCCGCCAAACCTTCTCTCAAACGCCCGTTACCGGGGGGACCGGGGCCTTGCACCCACGCAAGAACCACAATGGACTCGAGCAGCAGCAGCCCGGCGGACCTCGCGACGCGCCTGGGCGCCGCGCTGCGCCTGGCCGCTGCTGACGCCGACCGCGAGAACGCCGCGCCGACGGCGGCGACGACGGCGGCGACGGGTGCTGCCAAGCGGGCGCCGCCGCCGCAGACGACGCCCTCGCCCTCCCGCCTCGCGTGCATCGGCTCCCTTCGAGACGAGCTCAGCTGCGGCGTGTGCCTGGACCTCTGCACGCGCCCGGTCACCTCGCGCTGCGGCCACTCGTTCTGCCGCGCGTGCCTGCGCGAGTGCCTCAAAAAGTCGGGCCTGCGCTGCCCTCAGTGCCGCGAGGCGCTGCCGCGCGGCGAGCGGCTCCGCATCAACACGGCGCTCTGGTCGGTCGTCCAGCTGCTGTTCCCCCGGCACGCGGCGGCGGCGGCGCCGCCCACGCCCGCGACTGCGCCACGGCAGCAGCTGGCGCGGGGGCGCGGGGCGCGCGCCGCCCCGGTCTCGGCGGCGGCGGCGGCGGCCGCACGGCGGTCTGACGGCGCCCCAGGGGCGCTCTGGGGGATGCGGCCGGGGGACGGGCCGATGGCGCCGAGGCGCGGCAGCGGCGGGGATGTAGACGTCGACGAAGACGACGACGACGACGACGACGACGACGACGAGTACTTTCCGCGCGGGGGGCACGACGACGACGACGACGAGGAGGACGAGCGGGAGGGAGGGGCGGCGGCCGCCGCCGCGAGGAGGGGCAGGTTCCACCCGTTCGTCCCCGCTGCTGCCGCTGCCGCCGCTATTGCCGCCGCTGGCGCTGGCGCTCGCGTCGGCGTGACCACGGCCGCGGCCGGCGAGGGCGACGCCGCCGCGCGGCGCGAGTACCGCCCGCCGCGGCGCGCGAGCGCGGCGCGCCGCGAGCAGCAGCAGCAGCAGCAGGAGCAGCAGGAGCAGCAGCAGCAGCTGCAGCAGCGGCCGGAGCAGCGGCGGCAGACGGCGGTGCTGATCGACGTGTCGGAGTACCTCTCGGACGACAGCGACGACGACGGCGGCGGACAGGGGCAGCCGCAGCGGCAGCGCGAGGCGGGGCGCGGGCGGGCGGCGGGCCGCGGCGCCCCGCCGGGCGCGGCCGCCGCGCCCGCCGCCGCCGCCGCCGACGAGGACGCGGCGGCCGAGCTGACGCAGCTGGACGACCTACTGTCGGTGATCTTTGGCGAGCACCAGCAGCAGGGGCAGCAGCAGGGGCAACAGCCGCTGCAGCAGCCGCGGCAGCAGCAGCAGCCGCGGCAGCAGCCGCGGCAGCAGCAGCAGCCGCCGCAGCAGCAGCCGCGGCAGCCGCCGCGGCCGCAGCAGCAGCCGCCGCAGCAGCGGATGTTTGGCGAGGTGCACACGGGCGCCAGCCCCGCGCCGGCCGATGTCGGCAACGCGCGGCCCGCGTCAGCCGCGACCCCTCCGCCGCCGCTGCCCCTGCACCAGCGGCTGCCGCAGCAGGCCCCCCGGCCCACGGGCAGGCCGGCGGCGGCGGCGGCGCTGCCCGCGCCGGGCGGCGGGAACGGCAGCGTCAGCAGCGGCATCAGCAGCGGCGCGTCGGCGGCGGCGGGATTGCGCGCGATCGCCGCCGAGATCGAGCGCTCGGTCGACGAGGATGCAGCGGGGCAGCGGCGGTCCACGCATCTGGCCCCGCCGCCGTCGCTGAGCGCGCGCGCGGCCGTGGCGTCCGGCCGGCAGGGCGTGGCGGCGGCGGCCGCAGCGACCGGCCGGCGCGGCGGCGGCGGCGGCGGAGGGGGGTCGCGCGGGGTGGTCGCCGGCCTCCGGCGCCAGCAGCAGCAGCAGCAGCAGCACGAGCCGCCCGCGGGGGAAGGAGGCTAGCGAGACACGCCGTAGACAAGGCAGAAAACATGAATAAAAACAAACGCGTGCGAGTTACATCTGTCTGGAGAAATAATCGACGATCGAGGGGGCAGAGTGCTGCCGGCTTGCGAAGGAGCGGGGGGGCGAGAGGCGAGCCGAGGGCGGGTGGGGGCAGAAGGGCGGTCCCCGCGCCGACCCCCCCCGCTCGCCGGCCCCTCCTCTTCCCTGCTCTGCGCGCGCCGGGGGTGCGTTGTGGTGGTTTGCTTTCGAGGCATTGCCTGTGTCCCTCTCTCTCTCTCTCTCGGGAAGGGTGTCTCACGGGTGGGTGGGGAGCTCTTGGGTGGAGGTTGTTTTGAAAGGGGGCGGCGCGGGAGAGCGGCCGACGCGCGCTCGGCGGGGGGGGCGCCCCGTTCGTCTTCGGCGCGTCGCCTCTCTCTCGCCCTCCCCTTCTCTTCTTCGTCCGTGCGTGGAATCATCTTGTTTTTGTTGCTGCGCTGCGAGGTGCAGCATATCTAGCCCTCGCCGCCGCCGTACTTCTTGCCGAAGAGGATGAGCTGCACCTGGTCGTAGCCGGCGAGCACTGTGAAGTGTGGTTTTGTTTTTCGGCGGGTTCGATTGGAGAGGGCGTGAGCGGGCGGGAACGAGAACACTTGAACGAACGGCCGCGCGCATGCGTGGACGGCACAACACGGCACGGCGACCGCGACAAGCAGGGCAAGGGCAAGGAGGGCGAGGATGGCGCGACTCGGCAACAAGAAGAAGAGAGAGAGAGGGGGAACGAATGAACGAAGGAACGAACAAACGGCAATGGACAAAAATGAATGACTCACCGCCCGCGCCGGCGACCGCGCGCAGGATGTTGGCGCCCGCGCCCTTGAAGAGCGACTTCATGCCCTCCTTGGCGACCACCTGCTGGAAGCAGTCGTACGACGAGTTGTACTTGACCGCCTGGCCCGACGTCATCATCATTCGCCGGCGGACCGTGTCGATCGGGTAGGACGCAAGGCCGGCGCCAATCCTGTGATTTTTGGTTTTGGGGGGGGGAATGGGGTTTCAGGCCGTTTTTTGCCGTCGTATCGTTTGCGTCGTAGTCCGTTTTTTAGTGTCGAGGTCGTCGTCGTGAGTTCGTTGCGAGAGAGGGGGCCGCGGAGGACGGGCGGCGCGCGGCGATCCGGAAGAACACGAGAAGAGACAAGGACGGAGCAGGAACCTCGGTTATTTGCCGAAAACAAAAACCCCTTGTTTGTTTGCTTTCAAACTCACGTGATGCCCCACCCGAGCAGGAAGGCCGCGAGGAAGTTGTCGGCCAGGTCGCCCGTCAGCAGCACCGGCTTGATCGAGTCGTACATGCCGAAGTACAGGCCGCGGTACACGATGATGCCCACGCACGAGATGGACTGTTCGATTTTGTTTTTCTCGAGAGGGGGAAGAGAGCGAGAGAGCGTGAGAAAAAAGGCCGCTGGCGCCGATGAAGAAAAACGTCAAGCCAACAAAACAAGCGGGGAAACGATCGACTCACGAAGCCGCGGTACAGGCCGGCGATGCCGTCCGACGCCAGCGTCTTGCGGTACACGTCGACGAGGCCGTTGAACTCGCGCTGGCCGCCCTTCTTGCTGCTCTTCGAGTCGTTGGCGAGGCTGTTTGTTTGTTTTATTTTCCAGTGTTTTTTCAGCGTGGTTTGTGTTCGCGTTTTGGCGGCATTTTTTTGGGGGGGGGGGTGAGCGCAACGATGCCTTGGTGGTCGAGGGACGCGGTCGAGGGGGATGCCGTTGTGGAGAGGCATGCGCCGTCCCAGATCAGGAACAAGGCCTGCGCCCCCCGCCCCGAAATCAGCAACAAGGCCTCTAAAGAACGCGACGAAACAAACGCAACAAACACAAAACGCAAAAAACACAACGGACGTGAAAAGTTTCTCCTCTCACCGCGTGCGCGCGTAGTCGAGCGAGTAGACGAACGAGAGCGAGGTGGCGCCCGCGGCGCCGCCCGAGGCCATGTTGCCGGCGAACCACATCCAGTAGCCGTCGCGGTCCTTGTTGAAGCCGAACATCTTCTTGAACTTGTCCTTGAAGGCTGTTTTGTTTGTATTTTGTTGGTTCGGGTTTTGAGTCGTCGCGGCGGCGGCGTGTGCGCGTTTGTTCTTTCCGGCCGGCGTCTGTTGGGGGGGTGTCGCCCCACGCCCGTCCGTCTTTTGGCCCCAATCCCCCACCACGAAAGATGATGTCGCCTACGACACAAACTGCTGCTCTCCCCCCGTTTCCCCTCCCGCCTCACCAAAGTTGAGCGCCTGCGTGGGGAAGTAGCGGATCACGTTGGCCGTGTTGCCGCGCCACAGGCTGCCAAAGCCCTCGTCGCGGACGGTGCGGCCGAAGCACTCGCCGATGCCCTTGTAGGGCTCGTTCAGGCGGCCCTGCTTGATCATCTCGTCCTGGTTCTGTGGTTGGTTTGGGGGGGGAGGGGGTTGCGTCGTTGCGCGTGGGCAAAACGGCGGGGAGGGGGCGTTGGTCGTCGAGGGCGGCGGCGGCGAGAGCGGCGAGCGGCGAGCGGGCTCCCCTCTCCCCTGTTCAAAAAAGAAAAGGCGCCTTTCCTCGCTTCCCTGGCTCCCCGTCCCCTCTTGCGCGCGCGCGGGTCGTGCTGATCAGGACAGATCCGGCGATGCCTAGGCGCCTGCCACGCTTGGCAGGGGGGGCGCGCCGCGGACCAAGGAGAGAGAGCTCCGGCTTTTTTTCTCTCCCTCCTTTTGAGGCGGCTCTCTCTCTGAAGAAAACAACATCTCTATCAAACAGCGACGTACCTGGATCAGCAGCTTGACGCGCTCGATGGGCGCCGCGGCCGTCTTCGAGACCGCGGCCGAGATGCCGCCTGCGGGTGGTGGGTTTGCAGGAGGAAGAGGCGGAAGGAAAGTTGGTTTGGGGTTTTTCTCTCTCCCGAGCAGCGCCAAAACACTCGTTGTTCTTTGCGCCCTCGTTGACGCACGCGAGCACCGCCCCCCCCCACGCGCGCGCGCGCAGACTCACCGGCCAGGAAGTCGGCGACGAACGCCATGCCGGCGTCGTTCTTGTTCACCGCCATCTTGCTGAAGGAGGAGGAGGCGGTTTGCGAGAGAGATTGCAAAAAGCAGCGAAGAAGGAGGGAGGCGGGGCGGAGCTGCGCACGAAGCTCGCTCGCGGACGTTGAAGAGAAGGAGATTCTCGTAGCTTCAGTGTGGGAGAGAGGAGGTGGCGGAGGGTGGGGAGAAAGAAGAAGGAGGGGAAGAGGGGCACTCGATTTTTCTCTGTTGGACTGGGTGTTCTTGGCAAACGCGTCCGCGCGCCCCCTCAAGGACACCAGGGCGGCGGCCAGAGATCGAGTGCGACAGGCACTACACGTTCGTCCGAGCGGAGGGCGGGCGGGCGGGCGGGTGGCAGCAGACAGAGAGCAAAGCACGGCGTTTGCAAGAGTGCTGCACGCCGCGCGCCGGGCGCGCGCCGGGTGTGCTCGCTCGCTCGCTCGCTCGTTCTCGTCTCGTCGAGAAAAGCGCCCGCCCCTCAAAACGATCTTTTCGCATTCTTAACAAAATCGCGCATCATCCTAAAGCAAGCCCACGCCGCGCAGCTCGGCCACCAGCGCGTCCACCACCTCGTCGCGCAACAGAGCGCGCTGCAGGGCCGCGCGCAGCCGCTCGCGCGTGGCCGCCGCCGCGGCGTGGCCGCCGCCGGCAACGACGGCGCCGGGCAGCGGCGTCGTCGCCGCCGCCGCCGGGGGCGGGCCGCCAGCCGCAGGAGCATAGGGCGAGAGCGGTGGCGCCGCCGCCGCTGCCGAGGGAGCAGGCGCGGAGGGGCGCGCCGCGCGCGCGAGCAGCGCCTGCAGCGTGTGCCCGTTGGCGGCGGCGGCAGCGGCAGTCGGCGCGGCGGCGGCGGCCGGCGATGCCATCATCGGCTGCGGCACAAGAGCAGGCGGCGCGGCCGACGCCAACAGAAACGAGGGCGTCAGCAGCGCTGGGGGCGGCGCCTGCGGCTGCACGGGCGGGGGCGCGGGCGTGCTGGAGCCGGCCTTGGCCTGCGCCAGCCGCAGCAGCGCGTTGAGGCCGCCGCCGCCCTGCTGCGGCGGCGGCGCCTGCGGCTGCTGCTGGTGCTGCTGCTGCTGCGGCGGCGGCGGCTGCTGCTGCTGCGGCGGCGGCGTCATCAAAGGCAACTGCTGCTGCTGCTGCTGCTGCATGCCGTGCCCGGGCGGGATCGACGCGCCCGTCACGTTGACCTGGCGGTCCCAGAACGCGTCGTCGCCCGCGCCGCGCGGCGCGGGCGACAGCGCCGCGGGCACGGCAGCGCGGGCCGGCGTCGGCGCAGGCGACAGCGCCGGCGCCGCCGCCTCGGGCTCGGCGCCCGGCGGCGGCAGCGACGCCAGCAGCTGCCGCAGCAGCTTGCCCACCTTTTCCAGGTCGGCCGGCTCGTAGAACCACACGCCGTGCACCTCGTCGTCCCCGTACGTGTACATCAGGTATGGCGCGTTCACCTCGATCTCCATGCCGTGCCGCACGTCCTCGGCGTGGTTGGCCGCCGACACTTTATTCAGGACGACGAGCTGGTGCCGGGGGCCGCCGCCGCCGCCGCCGGCGACGCGGCGGCGCACCACGAACAGCGCGCCCTCGACGTTCTTGCGCTGCCACTGCTGGTCGTCGACGGACATGCGGTAGAGGCAGACGTGGCCCGAGCTGGCGAGCACCTGGGGTTTGTGGGATGTTGGTTTGTCACGGTTGTTTTTGAGCGCGAAGAATGCGAAGAAACACAAAAGGGCGTCGGCGTCGGCGTGCGCGCGTCGGCGGCGGCGGCCGCGCCTGTCTCTGACGCGTCCGAATCGTCGCAGGGGGGGCACCCTGACCCTCCCTCCCCACGCACCTCCTCCACGTCCGGGTCGATGCGCTTGATCACATTGAGGTTGGCCTCGGTCGCCTTGGACTTGTCGACGACCGGAGGGGCGCCTTTCTTCCCCATGATGAGCCCCCTCCCCTCCTCTTCTCTCTCTCCTCCTCTGGTGCGCTTATGCGCGCGGCGTGCGAAAGATGCTGCGGCAGCAAGAGGCGAATGATGGGACCTCGCGCAGGTGGTGCGGGTGGCGCGGCTTGGCGTGTGCGCGCGTTTCAGAGGAGCAATCAGAAGCGCTCCCCACTCCCGTCACTTTGCGCGCGCGAGAAGAGAGAAGCGCCGTTCGCCTGTGGTATGATTCTGTGAGGTGGTCGGTTGAACGACGGCGACGTGGATGGTGTGCGTGTGTCCGCAAATGCGCGTGTGTGCGCGTCGTGGCGAGAGGAACCGAATCCTTAAAAAATTGACGGAGCCGACGGCGACGGCTCGAGCGCCGACGACGCCGGCGCCCTGCCCGCTCTGCCCGCTCTGCCTGCTCTCTGGAAAAAAAGCAAAACCGACCGATCGATCGCCTTCGCCTTGATCTCGGCGCTCCGGGACGAGAGAGACCTCGTCCCCCGAGGCAGCGTTCGTCGGTCAAGCGGCCCCAGCCTGCACCAGCAGCGCCTGCAGCGCCGGGTCGTCGCGCGCCTCGGCCTCGAGCTGCGCCACCAGCGCCGCCGCCGCCTCGGCGCCGGCCGCCGCCTCGCCCTCGCGCCCCTCCTCGGCCGGCAGCGCGCTCACGAGCTCGCGCAGGAATCGCCGCGCGCGCGCGTGCGCGCGCGCCTTGCCGCCGCCGCCGCCCGCCGCCTCCTCGGCCCCGGCGCCGTCCTGGTCCGCCGCCTCGCCCGCCCCGCCCTTGCGCGCCAGGTCGTCCGCCATGGCCGCCGCGCGCGCGCCGCGCCCGCCGCCGCCCGACGCCGCGCCGCCGCCGCCGCCGCCGTCGCCCCCCGCCTCGAGCTCGCGCAGGCGCCGCCGCGCCGCCGCGACCACGCTCGGCGGAAAGTGCGCGCTCTCGGCCACGTGCACGCCAAACGACTGGTCGCACGCGCCCTCCCGGATGCGGTACAGCATCGCCAGCCGCCCCGTGCCCGGGTCCACGCGCGCCTCGACGTGCAGGTTGCGCACCCCTCCCGGGCCCTGCAGATCCGTCAGCTCGTGAAAGTGGGTCGCAAACAGCACCGCCGATCCGTTCGCGTGCATCAGGTGCTCGCTAATCGCCCACGCGAGGCCAAAGCCGTCGTAGGTCGAGGTGCCGCGTCCGAGCTCGTCGACGATGACCAGCGAGCGCGGCGTGGCCCCGCGCAGGATCGCGGCCGTCTCGAGCATCTCGGCCATGAAGGTCGACACGCCGCGCTGCTGGCAGTCGCCCGCGCCGACGCGGCAAAAGATGGCGTCGCGCGGCGACAGCCGGGCCGACGCGCACGGCACGAACGCCCCTGCCTGCGCGAGCAGGACGCAGGCGCCCACTTGACGGATGAACGTGCTCTTGCCGCCCATGTTGGGGCCCGTGACGACGGTGAACCACGAGGCGCCGCGCTCGAGCCGCGCGTCGTTGGGCACGAAGTCGACCCCCTCCTGCGCCTCGACGCAAGGGTGGCGCGAGCCGAGCAGCACGATGGCGTCCGTCTCGGCGGCGGCGGCTGCGGCGCTCTTCCCGCCGCCGCCGTTCGCCTCGCCGCCTCCCCCCGCCTCGACGCCCTCCATGGTGGCCGCCCCCGCCCCGCCCGCCGCGGCCCCCTCCTCCCCCTCCTCCTCCGCGCCCACGATCTCGGGCCGCACGAAGGGGCGCGTGGGATCCGCGCACGCCACCTCGGCGAACGACGCCAGGACGTCGAGCTCGGCCAGCACCGCCGACGCCCGCTCCCACACTCCCGAAAAAGTGGCGGCCACCCGCACGACCTGCTCGACCAGCCCTCGCTGCAGCTCCTCGTAGCGCCCCGTCGCCGCGCTCAGGCGCTCGGCCGCGGCGGACAGGGCGCGCGAGGTGAACTTTGTGCCGTCCTTGCGCGTCTCGATCAGCTTGTATCCGGGGCCCCCGAGCTTGGCGCGGACCGCCTTTTCTTCCTTCTGCGTGATTCGGAGGCAGCGCGTCCGCGTGTTGGCCGCCCGGTGCCACTCGAGCTTGACCGTCTTGTCCAGCGCGAGGCCCAGGTCCCGCGCGGCGGACGACGCCGCGGCCGCCACGTCGGCCTCGACGGCCAGGCGCTCCTCGCGCAGCCTGCCCAGCCGCGGGTCGTAGGCCGCCGAGATGACGTACTCGTCGGGGACGCGTTCCAAGTCGACGCTCGCCTCCAGGAGCATCTCAAACTTCTCGAGGTGGTCGGCGTCGTGGGCGGCGGCGAGCGGGTCGGCGAAGCGCGCGAGCAGGAGGACGCGGATGCGGGCCTGCTTGCGGGCCTCGGGGTCGAGGAAGCGCGCGGGCGAGGCGGCGGCGGCCCCGGCGGCGGCGGCGTTTCCGGCGGCGGCGGCGGCGTTGTCGCCCCCTTCGCCGGCCTCCAGCGCAGAGGCGGCGCAGTGGTCGCGGACGGCCTGCTCGAGCCGCGGGAGCGTCGACGACGCGCGGTACAGCTGGCACAGCTCCGCGAGCGTCGCGCGCCGCGACTCGAGGCGGCGCGCGAGCGCGTCCACGTCGGGCAGGCCGCGCAGCGCGTCGCGCACGCCCTCGCGCAGCGCGGCGTCGGCGCAGAGGGCCTCGACGACGTCGTGGCGCGCGCGGATGCGCGCGGCGTCGACGAGCGGCTGCTTGAGCCACGCGCGCAGGCGGCGCTTGCCCATGGCCGTGCGGCAGCGGCACAGGAGGCCGTAGAGGGAGGAGGCCGAGGCGCCGCCGCCGCCGCCGCAGCCGCCACCGCCGCCGGCGCCGAGCCCGCGCTGCGGGAACACGTTGAGGGCCTGCAGCGCGGCGGCGTCCAGGCGCATGTGGCTGCCCGGGTCGTGCAGCGCGACCTCGCTCTTGCCCAGGAGCGACGCGTCGGCGGCCGCCTCAGAAAAGGCGACCAGGGCGGCCAGCGCGGCCGACGCCTGCGGCAGATCGAGCACGTCGCGGTGCCGCTCGGCCGTGCCGCCGCGCGACAGCCGCGCGACGTCGGCCTCGAGGTTGCGCGCGGAGAACAGCGCGCGCGGGCGCCACGTGGCCAGCGCGCCCGCGCGCTCGACGGCGTCGCGCAGGCGGCGCGCTTCGGCGGCGGCGGCGGCGGCGGCGTTGGTGGCCGCGGCGCCCGGGTCGTCGATGTCCATAGGGGTGGTGGCCGCCGCCTTGCCGTGGCCGCCGCCGCCGTGGCCGCCGCCGCCGCCGCCGCCGCCGCCGCCGCCGCCCCTGCCGCCGCCGCCGCCCGCCGCCACCGCCAGGACCACCTCTCGCGCCCCGGCCTGCACCAGCACCGCCTCGAGGCAGCAGAAGTTGTCGTCGTCGGCGAACTCGCACGCGGAGAGGCGGCGGGCCGACGGGTCGAGCAGCGCGACGCCGACGACGCGCTGACCCTCGCGGAGCGCGACGGAGGCGGCGGCCACGACGGGCGCGTCGGCGCCCGACGCGGCGGCGGCGGCGGCGGCGGCCGCCGCCGCGCCCCCGCCCCCCCCGCCGCCGCCGCCCCCGGCCTCGGCGCGGAACAGCTCCTCCTCGAAGGCGCCCAGGCGCGAGGGCGACGCGCGGCGGGCCAGCGTCCACACGGCGCCGTAGCCCTCGTACAGCTCGACCGCGCAGCCCGAGCGTCCGCCGCCTCCCGCCAGCCCGCCAGCGCCGAGCGCGCTGGCGGCCGAGGAAGGAGCGCCCGGCGCGTCGCCGCCCTGGCCCTCGGGGGCGTCGGCGTCGAGGCCGCCGCCCAGGAGCAGCTGCCGCAGGGCCTGCTCGAACAGGGGCCTGGAGAGGGCGAGGCTGGGGAGGCCGCCCGCGTCGGCCGAGGCGGCGGCGTCCGAGGTGGCGGCGGCGGCAGAGGGGGAGGCGGTTCCGGTCGCCTTGCCCAGGAAGCGCACGACGGCCGTCGTGCGGTACAGCGCGCGCGCGAGGCGTAGGGCCGCCTCGCCGTGCACGGTGAAGCACTGCCCGTTCTGGCGCTGGAAGAAGCGCACGGGCACGGCGCGCGCGCCGCCGCCGCCGCCGCCCGCCGCCGCCGCGGCGTCGGCGTCGGCGGCGCCAAACTCGGACGCGTACCATCGCGCAAACGCGGCGCCGGCCTTGGCGTCCAGGCCCATGTCGGGCGCGTCGGTCTTGGCGGCGGCGTCGGTCGCCATCGTGTGCGATGCTTGTGTCGTTGGTTTGGTGGGGCGTCTGTCGCGCGCGTTTTGCAGCGCTTCGCTCTCTCTCTAGTCGCGTTTTTCTTGGGCTCCTCCTCCTCCCCCCGGTTTCGAAGAGGGGATGCGAAAACAGCGCGAGCCACGGATGAAACGCCCCGCGGCAGCGGTCTGTAGATAGGTGCGTCGGCGGTGCGCCGGCGGATGGACGCGAGACGTGGAGCCGGCGTTTGGGAGGATGGGTAGTTTTGAAAAATGCCACCTCTCCTGGACTGAAGTCGCCAAGTCTGTGTGCTTTGCTGGGGGTTGCGATGAAACACGTCGAGAGGAGGCACTAGCGAGGGACGAGGAGTATGAACGCTTGTCGGCGCGAGGGCGGGCGCGTCGCTCGCCTTTCTGTTTGAGACGAGTTTGAACAATTGGGCGCCGCCGCCCGGCGCGACGTCGCTCCCCGCGCGCCGCGGCCCCTTCCCCCCACAGAGTCTGTCTCGCAAGGACAAAAGTGCACGCGGCCCCCCGAAGAGAAGCGGGCGAAGAGGAGGACGAGATGCTCTCACCGTCCGTGGCGTCGTCCTGGTCGTCGTCCTCCGCAGCAGCCTCGGCGCGGCGGCGACCCGGCCCGGCCGTCGTCGGCTCCCGGCCTTGCCCCCGCCGCCCGCCGCCGGCTGGACAAGGGCCGGCGCAGCTGCAAACATATCGCTCACGTCCCAGCGCTCCCTGCTCCCCGATTCGGACGTGCGACGCACGCTCACGTTCCACGCTGTCCATTGCGCCGCATCCTCCCCGGGTCGCGATTCCTCATCCCGATTCCCCCAAACCCCCAAACACTCATTAAAACCTTCTTGATGCGCGCGTCGCCCCAGCAGCCCGCGCTGCTGGTCGCGGCGCTGCGGCGCGCGTTCGCGGCCGCAGCGTCGGAAGCAGCCGCAGTAGCCCAGCCGCGGGCGGAGCCCTCGGCGAGAGGCGCAGCAGCATCAGCAGCAGCAACCACTCTGGCCCGCGGAGGGGTCGGTGCAGCACCGCCGGCAACGCTTAAGAGCAGCGGCCTGTTTGTCGGGCCCACCTTGGGCGCGTCCTTCGCATGTTCCCTTCCGCGCGCCTACTCGTCGGCCGCCGCGGCCGCGGAGGCGGCGGCGGCGATGCCGCTCGCCGCTGTGGCTGCCGCCGCTGAGCCCGTGGCCGCGCCGCCGCCGCCGTTGAGCGCCGACGGAGGAGACGCCGGCAGCGCCAGCAGCACCAGCAGCAGCGGCAGCGGCGGCGGCGGCGGCAGCAGACGTGCGCGCCCGCGGCGGCGCAGGCACGCCGACGGAGCAGAGGCAGCGTCAGCATCAGAGGGAGCGGCAGCACCGCTGACCTCGACAGAGCAGCAGCAGGAAAGGCAAGGCGGAGGCGACAGGGGCCCGCGCCCGGCTCGGCCGTCGCCGTCGTCGCCGCCGTCGGGGCGCTGGCGCGAGCGGGGCGGCGACCGCGACCGCAACGGCGACCGCGGCCGGGACCGGGACCGCGGCGGGCCCGACTCGCGCGGCCGCCAACTGACCCGGCGTATGGAGGCCGCGGTCAGATCCGGCGCTCTGGGGCAGGCGATCGAGATCTTCCTGGACCACGTGGAAGAGGGCGAGGCGGCGGCGGTAGAGGCGGCGGCGGCAGAGGCGGCGGCGGCGGCGGCAGGGGCGGCGGCGGTGGCGAACCAGCAGCCGCCGCAAGACGGCGCCCCGGCGGCGGCCGCCGCCGAGCCGGCGACCTCCTCCTTGCCGCCGCGGCTGCTTCCGGCCGAGTACCGCCCCGGCCGCGAGGCCGTCGGCCTCCTCACGCGCGCCCTGCGCTGGCGCACGCACGGCGGCGAGCGCTGGAGCGAGTCGCTCTACCGCGTCGTGCAGCGGGCGGCCGCCGTCGACGCAGACGAGCTCGGGCGGCCCCCCTCGTCGCCGTCGCCGTCGACGACGGCGACGCCGGGCGGGCGGGCGGGCGTCGCCCCCGCTGCCTTTGCCGCCGCCGCCGCTGCCCCCTCGGCCGGCCTCGCGTGCCTGCTGATGGGCGCGCACCTGGCCTTTTCGCGCCCGCGCGAGGCCCTCGCCGTGTTCGACGCGTGCGCGGCGGCCGCCGACGCCGACGCGGCGCTGCTCGGGCAGCACACGGACTCGCCGCCCTCGTCCTCCTCCTCTTTCCGCGGCGGCGGCGGCCGCGGCTTTGCCGGCGGCCCCGCGCCGGCCGGCGCCCTCGCCGCCGAGCGCCGCTGGCGCCAGCGCGCTCCGACCTTTCAGCTCTACGCGCTGGCCCTCGACGCCGCCCTGGCCTGCGGCGACCTGCGCCGCGCGTCCGACCTCGTGGGCGCCGTGGACCGCGGGCAGGTGGCGCTGACCGACGCCGAGGCCGCCGGCCCGCTGGCGCGCCGGGCGGCCGCGCTCGCGCGAGCGCAGGCGGATGGGGGCGACTTTGACGCCGCGCTCGTGACGATGCACGCCGTGATCTCGCGCGGCTTGTCGCTGGGCGCGGCGACGTACGCCTCGGTGATGGACTCGGCCGCTGAGAGGGGGCGCCTGGACGTCGCGGGCCTGATGCTGCGGCTGGCCGAGGCGGCCGCGCAGCAGCAGGCGCAAGAAGCGGCAGAGGGCGGCGGCGGCGGCGGCGGAATTGGCGACGCCGCCGCCCGCGGCGAGGGGGCCGAGGCGACGGCGGCAGCGAGGGCGGGGGCCTCCGCCTCTCCTCGCGCGCCCGAACGTCCTCCCGCGCCATCTCCCCCCTACTCGTTGTCCCCCTCCGTCCCCTTCAAGTACGAGGAGGGCCGCGTCCTGCGCCTGCTGGGCGCGGCCGCGCGCGGCGCCAACCCGGGCCTTGCGCGCGAGGCGTTTGCGCTGCTGCGGCGCGGCGGCGGCAGCGGCGGCGGCCGCGGCCGCGGCGCCTCGGCCGCCCCCCGCGCGCCCAGCGCCGCCGCCTACCACGCGCTCGTCGACGCGCACGTGCGCGCGCGCGACTGGGCGGGGGCGTTCGACGCCGTGCACGCGATGCAGCGTGAGCTCCCATCGCTGGCGGCGGCGGGCGCCGACGACGGCTCGGACGACGGCGGCGGCGGCGACTCGGGCGGCAAAGGCAGCCCGGCCGGCGCGTACGCCGGCCTGGCCTTTTTCGCGCGCGCCCTGGACTCGGAGGATGCGCTCGCGGGCGCGTACGGCGCCCTGCAGGCGCGCCTGCAGCGCCACCAGCAGGCGCAGCCGTCAGACGCGGCCGTCGTTGGCGCCACCAGCAGCAGCAGCAGCAGCAGCAGCAGCAGCAGCGGCGGCAGCGGCAGTGGCGGCGGCGGCGGCACTGGCGGCGGCGGCGGCGGGCCGACGACCCCTTCCTCCCTGCCCCCCGTCACCACCGCCATGATGAACGTCGTCCTGCGCGGCATGGCCCGCCTCGGCAACGCCGAGGCTGCCGCCCGCGCCCTCGCCGCCTACCGCCGCCCGCCGCTGTCGCTCGAGCCCGATGCAGACAGCCACGTCGCCGTGATGGAGGCTCACGCGCAAGGGGGCGACCTCGCCGGGGCGGAGGCGGCGCGCCGCGCGGCCGTGCAAGGCGGCAAGGGAGTAACCTTGCCGGCGGCGGCGCACGCGGTCCTGCTGCGCGCGGCGGTGCGGTCGGGCGACGCGGCGGCGGCGGCGGCGCTCGTGCGCCGCGGCCGGTGGGCGCGCCGGCGGAGCGCCTTCCCGCCCGACGCGCTCGAGGCGGCGCTGCGCCTCGCTGTGCGCGCCGCCGCGGCCAGGGCCGCCGCTTCCGGGGGCGGCGGCCCCGCGCCTTTCGCCCCGGCCGACAAGGACGGGCGGGACGGCGCCGGGCGCGCCGCCGCCTGGGGCGACCCGGCCGACGACGACGACGTGGCGGCGCTGGCGGCCGAGCTGCACATGCAGGGCTGCGGCGACGCGGCCGCGCGGTGCGGCGTCGCGCGCGCCGCAGAGGACCTCCCGACGTTCGCGGAGCTGCAGGCGCGGGCGGAGGCGGCCGAGGCGGCTGAGGGGGGCCACAGGCGCGGGTGGGGCGGTCAGGACGGGCGGAGGCGCGGCGGCGGCGGCGGCAGCGGAAACGGTTACGGCTATGGGAGCGGCGGCGGCGGCGGCGGCGGCGGCGGCGGGTGGTCGTCGCGCTCGGGCGGCGGCGGGGGCCACGAGCGGCGCGGCGGCGACGGGTATGGCGGCGGCGGCGGGAACGGCGGCGGCGCCTCCGCCGCGTCCGCCGCGGCCGCCGCCGCCGCCGAGATCGACGGCGCGGCGCTGCTGGCGGCCGAGGAGCGCCTGGGTGCGGGGAGGGCGGGCGGCGCGGCGGGGCCAAAGTGGTCGGCGCTGCGCGAGCGGCTGCGCGCGTCGGCGGCCGGAGCGGCCGGAGCGGACGGCGCCGGCAAGTAGGAAAAAAGGGCAAAAGACGGAGCGGCGGACGTTTTTATGGCACCTCGCCATCCAATGCCGCAAATTCGGATCTCTTTTTCACCTGCTATCCAACCACCATGCCCCCGCCGCCACCCCCGCCGCCGCCCTCGCCTCCCCCGACGGCCGTCAGACCGCACAGCCGCCGCACCTCCCCCGCGGCCAGGAGGGCGCGCAGGAAGGGCGGCTCCAGCATGTCTCTCGGCGCCGTCCCCTGCTCGACGGCGACGTCGGCCGCCGCCGACAGCGCGTCGGCCGTGAGCGGCAGGTGCAGCAGCGCCATGGCGCGCACGGCCTGCGCGACGCGCGCGGCGCACACCCGCTGCGCGCGCGTGGGCGCGGGGCGGCCCTGCCGCGAGCCGGCGCCGCCCGCGCCCGCGCCCGCTGCGTCGCCCGCGCGCGTGCCGCCGCCGCCCGAAAAGGCCGCGCCGGACCCGTCGTCCGCCTGGCGCTGCGCCGCGTGGAAGCTCACGAACCCGCCGCCCGCCGACCCGGGCGTCGTCGTCGCCGCCGCCGAGGGCGCGGCCCCGCCGCCTCCTCCGTCGCCGCCCCCCGCCCCCGTTCCCGACGGGCCGACGACCGGCGCCACCCAGACCCACCCGTTGCTGCCGATGGCGACGTCGGTGCCGTGCCCCTGCAGGCGCCTCAGGTGCTGCTTCTGCCTGCGCACGAGCGTGGCGGGCACGACCACGAGCTGCCCGCCCACGAGCAGGCCGTACTTGGCTGAGCGCGTGTGCAGCACCGCCTCGCCCGCGCCCGCGCCGCCGCCCCCGGCCGCGGCCGCCGCCGCGCTCCCGGGCGTCGCAAACGCGCCCGTGCCCGTCGCCGCCGCCGCCGCCGCCGCCGAGGCGCCGTCCCCCAGGCCCCCGCCGTGGTGCACCGCCTGCACCTCGGCCGACAGCAGGTCCCCCTCCCGGAAGACGCCCCGCATCGCCAGCTCGTCGTCCGCGTTGCGCCGCCGCAGCGCGCCGCCGGGCAGGTTAACGGCGCTCAGCAGCAGCGCCGCGCCGCGCGCCGCGCCGAGGTCGACGCGCCAGCGGCGGCCGGCCACCTCGGCGACGCGGCCGACGACGACGTCGCCCAGCTCGGGTGCGTAGCGGGCGCGCAGGGGCTTGACGTAGGTAAGGCGGTCGACGCGCCGGACGACTCCGCAGAGGGTCGCGACCAGGCGGCCGTCGGGCGCGACCTGGGTGCCGTGGCCGCTGTTTTTTGGGGGGGGAGGGATTGCCGTTTGGGCGGTGGTGCCGACAGAGGGCGGGGGCGTTTTCGTTTGGATGTTTGGTCAGCTGTCTGTTTCTCGCTCCCTCTGTCGCTTCCTGACGAGCCCTTCCCTGCCGGCCTATCCGTCACAGCTCCCCCGCCATCTCTCTCACCGCAAGAACCCCTGCTGGTCGTCCGTCTCGATCGTGTCTCCCACGCAAACGACGTCGTCCGCGGGCTCGTCGTCGTCGTCGTCGTCGCCGTCGAACGCGCCGCCGCCCGCCGTTTGGCCGAAGGCGTAGGCGCGCACGACCACGGGCGCCGGCTGCTGCTGCAGCTGCTCTTCGGCTGCACGTGAAGCGCGCGTGAGCTGCTCCGGCTCCATTGTGCCGGGTCAACTTCGTTGTTGTGCGAGGTGTGGAGAAATGGCGGGCGCGGGTGAGCACAGACTCTCTTTCGGGGCTGTCTGCTCTCGCGCGCCGCCTCCCGCTATCTCGGGTGGTTCGGTGCAATCTCTCTGTCAGTGGAAGCGACTGAGGTGATGGTCGATTCGCCAGTAGTCGGGATGACGGGTTGTGTCGATGTCCAGCCCGTGAGGGAGGCAGTGCGATCAAGAATCGGGCGGCCGCGTCGTTTTTTCCGCGAGATGAGCGAGAGCGTCGCCGAAGGGGACGGGCGGCAGAGAGAGCGGTCAAGAGCGGCGCCCGTCTCTCATTTCCCCCCGCGATCCTTTCCGCCAATCAGCCCCGGTCCGCCACCCCATCACGGCCGCTCCGTCTGACGTGGTCTGCCGTCGCTCGCCCTTGTCACGTCGTCCCCCTCGTCATGCGCCTCCTCCTCCTGTGGCCGCCGCCACCCGCCCGCCTTCCGCGCCGCCTTCCGCGTCGTCACTCTTTGGCTGCCGTTGGTTCCGGGCGACGGGCTCGCCGCCTCCTCCTCACCCAAACCCGCTGCTAAAGAGCGAACGCTACTCCTGTATACATCAAACAATCACACACATTCGATGCAACTGCCTCACAACCACCTGGATCCATAATTCACTCGCTCGCACACGCGCGCGCGTTGCGAAACCAATCAGCACACTTATTTTTGGAAGTGTGAGGTTTCCTCCTTTCCCTTTTCCTCCTCTCAAACAGCCGTCATGCTCCTGCCGCGGTCCACGCGCGCACCTTCTCGGGACGGATCGTTCACGGCCGTCGGGCGCGAGAGCTCGTTCGAGGCCGCGCGCGCGCTCACCGCCATGCGCCAGCCGGCCGTCGCGAGTCTCGCCCGCCGGAGTTGCGGCGCCGAGGCGACGGCACCTGCCCAGCCCCCCCGCGACGCAGCCCCCCTGCTCCCCTCGCCTTCCTTGTCCTCCCCGCGCTTGCTGCAGCAGCAGCGGGACCGGCTGGCCTTTATGAGCGCCGTCATGACCAACCCGACGATCGCGGGCGGCGGCGCGGACGCGGCGGCCGTCGCCGCGCTCGCCGTGCTCGCCGTGGTGCCGCCGCCGCCGCCGCCGCAGCAGCCCCGGCCGCGGGAGACGCAGCCGCCGCCGCAGCCGCCGCCGCAGCCGCAGCAACAACAACAGCAGCGGCCCCCGCAAGCGTCCGAAGCGCCCCTGCCCATGTCCCCGTTTTACTCGCAGCGCTCGCAGCTGCAGCAGTCGGCGGTCCAGGCCGCCCTGCCCGCCATCTTCCGCGCGGCCGCAGAGCACGTGAGGTTTCCCGAATGCGAGGCTGGAGCGGCGGCGGGCGCGGCCGCGGTCTCCCCGTCGCCCTCCTCCACCTCCTCCCCGCTTGTTGCCGCCGCCGCCCCTCTGCCGCGCGTCGTGCGCGTTGCCGAGATCGGCTGCTCGCTGGCGGGCAACACCAAGCTGCCCATGCAGGCGCTGCTCGCGGGCCTCGGCGCGCGCGCGCACCGCGCGCGCCTCATGGCGGCCGGCGAGCGGCGCAGGAGGGTGCGCGAGGCCGCGCTGCGGGAGAGGCGCCACGGGCCCGTCTTTACCGAGGCCGACGGCGGCGCCGCGGGCGCCGACGCCCACGCCGACGCGGCCGCCGCCGCCGCCGTGCCCTTGCCCGCGCAGGTCGAGCTGCGCCTGGTCGACCTCCCGGCCAACGACTGGGCCGCGGTGGCGCTAGCCGCCCAGCACCTCTCGGCCGAGCTCGCGCGCGGCACGGGCGGCGGCGCGAGCCACGACGCCGCCGCCGCCGCTCCGGCCGACGCCCCGCACGAGGACGGCAACGGCGACGGCGATGCCGACGGCGACGAGAGCGACGACGGCGAGATGAGCAGCGAGGCGATCGGCCACGATTTCGACGACGACGCCCTTGCTGCGGGCGGCCCCCTGCCGCCGGCCGCGCCGCCCGCGCGCGTCCGCCTCTCACTGGCGCCAGTGTCTATGTACGACAGCGCGGGCGTCGCGCCCGAGGCCTCGCTGCACCTAATCTACAGCAACACGTGCGCCTCCTGGCAGCCGTGCCAGCACGCGGCGCTCCCCGCGGGGTCGAGCGCCGCCGCGTTCGTCTCGCTCACCCGGGCGCTGCGCGCCCGGGCGGCCGACCCCCGGCGCGCCGGGCGCGACGGCGGCCGGGAGCGCGACGCGCTCGAGGCGTGGCGCCTCGGGGCGCGCGAGGCGCTGGGGCGGTGGATGCGCTTGCGCGCGGCCGAGCTCGCCGACGGAGGGGTGCTGGTGCTCAACCTGCCCTGCGCGGACGAGGGCGCCGGCGGAGGGACGCGCGAGCGGACCGCGGGGGACGGCGGCGACGGCGCCGATGGCGGCGGCGAGGAAGAAGACGAGGAGGAGGAGGAGGAGGCCAACTCTTTCGCGACGTGGATGGCCCCCTTGATCGGCGGCGCCGTGCGCGACCTCTTGCGCGAGGGAGCCATCACGCCGGACGAGGCCGAGGCCCTAGCCGTGCCCGTGTGCGCGCTCCCCAGCGAGGACCTGCGCGAGGTGCTGGCGTCGGTCGGGGCGATCGGCCTCGACGGCGCCGGCGCTCGTCCTCCCGCCGTCGCCACCGCCGCCGCCGCCGCCGCCGCCGCCGCCGCTGCCTCCGCCCCCGCTCCCGCTGCCGCTCCCTCCCCCGCCCTTTTCGAGCTCCTCGAGAGCTCCCGCGAGGTCCTGCCCCCGCACCCGGCCTGGTACCACTACCGCACGGGCTCGCTCCCGGCCATCGGCCTGGGCGCCGCGTACGGGGAGTGGGTCGGCGCGCTGTGCGGGCCGTTTTGGGTCGCCGCCCTCGCGCCCCGCCTGGCCGCGCGCAGCGCCGTCGCCGCCCCCGGCCGGGGGGCGGCCGAGGCCGCGGCCGCCGGCGTGGTCGGCCTGCTGTTCCGGCGCGTGGCCGAGCGCGTGGCGCGCGACCCGCGGCCGCTGCGCTACCTGCCGGCCGTGTTCACGCTGCGGCGGCTGCCGCGCGGTGCCGCGGCCTAGAGCGCCGCGCCCTCCCCGTCCCGCAGCGGACCGTCCCGCCATCGCTTGCTCATGCCCAGGCGCGCGTGTATACCATCGTCGTATTGAGACGCGTGTTGTGCTGTCCTGCTTTTCTGCTTTTCTTCTTTTTTTGCGGGCGCCATCCCTCTCGCCCCTCTTGCCCCCACCGCCCGCCGCCTCCTCCGCCTCCTCCTCCTCCCCTGCCGTGCGCGTTTGAATCTTTGCCCCAAGATCGTATGTAATATATACTTCCCGCCCCATCAAGTTCGCCTCTCGTCGCGTTTACACAAATCGAGGGTGCATTCGTGCGCCCTTGGGGGGCAGCGCGCGGCGCCGAGACCCAAAAAAACAAAAAATCCGCTGACAAAATGAAAGAGAGAGCGCGCAGCAGCAGCAGCAGCAGCAGCAGCAGGAACCAACGATCCCGGACAACAACGATCACCACGTGCCGTTGTTCTGCTGCGGCGCCTGCGGCGCGCCGCCCTGCTGCGCCTCGAACGCGGCCAGGTCGAACACGTCGCCCGCGGGCTCGGCCGCACCGCCGACCGCGCCGCCGGCCGCCGCCGCGCCGCCGTCGGCGTAGCCGCCGCCGCCGCCGGCCGCGCCGCCGCCGCCCACGTACCCGCCGCCCGCCAGGGGCCCGTAGAACCCGCCCGCGTCCAGGTTTCCCAGCAGCAGCTCCGTGTCGGCGGCGCCCCCGAACGGCGACATGTCGCCGAAGATGTCCATGTCGTCCGCCTCGGCGCCCTTGCGGAAAAACTCCTCGAACGGCTTGGGCTCGTCGTCGTGGCCGTAGGCGTCCGTCCAGGTGGGCTGCTCGATCTTGAGCTTGCGGATCATGGCGCGGTCGGCGAGCCTGCGCTTGTACATCTCGATGGCGGACTCCTTGTAGCGGCGGGCGCGGAGCTGTCGTTTTGGGTTTCGGTGGTTGGGTTGGGTGGGTCCGAGGGGAGGGCGTGTGAGCGATCGAGTCGCGACAAGCAAGCGAGCGGCGTCGGCGAGCGGCGTCGGCGAGCGGCGTCGGCGAGCGGCGTCGGCGAGCGGCGTCGGCGTCGGCGGCGAGACAGAGACGGACGCACCTGGTTGATGACGCCCGACTGGACGACCGACTTCATGAAGCGGCGCACGGCGACGTCCTCGGACTCGTCCTCCTGGACTTGGACTGTGGGGTTGTATTTGGTTGAGCGGCGGAGGAGACAAGTTTTTGGGTGGTGGTGAGCAAAAGAGAGGGGAGGGGCAAGAGGCGCGGCGGGCCCGATGGCGCTGCGATCGTCGAGGCGCGCGCCCCGTTCGATGCGGCGCTGTGCGGCCGGCGCCTGTATCCTATCGGTAGCGCGCGCCATCGCGCCAATGCTGCTCGCCCCTGGCGGCCAGAGGGGGCGGGGGGACGGAGGAACGAGTGCACGCAATTTTTGGGGCGGCCGCACAGACGTCGTCGTCGAGCAAACGCACCCTCCACCATATAGCTGTCCTTGCGGCGCATGGTCCACTTGGTGCCATTGCTTGCCGCGAACCTGTGCGTCGCGCGGTGGGCCGAGTTGGTGCACACGCGCGCCCCGGTCAGAGCGCGCGATTGCAGCATGACGCCTCGTCTCTCTCTTCTCCTGCTTTGTTCTCCTCTTCACGTCTGGTGGCCTCGGTGAATGAGTCGGCTGATAGAGTGGGTGGTGAGTCTGTCTATGTTGGGATTGTGTGTGAATGCGTGAGCGTCGGAGGGGTGATTCGAGAGAAGGGGGGGGCAGGGGAAGGAGCCCAGAGGCGAAAACGAGAACGCGAACTCACACCCTCTCTGAATCATCGTCTAAAACACACATCAAACGATCACCTTGCCGTCCTAAACCCTGATCTCACGTATACAGCAACGTCACCACCATAGAATAGAGAAAGAGAGGCGCGCACAAAGAAACCAACTCGAAAAAAGCAGCAAGGCGTGATGTTGCTGCGCGCGGCCGCTGGCGTGGCCGCCCGCGCGGCGCAGGCGGCGCGCGCGTCGATCAGCACGTCCGCGCGCGCCCTGGCCGAGGAGGGCGGGCCCGCGGCGCCGGCAGGGCTCGAGACGTTCAAGGAGAGGTGGGACGCGATCGCGCCCTCGACACTCGAGATGCCCAAGTTCCCGACCAACTTTCTGGAGCCGGAGGAGACGACGACCGAGTCCGGCGCCGAGGACAAGTTCACCGTCAAGGTGTTCACGCCGACGGGCACGATGGCCGAGGGAAAGGTGAGAGAGCAGAGGTTATTGGGGTTGTCGGCCTCCTTGGCATCCATCCGCGCGCCGCTCTCTCTCTTGCTGATCCGGGGACGCTGGCCTGTCAAGGAGCAGCACGCACGTGATCTCGCTCGCGCCGGCGCAGCGTCGCCATGGACAGACGACAGCGGAGACCGAGCAACGCGAGCGACCCCCGCGAGCGCCGCCGACGACGACGCGCCGACGACGGCGGCGCGCGCCCCTTTGCCGTCGTCACTCACACCAAACCCGAAACCACCCCCCGCCCTCCTCCCACCCCGACCAAACAACAAATCAACAACGGACGCGCGTCCCGCGCAGATGGAGCAGGTCACCCTCCCGGGAGTCGAGGGCTACTTCGGCGTCAAGCGCAACCACGTGCCCACCATCGCGCAGCTGAAAGCGGGCGTGGTCGAGCTGCACGATGGCACAGAGGCGCGCAAGCTCTTCGTCTCGGGCGGGTTTGCGTTCGTGCACCCCAACAGCGTGACCGACGTGTGCGTCCTCGAGGCCGCGCCCCTGGACCAGTTTGACGCGGCGGCGGTCAAGCTCGCGCTGCAGGCGGCGGGCAACGCGCCCGCCGGCGACGATTTCGACAGCGCCGTCAACCGGGCGGCAGCGGAGCTCTACTCGGCGCTCGACTCGGCGTTGGAGGCCAAGGCGTGAACATGTATGTGGATCGGGTGGCGTGGCGCGTCGGAACGGACGGACGGACCGGCGGAGGGAGAAGCGCCGGGCTTTTTTCGAGGGCGCTGCCGCCGCATCGTCCGTCGGAGCGCGCGACCAACGTTTTGCGCCCCCTCGCAAAAACAACACACACGAAATGACTCTTGGCCGTCTGCCAACAGGGATCCCGAGAGATCCGGAACAAACCACCAAACTGAAGACGGAGAACACTGTAAGGCGAACCCCCTTGTTTTTCGAGTCGAGGCAGCGGATCGGTTGTTTTTCACGGGTCGTTTCCAAATTGGCGCGCGGTCGTCGTTTCTCTTGCGGAAGAAATAAAAAAGCCCGGGGGGCGCCCGCCGAGCGCGCTCGCTTTGTTTCTGCGCGAGTGTGTATGTGTGGTCATGGGTCATGACGGTTTTTGTTGTCGTGGGCATGTGTGTGTGTGCGTGTGTGTGTACGTCAACGGTCAAGGTGGTTTTCGCTGCGTGTGCGTGGGTCAATCCAACGAGGCAAAAAAAAGCAAACCCACCAATCAATCAGGCGGGCGCGCGCCCCGTGCCGCGCCGCCCGCCGGCCCCCGCCGCCGCCGCCGCCCCGGCCTCCATCGGCTCCGGCTCCCCCTTCACGCCCGCCCGCCCGTCCGCCAGCGCCGCGTGCGCCATGGCCTCGGCCTCGGCGGCCGCCTGCAACGCCGCGCGCCCGGCCAGGGCCGCGCGCCGCGCGCGGTCGCCCGCGGGTCGCGCGGCCGCCGCCACGTCCTCGCCGACGTTCCAACAGGGGCGGCCGCCCTGGCCCTTGCCGCCGCTACTCCCGCCGCCGCCCCCTCCTCCTCCTCCCCCCCCCGCGTCCCGCTGCTGCTGCGCCTCGGGGTAGGGGCTCGGCAGCTCGACCGTGGTGGTGGCGTCGGGGTCGGCGGCGCTGCCCGACAGAGACCCGGGCTTCTGGAGCAGCACGCTGCGCCGGCGCGCGGCCGCGGCGTCGGCGGCCGCGGCGTCGCCCCCGGGCTCTTCGCCCTGGTCGCTCGCCGCCGCCGCCGCCGCCGCCGACCCGATCAGCGGCGTGCGGCGGCGCGCGGCCGACAGCGGCGCGGGCGTCGCGAGCAGGCCGCGGCCCCCGGGCGTCTTGGCCGCGGTGGCCAGCAGGCTCGGCCGGCCGCGGGCCGCCGAGAGCAGGCCCGTGCGCAGGCCAGTGGCCGGCGTGGCGGCGGCGCCGGCCGTGGCGGCGGGCGTGGCGGCGGCGGCGGCGGCAGCGGCCGACGACGCCGGCGGCTTGCCCGGCGTCTTGAGCGGCTGCTGCTGCTGCTGCTGCTGCGCCAGGAGCCCAGACGCCCCCGCCTCCGTCCCGCCGTCCAGCCCCACCGCCGGCCCGGCCCGCCTGGCCCCGGTCGCCCCCGCCGCTCCCGCCCCCGCCCCCGACCCCGCCGCCGCCGCCCCGGCCCGCGTGGCCGCCGCCCCGGCGACCCCACCCGCCGCCCCCGCCGTCCCCACCGCCCCCGACCCCGCCGCCGCCGCGAGCAGGCGCCCCGCCTTTGCCGCAACGTCGGCGCGCCTTAAATCGTACAGCACTTCTTTTGCCAGCTGCTTGTCCGCGACCAGGATGTCCTCGACCTCCCCCCGGTAGTCCCGCAGCATCGCGGCCGCCGCGGCGAGCAGGTCTCCCTGCAGCGGGTGGCGCTGTTCCTGCAGCAGGCGCCGCAGCTCAACCAGCACGGGCACGACCGACTCGACCAGGTGCTTCCGCATCATCGACGACACCAGCCGGCCGCGCGCGCGCTGCGCCGCCTCGGCCGGGCCGTGCGGGGGGGCGGCGCACGCGGCCGCCGCCGCGCCGCCGCCGCCTCCCGCGCCGCCGCCCTCGTCGTTGTCCCCCCCGCCGCCGGCACCAGAGGCGAGGCGCTGCGCCGTGACGCGGATCTCGGGCCCTGCCAGCACGGCGAGCGCGTCGCGCAGCACCTCGCCGGCCTCGGCGAGCGGGAGCGCGCCGTCGGCGGCGCCGGCAAGCACCTCGGCGCAGAGCTTGGCCTGCGTGCTGAAGCGGTGCTCGGGGGCCATGCGGCGCAGGAGGGCGGCGTAGATGCGGTCGCGGTGCGCGCGGAAGCGGGGGCCCTGGAGGGTGAACTGCTGCTGCTGCTCGGCCGCCGAGCCGCCGCCGCCGCCGGACCCGCCGCCGCCGAGCGCGCCCGCCACCCGCGCGCCGTGCGGCCCCGCCTCGCACCCGTTTAGCACAAACATCGCCTCGACAAAGTGGTTGTACGCCAGCAAGGGGGCCTTGGCCGCGAGCGCGTCCGCCAGGAGGTACTCGGCCAGGGCGCGGACGCGCGGGCTCGGGTCGACGAGCGCCAGCAAAAAGCGGTGGAACAGCGCGCCGCGCCAGCGGACGTAGTCTTTCAGCAGCAGGTTTGCCAGCAGCGCCAGCGCCTGCCGGCGCACGAGCTCGTGCGGGTCGCGCACGCACGCGGCCAGGCGCGGCACGTGCGCGTCGACCAGGGCCGTGTGCGCCACGACCAGGTCCGCGAGCGCGACCATGATGTTGTTGCGGGCGGCGGGCGGGCGGGCGCGGCCCAGTTCGTGCACGAAGCGGGGGACGCAGCGCTTGGCGAGCGGCTCGTCGGCGAGGCAGGCTTTTCCGAGGGAGGCCCAGGCGTGGGCGGACAGGCACGGCGGCACAGGCCGGCCGCCGGCGGTGGCCGGGTCGTCGTCGTCGCCCTGGTCGTCCCAGTCGTCGGCGGCCTCATCGTCGTCGGGGCCCTTGTCCGCGGCCTCCCCCTCCTCTGCGCCGGCGGCGGCGTCGGTCGGCGCCAGGGGCAGCGTCGGCGCGGCGGTGGCGGCGGCGGCGGCTGTGGCCGAGGGCAGCAGGCGCGGCGCGGTCAAGGCTTGGACCAGGACGATCAGGCCCGAGGGGGGCTTGGCGGCGCGCAGGAGGGCGACCTCGCCCACCGTGAAGAGGGCGGCGGCCGCGGCGCGCTGCAGGTCGGCGCGCTCGGCGGCCGTCGGCGCCGCCGCCGCCGCGCCGTCGCCCTCCTCGGGGCCTCCTGCCGCCGCCGCAGGGACGCCGCCGCCGCCCCCGCCATTGCCGCCGCCACTGCTGCCACCATTGCCGCTGTGCACCTTGATGAAGCGCCGCAGCACCTCGTGCGCCGCCGCGTACACGCGCCGCGCCCAGGGGCCCGAGCACGCGGCCGCCGTCGGCTGCGGCTGCTGCTGCTGCGGCTGCTTCCGGCCGCCCTTGTGCTCCTCCCGCTGCTGCTGCTGCGCCGACAGCCGGTGCAGCGCGGCGACGTGCGCGCCGGCGACGGCCGGCGGCAGCGCGAACGACAGCAGCGCGCGCAGCAGCTGCTCGCCCAGGGCGCGCGCCTGGTCGGGCGGGAAGGTGCGCGCGGCGTGCGAGATGACCATTAGCACGAGGGCGCCCTCCTCGGCCGTCGAGGAGGCGCCCGGGGGAGGAGGCAAAAGGGAGGAGGAGGGGGGAGCGCGGGGAGGACGACAAGCCGCCGCCGCCGCCGCCGCCGCCGCCGCCGCCGCCGCCCCGCCGGCGTCGCGCCGCAGCAGATCGGCCCACCGCGCCTGCAGGAAGCGCCAAGAAACGGCCGCCGGCTCCTGCGCGGCCACCTCGCGCAGCAGCATCCACGCGCCGCGGGTGGCGGCGGCAGTGGACACGCGCAGGGACGGCGGGGCGGAGGCCGCGGCCGGCTGGCCGTCCTCCCCCTCCGGGTCGTCGGCGAGCGGAAGCGCGGCGGCAGCGGCGGCGGCCTCGGCGTCTGCGGCCGCCGCCGCCGCCTCGTCCTCCTCCTCCTCGCCCGCCGCCGCCGCGCCGCCAAAGCCCGACGCCACGAGCGCCTCGAGCCCGCGCGCGACGCCGCGCCCGTCCAGCTTGCCGCGCACGCGCAGCGCCGCGCACAGGCGGCCCAGGCACGCGGACGCCGCGCGCCCGGACGCGGCCACGGCCGACAGCAGCACGCGCAGCTCGGCCGCGGCCTCGGCCGCCGCCTCGCCCGCGGCCATCGGCGGCGCCTCTTCGTCCGCGGCCGCGGCCGCGGCCGCGGTCGCCGCCCCCCGGCCCACGGGCTCGGCCGCCGACGCCGCCTTGTCCAGCAGCAGCGCGCGCGCCCAGTCGACCGCCGCGTCCTGCACGGCCGCCTCCGGGTCGCGCGCCAGGGGCAGGACGCCCGCCACCCACGCGCGCGCGAGCGCCGGCTCCTCGGGGAACAGCTCGAGCAGCCGCCCGAGCGCGACGGCGCCCGCCCGCCGCACGCTGACGAGGCGGTCGCCGGCCGCGTCCGCCAGCAGCGCGGCGTCCTTGGCCGAGGGCGCCAGCCGCGGCAGCCCCGACCACGAGGCGCGCATCACGGCCACAGCCTCGAGCAGGGCGAGGGCCGCGCGGCGCACCCCGGCCTTGTCGTCGCGGCAGCGGCGGCGCACCAGGGCCAGCAAGGGGCGCAGGTCGGCCGTCAGGCGCGAAGGCATGTAGGCCTCGAGCGCCTCTTGCGGCGGCGGAGGGGCGGCGGACTGCTTCTTCCCGCCGCCGGGCGTGCTGCGGCCGGGCGCGGCGGCGGCGGCGGCGCCCCCGTCGTCGTCGTCGCCGTCGTCGCCTTCGTCGTCGCCGCCGTCGGCTCCCCCCGCCTCGTCCGCGTCCGCGTCGGCCTCGCCCTCGGCCGCCGCCGCGAGGCCCTGCCTCTTGGCGCCGCCGCGGCGCCCCGCGTTCAAGCCCCCTGCGGCCGAGGCGCCGCCGCCGCCGCCGCCCCCGCCCGCAACCACCCTCAGCGCGCCGGCGGCGCCGAGCGCGGCGGCAAATGCCTCGGCGACCCTGTACTGCTCCGAGGCCGGGTCCTGCGCCAGGAGCTCGCCGAACGCGTCCACGACCGAGGCGAGCTCGGAGAGCGCGCGCGCGCGGACGGCCGACTGCCGGTCGGAGCAGCGGCCGAGCAGCGCGCCGAGGCAGACCGCCGACCAAGGGGCGGGGCACATGCCGTCCGGCGCGCGGCCGCTGGCGGCGAGCGGCCCCGAGGCGGCGGCCACGAACGTGCCGTGCGAGAAGGGCTCGGGCAGGTTGGTCAGCAGGGCGGCCGCGAGCGGGGCCGAGAGCATGCGCAGCGGCACCTTTGGCGAGCGGGCGAGGCCGTGCACGAAGCCGACGAACTGCTCCTGCTCCCAGGCGGGCAGGGCGGCGGCCAGGTCGGCGGCGGCCTTGACAGCGGCGGCGCGGAACTCGGCCCTATCCGGCGCGCGAAGACACACGTGGCGCGCGAGCGCGGCGACGGCGTCGACCGCGTCGGCGGAGCAGTCGGGGCGCCGCAGCAGCGAGGCGGCAAAGTCGACGACGGCGGAGCGCGCGGCGGCGGCGTCGGCGGCGGTCGGGCGGGGGGCCGGGTGGGCCGAGGGCAGGGCGAGGGCCGAGGGGCCGGCCGCCGCGCCGCCGCCGCCGGCCCCGGTGGGCGCGTGCGCGGTGCCCAGGGCCAGGGGGGACAGGCGGCGCAGCACGGCGGCCGCGAGCTCGTGGACGGGGCCGTGCGCCGGCGCGATTAGGGCGCGCAGGCAAGCAAAGGCGCCGGCCGAGACGGCGGCGCGCTGCGAGGCGCAGCAGGCGGCCAGCTCCGGCAGCGCCTCGACGAGGGCGTCGCGCGCGTCGGCGTAGGAGCGGAGGGCCAGGTGGGGGGACGGGGCGTGGGCGGCGGTCGCGGTGGTGGTGGCGCCTGGCGCGGCGGCGGCGGCGGCGGCGCCAGCGCCGCCCTCCTCCTCCTCCTCCCCCCGCTCGGCCGCCGCCTGCTCGCTGTCCTGCTCCTCCTCCATCGCGCCTTTGTTGTTGTTGGCAGCGGCGGCGGCGACGGCGGCGACGGACGCGGCGGGCGTCTGCAGGGCCTCGGCCAGGCTGCCGAGCGCCTGGACGACCAGGTCGACGGCCGCGGCGGCGTCAGCGGCCGACGACGCGGACAGGGCGGAGGCATCGGCGCGCTTCTTCCCTCCGCGGGCGGGCTTGCCGTTGCGGCCACGCTTGGTCGCGGCCTTCTTCTTCGCCGCGCCGCCGTGGCCGTCATCGTCGTCGTCATCCTCGACGTCCTCCTCGCCATCCTCCTCCTCCTCGCGCCCCTCGTCGCCGTCCCCGTTGCCGCCGCCGGCCGCGCCCGCGCCGCCTCCCCCCGTGCCAAAGGCTCCGTCCTTTAGGCGCTGCGCCAGGCCGGAGAACGCGAGGCCGTCGACAAACCCGTAGGCCGGGGACGCCGGGGCGGCGAGCAGCGCGGCGTAGAGGGCGGCGGCGGCGCACCCGCCCGCGGCGCCGCGCGCGTAGCGCATGAGCGCGTTGAGGGCCCTTAAGAGGGGTTGGCGTTTTGGTTTTTGTTTTTCGGCGGTTGGCGGGCGGGTGGGGGGGTTGGCGGTGGGTCAGTGGCGGGTCTTGTCGACGGGAGCTCGATTGTTGCGACGGGGGTCGACACGTCAGGGACGAGAGAGGGATGCGGCGGACAGCCGACGCGCACCAGCACACCACCACCACCACCACCACCATCATCGCCCCGCTCACCTGGCCACCTCGCCCGGGTTGACGCCGGCGTCGCCCGCGCGCGCCCAGGTGTCGGCGTCGGCGGCGCGCAGCTCGCGGATCAGCGACTGCGCGCGCGCCGGGGGCAGGGGCACGGCGGCGCACACGCCCATGGCCGCCCGCTGGAACTCATCCAGGCCCTGCGCGGTGGCGATGCCCTTTCCGGCCTCGGTCAGCTCGGCCAGCACGGCGATCAACGAAAAGGTTCTGCTCATTTTGGTGTCCGTTTGCTTTTTGGTGCCTCTCTCTCTTTCGGTTTCGGGACTTGTTATCCTTCTCTCCAAGTCCCGAGAGGACAACAAGGGTCGACTGAACGTCTTCCCCTAGCGAGTTGAGGATTGGCGGGGGGGACCCGCGAAGAGAGGAGTCTTTCAAGAGAGCTGTCGTGGACGAGGATTCGAATTTGGTGCTTCCGAGAAGGAGAGAAAGGAGAGGCTTGGAGTGCCAAAAGAGGTCTGCGAGCGAGGAGTCACAACCCCTCTGTTTCCAAATTGGTGTCCGCGGAGAAGCAGGGCAGGGCGCTGGCAGTTCAGGTTTCTTTCGAGCGCCGTTGCTCTCGAGTTTCAAATCGAGCCGCCTCAGCGTCGGTGTCAGCGTCGTCCGGTCGCATCGCTCATTCGCACTCTAAAGCGAGCGGACGCCCTTGAGGCTTACACTGCTCCCCCACGCGAGATAGCCACATATTCCCCCGACCGCCAACATCGATCGAGCGCCAGTCGCGCGGGGGCTTCGACTCCGACATCCAAGGAGAGACGCCACTCCTTACGCCACGCGCCTCGCGCTCGCGCCGGTTTCGCGATCTAACGGCTCGCGCACAGTCCCTTTTGAGTAGCGGCAGTAGGCCGCTCGCACGGCTAGCGACAAAAGGTTGCCGCCGTCGCCGTCAGCGCCGCCGCTGCCGCCGCCAATGCCGCCGCCGCTAGTGCCGCCGCCGCTGCCAATGCCGCTGCCAACGCCGCCAATGCCGCCAGTGCTTCTGCTGCTCGACGGCGGCATGGGCCACCTCCTCAAGACCCGCGGGGGCCTGCGCATCGCCGGCCTGCCCTACGACCAGCAGTTCCTGGCGGGTGCCGTGGCCAACGCCGAGGCCCCGGACGTCGTGCGTCGGGCGCACGAGGCGTACGCCCGGGCCGGCGCCGACGTGCTGACGGCCAACTCGTTTGCCGCCGCGCCGCGGGCGGTGGCGCTGCTGCCCGCGGCGGTGAGAGCGCGCCTGTGGCGGCGGCTCGTGGGGGGCGCCGCGCCGCCCGACGACTGGGGCGCCGCCCCGGCGCTGCGCCTGGCGGCCGAGCTGGCGGCGGCGGCCGCGCGCCTGGCGGCCGAGGCAGCGGACGCCTGCCCGGCGGGCCGCCGCCCCAAGGTCGCCGGCGCGCTGCCGCCGCTCGGAGGGTGCTGCTACGCGCGGCCGGGCGCGGCGCCGCCCCCGCTGCGGGCCGAGGCCGCGCGGCAGTACCTCGAGTTAGCGCGGGCGATGCGCAGGGGGCGTCGGCGGCGGCAGCCGGCGACAGGACAAGGAGGGGCACCAGGAGGCGGCGGCGGCGGCGGGGGGCAGACCTTTCCCGCGTGCGACCTGCTGCTCGCCGAGACGCTCCCAACGGGCGAGGAGGCGCTGGCGGCAATGGACGCGGCGGCGGCGCTGGCCCGCGAGGAGGAGGAGGAGGAGCGACAAGGAGGCGGCGGCGAAGGGGGCGGGGCGCGGGAGGGCTCTCCCGCCGCCGCGCTGGAGGTGTGGGTCTCGTTCACGCTCCGCGACGGCGGCGGCGGCGGCAGCGGCGGCGGCGATTTCGGCCCGCCGCGCCTGCGGGGCGGGGAGGAGCTCGGGGCCGCCGTCGCGCGCCTGCTGGCGCACCCGGCGGCGGCGGCGGCAGGGGCGGCGGCGGCGGCAGAGGCGGAGGCGGGGGGAGGGCGGGCGCCCCGCCGCCGCCTGCTGTCGGCCGTCCTCGTCAACTGCTGCGCGCCGGCCGCCGCCGCCGCCGCGCTACCTGTGCTCGCGCGGCTTTGCGGCCTGGCCGGGGGCCTGCGCACGGGGTGCTACTGCAACGCCTTTCGCGACACCACGTCCGAGTGGATCTGCAGTCAGGAAGAGGGCGGCGACAGCCACCGCGAGGGGCTCGCCCGCGCCCGGGCGTGGGCCGAGGCCCGGCACCGGGGCGGGGTGCGCGCGGCCGACTTTGCGCCGGCGGACGGCGAGGCGGGGGCGGGGGCGGCGATGACGGCCGGGGCGTACGCGCGCTGGGCGGCGGGATGGGTCGGCGGCGCGGGCGGCGCGTCGATCGTCGGCGGGTGCTGCGGCGTGGGCCCTGAGCACATAGAGCGGCTGGCGGCGGCGCTGCTGGGGCGACAAGATGCGGCAGGAGCGGGGGGGATTGTTCTTCTGAAGTTTTGAAAGGAGGGGAACATAAACAGCGACCTACGGGGATTTCCAAAAAAAATAAACTAAACGCGCCCGACGACCGCAAACAAACCACACGGGTGCTTTTCTTCTCACGCCGCCGCCGCCTCGGCCGCTGCCTTTGCGCCCGCGAGCGCCCCCTCGATCGACTCGCCCGGCGAGACCCCGACCATCGCCTGCAGAACCGTGCCGTCCTTGGCCACGACAAAGTGCGACCGATGCACGGACACGCCGCCCTTGTCGACGCCGAGCGCCTTGAGAGCGGCGCGCGACTTGTCGCACAGCAGCGAAAAGGGGAACGCGCCCTTTTGCCGCCACGAGGCCTGCGGCGCCGGGTTGTCGGCGCTCATGCCGTACACGTCGAAGCCCAAGGCCTTGAGCTCGGCGTGGTTGTCGCGCATGCCACAGGCCTGCTTGTGGCAGCCGGGCGTGTTGGCGCGGGGGTAGTGGAACAGGACGATGCCGATCTCGCAGGATTCGAGTAGCGCGGCGCTCGAGACGGCCGCGCCCTCATGGTCCAGCACGTCAAAGTCCGGCATCTTGCTTCCGACGGCCATCTTTTTGGCGGCGCCGCCGACGGACGGGGCGGCGGCGGCTGCTGCGGCGGCGGCGGGGGCCTTGGCGGCCTTTGCGGCAGCCGCGGCGGGCGCTTTGTCAGCGGCCGCAGAAGTAGCCTTGGCAGCGGCGGCAGCGGGCTTGGAGGCTGGCGCCTTCCCAGCGGACTTGGCCGCAGGCTTGGCGGCGGGCGCCTCGGCGGCGGCGGCAGCCGGCTTGGAGACTGGCACCTTTCCAGCGGGCTTGGCAACGGGCTTGGTCGCGGCGGCGGGCTTTGCCATAGCGGCGGGCTTGGCGGGAGCTGCGGGCTTCTTGGGCGCGGCTTTGACGGCGGGCTCGGTGGGGGCGGCCTGCGATTTGGGGTTTGAGAGGCGATGGGCACGGGTGGGGGCGTTGGTTTCCCAGCGGGTCGGCGTCGGCGTCGGCGTCAGCGTCGGCGTCGGCGTCGTGACGCCGGGCAGCAGCTCGCGCGAGCGGGGGCGATCGAGACACCGTGCGCGCGCACAGCATCAGCGCCTGAAAATCGCGCGATTCCTAGTCTCGCCTCACCTTCTTGGGCGCCATCGTCTCGTGGCTTCAGTCGAGAGACGAGAAAGGAGAAAAAGGAAGAGGGAAAGTTCTTTTTCTCTTGAAAATTAGTGTGGTGCTTCTGTCGTGACAGATGAGGGTCGCGGCGTTTGCGAGGGTTGCTTAGAGGAACGTGATTGCTTGCACTGTAACAACAGCGAGGGCCAGCGCGGCTCGCTCATGTTGAGGCGCGGGCAAAATAACGGATGCGAAAGCTTCGGTCGTGTGGCCGACGGCGGCGGGAGGAGGAGGGGCGCGCCTCGCCCCTCCTCCTCCTCCTCCACATCCTTCACCCCCGCGCCGGCCGCGACTCGCCGTCCGACTCCGAGGCGCCTCCGCCAACATCGGCGCCGCCGCCTCCCTTCTGCTGCGGCCGCCCGGCCAAATAAGGCGGCGGCAGCAGCGGCGCCTCCGACGGCCGGTCGGCGGTCACCCTCACGCGCTCGCCGCGGACGACGGCCGTCAGGAACTGGGCGCGGAAGGGGCGCGACGTCAGCAGGAGCAGCGGCCACGCGAGGGCGAGGCGCAGCTTGTCGCGCGCGGCGTAGAGGGTCAGGTCGTAGTTGCGCGCAAAGGCGGCCGTCAGCCCCGCATAGGCGCCGGCGGCGACCAGGGCGGCGAGGAGATGCAGGGGCGGCGGCGACGCGGCGGCCGCCAGCGGCGCGAGCGGCTGTTGCTGGCCCCACCCAGGTCCTGAGCTGATCTCGATGCGCTCGTAGTAGCGGTAGGAGCCTGGGGCGCGCGACTCGCTCCGCTCGACGCGCACGTTGTTACGGCCGCCGCTCTCGTCCTCACTCTGCCGCTGGGCCGGCGCCCCCTGCTGCACGCCGGCCATTTCCTCGTCGGCGCGCCGCAGCGCGCGGTCGATCTGCCTCTCGGCCTCGAGAAAGGGCGAGCGTCCGCCCCAGAACATCGAGTCCATGTCGCGGTCAAACTGCCGCATGGCCTGCTGCATTTCATCGACGGAGGCGAGGAAAAAGGGGTCTGGGGCGTCGGGAAGAGCGGCGGCGGCGGCGACGCCTGTCGGTGCCGCCGGTCCCGCGCGCCGCCCTCGCCGCGCGCACCGCCATGGCCGCTGGTGGCGCGCGGGCAGCGCGAGAGTCGGCGATGGCAGTATGGCTTGAGCCATGGACGATGCCGGGCGCGCGGCCTGCAACATCCTGCGGGCGCGCAGAAGACGCGAGAAGATTGCGCGACAAAAGATTTCTTCAAAACAGGACGTATATTTGGTGATGGCCTCGCCAATCCTCAGGGCCGCATGAATCTGGCGCGCGCCCTTGCAGCGTCGCTGATGGTGGTGGCGATTGCAGTGAATGGTCGGCGGGGAGGGGAGCGCTGTGCTTATGAAGTAAAAAGGCAAACAAAGCCGCGCGCCGCGCGACGACGCCGCCGCTGCTGTCCAAACACCGCGCGCTCACGCGAGTCGCCCCGCCCCCCTTCCTACCCCTCCTCCTCCTCCAGCTGCTGCTTCTGCCTCAGCCGCCACCGCTCGCGCACCTTGGCCTCGTCCCGCCAGATCGACGCGACCAGCCCACGCACCCCGCGCCGCCGGTTCCCCGGCACCAGCGCGCAAAAGGCGGCCGGCGGCAGCGGCGGCTCGGGGTCCTCGCGGTAGCAGCGCACGATCTCGGCGACCTCGGGCCCGCTCATGCCGCTGAGGAAGACGACGGCAGGGGTGCCGTCGGGCGCGGGCTCGTGCGGCGGGCACGCCTCGAGCGCGACGGCGTCCTCGAGCGCGAGGTCCTCGCCGCCGGTCTCCAGCAACGCGGACCGGGGGCAGGGCAGCAGCCGGACGATGTCGGCGTCGATGTCGTGCAGCGCGGCGCGGAAGGCCGCAAGCTCGTCGGCCGTCAGCCCTACCACCAGGACGGCGAGCGGGCCCAGGGGGTCGGGCGGCGGCTGCCCGCCGTCCTCGTCGTCCTCGTCGCTGTCGCTGTCGGCGCCGCCGTCGTCCCCGCCGCCTCGCGTCATTGCGCCCCCGCCGAGGACTTCGTTGATGGGCCTCATGGTGGGTCCGTTGGCCATGTCAGCGTCGACTTCTTCTTCCTGCTTTCGGTTGCCGTCCATGCTCGGCCAGCCGGCAAGGCCGCCGAGCCACGAGGGCCCTTTGCCCGCTCGCGCGCAGACGCCCGCCCGATCGTCCCGCCGCTGCTCCTGCTGCCGCTGCCGCCGCCGCAACTGATTTCTGGCAGCGAACGGGCTGCGCGCGCCATTGGGTCTCCGGGTGCCTGCGGGCAAGAGGCCCGCGGGACCTTGTCGGAGGAGCGCCACCTGCATTGCTCTATTCGGCTCGGTCGGACACGGGGGCGTGCGAAAGAGGAGAGGGGAAGGGAGGTCGGGAGCGTTTCCGTGCGCGCAGCCTCGATAGTTGTTCGTGGGTGGCTCGCTTGTCCGTGTGATACAGGGTTGCTAGTGGTACAGTAAGATATGGAGCTGACAGTCGGTCGATAGGGGCAGCGAGCACATCAAAGGGCGAAAAACAGCGCGTCGCGGCCGCAGCGGCGACGTGGCGGGGAGCAGCGAGCGCGAAAGACGGGACGCGCCGAGACCGAAAAAAAACAAAAAAACAAAAAAACAAAAAAACATCATCAACGCATGTGCAGCAGCAGGCGGCTCGGCTCCTCGAGCAAGCCGCGCCAGCAGTTGCTCAGGCGCGCCACCTCGGCCCCGTCCACCACGCGGTGGTCGGCGCCCCAGCTCACGTCCATGAGCAGGTGGCTCTCGACGCGCAGAGAAAGGGGGTCGGGGCCGCCGCGGCCGCCGTTCCCGCCGTTCCCGCCGCCGCCGCCGCCGCCCGTCGGTGCCGCCGCCGCAAAGCGGGGCAGCGCTCGCGCCCTCCCAATCGCCACGATGGCCGCCTGCGGCGGGTGCACCAGCGGCGTCGCGTGCGTGCCGCCCAGCGCCCCGATGTTGCTCACCGTGATGGTCCCGCCCGCCAGCGCGGCGGCCGGCACCCGCCCCTCGACGGCCGCCCGACGCAGCGCCGCGAGCTCGGCGGCAATCTCGGCCACGCCCTTTTCTTGCACGCGCTTTATGTTGGGCACCACCAGCCCGCCGGGCGCTGCCATGGCGACGCCGACGTTGTGGTCGGCGTGGCGCAGCAGGCACGGCTGGTCCCCGGTCAGGTCGAGGGAGGCGTTGGCGGACGGGTGCTGCAGCAGGGCGACCGAGAGCGCCTTGATGATGAAGGGCAGCAAGGTGAGGCGAGGGGCCGGGGAGTCGCGGCCGGCGAGCATCGGGTCGCCCGCGAGCTGCGCGCGGAGCTCGGCGAGGGCGTCGACGCGCACCTCGTCGAAGAAGTAGAACATGGGCACGGAGAGGGCCTCGGTGGAGGTGCGCAGCATGGTGCGGGCGTAGCCGCGGATGGGCACGCGCTCAAAAGGGGAGGGGGCGGCGGCGGCGGCGGGCGCCGGGGAGGAGGAGGAGGCGGCGAGACCAGGCGCGGGCGCTGCCGGCGGCGTCGTTGGCGGCGCGACGGCCACGCTGGCGGCGGCGGCGACAGCAACCCCCCTCGCGTCGGCCGCCGCCTGCACGTCCTCCTTGGTCAGGCGCCCCCCGACCCCGGTCCCGGGCGCCAGGGCGGCCAGGTCGACGCCCAGCTGACGCGCCAGCGCCCGCACGGCGGGCGGCGCCAGCACCTCGGCGGGCGGTGAGGGCGGCGACGACGGCGACGACGGCGACGCCGACGACGGCGACGGCAACGGCGACGGCGATGGCGCGGCAACAGGCCCGCCGGAAGCCGCCCGCTCCGCCGCGCCCCCAGCTCCCCCGCGAGCGCCGTCCCCGCCGCCCGCCACCACCGCCGCCCCGGGTGGCGGCGCCGCGCCGGGCGGCAGCCGTATGTCGGCGAGCGGAGCGCCGACGGGCACGAGCGCGCCCTCAGCGTGGTGCAGCGTCTCGACGGTGCCGGCGTGGCGCGACGTGATCTCGACGGAGGCCTTGTCCGACTGCACCTCGCACAGGGGCTGGAACTCCTCGACGCGGTCGCCCGGACGCACGTGCCAGCGCACGAGCTCGCACTCGGCGATGCCCTCGCCCGTCTGCGCGAGCGGGAACGACACGACGACGCCGCCAACGCTTTCAGCGTCGGGGGCGTTGGCGCCGTTGGCGGCGGCAACCGGCAGCGACGGCGACGGGGCGTGCTCGTCGGCGACGGCGACGCGCGCCGGGGAGGCGGCGGCGGCGGCGGCGGACGCCAGCGCCGGGGAGGGCACCAGGGAGAAGAAGCACCGGCGAGGGCCGTCGAGGGGCGACCGGGAACGGGCGGCGGCGTTGGGACGAGCGGGCGGCGCCGTTGACGCCGCTGACGCCAGCAAAGCGGTCGGCAGCGTCGCCGCCGTGTGAACGGCCATGCACGCGGCCGCAGGAGGTAGGCGGGCCGCGTGGCGCGCCACGAGGACGCGCAAGAGGGTCGCGCCGCGCGCCATCTCCGCGGAAACGGGTGCGGGCGTTGCGGTGTTCGGCGGGAGAGAGTTGGTTTCGGAGGAGCTCCGTGTGTCGTCGGCACGAGAAAAGAAAAAGGAGGGGCGCTTGTCGAGCCAAGTGGGTGGTGTGTGTGTTGATACAAGGATGATTGGGTCGGTGTGTGTGTGTGCGCGCGCGCGTAGAGAGAGAGAGAGAGAGAGCGCTCTGTCTTGCCGTCTCGCTCCCCGGCGTTGTCGCTCGACGGTTCGAAAACAAAAACGACGCCGCAACCGGAGGAAACAAAAACCATTTCACGCCGCCAAGCACCGGTCCACCTCGGCCCTCAGCCGCGCGTTCTCCATCGCCGCCGCCACCCGCTCCTTGTCCGCCAGCTGCCGGTTGACCGCCCCCTCGGTCGCGTGCGACCCCGGAGCGAGCGCCACCACCACCTTGAAGCGCGACGGCAGCGCGCCGTCCAGCCTTGCTTTCACGCACAGGCCGATCAGAGTGGCCATGCTGCAATGCTCCACGGTCGGCGTGACCTCGACGCGCGCCGTGCCTTTGGCGTCGTCGGCGCGGACGGCGGCGCGGGACACCACGCCCAGCTGCTCCAGGCTGTAGGGGTGCTCAGGGTCCTGGATGCCGCGGATGAGGTCGAAGATCTCGGCGGCGTCGATCGGCTCGCGCGCGGTGGTGGGTCCGCCGTCGGGCGCGGTGGTGGTGGGTCCGTCGTCGGGCGCGGGCGCGGCGGCGGCGGCGGCGGCGTTCCCTCCTGTCGCTTTGTCTGTGGCCGCCGCCGCTCTTGTCCCCGTGGCTTCTGCCGCTGCTGCAGCTGCTGCTGCTGCTGCTGGTGGCGCGGTCGGCGCGCGCGGGTCGAGCAGGCCCGCCGCGCGGGGGTCGAAGGCTGCCTCCCAGGGCCCCGGGCACGCGAACAACGCCTCGGCGGCGCGGAGAAAGGCGTCGGGCGAGCACGCCGCCGCGCCGCCGCCGCCCGCCGCTCGCCTGCCGCCCCCCGATCCCCCGCCGCCTGGTCCTCCGCCACCGCCTGAGTCCTCGCCGCCACCTTCGTCGCTGGGCGCGCGCTCGTACACGACGGGCGCCGGGTTGTCGTACATCGGCGCGTCGTCCATCGTTCTCTTTTTTGGGGGGGAGGGGTCGAAACGCAGGCCTGATGCTGTGCAGTGGTGATCCTTGGTTCTGCGATCGGGCGCGCTGCGGCGAGCGATGGTGTGGTAAAGAAGGCTCCCGATACAGAGAGGGGGAGAGAGAGAGGGAGAGAGAGAATGAGCTCCAGGGCGCCTTCTTTCGACGCGTTTTGCGTCTCTCGCCGACGCCGCGCTCAAGAGCGCGCTTTCCCTCGCCGGTCTGGGCGTAACTGAGTACAGTCGACACGGACTCCCAACGCCTTTGATTCCTCGCGCGCGAATCTTCCAAAGAAAAGCAAAGGAGTAGACGACGCCGCGCGTGAAGAACGAGCCCCACCTTCTTGACCCTCCGATATGGGGTCGCGTTCCCTCCTCCTCCTCCGCGCAGCGCCGCGCCCAATTCGCTGAGCCCGGTGGCTTGGTACCAGCGTACCTGGACCGCCGCGCCGCCACCGCGATGGCGCCCGCGGCCGTGGCCACCCCCACGCCGCCTCCGCGCCTGAAGACGACGACGACCACCGCCCCCGAGCAAAGGCCTTCGTCGCACTCGAGGAGGCGAGCCCACCAGCGCAGGGGGCCGAGCGCGCAGCAGCAGGAACCGCCGCGCCCGCCGCCGTCGTCGCCGGCCGAGCCCTCGTCGCCGCGTCAGTCGGCCGAGGCGGTGGGCGGCGTCGGCGGCGGGCATGCCCCAGCAGCGCCGTCTCCGCCGCCGCTGCGACGCGCCGCCGCCGACGTTGCTGACGCGGCGCCGTCCTCGTCCTCGTCCCCGGCGGCAACGGCGACAGCGACGGCAGCAGCGGCAGCGGCCCCTCTGGCCACGCCGCCGTTGCCGGTCCCGCAGCAGCAGCAGCAACGGCATCAGCACCAGCATCAGCACCAGCACCAGCATCAGCTCAGCCAACAACAACAACAGCCGCCACCGCCGATGCCGCCCGCCTCGCCGCCGCAGCACGCGCCGCCGCCGCCCGCGCCCCAGCAGCGCGCGCTCGAGGCGCGCCTGCGCCGCGAGCTCGCGCTCGCGTGCGCGCGCGCCGACGACGCCGAGGCGCGGTACGAGGGCCTCGCGCGATACGTCAGCGCGGCGCTGCACCACCGCCACAGCGCCATGCGCGCGGTGACCATCTCGTCGCGGCCGCCGCTGCTCGGGGCGATCGCCGAGCAGCACCAGCAGCACCAGCCGCAGCAGCAATCGCAGCAGCAGCAGTCGCACCAGCAGCAGCCGCACGAGCTGCAGCCGCACCATCCGCGCCCCCACCAGCTCCCGCAGCAGCAACACCAGGAGCAGCAGCAGCGGTCGGCGGCCACCGTGACGGCCGTGATCAACGGCTCGGCCGGCGGCGCGCAGCCGCCCGGGTCGCCGGACCCGCGCAAGGCGGCGCGCACGGCGCTGCAGCAGGTGCGCGCGCGGCAGCAGCAGCAGCAGCAGCAGGATAAGCAGGACCAACAGAAGTTCCCCTACACCCCCGCCTCTCCGGCGGGAGGCACCCCGCCGCCGAGCCCCGCGTCGCCGCGCGCGCAGCTGCTGCTGCTGCCGGCGCCGATGCCCGTGCCGCTGCTGCGCGACCGGCCGCACAGCGACGGCGGCGGCGGCGGGGGGTCCGTGGCGGCGGCCGAGGAGGAGGAGCGGCGGCGGCGGCGGCGGCTGTTTGAGGAGGCCAAGCAGCAGCAATTGCAGCAGCAGCAGCAGCAGCAGCAGGAGCAGCAGGAGCAGGAGCAGGAGCAGCAGCGGCGCCCACGCTCAGGCGAGCAGCAGCAGCCGCCGATGTCGCTGGCCGCGTCGCTGGCCGCGCTGGTACGGACGCTCGCGCGCCGGCGCCAGCAGCAGCAGCAGCACGAGCAGCAGCAGGAGGAGCAGCAGCAACAGCAGCGGGAGGAGGCGGAGGAACAGGAGCAAAGAGGCGTGCCGGCGCCGGCGCCGCCGCCGCCGCCGCCGCCGCCGGCCTCGCCCTCGCGGCGGCCGCTCCCCCCGCTGCCGCCCCGCCTTTCATGCTCGGCCGCGTCGCTCCTGCACCTCGACTCGGCGCCCACGCCCCTCTGGCAGATCGACGCGAGCGACCTGCCCGCCCTGCCCCCGACCCTGCTGCGCGAGGCCGTCGGCGACGCCGCCGCCGCCTCGCACCTCGGGCCGCCCTCGTGGGCGTCGTCCGTCGCCGACGCGGCCGCCTCGGCCGCGGCCGCCGCCCTCGACTACTTCCCCTCGGGCGAGCGGGGGGCGGCGCTGGCGGCGGCGGCGGCCGTCGTGGTGGCGGGCGCGGGCGCGGGCCTCGCGTGGGCGGCCGTGCGCGCGTCGCGGCGCCGGCGGCGGTGGCGGCGGGGCGGGTGGCCCGGCTGAGAGAGTCGTCGGGTGGGGGAGCTCGCTCGGCCTGTTCCCCTCTCGCCGCCGCCCCTTTTTTTTTATACTACTACTTGCCCCCGGCGATCGACGGCGCGGCGCGCTCGGCACGGTACGCGCGCGGCGGCTCCAGCGGGTTTGGGCGCGCGCAGGTTTCGTGGGGCCCCCCGTCCCTCGCCATTTTTTTCTCTCGCGCCTCGGCCCGCCCCTCGTCCCGCCACGGCGCCCCCTTTTCCTCTTGCTTCTCTCTCTCTCTCTCACACGCCCGACGTTGCGCTTCTTTTCGTGCGGCTTGTCGCAAAGTTTTGACCTTCCGAAGATGCGTCCCCTGATTCAGACCACCCCTGTAATTTTTATGACAAGCACAACACGTTTCCGGGCGTGTTGCTGATTGGGCGCGTTGCTGATTCTCGGGGCGCGAGCGGGGCCTCTCGTTGAGTCCACGCCGACCGCGACGCCAATGCAGATGCGCCGCCCGGCGGTGCAAATGCTCGCTCCCCTCCGCCGCCCCTCGCCGACAGCCCGCTCCACGTCATCTCTCCCTACCGGGCACGACCTCCTCTGCGCCCCTCTTCACTTCTCTTGGCTTTCGTCGATCGAAGGACCCCCCCCCCCAAAAAAAACCCATTCCTGAAACGCACAACGACCACATGCGCATGCAGCATGCAGCGTCGAGCGCCGCAGCCGCGAGGCATCGACGGCCCTCGGCCGCGGCGGCGACGAGGCCGCGCGCGCGGCCATTCCTGCCGCGCGCCTACAAAGGCGAGAGCAGCGCGGGCGGCGGCGTCGGGGCGGGCGGCGGCGGCGACGCCGGCGCCGCGGCCGCCCCTTGCCCGCCCCCGCCGCCCCCCCAGCCCTTGCCGGCCGTAGACTGGCGCCGCCACAACCTGCACGTGCTCTTCGTCGACTGCGACTCCGGCGCGCGCGCCAAGCTGGCCGCGGCCCTCTTCGAGCGCGTCGCCGAGTGGAACGGGCACGGGCGCTCGCTCGCCTCGACGGCCGCCGTGGTGCTGCCGCCGCCGCCCGCATCCGCGCCCTCGCCCCCGCCCTCGCCCTCGCCCGCCCCGGCCCCCTCCTCCTCCTCGCCGCCGCCGCCGCCGCCCGCCGCCTCGCCCGCGGGCGCGTGGGAGTCGCACCCGCGCCTGCGCCGCGCCCCCCCTTTGCCCATGGCCACCGCCGCCGCCCTCATGCGCCAGGCCGCGCTGCTCGGCCTGAGCCCGAGGGACGTGGCGCGGCCTGCCGAGGTGCTCGACGTCCCCTCGGGCGACCTGGACCGCTTCGACCTGGTGGTGGCGGTGGACGCGCGGGCGCGCGAGGCGGTGCTGCGGGCAGTCGCGGCCGACTACGAGGTGGAGGCGGCGGAGCGGCCGGGGCCGGAGGCGCATTCGGGGGACGAGGGAGCAGGCGGCGGCGACGGCGGCGAATCGGCGCCGCCGCCGCCCTCGCCCGCCGTCGCCCCGCCGGCGTGGCCGCCGCGCACGGCGGCGGCCGCGCTTAGCTACTACGGCGGGCGCGTGCGCACGCTTGCCGACTACGGGGCCGTGGCTCTGACCGACGACGCGGTCCTCGCGCGGGGGGGTTTCGCGCTGCTGCCGCAGACGATGCGGCGCGTCCTTTTGCGGCGACCCGGCGGCGGCGGCGACGGCGGCGAGGCCGAGGCCGAGGCGGCGGCCGCGGCCGCGGCCAAGCGGCGGCGCGCCCGCCCGCGGATGCGCTGGCGCTTCGGGCCGCCCGGCGCTGGGGGCAGCGGCGTTGGCATCAGCGGCACGCCCATTGCCAGGCGAGGCAGCGGCGCGGGCAGCATGACGGCCAGCGGCGACGACGAGGACAGCGAGGACGACGAGCGAGACGCCGACGCCGACGACGCCGACGCCGATGACGCCGACGCCGACGCCGACGCCGCCGACGCCGCCGCCGACGCCCGGCGGCCTGTCTCTGCCGCCTCCGCGCGCCGCGCGGCGGGACTGGACGCCATTTTCGCCCTGCCTAGCGCGCCTCATGCGGCCCTCGGGCCCCGCGGCGTGGAGCAGACCGAGGGCGTTCGCGGAGGGGGCGACAACGACGGCGACGGTGACGGCGGCGACGGCGATGACGGCGGCGACCGCGGCGGCCCGGCCGCGCTCGCCGCCCTCCTCGCAGAATTGCGCGCGGCCGGCGGCCTGCCCGACTTTCCTGCCGACCTCTCCAGCCCGGCGGGCGCCGCCCAGTGGCGCGAGTGCGTGCGCCTCGCGACGTGGCAGTCGGCCGCCCTGGCGCAGCACCTGATGGAGCTCGCGCCGCCCGACGGGTGGCGGACCTGACTGCTGGGGGGGACCCTTTTTTCATCCTTCCCCCCCTTTTTGTCGACAACACTTTTTTCATCCTTCCCCCCCTTTTTTGTCGACAACACTTTTTTCATCCTTCCCCCCCTTTTGTCGACAACACTTTTTTCATCCTTCCCCCCCTTTTGTCGACAACACTTTTCTCTCGACGGCCCCTCGGCCACGGCAGGATTTTCACGCAGCGACCCCTCCCTGTTTCTCACTCGGATGACTCGAGTCAAGACGTGCCTGGCCCTCTGCCTGCACCCTCTGCGTCGGCCGCCGACGCCGACGCCGCCGCCGCCGACGCCGACGCCGCCGACGCCCCTTTGTTGCCGCGACCGCTGCGCCCGCCCTGTCGTTTTTTTTGCCGGCGGTTGGAGAGACGGCGACAACCAAAAAACACCATGCAAACCAAATAAAAACATGTGTGTCTCCAGAAAGCTGTGCGCTAGGACATACAGGCCGTGTGCGTCATTGTTGTCGCGTGCGCGCGTGTGTCGTTGTCTCCGTCTGTCTCTCACTCCAAACGCGTCGCGCGCGCGCCCTCACTCGCGCCTTCTCCGCTCACCCCCTAGGCGCCCCTCGCGCGCGTCGGCCGCCGCTCTTGCCCCCGCCGCCGCCGCAGCGCTTGCAGCTCTTGCCGTGGCGCCCCCCTCCTCGCCGCCTCACTCCAGCCCTCTCCGCTCAACCCCTATACCGCCAAGCCGCGCCCCTCCCGCCTCACGCGCGCCGGCCGCCGCTCTTGGCCCCGCCGCCGCCGCCGCTGTTGGCGCCGCCGCCGCGCCGCCCGCCGCGCCGCTCCGGCGGCAGCGTCGAGCCCGGCGGCACGGCGTCCGCCCACAGGAACAGGTCGCACTCGCCCTTGCCCGTGGCCATCGTCCACTTGCCGCACGAGTAGAACACCTTGCCCTGCGTCGCGCCCGGGCGCCGCACCTCGCGCCGCTGCGCGTCGGCGCCGCAGCGGCAGCGGCCCTGCCACCGCCCTTGCGCGTCGTGGGTCGGGGGAGGGTTTTTTGGCGGGGCGAGGGTGACCTGGCGCTTCTTGGGCGCGGGGGCGGACGGCTGCGGCGGCGCGGGGTGCTGCTGCTGCTGCTGGCCGGGGCCGCCGGGGCCGCTGACGCCGCCACCTGCCGCCGCCGCTGCCGCCGCCGCCCCCGCTGCTCCCGAGCCCCCGCCGCCCGCCGCGGCCCCTGCTTCTGCCTTCGCCGATCCGCCTCCGCCACCACCACCACCGACCCCGTCGCCGCCGCCGCCGCCGCCGCCCCCCGCCCCGCAGCCCGCCGCCACCCCCGTCGCCTCGATGCGCACCCCCCTCTCCACCAGCGCCATGGCCAGCCGCCCCGTGTTGACGGCGTCGTCCAGCGCGCTGTGCTCGCGCCCCTCCCACCGCAGGCCCGCCATCTCGAGCGCCTGCTTGAGGCGCGGGGCGGAACCGCCCACGCCATAGAGTCGGCGCATGTGCGCACCGAACAGGCGCTTGAGGTCGGAGAATTCGCGCAGCTGCCGCGGCATGGCGAGCTTGCGCCACACCAGCTCCCGCCCGAGCGCCAGCCCCAGGTCAAACGTGGTCCACGTCAGCGCCAGCGTCGCGCGCGCGTCGAGCCCCGTGTCCGCGAGCCAGCGCTCAAAGGCGGCGAGCACGTCGGCGACGGGCGGCGCGGCGTCGACCTGCGGCTGCGTCACCTTCGTGAGCTCGATGCAAAAGTCCGTCAGGCTCGGGTACTCCGTCGGTTTGACGTACGAGTGGAAGCGGTGGGGGAGCAGCCGGGGCAGGGGCGGCAGGGCGGCGGCGGATGAGGCGCCGTTGCCCTTGCCGTTCTTCGGGTGCTTGAGCTCGACGGCGCAGACACCCATCTCGATCGTCTCCTGCGGGCTGACCGTCTTGTGCGCGTCGCACGTCGTCTCGAGGTCGAGGATCAGCAAGACGTCGGCCGTCTGCGCCGCGGAGGACGCCGCCAGCGAGTTGCGCTTGCCGGCGGCGAAGAGGTTGGCCCACGCGGCCGATGCTGCTGCCGCCGCCGGTTTCTTCGGAGGGGGCGCGGCGCCGGCCCCGACGCCAGCGCCTCCGCCTTTGCCGACGGCGACTTCGCCTTCGCCGACGCCGACGCTGACGCTGCCGCCGCCGACGCCGACGCCGGCGCCGCTGTCTCCCGCCGCCGGGGCGTCGGCCGGGCGCTTCTTGGACGGCGAGGTCATCGTTTCTCGGTGGTGGGTTTGGCGGGTGGAGTGTTTTTTTGGGCAAAGACCTAGGGCGCAGGCGCGCGCGCGTTGGAACGCGCCCTCGATGCGCCGCCAATGAGAGAAGGACAAGTGACGTAGGAGGCGATCGCGGATTTGTGAGTGCGGTGTTGTGGGTTGTGATTTTGTTGGGGGGTGGCGTCGCTCTTGAAAAGAACGCCGAACGAAGCGATCAGGCCGCTGCTACGCGCGCCGGACTTGCCGCGCGGCAAAAAGACTTCTTGCCACTGACCCGTCCTCCATTTCCAACCAACTTCCCTCATCACCAAAACGCCCCTTGCACACGTTCTGACTCACTCAACCGAACGACTCGTTGGTCTGCGTGACACCCTGTTGAATTCACGGGCGTTCCAAAAACAGTCTCGAAAAAGCACGTCCCCCCCCTCTTCCTCTTAGTCGCCGCCGCCGCCGCCTGCCAGGGTTAGACCTCCCCCCCCTACGCCGCATCCCTGCGCTCGAAGGGGGCCCTGTTGGTCTTGTCGGGCACTACTGACGGACGCGATCACTTGTGCCGCCGCGCTGCGCGACAAGGCCCGAGCGTGAAGCGCGCGCGCCCAAAATACTCTCGTCGCATTTCATCGATTCCCTCCCGTCCTCTCGTTCTCTCCGCCACCAACAGCATCGGCCGCCCCTGTTTCGCGCCACCATGACCACCGCGCTAAGGATACGCTTCTGCAACCGCGCGCGCGTTCCGGCCCGATCATCACGACCAGCTTGTTCGGGCGCGGTGGCGTCGGCGTGTCTGGCGTCGGCGGCGGCGGCGGCGGCAACACAGCGGCGCCGAAGGATGCCGGCGCGGCCGACCGAAGCTGCCTCGGCCGCCCGAGCGCAGCATCAACGTCAGCAGCAGCAGCAGCAGCAGCGGCAGCAGGCGGCGCCATCGCACCAACCGGTCGCGCCGCCTCCGGCCGCCACCACGGTCCCAGCCGCCCTGTCGCCGCCACCACCGGTCGTCGGTCGTGCCCCCGCGCCCGCGCCCGTGCCCGCGCCTGCACCCGCGCCCGCGCCCACGCCGCCCACGCCGCCCGCGCCGACCGGCAGCCTAGGCTACCCGCGCGACTTTGCCACCGCGTACGACATGCACGACGAGCTCATCGGCGCGGGCGCCAGCGGGCGCGTGCACGGCGCCACCCACCGCGCGACGGGCCGGCGCGTGGCGGTCAAGGTGCTGCCGAAGCGGCGTGCGGCGCCGGCGCCCGGCGTCACGCGCGGCGGCGGCGGCGGCGGCGGCGGCCCGCCCTCCCCCCCGGTTGCTGCCGCCCCTTTCTCCTCCTCCTCCGGCGTCGCCGGCCCTCACGCCCCCGCGCCCTTGCCCCCGCCGTCGACCTGCCGCGCCGCCGCCATCCGCCGCGAGGTCGGCGCCACCGCGCTCGCCGGCGCGGGCTCGCCCCACGCGCCCCGCCTGCTGGGCGTCTACGAGTCGGACAACGAGGCCTTCCTCGTGCTCGAGCGCTGCGAGGGCGGCGACCTGCGCGCGCTGCTGGCCGCGCGCGGCGGCGCGCCCCTGCCGGAGGCCGCGGCCGCGGGCGTGCTGCGGGGCGTGCTGCACGCGCTGGCGGCGGGCCACGCGCGCGGGCTGGTGTATGCGGACGTCAAGCCGGCCAACGTGTGCCTGCTGCGTCGGCGGGCGTGCGTCGACCGCGAGGTGCGCGAGCGCGGCGCCGCGGCCAGCAGCATCAGCAGCGGCGGCGGCGACGACTCTGACGGCGGCGGCGGCGGTGGCGGCGCGCCCTCGGCCTCGTCCTCTTCCGCTCCCTCCCCCTCGCGCCTGGCGGCCGAGTGCGAGCGCGTCTTTTTCGGCGGCGTGCGCCTCGTCGACTGGGGCGCCGCCTCCGCGCCCTCGCGCCGCCTGGCCGGCAGCCCCCTCTACTGGGCGCCCGAGCAGGCGCTCGGATACATGGTGCCCGCTTGGCCGGCAGGCGGCGCGGGGGGCAGAGCGGGCGCTGGCCACGGCCATGGCGACGACGGCGATGGCGGCGACGATGGCGGCGGCGGCGGCGGCGTCACAAAAGGGGGATACGGCCCGGCCATCGACATCTGGGCCGCGGGCGTCCTCGCCTACCAGATGATGAGCGGGCGCTTCCCCTTTTGGCCCAAGGCGGCGGTCTTGGAACGGACCGCCGAAGAAAACGGCAGCAGCAGCGGCGGCGGCGGCAGCGACGGCGGCGAGGGCGCCCCCTCGGAGGGCGTGCCGCGCGGCCTGAGGCCCGACCAGCTGCTCGCTGCCATCCGCACCGCCCCCATCGGCCCCTGGCCCGGCGCCTCGCGCGAGGCCAGGGACCTGGTCGTGCGGCTGATGCTCGCGCGCGATCCCTGCCGGCGCCCGACGGCGGACGAGTGCCTGGCGCACCCCTTTTTCGGGGGGGAGCGGCACGCCGGGGGGGGCTTTTGAGAGGTGGGGCATTTTGGGGCGCGCGGCGGGACGACGCGTCCACCATGACCTCGTGTGCAGAGAGAGGGGGGTGCACGCGGCGAGGCAGTGTGGACGCTCGGGTCGGCCGCCGACATGGAGACCTTTTCATGCCAACCGCCGCCGCCGACCGCCAACGCGCCTCGCCGCGTGCGCCGCCCCCCCCACCTTTGCGCGAGAGCGACTCCGCGACGCGTCGTCTCGCCGCATCCAGCCCTTGGTTTTTTGGGAGGGCAGAGATAGACCCAGAAACAGATTGACGCTCGTTTTTGCCTGGACGCCGCCGCACGACGCCGCCTCGTCGGCTGCATTCGCACGCGCCTGCCCCGGGTCTCGCCGTCCGCGCGCGCCTATGGCCGTGGCCGCGGCGGCGGCCGTCACGGCCCGCTGGAAGGTCGCGTTGCCAAGGCGGGGGCCATCAGTAGCCTAACCTCCTTGTGCTTTCCCGGGCGGCCGCCTCTTCTTTCTTTCGCCGCCGTGTTCTCCCCCCCGCAAAAAACAACCCGACCAAACCCCGCCGCAGCTAAAAACGCGCGCACGCGCCACAATCCCGACTCTCGAGGGACTCATCATGTCCTTGCTGTAAAACGAACAACGCAGCGAACGATCGAATTACAGAAAATAAAAAACTCGTCTCAGCCGCGGCCTCCTTGGTCCGCAGCAAACCAATCCAACAAACAAACCCAAAACAATCACCCCCTCCCCTTGGCCGCCACCTCCTCCAGCAGGTTCCGGAACACGTTCTTCCCGCGCACCAGGTTGGCCCGGCGGATGCGCTCGTTGGGCAGGTGGCACGCGTCCGAGCTCTGCCCGAGCGGCACCAGCAGCGCGGGCGCGCCCAAGACCTGCTCGATCACGCCGGCCACGGGCATCGTGCCGCCCTCGCGCACGTACAGCGGCGCCGCGCCCCACTCCCTCGTGACGGCGGCCTCGGCCATGGCGAAGTAGCGGCTGGCGGCGTCGGCCTCCCACCAGTCGCCGACCGAGTGCACGCGCACGGCCACGCGGTTGGCGGGGCTGCCGAGGCGGCGGAAGGCCGACTCGACGTGCCGCGCCAGCGCCGCGATCAGCAGCGCGGCGTCCTGCGCCGGGACAAAGCGCACTGACACTTTTCCGACGGCCACGCGGGGGATGACGCTGAAGCGCGTGGGGCCGAACGAGTAGCAGGAGCGGCTGCTGTTGTTGCCGTTGCCCGCGCGCGGGTACGGGGGGCCTTGGTTGCGGCCGCCGCCGCCGGCGCGGAGCGAGGCGCTGCCGTCGCCAGCGCCAGCGCCGCCGCTGCGAGCGCCGCCGCCGGGCGACGGGGGCGGAAAATAATTTCCCCCGAGCGACGCGGCGGCGGCGGCGGCGGCGGCGCCGCTGCTGCTGCTGCTGTTGTTGCCGCCGCCCCCAGGATGCTGCCCCCTTGCCCCCGTTCCCTTGCCGCCGTCGCTGAGGCCCGGCTGGTAGTGGTGCCGCGGCTCGGGCGTGTGCGGCAGGGGGGGGTTCTGCGCCGCCGGCGCCGGCGTGCCCGGCCGCAGCTGCCGCCGGAGCGCCTCTCGGCCGCGCGCCGCGATCTCGGCGTCCTCGGCCTCGCTCGCGCCCAGGCCGCAGCCGCCGACCAGCGTCCCCGGCGCCACGGCGCCCTCGCCCACGCGCACGTCGATCACCGAGAGCGACGGCTGGCACCAGCGCGCGGTCAGCACGTCGTGCGCCAGGCCCTCGCGCCGGTCGGTGGCGGCGGCCGGCTCGCCGCCGCCGCAGCCGCAGCACGCCTCGCCCTCGCCGCCGCGGCCGCCCGAGTGCCCGCCGCCGCCGCCGCCGCCGGGCGGCCGCGGCAGCGCCAGCGCGCGCACGCCGATCGCCTCGCGGTAGGCCTCTGCGTCAAACTCGCCCGGGTCCTTCCTCAGGCCCTCCCACGCCAGGTCCACCAGCGCCGCCCGCACCGCGTCGTAAAACCCCTCGACGGCGATGGTCGGCGCCCCCGGCTCCGTCAGGCTGCCCAGCACTTTGACCAGGTCGGCCATTGGCTCCACAAACACGCCGCCGTCGTTTCCGCTGTGCACGTCTCGGTCGGGCCCCGAGACCTCGAGCGAGAGGGTGATCATGCCGCGCATGCCGTACGTGAGGCAGGGCCGGCGCTCGCCGACCCAGACGGTGTTGGACACGACCACGAGGGAGGGCGGGCAGGGGTGGTCCAGGTCGGCGGCGGAGGCGGCGGCGGCGGCGGCGGCGGCGGCGGCGGGGTCGGCGCCGCCATCGCCGCCGCCGCCCGCCGCGCCCAACACGCCCAGACAAGCGGCCGTAGCAGCAGCAGCAGCGGGCTGCCGCTGCCCCGCGGACGCGGCCGCGCGCGCGTCGCCGCCGCCGCCGCCCCCTCCTCCGGACCCGCCGCCCACCGGGCCGCCGCCGCCCTCCTCCTCCCCGCAGGTCGAAGACGGCGACGGCGAGAACCAAAGCCGGTTTGCGGCGAGCGCCTCGCGAAAGCCCGTGCTGCCATTCTCCTCCTCGCCCTCGAGCACGAACGCCACGTTGACGGGCGGCGGCCCCGCCCCCGCGGCGCGCCAGCACTCGTGCATCTCGCGCACGGCGTGGATGAACGCCAGCACGGGGCCCTTGTTGTCCGACGTGCCGCGGCCGTACAGGTACCCGTCCGCCGCCACCATCGAAAACGGCGGCGTCCGCCAGTCGGGCTCCTCCGCCGGCTGCACGTCGTAGTGGCCGTAAAACACAAGCGTGGGATGGCGCGCGTCGCTGAACAGCCTGCCCATGACGATGGGCAGGGGGTTGCCGCCGTCGGGCGCGGCCACGGGGGGCGCGACCACTTTCACGTCGGCGCCCAGGGACTCGAGCGCGTTGGCGAGGAACTTTGCGCCGCGCAGGCACTCGTCGCGTTGCTTGCGGTCGCTGCTGACGGTGCGGATGGCGACAAAGTCGCGCAGCGCGCGCACGAGGGCGTGGTCCTGGGAGCCGCAGACGAGGCAGCAGCCGGCGGCGGCGGCGGCAGCGGCGGCCGGGCAGCCGGCGGCGGCGGACGGGGGGATGCCGGGGTCCCGGCCGAGGCGGGCGCAGGGCGGCGCGGCATGGCGCGCGGCGGCGACGGCCGCGTCGGCGACCGCAGAGGCGGCGCATCCGTCGCCGGCGCCGGCGGCGGCGGGCGGCGGCGGCGTCGGCGACGGCAGGACGAAACCGCCGGCGCCGGCGGCAGCGGCGCCGACGTGGAACGCCGCCCCTTCTTCCGCGCACGACCCGAGGACCAGGCGCGCGGGGGCCGGGCCGGACGACGCGTGGCCGCCGCTGTGCGGGTCCGCCAGGCCCGCGAGCAGGGCGCCGTCAGCGGCCGACAGCTGGATCGGGGGCACGGCGCCGCCGCCAATGCCGCCCGCGCCGTCGCCGCCCGCGCCCCCGCCCGCCGCCAGCCCCGCCGCCACCGCCGGCGACGCCAGCGCCGGCGAAACCCCCGCGGCGCCGCCGCCCCCCGCCCCGAGGCACAGCGTCCGCGACAGCGTGCGCGCCAGCAAGCCGTCCGCCGCCGCGTTGGGCGGCAGCAGCACCTCGAGGTCGGCCGCCGCCAGCAAGACGTCGTCGAGGTGCCAGGTGCGCACGGTGGCGTCGGCAAAGCCCGCAGACACATGGTCCGGAGAGACGCTCACGGCGAGGACGGAGGGCGGCTCGTCGGCGGCGGCCGAGGCGGCGGCGGCGGCCGACCAGAGCAGGGGCGTGCCCGCGCGGGGGGAGGACGCCTGCTGCCCGTGCGGCTCGCCGCCGTAGTAGTCGCCGCCGTAGGGGTCCCGATGCTGCTGCTGCTGCTGGTGCTGGTGCTGGTGCTGGTGCTGGTGCTGCTGGTCCTGCTGCTGGTGGCCGCGCCAGGGGCTCGGGCCCCAGGGCGCCGGGTTGGGCATCAGCACGGCCAGGCACGTCCACGACGACGACCACACGCGCACGCTGCCGTCGGCGCTCGCGCTCGCGACCAGCGCGGCCGCGCCCCCCGACAAGGGGCCGGGGCTGACGCAGCGCGCCAGCGCCGCCGCGCCGTCCGCGCCGCCGCCGTCGAGCAGCCCGCTGCCAAAGCCGCCCATGCTCGCCATGCTGGCGCCCCCGAACGCCCCGGCGCTCCCCAGGCCAAACCCGGCGCCACTGTGCCCCAAACCGAGGCCGCCGCCGCCGCCGCCGCCGAACCGCCGCCGCACGCCGACCGCCGCAAGCGCCACCACGTCGTCCTTGTGGCCGAGCAGCGTCCGCCGGCAGACGCCGTCCATCCCCAGGTCCCACACGCGCACGGTGTTGTCGCGCGCGCCCGAGAGCACCAGGCCGCCGCTACCTAAGGCCAGCACGCACAGGACGCTGCCGCGGTGCCCGCGCAGGGCGCGCACGAAGGAGAGGTCGGACAGGCGCCAGACGCGGACGGTGGCGTCGCCGCCCGCCGAGACGACAAAGCTCCCGCAGATGGCGAGCGCGTTGACGGGGCCCACGTGCGCCGAGGGGGCCATGGCGTCGGTCTCGGCGTCGGGGCGCTGGTAGGCGAGGGGCAGGGCGAAGGAGGGGAGGGGGGGAGGGGGGACGGCGGAGGAGGCCGGCAAGGGAGCGGCGGCGGCCGCGTTGGGGGCGGCGCCACCGCTGCCGGTGCCGCCGCCGCCGCCGCCGCCAGAGGCGCCGCCGCCGCCAGATGCGCCGCCGCCCTCGCCCTTTGACAAGGGGGCGGGAGGCGGAAGCAGCGAGAACCGCTTGACCGTCATGTCCTGGTGGCTCACGAGCACGGCGTCGCCGTCGGGCAGCGCCACGAGCGCGCGCACGCACCCGGCCCCCGCGCTCGTGCGCACGCACGCGAGCGGCGTCGGCGCGGGCCAGCCCCCGCCACCGAGCGACGCCTCGCCCACGCCGCCGCCCCGCGCCGCCCCGCTGCCCCCCCGCACCGCCGCCGCCCGCAGCGCCGACACGTCCCAAACGCGCACCGCCACCCCCGACGCCGTCAGCAGGCGCTCGCCTCCGTGCGTCAGGGCCAGGTGCGTCACGGGCTTGGTGTGCGCGCCGGGGGGCAGCTCCCCGAGGCACGCCATCGCGTCCATGTCCCAAGCGCGGACGCGCCCGTCGGCGCCGCCCGACCAGGCGAGGCCGGCGGCGGCGTCCTGCACGAGGCACAGCACGGCGCCGGCGTGGCCCGTGAGGCGGTGCTCCTCCTCGAGGTGGGCGGGGCCCATGGCGCCGCCGCCGCCGTCGCCGGCGGAGGCCGAGGAAGGGGAAGGGCCGGCGATGGCACCAAAGCCGGTGGTGTTGGAGCCGTCGCCGCCGCCGGCCCAGGCGCCGCCGCCGCCGACGCCTGGGGGGGACGCCGCCGCCGCCGCCACCATGGCGCCCTCGTCGTGGTAGGGGTGAGGCCGGCGCGAGAAGTGCGTCGGGGACCTGGGCGGCACCTCCAGCTGCGCGGGCCCCCTGCCGCCCCCGCCGGGGTGCGACCGCCGCGGCCCGCCGGGCCCAAGCTGCCCGGCGGCGCGCGGCGCCGTCCAAGGCCGGCTCTTGGCCGACAGCCCGCGGCTGATGGCCTCGAGCGCCGCGGCCACCTCGGCCGCGAGCGGCAGGAGCGGCCGCTCGGGCGCGCCCGCCCAAGCCGCCGGCACGCCCGCCCGCAGCGGGGCGCGCAGCACCGACAAAAAGCCGCCCTTCTCTCGGGTGACGACCAGCGCGACGTTTTTAGGCACTACAATCCAGTCCGTGGTGGAGCCGGTGATGGGCTCCGAGGCGACCATGGCGACGCGGGCGCCGCGGGGGCCGTGGGCGAGGGCGTAGTCGGCCTCCTGGAGCACGGAGGACCCGACGAGGGCTGCGGTGGTGGCGGGGGCGCTGGCCTTGGCGGCGCCGGGGCCGCCGCCGCCGATGCCAACGCCGCCAGCGCCCGGGGGGCCGCCGCCGCCTCCACAGCCGCCCGCGGCCGCGGCCAGATCGGCTTTCGAAGAGGCGCACGGGTCGGCGGCGAGCTTGGCGTCCTCCAAGCCCGCGATGGACGCAGCCGCCGCGGCGGCCGCCTGCTGCGCGGCGCGCGCGGCGGCGCCGTGCCCGCCATCACCCCCCGCCTGCTGCTGCTGCTGCTGCTGCTGCTGCTGCTGCTGCTGCTGCTGCTGCCCGGGCGCCGACGCCGCCGCCGCGGGCGCGTACTCCTGCCGCTCGAACGCGGCCCCCTCGGCGTAGTAGAGCGACGCGGCCGCGGCGCCCTCGGGCAGCACGAAGCGCGAGGCGACCAGCGAGGCGCCGTCGCTCACCACAAAGTTCAGGAGCGACGGCGCGTCGTCGGCGCCCACCTCCCTCTGCACGCGCGTGATGGTGGCGATGGTGGCCTGCATGGCGACCATGAGCACCTCGGGCGGCTGCTGCGCGGCGAGCAGGGCCGCAGCCTCGCAGGGGGACGGGTAGGGCGCCGGCGGCTGGTGCTCCGACCCCGCCGCCGCCGCCGCCGCCGCAAACGCGCCCGCGCCCGCCGCTGCCGCGCGCGGGCTCGCGCCGCCCGCCCCCCCCGCCCGCTGCTGCCGCGCCGCCGCCGCCGCCCCCGCCAGCTCGTTCAGGAACACGCTGAACGCCACCGCCGAGTCCGAGTGGAACGACTGCACCGTGTTGTACGCGGCGTCGCTGAGCGTCGCCAAGAGCGCGCGCCGCACGCGGTGGAAACCCCCCAAGACGCCGTTGTGCATCCACAAATAGCGGCCCCACTGGAAGGGGTGGCAGTTCTGCTCCGAGACGGGCATGCCGGGATAGGCGGCGCGGACGTGGGCGAAGATGACGGGGGAGACGATCTTGGTGCTGAGGCGCGCGAGGTTCTCGTTGTTCCTGTTTGTTTTGTTAGTTTGTGTGTTTTTGGGGGTTGGGGTTTTGGAGGGGTCGTCGGAAGGGGGCGTTTGTCGTTTTGGTTTTTTTTGGTTTTCTCGGACGGCGCAGCGCGAATCGACCGCCCTTGCAACAATAACCGAGCAACCAAAGAGACCCCACAAACTCACCACGCCGGCGTGATCGACTTGAACAGGCACGGCGACGGGTCCGCCGCGCGCCGCGACCCCAGGCCGTGCCCGTAGCCCCCGCCGCCGCCGCCGCCGTAACCGCCGCCGCCGTGCCCGCCGCCGCCGTGCCCGCCGCCGCCGTGCGTCTCGGGCGCATACCACCCGATCCCGAACCCGTCGCCGTTCAGGTTCCCGAAGCCCAGGTGCATGGGCAGCGAGGGGTCGCGCAGGCGCTCGCGCGCGTCGTACGACTGCTTGATGATCGAGTGGCGCGGCCACAGCACGACGTCAGCGACCAGCATCGGCTCGCCGACGACGGCGACGAGGCGGCACATCGCGCCCGCTCGCTCGCTCGCTCGTCCCCGGTTGGTTGTTGTTGTGGTTTGGTTGCTGGTGTGGTTGGTTCAGGACGGGCCGCTGGCGATTGGTGGTCGAGGTGGTGCTAGCGCATGCGGCCCTGTGTGGCTATGGCGCGGGCGCGCTCGCCGCTGCTGCGATGAGGGGCGCGGCGGGAGGACACGGGGGCGCCGAGACGCCCGCGGCGCCGCGGCCTCTCGCGCTTCCGACGGGCGCGCCACGGTCCAGAGGTGCGCAGGAACGCGTGCCGGAGGTGCGCGGCGATCGACGCGGGAGGCGCGCGCGCAAAGGAGGGAGGGAGGGAGGCTGCTCTGATGGACGTGTCGTCGACACGGAGGAGAGAGGGGTTTTGGGACGCGCCCGATGTGTGTGCGTGCAATGATGTGTGCGTGCTGTGATAGAATACAATGCTTTAAGGTTCGAATGCGAACGTGTGTAGGTTTCTAAGTGTTTGCGCAGAGCGAGATAGGGCGCGCGCGTCGTTTCCTTCGCTTCCCTGGCGCTGAGTGGGAGCGGACGGAGACGAGACGACGAATGGCAAAAGCGGCGACGCGCTCTGTCTCCCAAAAATTTGGAACAAGGGAGGGACTCTTGCAGCAGCTTTCACGGGAGGTCACACATTTAGAGAAACGAGGACCCCTTGATCAACACCAAACCCATCAAGTCACACATCACTTCGGGGGCAGGGAGCAAAACACCGGGCGGGCGAGAGGACCCAAAAGAGCGGCGCCTCCCCCCCGGCCGCCGTCGATCGGACGAGCATCACAAGACGCCGCCGAAAATAGAACAATGCTCCACTTTGCGGCCGTGAGCGTGCGCGGCAGCGCCGCGGGGCCGCCACTGGCCACGAGCCAACAAGAGCCGACGTCACCCTCGTGCTCGGAAAAGACGCCCCCGCACGCCGTCTCCCTGCGCGCGAGCTTTTGTCGCGTGAGCGCAGGCGCCGGCGACAGCGGCGGCGCGCCTCTTTGCGCCCCGTCGTCGTCGGCGTCGGCGTCGGCGTCGGCGTCGGCGTCGGCGTCGGCGTCGGCGTCGGCGTCGGCCCCGAGCGACGCGGCCCTCGCGGCGTTCTGCCTGCCGCTGGGCGCCGACCACCAGGCGCCCCTGCGCCGCATGGCCGCCGAGGAGTTTTGCTTCGCCCTGACCCGGGGGGACGGCGCGCGCGTCTACGGCTTTTGCCGGCGATTCCTGCCGCCGCCGCCGCCGCCGGGCACGGGCCGCCCGAGCGCTGCCGTCGCCGCCGCCCCGTCGTCGTCGCCGTCATCCTCCTCCTCCTCCTCCTCCTCCTCCTCCGTCGCCCGTTACCCGGCCGTGCTCTGCCTGCTGAGCCCGCTGCCCTGGGCCGGCCTGATGTGGTGGGCCCTCGAGGCGGTCGAGGAGATGCTGGTGGCCGAGGGGCGACAACAGCGCGAGCAGCAGCAGCAGCGAGGGCGATCGCGCGCGCCGCCAAAGCAAGAGGGGGGTGGCGCTCCGCGGGGGTCGGCGGCGGCGCCGACGACGACGCCAATGGTCGGGCCGCTGCTTCAGGCGCAGATGCCGCACGCCGACGCGGCCGTCCTGCCGCGCCTGCCCGAGGGCAGCGCCGCGCACGCCTTCCTGTCGGCGCTCGGCGCGCGCCTCGCCGAGCGCCCGCCGCTCGGCTCGCCGCTGCGCAGCCTCCTCCCCCTCCTCCCGCCGGCGTCGGCGGCGTCGTCGGCGGCGGCGGCGGGCGCCCTCGTCCCCCCCCTCCCCTCCGTCCCGAGCGACGCGGGAAACGGGCGCGCCGCCGCGGGCGTCGCCCTCTCGCGCCTGCTCTGGCACGTGCGCAGCCCGCCCGCGGTCGCCTCGCTGCTGGCCGCCCTCCTGCTCGAGCGCCGGGTCGTCTTTGTCGCCCGCTCCCGGGACAGCGTCTCGGCCGCCGCGCTCGCCGCCGCTGCGCTGATCTACCCTTTCCGCTGGCGCCACATCTTCCTGCCCATCCTCCCGCGCTCTTTCCGCGAGTACCTGACCGCGCCCATGCCCTTCATCGCGGGCGTGCCCGCGCCCCTGCTGCCGGCGCTGAGGGGCCTGCCGACGGAGCGGGCGGTCACCGTCGACCTCGACACCGGCGCGATCTGGCCCGCGCCGCGCTCGCCGGCCGACGCCGACGGCGCCAGGCTGCCGTGGCGGGACGAGCTCGAGGCGGCGCTGGGCGCGGCGCTGGAGCGCATGCGGTCGCCGACGGAGCACGAGGCGAGCGGGGCGCTGAGCGCGGTGGTGCAGGGCTACCTGATCCGGCTGCTCGGCGGGTACCGGGCGTTTGTGCACGCCGGGGAGGGGCGAGGGGCGGCCGTGGCGGCGGCGGCGGCGACGGCGACCACAGTGGCGACGGTGGGGGCGGCGGCGGACGGGGGCGGCGGCAGAGGGCAGCAGCAGCAGCAGCAGCAGCAGCGGCTGCAGCAGCCTTTGCGGCCTTTGCACCCATCGCCGGCAACACCTGCAGGCGCCAGCGCCTACCTGCTGGCGCACGTCGAACGCCGGGCGTCGTACGCGGGCGGCGTCCCTGCTGCTGCTGCTGCTGCTTCTCCGGCGGCCGCAGCGACGGCGGCACCCCCGCCTGCGCCCGGGCCCGCGCAGCCGCCGTCGGGCCCCCTTGCTGCGCCGTCCCCGCTGCCCGCCCCGCCCCGCGACGCCTCGGCCCTCCTCGGGCCCCACGGCTCGTGGTTCGACCACGGCGCGCTCGTCGCGTCGCACCGCCGCAACCCGCAGGCCCGCGCCTTCCTGCGCGCCCTCCGCGGGTCGCAGATGTACCAGGCGTTTGTGGAGGAGCGGCTCGCGCGCGCGGCGGCGGCGGCGGCGGCGGGAGCGACAGCGGCCGGCGGCGGTCCGGCGGTCGGCGGCGGCGGCGGCGGCGGCGCGTCGGCCGCCCTTTACGAGCAACCCTACGACGACGACGAGGGCAAGGCAGGTGAGGGCGGCGCGCTGGCGAACTTGCTCGAGCGGGACCCCTTCGAGGCGCGCGTGACGGCGCACCTGGCGGCCGTGCGCGGGCGGCGCGCGGCGGGGGCGGCGACGGCGGCCGAGGTGGAGCGGCGGCGGCAGGCGCCGTCGTCCCCTTTGCACCCGTGGCGGCGGCGGGTGGCCTCGCCGCTTGGCGCGGCCGGGCAGCAGCAGCAGCAGCAGCAGCAGCAGAGGCCGCTGGCCGCGCTGGGAGGTGGCGGGCAGGACGAAGCGAGGGCGGCGGGCGGCAGCAGGGGGCCGGCGCGCGGCGAGTCGGACGACGGCGGCGGCGGCAACGACGGCGTAACAGCAGCAGCGCGCGCTCCCCGGCCCTCGTCGCCGCAGCCTGCATCCGCTCCCGGCGCAACCAAGCAGCCCAACGCGCTCCTCGCAAAGATGACGCAGACCTTTCGCGAGCTGGTGCGGCGCGGCGACGTTGAAATCGAGGGCGGCAGCGGCGGCGGCGGCAAGAGCGGCGCCAACGGCAGCGGCGCGTCGGCAGCGGCAGAGGAGGACGAGCAGCAGCAGAAGCAGCAGAAGCAGCAGCAGCAGCAGCAGCGGCATGGCTCTCCGAGCGCCGCGACCGACGACAGCGGCAGCACAGGTGGGTCCCCGCGGGGGTCCTTCAAGGCGCAGCAGCGGCGCCAGCAGCAGCAGCGGCAGGAGGAGGAGCGGCGGCGGCTTCTGCTCGAGAGCGCGAGGGTCGCCGCCGGCGCGTTTGCAAGCGACGCGGCCGCCGGCGTGAGGGCCGGCGGCGCCGACCCGGCCGAGGTCGAGCACGCGGCCAAGCTGGCGGCAGAGGCGCGCATGGGCGACGGCGGCAGCGGTCTCTCGGGGGGGGTGAGCCCAGTGGTGGACCCGACGGGCCTGCTCCCACGGGGGGCGGCTGCGGTGACGGGAGCAGCAGCAGGAGCCAGAGCGACAACAGCGGCAACGGCATCGGCAGCGGCAGCGGCGGCGGCAGGAGGGCCGATGTCCGTCCCACCACTGCTCCTGGACGACGACGAGGAGGCGATGATCCTGCTTCTGGCGGCGCCTGCGCCGGCGAGCCCGCGGGCGCTGGCCGAGGAGGAGTGGGGCGCCTGGGCCGATGTGGCGAGCCCTCGCCCTCGCCAGCGGCAGCAGCAGCAGCAGCAGCCCGCCGCCGCGGCCGTGGGCGCGGCGGCCGTCGCGTCGGAGCAGGTCGCTGCTGCTGAGTTGGAGGCGGCGCCGGCCCCTGCTGCTGGACATACTGAAAAGCAGCCGTCAAAATCAAAGCGGAAAAAGAAGGGCGACAAGGCGGGCGGCGACGGGTCCTCGGCGCTGCAATCGCCGCATCCGCCGCCACCGTTGCCGCCTGGCGCCCTGTCTGCGGGTCCCGGCCTCCCGCTCACGCACCGCGAGCGCCTGCTGCTGGCCGTCACGGAGGGCTTCAAGGCATCTGCGGAAGGCGCGGAAAGACCCGGGGGGAACGCCTCGGCCGTTAAGAGCGCGCGCTAGAAGTTGTCTTTTTTTGCGGATTTTAATCGGCTTTTATGCTCATTTTTCACCAAAACCCGCCGCCCCCGGCAATGGCCGCGGCCGCCTTGCGCTCGGTCCTCGTGCGCGCCTTGTTGCTGTTGCGCGACGCGCGCGCGGTCTCGGCGCGCTTGGCGTCGCGCTTGCCCTGCGCCACCAGCTTGGCCTGCACGCGCCGCGCGGCTGCGTCGTCGTCGGCGCCGGAACCGCCGCCGCCCGCGCCACCGCCCGCGCCGCGCTGCCCCTTTTTGCCTGCGGCCGACGACGCCTTGCGCCGCGGCCGCTCCTGGTCCGCGGCCGCCCCGTCCGCGCCGCCTACGGCGTCGTCACCGTCGCCGCTGCTGCTGGCGCTACTGCTGCTGCTGGCGCCGTCCTCGACCTCCGACGCGTTCTCGGGCGCGCCGGCGAGGCCGGCGCGCCCGAGCGCGGCGGCGGCGGCCGTCACCGCGCCCCCTAGCTCCTCGCTGCCCTCGTGCTCCTCCTCGTCGCTCTCCTCCTCCTCAGTCTCCTCCTCGTCCTTCCCGCCAACAGCGGCGTCCTCGCCCGCGAACGCGGCCTCGAGCGCCACCTGGTGCTGCTTCCGGAACCCGCTCGCCGCCAGCGCCGCGTCCAGCGGCCCCTCGGTCGGCGTCTCGCGCGGCCGCGCCCCGCGCTTTGGCCTACGCCCGCCGCCCCTCGACCTCGCCCCGCCGCCCCCGCCGCCGGCCGCGGCCGCCTCCCCCTCGTCGGCCAGCGCCAAGCCCCGGTCGAACGACGCCCTCCGCCGGTCCGCCGGCAGCTTGGGGTCCCGCTCCGGCACGTACCCGAGCTTCTTGGCGAAGAAGCGCACCACCGAGTCGACGTCCCGGTCGAACAGCTCGCGGGCGTTGGGGTGCCGCACGGAGACCATTTGGGGAAAATCGATGAGCGTGAGCTCGGGCACGGCGACACCCGTCTCGTCCCAGTCGCGCCGCTCGGCGTCGGCGAGCGCGGCGGCCTCGGCGCGGGCGGCGGCGAGGGCCTCGGCGGGCGGGGCGACGGCGGCCGGGGGGGCGCGCGGGGCGCCTGGCCGCTCTCCTTCTGCCTGGCCTTGCTGCTGCGACGGCGACGGCGGCGGCGTTGTTGGCCGCCCCCCCAGCTGCTCCTCCTCTTGCTCCTCATGCTCGTCGACGTCGCCGTCGCCGTCCTGGCGTCCCCCCTGCCCTTGCGCCTCCTTCTCGCCCCCCTCCTCCTCCCCTCCCTCGTCCTCGGTCGGCCCGTCCTCGCTCTCCTCCCCGTGCGCCGCCACCAGCAGGTTGAACTCGTTGAAGTCGCAGTGCACGAGCCCCACGCCCGCCAGCCGCTCCAGCAACGCCATGGCTTGAGTGAAGACCGCGCGCGGCGCCGCCACCCGGCGCACCTGCGCCAGAGGCAGGCCCTTGGCGCGCGTCATCAGCACGGCGTGGCGGCTGTGGTCGATGGGCTTGGGCACGGGGAAGCCGCGGTCGTGGAGGGCGCCCATGAAGGCGTGCTCCTTGATGGCGGCGAGTCTGTATGTTTTGGACGTGGGCATTTTTGGTGTCGAGTTGTGTGTTTTTGTTTTGCGTTTGGCGTTTTATGGGCGTGCGCGCTTGTGGCAAGTCGCGCCGCCGTCGTCGCCCCCTCGTCTCCCTCCTTTCGCACCCCCTCCCCAACACCCTTCTCTCCCCCAACCCGACTTTCTCTTTCTCAACGCCTCACCTCGACAGGTACAGCCACGAGTAGCTCGACCTCCTGCCCAGGTAGTCGCGCTTGGACGCCACGTCGCGGAACGACGTGCGCCCGAGCCGATGCACTTTCAGAATCAGCGGCTCGCCTTCGGCGCCGAGCGCCTCAAACACGTCGGCCTCTTTTCCGACGCCCACCTGCCTGCCCACGCTGACCAGCGACCCCCGCTGCGCCAGGGCACGCAGCGCCAGGTAGTCGTACCCCTGGTAGGTGAGGCGGTAGCCGTCGTACCGCGCGCCGTCATGGTGCACGAGCTTGTGCCGCAGCAGCGCGGATAAAGCGCGCGCGGCGCCGCCGTGCTTGAGGCCCGAGATCGAGTCGACGAGCGGCAGCGGCACGATCTCGTGGTTCTTCTGGCCCATCTCGACGGCGGTGAGGACGCGGAACTCGTCGCGCGAGAGGTAGCGGAGCATGTTGACGTCGAGCTTCATGGTTGCTTCTTTGGGGTGTTTGGTTTCTGTCTCTAAACAAGGGGGCTCGTCGCTGAAGGAGGAGGGGCGAGCGCGCGCGTTTTGTCGGCGCCGGGCGTCGTCGCCCTCGGCGGCGGCGCAGCTCTCTCTCTCTGTGCGCGCGTGTTGTAATCGGATGTGCACGGGCTGTGGAGATGGATTTTGTCCTTGTCGTTGGTCGACGGGCGTCGGTGTCGCGGCGAGGCGGGAGGGCAGAACCAGGTCCCCGCGGATGGCGGCGGCGTTTGTGTCGTTCCGCGATGGGGGGGAGAAGCGAGAGAGGGTGCGTCGTTACGCGTTTGGGGGAACAGGGGCGCCTGGTGGCGAGTGTGTTGGCGCGGTCAGTGGACGCCTTGGACTAGAGTTGTGATGACGATGGCGACAGAGGCGCGCGTCGAGCACCCATCCACGGGGCGCCTCGAGAAGAAACGACGCCGGCGGCGGCGACGCCAGAACCCCACGCACGCCAACGGCACGACGCGGCCCATCATAACGATGGTCATCCTTCCCCTCTTTTGACCGCTGCACACGCGCCGACACCCCTCATTCTTTCCCATTCTTCCGTCGTTCGTCATTGCGCGCACACCCGACACACGCCAGCAAGCACACACACACCCCTCTTCCACGCACGCAAGTCTCGCACAGATCCCTTTTTTCTGTCTCCGCGACGCGCCCCGAACGCGCTGCACACAAGCTCGAGCGTGCCACATATCAAGGAGTCTCACGTCCCGCTGAGCACGGCCGCCCCACGTTGAGCAACTCCCGCATCAGCCCGCGCCGCGCTCCCATTCTAGCAACACGAACCTTTGTTGTTGCGGGGGGCCGGGTTTGTGGACGCGCGCTCGCGCACGAGCACCAAGACCAATTGAAAGGACCGTCGCGGGCGAGCAGGCCGTCATGACGCTGCAGGCGCTCGCCGAGCGCCTGCGCGGCCACCTGCCGTCGTCCCTCCTCGGATCAACAACGCCGCAGTCGCCGGCGTCGTCGCCGTCGCCGTCGCCGGCCGCCGCCGCCGCCGCAAGAGCAGGCCTCTCGCCGCCGCCGCCTCAGCCGCTGCCCGCGACCTGGATGGCCCAGCTCCGCTGCGCCCCGCGCCTGATGGGCGTCGCCATCATGCGCAACAGCATGGGCGCCTCACTGGCCCTCTTGACGGGCGTCCTGATCATCGACGCGGCGATGGGCCCCCCGCCCCGACGCAAGCTAAAAACGGCGCGTACGCCGCAGACCGCCGCCGCGCCGCTGCCTCTGGTTTCGCCGCCGCCGCCGCTCGCCTGAGGAGGACACCGATTCGATGGAACAAAACAGGGCGCGCGTCCGGCCTCGTCTCTCTCAACAACCCCGATCCACATCGACCCCCCCAACCCCTCATTTGCATTCTTTTGATTCGGTGTCTCAGAACCCCCCCCCCCGCCCATTTGCCTCGCCCGCCATCACCGCCCGCTCCTCCCCAATTCTTCCATATCATCCTAATCACAGGCGGCGTTCGCGGTGGTGGTGTGTGTGTAAATCAAAACTCCCGCGTTACAGACAAAAAGGGTACGCACTCGCGCACAAACCCACCCTGCCCCCACGGGGGGGGGGGAGGGGGGGGGGGGGGGGGGGAGCGGAGCGCGGGGGTGCACGAGAAAAAGAGAGAGAGAAGAAAACGGCGCTGCGCGCGCCAAGCGGGCGAAAAAGAAATCGCTCATTCTGCCTCCTCCCTTTGCCCCCCCTCCCCCCCTCTCTTCGCCCCTCCCAACTCCGCGCCGCCCTGTTTCTCGCACGTCCCTTCGTGCGCTCTCTACTGCGCCCCGCGCTCGCTACCGCGCCGCCACGTCATCCTCTTGCGGGCCCCTTGCGCGCGGCGCCCGCCCCCCTCCGTGGAGCCTGCCCGCCCGGCGGCCGCGGGGCTGCAAGGGCTGCACCAAGGAGGGGGCCCGCGCCGCGCCAATCGCCCGCGAGAAGATGACGTGGCGGCACGGCAGCGAGCGCCGGGGCCAAGAATAGCGCACGAGGTGACGTGCCAGAAAGAGGGCGGCGCGGAGTTGAGAGGTGCGGAGTGGAGAGGAGAGCAAAAAGGGCGACCACCCACGGACGGGCCCCCGCCGCCGGCGGCGCACCCACCGGTCAGCAGCGGGGGAGGGGGGGTGTGCTCGAGCCCGGCGGCGGCGGCGGCGGCGGGCCGCGGCGCGCGCGCGGCCGCGTTTGGCCGCCGCGGCGCCCGCCTGGCGGCCGCCGGCGCGCGCCGGTGGCGGCTGATCGGAGCCGAAGCCCCTGAAAGAACGTCGCAGAGGGGCCAGAGCATCCGAAGCCCCCGACGCCAGATCTCTGGTCCTTCTTCAAAAGCCTCGGCTCCGAGCAGCCGCCATCGGCGCGCGCGCCGGCGGCCGCCGGGCGGGCGCCGGAACGGCCAAACGCGGCCGCGCGCGCGCCGCCGCCGCCGCCGCCGCCGCCGCCGCCGGGCTCGGGCACCCCCGCAAGAGGGTGGTGCGCCCGCGCGCCCGCCCCCGGCGATGGGGCGGAACGGGGAGAATCGACGATGACCCCCGCTCCCCTCACACCAGCAGCACCGCGTTGACCACCCCGTCGTTCTCCACGTTGTTGGTCACCTGCGCGTACTTGCCCCACACCACCTTGCCGCCGGGCGTCACCAGGCCCAAGTCAGACACGTTGACCTCGATGACCGTGCCCTTGGTGACCACGCCCAGCGCCGTCGACGTGGCGCCGTTGGGGTTCTTTTTCACACCCAGGATGTCCAGGCAAAAGGTCGCCTTGAGCTCCGGGTGGGTCACGTGCGCCTTGGTCACGCGCAGGCCCGTCGGGCGGATGAAGCGCTCGTACTTCGGGTTTTTGCGCGTGAAGCCCGCGCCGACAAACGTGTGCTTTGTGATCATGCGCTTCCACGACTTTTTCGCGCGCTTGCCCGAGCGCAGGACGCGGAACATCTCGTCCTCGGCCATGGGGCGCACCTTCGGCAGCGGCACCTCCCATTTTCCCGCCTTCTCCTTGCGCTTCTGCTTGACCGTGTTGCTCAGCACCTTTGCGCGGTCGGCCTGCTCCCGTTCAAGCAGATAGGCGGGCACGGCGTTTTGCGGCGCGCCGTCTTCGGCGCGGCGCTTGCCGTCCTTCTGCTCGTGCAGAGCGATCGTCTTCTTCATGAGGGCCTTCTCGGCGTGGCGCTTCTTGGCGAACATCTTGCCCTTGAGGCCGATGGCCTTTTTCGCAAAGGCCGAGCGCTTGTGCACCTCGCGCGCCGCCTTTTTGCGCGCGCGCTCCTCGTGGTCGAGGCGGCGGCCATAGCGCTTGGTGTGCAGCTCGATGTGCTCGTTCTGCGGCATCTTGGCTGCTGCGTCCTGCTTCCTTGTGCGGTCCGCTGGCCTCTACTGCCCGGAGCGATCTACTCGGCGGCCCAGATCGGCGCCGGGCGGGCGCGCGCGGAGCGCGGTTTTGCTGTTGATCGCGGAGAGAGAGAGAGGGGAGCAGCGCCGTTTTGCGCGCGGAGAGTTTGCAGTTGGTGCGCGCGCGCGGCTGGTTCGTGGGGATGGTCGATGTGATGTGGGACGGGTGGCGCGCGTACAGGGGGGGGGGGGGGGGGGGGGGGGGGGGGGGGGGGGGGGGGGGGGGGGGGGGGGCGAGGGCGCGCTTTTGCTCTTGATGGCGAGAGAGAGAGGGGAGCGCCGTTTTGCGCGCTTTGAGTTTGCTGTTGTGGGGCGCGCGCGTTTGATTCGTGGAGATGATTGGTGTGATGTCAGACGGATGGCTTGATCAGCGTCGGGAGTCGAGAGGCGGTGTGATTTGTGAGCAAGAGAGGGCGCTGAGAGGCGGCGCAAAACAGAGGGAGGGAAGGGAGGAGATAGGGGCAGTTCACGTCCTTGCTGGAGCTCTTCGACAGTCGCCTTCTTTCCACGTCTCTCTCTCAAACGCCCACAGCAACAACCCCCCTTTTAGCAAGGGCGTCCTCTCGACAACAACAACCATCACCCCCTCTACGGTGTGGTTCGACTCTCGTGCAATCACCCCGCGCGCACCAGAACAGAAAACACTCCTCCTCTCCTTCTCCCGGAAAGAAGGTCCTCTCTCCTCCGCCTTGGGCCCCTCCTCCCTCTTCCACCACAATGGCGACGGCCGACCGCCGCCTGGCCGCCCTCGCCGCGCAGCTCGCCGCGGCCGAGGAGGACATGCAGCCGCTGCCCCTGCCGCCCTCGTTTGCGTCGGCGCCGGCGCACGCGCGCCCGCTCGCCCGCGCGGCCACGGCGGCCGGCGGCGAGGCGGGCGCGCCGCCGGCGGCCTACGACCCCGACTCGGACCCATACGTGCGCTTCACGCCCGCCGAGGGGCCGTACGCCGTGCCGCTTCCCGAGCACCTGGGCCCCGACGCGCGCTGGGACGTGTACCGGTGCGTCAAGTCGTCATTTTTTGTCTGTCTTTCCCCCCCTCCCGTCCGCCGCCGCCGCCGCCGCCGCCGCCCGCTCGCTCGCTCACGCACGCAACACAAAAAAAACAAGACAAAACCAAACCCCCAAAAACGCACACAACCCCAAAACACCAAACACCAAAACAGCGCCTCCGCCTCCCCCCGCAAGCTCGTCACCCACTTCCCCCCCCCCGACGACGCCGTCGCCACCCTCCACGAGAACTGGGAGGCCGCCGCCGCCCGCTTCCCGCACGTTCCGGCCCTGGGCTGGCGCCGGCGCGACGCCGCGCGCTCGGGCGCGCTCGGCGGCTACTCCTGGCTGACCTACGCGCAGGCCGCCGACATCCGCACCGCCGTGGGCAGTGGCCTGCTGCAGCTCGGCGTCCCGCCCGGCAGCGGCGTGGGCCTCTACTCCCAGAACTGCAAGGAGTGGGCGCTCTTCGACGCCGCCGCGCACGCCTACGGGATGGTGTCGGTCCCGCTGTACGACACGCTCGGCGCCGACGCCGTCGAGTACATCTGCGGGCACGCGGAGCTCGCGGCCGTTGGGTGCTCCGCGTCGTGCCTGCCGACGCTGCTGGGGTGCCTGGCGCGGTGCCCGACGGTGCGGCTGGTGGTGGTGTGGGGGGACGCGCCCGCGGAGGGCGCGGGCGCGGGCGCGGGCGCGAGCGCGGCGGCGGCGGGAGGCGCGTCTTCGGCGGCGGCGGCCGCGTCGGGCGGCGGCGGCCGCCTGCCGCTCGAGCTGCCGCCGGGCGCCCACCCCGACGTGCGCCTCGTCACCATCGAGGCCTGCGAGTCCCTCGGCCGCCGCCACCCGCGCGCCCACCTCCCCCCGCGCCCCTCGGACGTCGCCACCCTCTGCTACACAAGCGGCACCACGGGCACCCCGAAGGGCGCCGTGCTGACGCACGCCAACCTGATCGCCGACAGCGCGGGCACGAGCCTGCTGCTTAGCGACTGGTCCCCTGGGGACCGCCACATCTCCTACCTGCCCCTCGCCCACATCTACGAGCGGTGCAACCTGGTCATGTGTGTGCACCTGGGCGCCTCGGTCGGCTTCTACTCGGGCGACGTGGCGCAGCTCCTGGACGACGTGCAGGCGCTCAAGCCGACGCTTTTCGCTTCGGTGCCGCGCCTGTGGAACAGAATCCACGACCGCGTCATGGCGGGCGTGCGCGAGGGCAGCCCCCTGGCCCGCGCCCTGTTCAACCGGGCGTACGCGGCCAAGCGCGCGGCCCTCGAGGCCGGGGACCTGACGGGCGGGCGCATGGGACCCTTTTGGGACCGGCTGGTGTTTTCGAAAGTGGCGGCGAAACTCGGCGGCCGCGTGAAATATATGACGACGGGCGCCTCGCCCATCTCGCCAGAGGTGATGGCCTTCCTGCGCGTGTGTTTTCCGGGCGCCAAGGTCCTCGAGGGCTACGGCATGACCGAGTCGTCGTGCACCATCTGCCTGACGCGCGAGGACGACCCGACCGTGGGCCACGTCGGCGCGCCGCTGCCGTGCTGCGAGGTGAAGCTGGTCGACATCCCCGAAATGAGCTACTTGTCGTCCGACCTGCCGTTCCCGCGCGGCGAGGTGTGCGTCCGCGGCCCGACCGTCTTCCAGGGCTACCACAAGCAGCCGGAGCAGACGGCCGAGTGCTTGGATGCCGATGGGTGGCTGCACACGGGCGACGTGGGCGCGTGGCTGCCGGGCGGGCGGCTGCGCATCATCGACCGCAAGAAAAACATCTTCAAGCTCGCGCAGGGCGAGTATGTGGCGCCCGAGAAAATCGAAGGCGTCTACACCCGCTCTCCCTTTGTGCTGCAGGCCTTTGTGCACGGCGACTCCTTGCGGTCGCAGTTGGTGGCCCTGGTCGTGCCCGACCCGGACTACCTCCTGCCGTGGGCGCGTGAGCGCGGGCTGCCGTCCGACCTGCCGTCGCTGTGCGCCGACCCGGCGGCCTTGGCGGCCGTACGAAAGTCGATGGCCGAGGAGGGGCGGGCGGCGCAGCTCCGCGGGTTCGAGTCTGTGGCCGCCGTGGCGCTGGCGCCCGAGCCCTTCTCGGTGGAGAACGGGCTGCTGACGCCCACGATGAAGACCAAGCGCAACGAGGCGCGGGACAGGTTCCGGGCGGTGCTGGACGGGCTGTACGCGCAGCTGCCGGAGGGCGGGGGCGGCGGCGGCGGCGGCGGCGGCGGCGACATTGTTTGAAGCGGGCGCGTTTTTCCCCCTCGACTTGATTTCGTTTCGAACAACGGCGCGAACGGGCGGGCGGCGCCAAACAAATCCCATAGAGCGAGTCAGAGAAAGAGAGAGAGAAAGGCACACGCATAAGCAATCAGACGCGCGCGTCCTCTTCCTCTGCATCGTCACCATCACCTTCGTCATCAGAAAGTGCAATGCAAAAAACGTCGGTTACAAAACCACACAAAGAGAGAAGCGAAGAAAAAAAAAGGCGGCGGCGACGTTGCGCGGAAACCCAAGACGAGCGCCGCCGCCTCTTTTTCCTCTCGCTCCTCCCCCACCTTCTGTTTTCTCACACGCCCATGCGCTGCGCCAGCTCCTTGGCCACCACGCGCTCGCGCGCCAGCGTCTTGTGCTGCGACTTGACGCCCATGATGCCGCCGCCCCACTGCACGCGCGGCCCGTCGTTGAACGACGCCTTGAACGCCTCGGCCAGCTTCGTGAACTCGCGCGAGTCCTCGCTCTTGACCTCTGTGACGGCGACGGCGGCGGCCGTCTTGAGGTGCACGACCGCGCCCAGGCGCGCCTTGGACTTGACGATGCAGTACGGCACGCCCATCTTCTTGCACAGGGCGGGCAGCCACACCACCAGCTCGATCGGGTCGACGTCGGCCGCGATCACCACCAGCTTGGCCTTCTTCTCCTCAACCAGCTGCACGACGTGGTTGAGGCCGAACTTGACGGCGACCGGCTTCTTCTTCTTGTCGCCCGCCTCGGCCCCGGCGCCCGCGGCGCGGGCCTCGGCCTCGGCGCGCAGGCGCTCCTTCTTCTGCTTGCGGTCCTCGGGCCGGTACTTGAGCAGCAGCTTGAACAGCGACTCGGCCTGGTTCTTGTCGGCCGCGCGCGTGGCAAACTGGTTGAGCGCGGGGGGCACCTTGAGGCGCATCGACAGAACCCGCTTGGCGCGCTGCAGGCGCACGTACCGGGGCCACTTGACGAAGCGGCGGAGGTCGGCGCCCTTGGGGCCCGGGATGCCGCCGAGGCCGTAGGTGCGGGGGCGCTTCTCGTACAGGGGGTTGGTCTCCTTCTTCGGGGCGGCGGGCTGTGGGCGTGTGATTTTATTTTGTTTTTTGGTGGGGGAGTGAGGGAACGAGGGTGAGCGGGCGCGCGGAGCGGCGTCGGCGGCGAGCGGCGTCGGCGGCAATCCCTGTCTTTTGCTCCGTTGGAGCCACGCTGATGAGGCGCTGGGGAATCTCATGTCGACTCTGACCAGTTCCAGCGCTCGCGCGACGCCCGGAGGGAGGGACAGGCGCTCGCTGCAGCGATCGGGGCCACGGGCTGGCGTGCCCCCGTCCGCCGACAGGGGCAAAAAAAAAGAGGAGGACGAGTGTCCCTCCTCTTTCCGCCAAACGACGAGGCGGGACGGCGCGCTCGCTCCGAACGCCACTCGCCACGCCTCCCACCGACGAAGATCGTCGCGATCGGGCGCGCGCGACGCCCGATCAGCAGGGCCCGCCGGGGGGGAAGGCGCGCAGAAACAGGGGGAAGGCCGCCAAAGCTGCTGCTGCTGCTGCTGCTTTGCCCCTTCTGCTCCGTTTGTCCGCCTCTCTTGCTCCACACTGCCGCGCTGCTCGCCTCCTCTGCTCTCTCTCCAAAGAGCGTACCTTGCGGACCGCCGCGGGGGCCGCGGCGACCTTCTTCTTGGGGGCCTGTCGATTGTTGTTGTGTTTGGCGGGGCGGGCGAGAGAGCAAAGTGAGAAGGCGACCAAGACGACGGCGCGCCCGCCGAGGGGGGCGCCGAACGAGGCGTGATCCAGGGGCGCGCGCGCCACCCGGTGATAAGGGACGCACCATGATGCCTAGTTGTAACGAAAGAGGGGTGGGGGGTGAAGGAGAGGGCCAGTGTGAGAGGGGGAGGGGCAGTCTTCTGCAGCGGAAACGGACGAGGGGCGCCGGCGGGCGATGGCGCCGCTGGTCGCCGCCGCCGACGGGGCAATCGCCGCTTCCTGCCGACGGGCACTTGTTCGACGCTGCCGTTAGCCCCAATGCCTCGATCACTTTGTCGCTCATCAGCGAGCGCCCCCGCACGCGGCCGCACCGCATTCACTGACCCCGCCTCGATCGAGCACACACCTCACGACCGTCCCACGACAGCCCCCTCCACGCGTCCCTTGATCTCGTCCAATCTCCTTCGCCCCCCTCCCTGAAAAACGACACTTGACTCTCCGCGACGATCGACGCGCTGTCCGCTTTGCCTCGTTCCGGGCGAATGGCGGCCCCCTCGGCGGCGCGCTGCGCGCAGCGCGTGCCGTGCCGCGCATCCATCCCCAGCAGCAGCAGCGGCAGCGCGCGGCCATTGGCGATGCTGCGCAGCAGCAGAGGCGCCACCACTCGCCCGGTGCTCCCCTGGAGGGCCCGGCCGCGCAACTCCGCGGCGATCGTCCGCAGCAGCAGCAGCAGCAGCACCAGTCCCTGGACTCAACGGGCGGTGGTGGCCGTCGCAGCAACCGAGCCACAACAGCAGCAGCAGCATCAGCAGCAAGCCGAGCAGCAGGCGCAAGCGGCGGCGGCCCTGCTGTGGCCGGCGTCGCCGCCGCCGACGTCGCTCGCCGCCGCCACGCTCGCCGCCGCCGCCGCCCTCGCGAGCCTTCCCTCGCCCGCCCTCGCGGCCCTCAACCCGACCCTCCCGCCCACGGCCGAGGGCCTCGAGGCCCCCATCCAGCTCATCTACCTCCTCGCCCTCCTCGGCTTCCTCGGCTTCGGCGCCTATTTGGTCGTGCGCCAGGTCTTGATCCGCCGCGAGCTCGACGAGGCCGCCAAGGCGCTCGGCGAGCGCATCCGGACAGGCGACGCCTCTTGCGAGGACTACTTCGAGCTGGGCGTGATCCTCACGCGCAAGAAGCTCTACACCCAGGCCACCAAGAACTTGGAGAAGGCGCGGCGGGCGTGGGACGGCGACGAGGGGGAGCTGGCGCAGGTGCACAACGCGCTGGGATTCTGCTACGCGGCGACGGGGAAGGCGGCGGCGGCGGCCGCCGAGTATGAGCGCGCCGTGGCGCTGCAGCCCGGCTACGTGACCGCTTGGAACAACCTGGGCGACGCGTACGAGGCGGACCGGCGGTGGCGCGACGCCCTGCGGGCGTACGAGGCGGCGCTCGAGTACGCGCCGGACAACCGCGTGGCCAAGCAGCGGGTCGACTTTGTGCGCGCGCGCGTGAGCAACCAGGGGCTCTGATGATATGGGGAGAGATGGGGGGAGGAGGGAAAGAGAGAGAGAGAGAGAGTGGAAAACAAGCAAAGGAGTGGGCGTCGTGCTCCCTCTCCTTCCCTTTCTTCGTGCCTTTTTCTTGCTTTTCTGGCTCGTGCGTGCGCGTGCCGCGCCAGCTCGCTCGTGTGTAACCGCTGCTTTGGAATCGCTCGTGTGCCAAAAGGCGACGAAGGGCGAGCGCGCGCGCCTTTTTTCGGGTTTGGTTCCAAGTTTCGAGCGGCGGCGGCGGCTTCTTCGTCGCCTTGTTCTTTTCGCTTCTCCTTATTGATTGCGTGTGTGAGAACCCACCGCCGGGTTAGCCCGTGTGCGATCCCGCTTGGGATTCGTGGCTCGTGTGCGAGGACTCAAGGGGCGACGAGCCAAAAGGACGAGAGAGGCGGAGCGTTGGCGGTTGTCGGGGCGGCCGGCGACGCGTCGGGACGAGCACACCTCGCTCGCCCCCGCCTAAATTGCGCCGTCTGCCTGCTTCGCTTCTCAATTCCGTCGCGTTCTCCCCCTCTCCCCTTTCTCTCTTGCGCCCAGCTGTCGCGCGCGCCCACGTTTTGTCCAGGCTCGACCGCCGACCACGTCGCAACGCAGCCCGCGGGCCGCATCCCACGCGCGCACGAACGACAGAGAAAACAGAAGGAGAAGAGACTTCTATCACCCGGGAACGAGATTTCGCTCCCCGTCCCCCGTGCTGCCGTCGCCGTCACGTGGCTCTGGCCTTGCGGTGTGATTCGGCTACCCACACCGCCCCTCCGCGCCGGGGGAGCATTGATCGGCGCGTCTTTGGGGCCGCTTTTTGAGACAAGGAGAAGGGCTGGTGCCTCTCTCCTCTCTCGACAGAGGCTCTCTCGACTTCTCTCTCTCGCCCTTTTCCCTCTCTTCCGCCCCGCGCGCGCGTGCGACCCGTTGACACGACGACCACAAGGAGGGGCTCGCTGAGACACGCGATTCCCCATCCCGCCTGCGCTTGCTCGACCCAGCCAGCGACCAAAAGCGCCCTTTGCGTCTTTCCCCAAAAAAGAGCCGCTCGGCTCGCCCGCCCGCCGCCAACGCCGCACGGTCAGCAGCGAGCGACCGACGGCGGCGGGCCGATTTCTCTCTCTCAAAGAGCCACCCGCCCCCCACAAAAGAGCCCCTCCACCCATGGCGCTCGCCACGCAGGCCTCGGGCCTCGCCATGGCCTCCTCGGCGGCCGCCCCAGCGCTGGCCGCCTCGTCGGCCTCCTCCTCCTCTGCCGGGGGAGGTGGAGGAGGAGCATCGGGGGCGCCCGTCTCTGCCGATGGCGCCGCCGCCGCCCTCCCTTCTACCGCCGCTGGCCCGCGCCGCGCGCCCTCGCCCGTGCTCATGGCGCCCCCTCCCCTCCCCCCGTCCTCCTCGTTCGCGCGCCTCTGCGTCGTGGCCCCCTCCGAGGCCGTGCCCGAGGTCACGCTGCGCCTGCGCGCGCCCCGTGGGGGCCCCGCCGCCCCCGCCGCCGCCGCGGGCGCCGCCCCCGGCCTCGCCCTCGCCGCGCCCGCCACGCCCGCCGCCGCCGCCGCCGCCGCCGCCGCCGCCCGCGGCTCCGGCTGGCACCGCGCCTCGCGCGCCGCCCTCGTCTTCGGCGACCGCGCGCTCGCCGCGGCCGTGCGCGACGGCGGCGCCGCGCCGCAGGACGACGCAGAGCACCTGCACATCTTCTGCTCGGCGGCCGACGTCCTCGGCGTGCGGTCGCTGATGCGCGAGATGCAGCTGTCGGCGTCGCAGGCGTCGGCGTCGGCGTCGGCATCAGGCGCCGCCGCCGCCGCCGTCGCCTCGGGGGCCCTGGCGCTGCAGGCGGCCGAGGAGGAGGGGGCGGGGGCGCGGCAGGGGCGCCGGCGCGCACCAGCCTGCGCCCCGCAGCGCCAGGAGGGGGGTGAGGCGCGGGCGCGGGCGGGCGCGGGCGCGGTGGCGCGGGGGGGTACCGCCGCGAGCGCGCCCGCGCCAGCGCCAGCGCCAGCGCTCGCGTCCGCGCCCGCGCCCGCGCCCGCGCCCGCGCCCGCGCCCACGCCCGTGCCCGCGCCGCCGCCGCCGGTGGCGGCCGGGATGTCGCTGCCGCCGCTGCCACCGCCCTCGCGCAAGAGCGGCGGTGCGGCTGCTGCCGCCGCTGCTGCGGGCGCCGCCGCCGCCGTCAGCCCCGCGGGAGGAGGAGGAGGAGGAGCAGGAGGGCGCCGGCGCGCCGTGTCGGCCGACCAGCACCGCCGCCCGGCCGCGTGCGACGGCGGCAAGGACACCCCCCCAAAACAGCAGCGGCCGTCGCCGTCGGCGCCTCCGGCGCTGCCGGCCTCGTCGTCGCCGTCGGTCGGCGGCGGTAAGACCGCCGCCGTCGCGCCCACCCCCGCCTCCGCCTCCGCCCCCGCCGCCGGCGCCGGGCTGCTGTCGCGCGAGCTGGTGGTGGCCGGCAGCCGCAGCGCGAGCGCCTGCAGCAGCGCGCTGAGCAGCCCGCGCGGCAGCACGGCGCGCCTGGCGGGGCACGCGCCTCAGCTGCAGCAGCAGCAGCAGCAGCAACAGTCGCCGCTCGTGCTGCAGTCGCCGCTGTCGCCGCAGCAGCAGCCTTCTCCGCTCGGCGGCGGCGCTGCCGCTGCGGCCGCGGCGGCCGCCGCTGCGGCTGCGGCTGCCGCGGCGCAGTGCCGGAGGCGCCGCTGGGCCGACGAAGAGGAGGACGAGGACGAGGCAGACGACCGCGCCGCTCGCGCGCGCGCGCCGGCGTCGCCCTTTGCTCACCACCCGCCGCTCCCGGCCCCTCCCCCACTCGACTTGTTCGTCCTGGACGCCGACGACGAGGACGCCGCCGCCGCATTTGACGCGACGCCGGCGCCCCCTGCCGCCCGCGCCGCCCGCGCCGCCGCCGCCGCCGCCACCGCACCCCCCCCGCCTTCAACGCCGCCGCTGCAGCAGCACGTGCCGCTCGCGCCCGCCGCCGCCAGCGCCAAGAACGCCGCCGCCGCCGCCGCCGCCGCCGCCGCCGCCGCCGCCGCCGGCACGCTGCTCGACGCCTCGCGCACGGTCGTGCACCTGATCGTGCCGCGCACGGCGCGCGTCTCCTTGCGCCGCGCGCCGGCCTCGGCGGCGGCCGGCGGCGGCGACAGCGACGAGGCCGGCGGCGGCGGCGGCGCGGGCGTCGACGCGTTCGAGCTGACGATCAGCTCGGCCGCCGAGAGCATCGACGCCGTGCTGGCAAAGATGGAGGCGGCCGGGCTGGGCGGAGGCGGGCACGCCGGTTTTGCTTCTTCTTCTGCCGCCGCGCTCGCCGCCGCCGCCGCCGCCCCCAACGGCGGCCTCGCCGTGGCCGGGGCCATCGTGCCGGCTCCCGCGCGCGCCCCGCCCCCGCCGCCGCCCGCCGCCTCGGCGTCGCTGCCCTCGCTGTCGGCCACGCCCGATGCCGAGCACCCGCTCGCCGCCTACTACGGGGGCGCGTGCAGCGGCTGCGGCGGCGGCGGCCGAGACGAGCACCACAGCCGCCGCCACTCCCTCGGCGCCTCTGCCCCCTCTGCCGGCCCTTCCTTCGACGCCCCTTCGTCGCTCTCGCTGTGCCTCGACGCGTTTGTGGAGGAGGACGAGGCGCTGCAGCAGCAGCAGCAGCAGCAGCAGCAGCAGCAGCAGCACCACCACCAACAGCAGCAGCAGCAGCAGCAGCAGCAGGGCCGGCCGGAGACGCCGCGCGGGCGCGCCGCTGCATCCTCTGCCGCTTCTCTCGTCCCGTCCGCGGGCGTGGCGCCTTCTGCAGCCGCCGCCGCTGCCGCCGCCGCCGCCTCCGCGGCGCCCGCCCTCACCATCTCGGCGCGCCGCGCGCACTCGGCCGCGCGCCTCGAGCTCGCCCCCCTTGAGCCCCCCCTGCTCGTGACGGACGCCGCCACGGGCGAGCCCTCCCTGCCGGACGGCTCCCCCGCGCTCTCCTCCCCGCTGCACCGCCTCCACGCCCCGCTTCAGGCGGCAAAGCGCGGCCTGGCCCAAGGGCGCACCCCTCGGTTGGCGGCTGCCGGGACTGGCGGGTGCTACTTCTTTCTGGACGAGGTTGGCGCGCCCGTCGCCGTTTTCAAGCCCTGCGACGAGGAGCCGCTGGCCCGGAACAACCCCCGCGCGCGATACCGCCCGGTTGGCGGCGCGGCCGCCTCGTCGGCGTCGTCGCTGTCGTCGGCGTCGTCGCTGCAGCACGCGGCGTCGGGGTCGGCGTGGCCGTCGGCGTCGTCGCCGCCCTCGTCGCAAGAGGCGTTGCGCCGCGGCCTCGTGCCCGGCGAGGGCGCCGTGCGCGAGGTAGCCGCCTACTTGCTGGATCACGGCTCGTTCGCGGGCGTGCCGCCCACGGCCCTCGTGTGCGCCCTGATCTCGCCGCCGCCGCCGCCGCCGCCGCCATCCGAGGGGCCGGCGGCGAGCGCGGGAGGAAGTGCCGCCGGCCCCCTGCGCCGCGCGGCGTCGGCGTCGGCGTCGGCGTCCTCCGGCGCCGCCGCCGCGCCCCCCGCCGCCTATCCCCCCTCCCCCGCCCCCCGCCCGCACAAGAAGATCGGCTCGCTGCAGCAGTACGCCCGCGGCAAGATCGTCGGCGACTGCGAGGAGTTCGGACCCGGCATGTTCCCCCCGCGCCTGACGGAGCGGCTGCACCGCGTCGCGCTGCTCGACATGCGGCTGGCCAACACGGACCGCAACGGGAGCAACCTGCTGGTGGTGCGGGACGCGGCGGCGGCGGGAGGAGGGGTGGCGGCAACGGCAACGGCGGGCGCAGGGGCGTCTCCCTCGTCCTCGTCCTCCTCGTCCGCGCGCGCCGCCGCCAAGCCCTCCCCCCCTTCCGCCTCTTCTGCCGCCGCCGCCATGGCCGGCGACGGCGGCGACCTCGACCTCGTCCCCATCGACCACGGCTACGTCCTGCCCAGCTCCTTCGAGGACGTCAGCTTCGAGTGGCAGTTCTGGCCGCAGGCCGCGCTCCCCTTTAGCGCCGCCTGCCGCGCCTACGCCGCCGCCAACGTCGACGCCGGGCGCGACCTCGCGGTCTTGGCCGCCCACGGCCTGCCGCTGCGGCCCGAGTGCCGGCGCGTCCTGCGCGCGTGCGCCGAGGTGGTCCGCCGCGGCGTGGCGCTGGGCCTGTCCGCGCGCGACCTGGCGGGCATGCTGAGCCGAGCGTCGCCCGAGCGGCCGTCGCCCGTCGAGCGCATTTCGGCGGCGGCCGTGCGCGCTCAAGGGGGGGCGGCGGCCTTGGGCGCGGCGGGTTTGGCGGGCGAGCGCGCGTACGCCGAGGCGGTCGGGCGCATGGCCGAGGAGTACATGGCGGGCCTGGTCGCCGCGTCGCGCGCCGCGTGATTTTTGCCACACAGCGCGCTTGCCCTTTTTCATCTTGTGTCTTTTTTTTTCCTCGCTCTGTCGCTCGTGGCGCCTTTTCGCTCCTCGCACTCGAAAAATCCCAAATCATCGTCCGCATGTGCTTTTCTCACCCATTTTTGACATTCATGTACACGACACATACACCCCGCCCACATACACCCAACCCGCGCGTCATTCGATGCCCTTGCCACCAAAAAACAACAACAACAACCACCGGGCAAAAGAAAAAACTACCGCGCCCCCTGGCCTCGCCCCCCGCCTCTCGCCGCGTCTCGCTCTGAGGCTTTTTTTTTCTCCCCCAACCGACGACCCTTTTCCACATCCGCCCCCTTGCATGTATGTTTTTCCTCAGAATCATCGTCGTACAACCTGTACACACCCTCGTCCCATGTAATTATCTCCCTCGCGCTCCCACACGAAGGAGCGAGCGCCCTGTCGGGCGGCGCCCCCTCGCCGACGCTCGAGTTGCGTGAGTCCGGCCGGCCGCCGTCGCCGCGGCAGATGCAGCCCGCCTGCCGCTCCGCCTTCATCTGTGCCGCGACGACGCTGCCGTCGCACAACACACCTCTCTCTGACGCACACGCATAAAACCGACACACACCCACTCACACAGTTGGCAACGCCCTTACGACGCACACCACTCTCCCGGAAGAAGAAGAAGAAAAAAGAGAGCACGACGGAAGGAAAAAAAACCCTCGTACCTCAACACTCGTCCCTCCTCCGCGACCTTACTCGCCAGAACGCAGGCATTGCCCCCCCGGAACTCTGTGTGTGTCGCGCGCGCGCAACCCACTCAACCTCTCATTACCCGCCCGTCCGGCCGGCTTCCCGAGTGGTTGGTGGCTGGACGACGCGAGCTCTCTCCAAGTCACCCAGCGCACGGAAGCCCTCGTTCCGCCCGTGAGAAGCCTCCTTAGGAGCTGCTCCTCTTCCCCCCGGACCCCACCAACGGCGCGCGCATCTGCGTGTCGGACTTTCGCACCGCGCGCGTCGCCGCAGCGACAAAGCGACCCCTCGCAGAAACGACGGGCCATCGACTGCGGCGGCGGACGGGAGCGGCGGGAAGAAAGAGGGCCCGGCGGCGGCAAGCGGGCGGCGGACAAGCCCCGGTCGCCGGTCAGCTGACACGAGGCGGCCGCAAACCAAAACAACACACCGACAACAACCCCCAAACAAGATGGGCGGCTGCTGCAGCGCGCCGCAGGCCGACGCCGCCGGCGGCGGCGACCTCACCGGCGGCGGCAAGCCCGCGCCCTCGCACGCGTCCTCGCGCGTGCACCTGCCCAGCGGCATCGGCGGTAGCGGCAGGCGCGCGGCGGCTGCCGCCGCCGAGGGCGCCGCTGCCGCCGAGGCCGCGCGCGACGCCACGCGCGACATGGGCCTCGGCGCGCACTACGTCTTCGAGGGGGTGGTCGGCGCGGGCGCCTCAGGCACCACCTTCCGCGCCTGGGACATCTCCGCGGGCCGCCACGTCGCCGTGAAGCTGGTGCCGCGCCCGCTGCCGCGCCCCGCGGTGGCCCCTATGCTCCAGGAGCTGCTGCAGCACGCGGACATGGCCGAGGCCTCGTGCCACGTGGTCGACCTGACGCACGCGGCCCTGACGCGCACGCACCTCGCCCTGGTCATGGACTACGCGCCGGGGGGGATGCTGGCCGACCTGGTCGGCGACCGCTGGGAGACGGCGCTGACGCGCGGCGGGCTGCACCTGTCCGAGGCGGAGGCGCTCTTCGCGATGGGCCAGGTCGCGGGCGCGGTGGCCGCGTGCCACCGGCGCAACGTGGCGCACCGCGACCTGAAGATGGACAACACCCTGATCGGTAAGGCGCCCTGGTCCGAGGAGGCGGCGGTCGCGGCGCGCGACGCCGCGGGGCCGGACGCCAAGGCAAAGCGCGAGGCGGCCGACGCGTTGCCCGCGGCGCCACGCCTGCTGCTGTGCGATTTCGGCTTTGCAAAGTCGTGGGGCAAGCACAACGACAGCGGCGCGATGGTGGACGCGATCGGCACGCCCGTGTACATGTCGCCGCAGCTGCTGGCGGCGCGCAACGCGGGGCAGGCGCTCAACCAGGGCGGCGGGGGGGCCGGGGGGAGCGGCGGGGGAGGGGGGGGCGGGGGCGGGGGCGGAGCGGGGGGCGCGGGGGGCGGCGGCAGCGGCAGCGGCGGCGGCGGCGGCGGCGGCGGCGGCGGCGGCGGCACGGGCAGCGGCAGCGGCGGCGGCGGCAGCGGCCCCGGCAGCCGCAACAGCAGGAGGCGGCTGAGCGTCGGAGGGGCCAACTCCGGCGACCTCTCCTCACGCTTCGATCGCGCCGAAAACGGCGGCGGCGGCGGCGGCGGTGGCGGCGGCGGAGGCCCGGGCGGGGGCAACGGCGGCGGCGGCGGCGGCGGCGGCGGCGGCGGCGGCGGCGGCGGCCACCAGGACCCCGACGCCGCCACCGTCCTCCCCGCCGGCGTGCGCTCCTTCTCCGCGCCCAAAGCCGACGTGTGGGCGCTCGGCGTGCTCATGCACGCCATGCTCTTCGGCTTTTTTCCCTTTGACCACGAGGCGCACCCCGACCCCAACTCGGACGCGGCTTCGATGGACGTGTGGCTCGCGGCCACGAAAGGCGGGTGGCGCGCCAACCCGCGCGTGGTCTCCGGAGGGCTGGCGCTGCGCATCTCGGGCGAGGCGTCCGATTTCCTGGACCGCCTGCTGACGTTTGACGAATGTCGCCGGCCGGACGTCGAGGCCGTGCTCGCGCACCCTTGGATGAGGCGCGGCGGCTTGACGGACGCCGGCGCGCCGCCGCTCCCGCCCGTGCTGCCGTCCAACGACGCCCTTAAGCCCGCCGGCACTCCCCCTCCCCCGCCCGCGGGCCTCCTGCCACTGCACGCCGAGGCGTGGCGCGCCATGCGCGCCGAGCAGCGCGAGCTCGACAAACGCCGCGCGCTGCCGCAGGACGAGCTCGGCGAGCGGCGGCGCGAGCAAGCCTTGCTCGCCATGCTCGCCCTCTCCGCGCGCCCGGGCGCCCCCGGCGACGCCCTCTGGCGCATCCCCCTGTCCCGGCACGCCCCTGTGGAGGCGTTCGACGTGCCGCGCGCCGAGGACAAGGTCGCGGGCCGCGCTTTAGGAAAAGTCTTGGACGACCAGGGGCGGCGGCAGGAGCGCTTGGGGCTGGCTGGCGCCCAGATCCGCCGGCTGTCGTGCGAGTGGCCGCGCAAGTGGGCGCAGGGCGACGGCGGCGGGGGCACGGCGGGCCGCGGGGCGGCAGGGTGCGGGGCGTCGGCCGCCAGCCTCAACTCGGGCGTGGTAGCGGCGCCGATGGTGCTCAAGCCGGCGCCGGCGGCGGCGGCCAAGCCGGCGCCGGCAGGTGCGGCGGGGGCGGCGGCCGGCGCGGCGGCGCTCCCTCCCGCGGCGGAGGGGGCGGCGGCGCTCCCTCCCACGCGGAAGAGCTCGGCGGGCTCCGGCGTGATCGGCCGGACGGGCTCGATGGGCGAGCTCAACGGGGCGTGAGGGCGGGAGGGGCGTGTGCGCTGGCGTGGCGGATTGCCCCCCCCTTTTCTCCCCGTCGCGCGCGCCGTCGCCGCCGTTTTGCCCGGGGCCCTTTTGGCGCCCCGCTCCGCTGGAATACTAGATGCATGATCACCCGGCCGCACGCGAGCTCGCCTCGCCATGGCACGGCATCCTCCTACGCGTTAGCACACCTGGTCTTGGTCTCGCCTGCGAGAGAGAGAAGCCCTGGCCTCTAGACGCTCCTGCTCTCACGTTCCCCTCCTTTTCCCCTCGCGGTCGCTCGCGTCGGCGGTGTTTGCCCCGGCATCCCTTCGCTCTTTCTCGTCTGGTCTTAATTTGGGCACGCCCCCTAACCAATCTTCGTCCCCTCCGCCAATCCACATGACTGTGCTGTAACGCCTCACCTCCCGCCGACCCGGATACCGACGCGATTGTGGCGCGCCGACCTTCCCTCAAAAACTTCCCCGCCTGGCATCATCGAAATTGTCCGAGGGCGCGCGCGCACAGGAGAGCCCATGTCGCGCGCGCCGGCGCCGTCGGCGCTGCGGCAGTTCGCAGCCGCGGCGCAGGCGGCGCTCAAGCCGCAGGAGGTGAGACAGGAGGACAAACAACCGGCGTTTTCAAACGAAGCAATTGAAGGGAAGGAGTTGGGAGCTGAGACTTTTCCTCCCTGAAATTGAAAACAACAACGACGACAGGCGGCGGCCGCCGCGCGCGACCCAACGACCTTCCACGCGCGCGACCTGGTGGTCGAGACGGCCGCGCGCCTCCGGCCCAAGCCGCGGCTGCAGGTGAGATGCAGGGGGCGGAACGAGACAAGGCGCGCCGCCGTTGACGCCGCCGACGCCGCCAAACGCCATGACGCGCGCTCTCTTCGAAACAACCACGAAAAATCCAACCACTCTGGCCCCCCCTATACCCTCAACCCAACAACAAAACAAAAAAGGACCTCGCGTTTGGCAAGATCTTCACGGACCACATGCTCGTCTGCGAGCACGACGCCCGCCTCGGCGGCTGGGCCCCGCCCCGCATCGTCCCGTTTGACCCCCGCGCCGCCGCCGGCCCCCACCGCGTCGCCGCGCCGCCGCCGCTGCCAGGCGCGTCGTCGCCCGCGCTGCAGGCCCTGCACTACGGCGGCTCCTGCTTCGAGGGGATGAAGGCCTACCCCTGCGCCGACGGGCGGGGGCCGCGCCTCTTCCGCCCCGAGCTCAACGCCGCCCGGCTCGCCCGCTCGGCCGCGCGCCTGGGCCTGGCGCCCTGGTCGCCGGCAGAGTTCCTGGCCTGCCTCAGCGCGCTGCTCGCCAAGGACGCGGCCTGGGTGCCCGACGCGCCCGGGCACGCCGTGTACGTGCGCCCCTTCGCCTACGCCTCCGAGGCCGCCCTGGGCGTGCACCGCACGGCCAGCACGGCCGTCGCAGCCGTGCTCAGCCCCGTCGGCCCTTACTTTCGGCCGTCGGGGGCGACGGCGGGGGCGGCGGCGGCGGCGGGGGCGGCGGTCGGCGGCCAGGCCGTGTCGCTGCTGCTGGACGAGCGGCGTGTGCGCGCGTGGCCCGGCGGCACGGGCGCGTTCAAGATCGCCGGCAACTACGCCCCCACCGTGGTGCCGCAGCACGAGGCCGCCGTTGAGCACGGCTGCGCGCAGGTGCTGTACACTATGCCGGCGGCGGCGCTGCTGCTGCGGCGGCAGGCGCCGTGCGGCGACAGGGGCGGCGACGGGGAAGGGGGCGTCGGCGGCGGGGGCGTCGGCGGCGGCGACGGGGGCGACTGGGGTCGCGGCGGCGGCGGCGAGGGCGGCGTCGCCGGCAGCGGCCTGGAGCTGCCCGAGGGCGTGGGGCTGTCGGACCGCGTCGTGGGCGAGTGCGGCGCCATGAACGTCTTTTTCGTGTTTGGGGCGCCGGGCGGCGGCGGCGGCGGCGGCGGCGGCGGCGGGGGCGCGGACGGCGGCGGGGCGCTGGAGCTGGTGACCCCCCCGCTGGACGACGGCACCATCCTGCCGGGCGTGACGCGGGAGTCGGCGCTCGAGCTGGCGCGGGCGTGGGCCCTGGAGCAGGAGCAGGAGGAGGAGGAGGGGGACGAGGCGGCGCGCGCGGCGCGAGGAGCGGAGGGCGTCGTCGACGGCTGGAGCGGGCGGGCCCGCCGCCGCCGCCCGCTGATCGTGCGCGAGCGGCACGTGACCGTGCGCGAGCTGCGCGAGGCGGCCGCGCGCGGCACGCTGCGCGAGGTGTTCGGCACGGGCACGGCGTGCGTCGTGCAGCCCGTGGCCGAGCTGGTGCTGGAGGCGGGAGGAGGAGCAGGAGGCGCCCCCATTCGGCTGGCGGCGCCAGAGTCTTCGTCCTCGGCGGCGGCGGCCGCGGCTGCGGCCGCGGCCGCGCCAGCGACGGCTGCTCCCCCCGGCTCGTCTGGCGACCCGTCCGCCCCGCTGTGGGTGCGCCTGGGCGCGGCGCTCGCCGACATCCAGTACGGCCGCGTGCCCGGGCACCCGTGGTCGGTGCGCGCCGCGGACCTGGCGCGCGACGCGGGCGTTTGAGGGGGCCGCTCCCTTCGCCCCCTCTCTGTTTTGAACGCCGAAGGGAAAAAAAAGACGACGGCGAAGTTCTCCGACGTTGACTGTCGGCCGCCACCGCCGCGCCTTTTTTTCCTCCGCCGTTTTCCTGTATGTTCCACTCCATGTCGTCCGATTTGTACTTGCATTCGCGCTCACAGTACGCGCCATCCTGTGGGTGCTGTTGTAAATCTCTCCCCTTTCCCGCCCGGACATCTTTCCTCGAAAAACGCCTTCGTCAGCAAAGACCCAAAAAAGAACAGAATCGCACGCCCGCACAAAAAAGCAACCCCCCTCTCAGCTCAACGCCCCCAATCCCCGTGCCTGTTCGGCCAGCATGCCCGCCCGCACCCAATTGGCGCAATGAGCACCGCGCGCGCCGCCTCCCGCCGCTTGTTCGTTGCCCTGTCCTCCCTCGAAACTCGGACGATTTTGGGAGTCTCCAACCTGTCCTCCTTCTCCTCCTCTCCAATCGCGGCCTTTAACAGCAACGGCAGCAGCGGCAGCAGCAGCAGCGGCACGAGCGGCAGGGCGACAATGTCGCCCCACAGCGCCTCCTTTCCGGAGGACGCCGACTGGCGGCCGCGCAGCAGCGGCAGCAGCGACGACCGGGCCGCCGCCGCCGCAGTTGCGCCCCCAGCGCCGGGAACGACGACCACCTCGACCGCCTTTCGCTCGATCGCGCTGCAGGTCGCGCGGCACGGCTTTTCGCTCACGCACGTGGCGGGAGGGGCAGCGTCGCCCCTCTTGCCGCCCACAGGGCGCGCCTTTGGCAGCAGCGCCGCCGCCAGACACGACGACGACGACCACCCCCGCCACCGCCACCACCAGCAGCAGCAGCACGCAGAAGAGGAGCGCCAACGGCAAGGACCGCCGCCGGCGCTCGCCGGTCGCCCCCTGCCGCGCCGCGTGACCCTCGTGGAGGTCGGCCCGCGCGACGGCCTGCAGAACGAGCCGGGCGTCATCCCCACGCCGACCAAGATCCGCTTCATCGAGCTGCTCGCCGACGCGGGCCTCTCGGCGATCGAGGCGACGTCCTTCGTCTCTCCCAAGTGGGTGCCGCAGCTCGCCGACGCGGAAGAGGTGGTGCGCGCGGTGCGGCGGTCGCGCCCGCGCGCGCGCTACACCGCCCTGACGCCCAACCTGAAAGGATTTGAGCGCGCGGTCGCCGCGGGCGCGGACGAGGTGGCCATCTTTGGCGCCGCATCCGAGGCCTTTTCGCGAAAAAACATAAACTGCGGCATTGCCGAGTCGCTTGACCGCTTCCGAGCCGTCACCGACGCCGCCCGCGCGCTCGGCGTTCCCGTGCGCGGCTACGTCTCGTGCGCCGTCCACTGCCCCTACAGCGGCGACGTGCCGCCGCGCGACGCCGCGGCGGTCGCCAAGGCCCTGCTCGACATGGGATGCTACGAGATCTCCCTGGGCGACACCACGGGCCGCGGCACGCCCGAGCAGTTTGCCGCCTGCGTGCGCGCGACGGTCGCCGCCGGCGTACCCGTGTCGCGCGTCGCGGCCCACCTGCACGACACGTACGGCCAGGGGCTGGCTAACGCGCTGGCCGCCCTCTTGGAGGGCGTGAGCGTGTTTGACGCCTCGGCGGGCGGACTTGGCGGCTGCCCCTACTCCCCGGGGGCCTCGGGAAACGTGGCGACCGAGGACCTGGCCTACATGCTGACGGGGCTGGGGGTCGCGCACGGGGTCGACCTGCCCAGGCTGGTCGGCGCGAGCGCCTTCATCTCGCGGGCGCTGGGGAGGGAGCCGTCGTCGCACGTGGCGCGGGCCATGGCGGCGGCGGCAGGGGGGGGCGCGGCGAGCGAGGGCGGCGAGGCGGCGGGCGGGGCGGCGGCGCCGCCGCCGCTCGTGGGGCGGCAGCAGCAGCAGCACCCGCAGAAGATCGCGCGGGATTGCGGGGCCGAGGCGCGCGCGGAGAGGGGCAGGGGCGTCGAGGCGGACGAGGCCGCGCGGCGAGCGGAGCCAGAGGGCGCGGTGCGCGCTTGAAAAGGGGGAGGAGGGGGTACACCGGACCATTGCTTGGCAGTAAGCCCTAGACGAATGATGTTTTCATGTATGCATGGACTGCGAGCGGCGAGCACCCCTTTCCCGTCGCAGAGAGAGCGAGAGAGAGTGGCGGAGTGACTAGGCGCGGGCCCTTCCGGCGCCGCCCCCGCCCCCTCCCACCCCGTCCCCCCCCATTCCTCCGCCGCAAAAAAAGCGTTTTTGCAACTAGTTTTACATCAACGATTTGAACGAGGGGCGAGACGCGGCCAGGGCGCGCGCGGGCACGAGCGGAGCGGGGATGCTGACCGAAAGAGGAGAGAAGCAGAGAGAAACCCCGACGCCGCCCGCGGCTCCCGACGGCGCGCTCTGAAAAACGGCGACGCCGCCCGCTCCCGACGGACGGACGGACGGACGGCGGCGCTGTTCGGCGTGCGCTCTTTGCTCAGACGGCGACGCCGGCCTCCTTCTTGCTCATGTGCACGGCCAGGTCGACCACGCGGCACGAGTACCCCCACTCGTTGTCGTACCACGACACGACCTTCATGAACGTGTCGTTGAGCTGGATGCCCGCCTTGGCGTCCACGATGCTCGAGCGCGGGTCGGAGATGAAGTCGCTCGAGACCACCTGCTCGTCGCAGAAGCCCAGCACGCCGCGCATCTCGCCGTCGGCCGCCCGCTTGAGCTCGGCCATGACGTCGTCGTACTTGGCCGGCCGCGCCAGGTTGATGGTCAGGTCGACCACGGAGACGTCCTGCGTCGGCACGCGGAAGGCCATGCCCGTCAGCTTGCCCTTGAGCTCGGGGATGACCTTGGAGAGCGCGGCGGCGGCGCCCGTCGAGGCCGGGATCAGGTTGCCGCCGGCGCCGCGCCCGGCGCGCCAGTCCTTCTTCGACGGGCCGTCGACCGTCTTCTGCGTGGCCGTGGTCGCGTGCACCGTGGTCATCAGGCCGCTGGAGATGCCGAACTTGTCGTGGATCACCTTGACGACCGGGGCGAGGCAGTTGGTCGTGCAGGAGGCGTTGGAGACGACCTTCATCGTCGCCGGGTCGTACTTCTCGGCGTTGACGCCCATGACAAACATGGGCGCGTCGGCGCTGGGCGCGGTGATGATGACGCGCTTGGCGCCCGCGTCCAGGTGCGCCTGGCACTTGTCCACGGTGGTGAAGACGCCCGTCGAGTCGATGACGTAGTCGACGCCCGAGGCGCCCCAGGGGATCTGGGAGGGGTCCCTGTCGGACGTTGTTTTTTGTTGTTGGTGGTCGTTTTTGTTGATGTCGTTGTTTTTGGCGTCAGTCGTTGCGCGTTTTCGTCGCCGTCGTCTCGCGCGCGCGATCTCTCGACACACACACTCACATGCACGAAAAGGTGCTGATCTTGGCGTCCCCGATCTCCAGCCCCCCTTCCTTGCCGACGATGCTGCCCGGCCACTTGCCGTGCACGCTGTCGTACTTGAACATGTAGGCCATGTACTCGCCCTCGATGAAGGGGTCGTTGATGGCGACGACCTGGATGTCCTTGCGCGCGAGCGCCGAGCGCAGCACGAGGCGGCCTGTTTGGTGGTATTTTTCGTTTGTGGTTTTTTGTAGTTGGGGGGGGGGCGGGCGTTGTCCGGCGTCGTGAGCGGGGGGATGGGGGCGCGACGTTGAGCGTGGGTAAAGGAGGAGGCTTTTCTTGCTGTTGTCTCTTGTTTCGGCTCCCGAGCGGACTCACCGATGCGGCCAAAGCCTGGTGGTTTGGTGTTTGGCGGGTTGAGGAGCAGGGCGCGTCAGAGAGAGGGAACGAAAGAGATTCTTTTTCCGCGGCGCGAAAGCGGCCCCTCCTCAAGCGGCCCCGACCGACGGGGAGGGAGGGAGCGGCCGCGACGGGCGAGCGGCGCGCGCGCACGCGCATATGCAAGAGAAAAGCCCTTGTGCTTGTGCGCACGCCGCCCCCCGCCGGGACCTTGCGCGCGCAGGTGGAACGTCGACGCAACTCGCGCCACGGCGGCTGCGGAGAGGGCGCCGCGCGCCGAGAGAGAGGCGTTTGGGGCACACGCGAACAAAAAAACGCGCCCCCAGAACAACCCCAAATGATGCGAAACGGGCCGCGCATACGTAAGGCGGCCCCGTCCGCCAGACTCACCGTTAATGCCGACCTTGATGGGCTCCTGGGACGCGCGGACCACGACGGCCTTGCGGGAGGCGCGCGTGGCCATGACCGGGCCACGCGACTGGAGTTTCATCATCGTCGGTTTTGTTTTCGGAGTCGGGGTTTGTCTTCAGGTCCTTTTTGAGGGGTAGGCTGATACTGAGTGTTGAGACGGTTTGCGAGAGGTGCCTTGTCGTGTGTGACCGTCCACGGCGCGAGGAGGAGTCGCGTCTTTCACAGAGAGGAGAAGGCGGGAGAGCGATCCGGTGCGCAAAACCCTTCTCCTCTCTCCCCTCTTTCTGTTTGGGAGGCGCCGCCTCCCGAACGCGACGCCTTTGACCCCCTTGTGGCCCGACCAAGCGCAAGGGCGTCCCCAGAGCATCCCAACCGTACATGCGCCGCCGCGGGCGCACGCGCGTGCCCGTGTGTCATTGCGATGGCGGCGTCAAAAAGACGGGGGCGGCGCGTCACTCGCTCGCGAGTGGTCCTGCGGCCGCGGCCTCGGTTCATTACACCAGCCTAGCATCTCACAATGCAGGGGAGAGGGGCCCTCGCATCAATCTCCCAAGACGGCGACGATCTTTTCCTGCGTTCAGATCTTTTCAGATCCGTTTTCAGGCGACCACGCCGCAGTCGGCGATCGTGATCTCCTCCTTGGGGCGGTCGCCGGGCCCCGTGGGGAAGGCCTCGACCTTGCGCACGACGTCCATGCCGTCGGTGACCTCGCCGAAGACGACGTGGCGGCCATCGAGCCAGGGCGTGGGGACGGTGCAGAGGAACTGTATTTCGTGCGGTTTAGTTCGGGGGTTGGCGTTACGGAATCGAAGAGCGGCGTTAGCAGACAAAAGCCGAGCAACAAGATGTTTTGCCGCGTCCCTCGGAGGGTACCGAGAGAGACTTTGTTCGCCCGCCAGGGACCGGCAGCAGCGCGAGACCGGGGCGGAGGTGGCACGGCGAGCCAGGAAGGCCAGCGGCCGCGATCCGGAGCGAATCGAGAAGAAACGCAGGGAGAAGAGAAAACTCGGGGGCCGTCGCGCCGCCGTCCCTCGCACTCACAAACTGCGACCCGTTGGTGTTGGGCCCCGCGTTGGCCATCGACAGGATGCCCGGGCCCGTGTGCTTGAACTTGAAGTTCTCGTCGGGGAACTTGGCGCCAAAGATGGACTTGCCGCCCGTGCCGTTGCGGTTGGTAAAGTCGCCGCCCTGCGTTTGTTGTTGGGTTTTTGTTACGGTTTCGGTTTGTTTTGTTGTTGGTTTGTTCGTTAGTTTTTTTGGCATGGAATCGCAGGCACAGGCAGCCAAGATGGATGCGCGCGGTCTGTGCCTTTGTTCCTCGGGAGGCGAAACGGACGCGGAAGCGACGGCGGCGGCGGCCCGACCGCCACGGCACCGGCGGCCCCCCAAAACCAAAAAAAAAAAAAGCCCGCCAAACAAACGCGAGGCCGAACAACAAAGCAAGCAAAAACGAGCGACCCATTGTGCCGCGGACTCGCCTGGATCATGAAGTCGCGGATGACGCGGTGGAACGGCGCGCCCTTGTAGCCAAAGCCCATCTCGCCCGTGCACAGCTTCTCGAAGTTCTCGGCCGTCTTGGGCACGTCGTTCCCGTAGAGGCCGATCTCGATGCGGCCCGCCGGGTTGGGGCCGATGCTGACGTCAAAAAAGACGCGCTTGGTGACCGCGTCCGGGTTGTGCTGCGCGTCGGCGGTGGCCATGGCGCGCACGTGGGCGCGGCCGCCGGCGCCGGCGAGCATGGCGGGGCGGCGCGCGGCGGCGAGCCGGCCCGAGGAGCGCATCATCAGGGACTGTTGTCGTTTTTTTTTGTTAGATTGGTGTCTTGTTGTGTGTTTGTGGGGATAGAGGCGGAGATGATGAGGCGCGTGATGCGCTCGTGGGAGGCAACAGAGGCACAGCCCCAAAGCTCGACAGCAAGCAAGAGCGCGCGATCGGGCGAGCGAGCGGGTCGTCGGCGTCACTCGTTGGCGTCGGCGGCAACCGCGCCCTTTCAATCAAAGAGCGCGCGCGAGAACGACGACGCATCAGGGCACGCGCACGGATGGGACGTGCTGCTGGACGCAATGTGGGCGGTGGCCCGCGGAGCTGATCACTCGAGAGAAGGGGGCGTCAAAGGAGGATCACAGCGCAGAGAGCCACACACGAGACGCAAAGAGGTGCGCAGAACACTCACCGCCATTGGATGCGAGCGAGTGAGCGGGTGACGACAGAGAGGAGGATGAGTTGCGTGAGGGATTGATGTGTGCCTGCGTGATGAGGGAGGAGTCGCTAGTTGAGGCGAGGGGTCCTCGACGCTGCTTGCACACCGACACCAATTCCCTTCTGCCGCCGCCCCTCCCTTTCGATCACTCGCGCGACATCCCCCCCTCAACAACCTTTCACCGAAGAACTGCCCGAGATCCAATCAGCCCTAGAACCCTCCCGCGCATCCAAACCGGACCCTGAGACACACAATCAAAGACAAAACGTGGCACTTTTGCAGGTCCCTCGTGTTTATTTGAAACGCCGCCACTTTTGCCAGCGCACACCCGCCCGCCCGCAATGGCGCCGAGGGCGGAGAAGCAGCCGCTGCTGCCGACGGTGGTCCCCGGGCCCGGCGCGGCGGCGTCGTCCGCACCGCCGCCGCCGCCGCCGCCGCCGCCGCCGCCGCCGCCGCCGCCGGGAAACGGACACGCCTACGTCGCGGCGGCGGGCGGCAGCGGCTATGCGGGCGCCGGCGGCGGCGACGACGACGCCACCTACGACGAGCTCCTGGACGACGAGCGCACGCTCGTGCCGGCGTCCGCTGCCGACGACGGCTCCGTCATCTACCGCCGCGTACGCGCGCCCTCGTACGTCGCCGCCGCGCCGCGCCCGGCCGGCGGCGAGGCCGACGAGTTCTCGCCGTCGTCGGCGGCGGCGGCCCGCTTCCCCGCCGGCGCCGCCTCCGCGCAGCAGCAGCAGGACACGTTCTGGGCGTGCACGTTCAACATCGCCAAGGTGCTCATGGGCGCCGGCATGATGGCCCTCCCCCGCGCCTTTGCTCTGCTCGGGTGGGTGTGCGGCACCCTCATGCTCGCGGCGGTCGGCCTGCTGACCTACTTTACGCTTGCAGGAATGGTTGCGGCGATAGAGGCGGCCCCCTCGGCGCGCACGTACGGCGCCCTGGTGCGGCGGCTGCTGGGGCCGCGGGCCGAGGCTGTGCTGGGGCTGGCGATCGTGGGCAACTGCTTCGTGCTCAACATCGTGTTCCTGGTCATCATGGGGGACATCCTGGTGGGCAGCAAGCAGGCGGCGGACGCCGCCGTGCCGGCTTTGGGCGGCGGCGGCGGCGGCGGCGGCGGCAATTTGTTCTCTTTGCTGGCAAGAGGAGGCGCAGGAGCACCAGGGGCAGGAGCAGGAGCAGGTGGCGGGGGCCCTGCGCCGCCCGCGGCCCCGTCGCCCGAGGGCGCGGGCGGCCTGATCGGCGAGCTCACGGGCGTGACGTCCGGCCTGCTCGTCGACCGGCGCCTGGTGCTGGCGGTGCTCGCCGGCGCCGTGCTCTTCCCGCTGTCGCGCGCGCGCTCGATGGAGCGCATGCGCCTGGTCAACGTCGCGGGGATGCTGAGCAACGGGCTGTTTGCGGCGCTGATGATCGCGCTGGGCGTGCGCGTGGCGGCGAGCGGAGGAGGAGCAGGAGGAGCGGGGGCCTCGGCAGCGGCAGGAGCGGCAGAGGGCGGCGCCGCCGCGGGACGGCCGGCGGGCGCTGCCGCCATCCCCGCGTGGCCGCGCTGGGCCGCCCTCGCGGGCGCCGATGGCCCCGGCCAGCGCTTCTCGCCCGTGCTCGCGGGCCTGGGCTTTGCGGCCGTGGCCCCCGTGCTGCTAAACGCGGACGTCTGCCACCAATCCGTCCTTCCGCTGGTGCCGCTGCTCCGCCCCTACTCGCCGCGGCGGATGCGCGGCGTGCTCGGGTGCGCCCTGCTGGGCTGCAACGTGCTGTACGCGGCGATCGCCCTGGGCGGGGTGGCGGCGTTCGGCACGGGCGTAGACGCGGACGTGCTGAGCGAGGTGACGGCGGCGAACCTGGCGCGGCTGCTCGGGGGCGGCGGCGGCGGGGGGCAGGCGGGGGCAGGCGGGGCGGGGGACGGGGGCAGCGGCGGCGGCGCGTCGGCGGCGGCGGCGGCGGCGGCCGCCGCCCTCGCGCTCGCCGTGCGACTGGGCTACTTGTGCTCTCTCACGGGCTCGTACGTCCTGCTCACCTACCCCCTGCGCGAGACCGTCGGCGAGGCGCTGCTGGGCGGGCCCGAGCAGACCGCCCGACACTGGACGCTTGTGACGGCCGGCCTGGTGGCCTGCTCCTACGCCGTGGCCTGTTTCCTCCCCTCGATCTGGTCTGCCCTGTCGCTCGTGGGCTCGGCCACCAGCACCATCATGGCCTTCGCGGTGCCCGGCCTCGTGGTCCTGGCCACCCGGGCGCAGGCGCGCGGCAGGCGGGCGCGCGAGCGCGCCGAGGCGGTGGCGGCGGCGGCGGTCGACGGCGCCGGCGCGGCGGCCGACGCCGCGCTCGGCGCCGCGCTGCTGGACGATCGCGAGGCGCGGCGCGAGCCGAGGCGGCGCGCGCGCGAGGCGCTCGAGGCTGCGGGGGCGTGGACGGCGGTGGTGATCGGGGCGCTGCTGTTCGTCAACGGGTTTGTGGTGCAGTTTTTCGTGCCGAGCGCATAGGTGATGGGTGTTGCTCTTTCCTTCGAAAGGGACGCATCGTCGGCGTCGGCGGCGGCAGGGCGGCGTTGCCGGCTCGGACGCGCGCGCCGGCCGCGGCGCACCTATGATTCTATTGTTGCCCCCCGATGATCAAACGACGCACGCACTCTCGGGACGGGACCTGCTTATGACCTGAAATTACACATCGCTCCTAATCAAGGCCTCCCTTTGCCCCGCGAGACAGAAACTTGGAACCCGAAAATCGACAGCTCCCAACCCCCTCCTCTTTTTCTTCCCGTCAACTCGTTTGGGAAGCAAACGCACAGCACATCCACCCCGCGCGATCCCTTTGGAGAGCAAGCACGCGCTGGATCCATGATGATGGAAACGCTCGACTGATAGCGGGCATCGGAGCGTCGCAGAGACACGGGAGGACGCGAGGACAACATCAACGAACCTTTCTAAAAGGAGAACGCAACAAGCGTGACACACAAACACCGACAATGACGACCACGAGAGCAGCAGCAATGGCGACCTGCGCCATACAATCGGCACGCGCGCGCAGCCGGCGGCGCGCGCCCGGCACCAGGCCTTTGCTCGTTTTGCTGGCCGCGCTGGCTGTCGCGCTCGGGGCGGCGTCGGCGTCGGCGTCGGCGTCGGGCGAGACGGCCGACGGCCTCGCGCGCAGCCAGCGCTCCGCGAGCCGCGCCGCCGAGGCGGCCGCCGCAGCCGCCGCACAGCAGGGGGGCGCCCCGGACGGACCCCTGCTGTTTACGATGCGGGATCAAGGCGGCGGTGGCGGCAGCGGCAGCGGCAGCGGCAGCGGCAGCGGCAGCGGCAGCGGCAGCGGCAGCGGCAGCGGCAGCGGCAGCGGCAGCGGCAGCGGCAGCGGCAGCGGCAGCGGCAGCCGCAGCGGCAGCGGCAGCGGCAGCCGCGCGGACCCCGCCTCCGCCGCCGCCGCCGCCGCCCCTGCCTCTGCCGATGAGCAGGGCGACCTGCTCAACGCGCTGGCGGCGGCCGCCGGCTCGGGCCTCGGCGCCGTGTCGTTCGAGGGCGCCCGCTCCCCCGTGAGCGGCGCGCAGGCGGCGCGCGCCGTGGCCGACGCCTCGGCGGTGGCCGCGGCGGCCTCGGCCCTGCGCGCGGCGCCGACCGAGGGGGCCCGGGGCGCTCGGTCGGCGCCGGCGCCCCCTGCCTTGGCCGGCGCCGGCGGCGCTGCCGCCGACGACCCCTTTGCCGAGCGCGACGCCCGCTTCGTCCACGAGCACGAGGAAGACGACCCCTCGCAGCACGCGCCGGACGCGGTGGCCGGCAGCGCGGCCCTGCTGGCGTCCGTCGAGCAGCCCTGGCGGCGCTTCCTGCAGCAGGCGAGCAGCGCGCGGCTAGGGTGCCGCGCGGGCGACGCTTCGTCTCTCGAGCCGTCGGCGCCGCTCGCCTTCGCCTCGACGCTTTTGGGCGACGCGCGCCTGGCCATCGTGTCCGCGCGCTACTCCGGCGCCTGCGGCTCCCTCGGCAGCGCCGCCCTGGCCGCGCCCCACGCCCTCGCGCAGAGCGTCGGCGACGCCGTTGTCCTAAGCACCGGCGCCGCCTCGACCGCCGTCGCGCCCGGCACCGCGCTGGCCTTCACGTCCAACGACATGGGCGGGCCGGGCGACCCCCTCCTGCAGGCGCTCGCGGCCGCGGCGGCCGGGCTTGGGCCCGAGGCCATGGCGGCGGCGCTCTCGGGCGCGGGCGCGGGCGGTGACGGCGCCGACGGCGCCGTGGGCTCCGCCGCCACCTACGACGGCGCCTCGCTCGGCGTCGACGTCCGCGTCTCCCCCGGCGCGCCCGCCGGCAGCCAGCTCGTGATGAGCTACGCGTTCGGCAGCGAGGAGTACGGGAGCGCCTACCCCGAGCCGGACGCGTTCGCCATCACGGTGGGCCCCAAGGGTGCGGGGGGGGCGGCCATGGCGCGGGTGGACATGCTGCCAGGGGGAGGGTGGCTGCCGCTGCCCGGGCAGCAGCAGAAGCAGACGAGGGCGGGCGCGGGGGCGGCAGCAGCGGCGGAAGCGGCGGCGGTCGGGACGACGACCGCCGGCACCTCTCCCGCGACCGCAGCCGTCAACCCGTTCTCGGTCGTGCGCGTCGCCGACCGCAAGGCCCGCGTGGGCGCGGGCAACCACAACGCCGCGCTCGAGGGCCTGTCCCAGGTGCTGCCTACTACCGGATACTCGGTGGTGCCGGGCTCGACCTACACGCTCCGCTTCGCGGTCGCCGACGCCTCGACGCCCGACCTCGACTCGGTGCTTTACCTGCTCTCGGGCAGCCTGCGGCTGGTGGACCCGCCCCGCGCGTCCGCCGGAGGGCCCTACGTTGGGCGCGGGAGCAGCGCGGCGCTCGCCGGGGAGGACGACGCGGCGGCGGCCGAGGCGGCGTCTGCCTACTCTGCCGGCGCGCTGGCGCTGGCCGCGTTGCCCGGCGGCACCGCCTCCTCCCCCTCCCTCTCGCGCGCTCCGCCCGTGATCCTCGCGCTCGACGGCACGCGCAGCGGCCCCGCGCGCGCGTCGCTGGCGGCCGCGGGCGGCGGCGGGCCGCTCGCGGCGTACGCCTGGCAGGTCGCGGGCCCGGGCGGCGCGGTGGTGGCGTCGGCGTGGGGCCCGACGCCGCGCGTCGCGCTCCCCGCGGCCCCCGTGCCGGCGCAGTACACGGCCACGCTCACGGTCTGGGACCCCCTGGGGGGCGTCGCGCAGGCGTCCGCGCCCGTCAACGTGCAGGACGAGCACGACTTTGCCGCGTCGGTGCGCGCGGGCGCGGGGCTGTTTGCGGGCGACACCCAGACGCGCGGCGGCGCCGCCGCCGCCAAGGCACAGGAGGAGGAGGAGGAGGAGCGGCGGCGGCAGCAGGCTCAGGCCTATCCCGAAGCGGGCCCGGACCGCTCCGGCGCCTCGGCCGGCGCCGACGATGCGGAGCGAGAGGACGCGGAAGATGCGGGCGAGGGGGCGGCGGGCGATTATGAGGGGGAGGAGCAGCAGGCCGCGGACGCGAAGGAGGCGGCGGCGGCGCGCAGGGAGCGGCGCGCCAGCCGCTCCCGCCGGCCCTCCCGCCTCCCCGACGGCGTCGAGTTTCCCGCCCTCATCGAGCCGCCCGCCCTGATCGATCCTCCCGCGCTCATCGACCCTCCCGCCTTGATCGACCCGCCCGCCCTCATCGAGGTCTCCTCGTCGCGGCGGCGGGGCAGCAGCAGCGGAGGGGCGGACGACGAGCAGGCCGGCGCAGGGGACGACGGCGATGCCGCCGCCGCTGCCGACGCCGGCCTGCGCAGGCGCGCCCCGTCGTCGTCGTCGGGCCGCCGGCGCGGTGGCACGAGCAGTAGGCGACGGCCCGCGCAGGAGCCGGCGTACCTGAAGATGCAGGCGCAGCCGCGGGCCGCGGAGCCGGCCGTCGTCGTGGCGGCGCTGGCGCCGGCGGCGCCGCGGCCGCCGGCGCCGCGGCCGCCTGCCGCGCTGCCGCCGTCTCCCGCGCTGCCTCTGTCGCCGCCCATGCCGCCTGCGCCGCTGCTCCTTCTGCCCGGGGACAGCTCGACCGCGGGAGACGCCGTGGCGCAGCTCGCCGCCGCGGCAACGACGGCGGCGGCGGGCAAGACTACCGTGCCAGAGCCGCCGTCCCCGGCGGGAGGGGCGGCCGCCGCGCTGCCTCCGCCGCGCCCGCCCGCCGTCGCGACGTCCATCGCCGCCGGCCTGGCCGCGGAGCTGGCCGCGGCCAGCTCGCTGGCCCCCGGGCAGATGCCCTCGCCGGAGGCGATCGTCGCGCTGCTCGAGGCGGTGCGCGCGGCGCAGGCCCTGCAGCGCCAGGAGCAGGAGCAGCCGAAGCAGCAGCAGGCGGCGCAGGCGGCGCAGACGGCGACAGCGCCAACGCCTGCCCTGGCCGCCGCCGCCCCCGCGGCAGCAGCAGCAGCGGCCCGGGCAAAGCCGCGGCAGCCCGCCGCTCCTGCTCCTTCTCCTTCTCCTGCCCCTGCCGCCGCTCCTGCCGCCGACGGCTTGCCCGTGGCCAGCGCGGCGGACGAGGAGGCGCTGTTTGACCAGCTGCCCTCTGGCCCCGAGGACAACGGGGCGGCGACGGCGCCGGCGCCGGGCGGAGCGGCTGCGGCTTCGGCGGCGGCGGCGGCAGCAGCCGCCGACGCTGCGGTCGGCGCACAGGACTCCGCCGGCGCGCGGACTCCCGCCCCCTCCCCCGCCCCCGCCCCCCCGGCCCCGTCCAAGCGCCCGCCCGTGGCCGTCCTCACGCTCGTCAACGGCACGGCCCCGCTGCGCGGCCGCAGCGACGGCGCCGCGCTGCGCGTCTTTTTTGACGCACGCGCGAGCCGCGACGGCGGCGGCGGCGGCGCGCCGCTCTCCTTCGCGTGGGCCGCGGCCCCCGCCCTGCCGCGCGTCGGCACGGGCGCTCCCATCCCCATCATGGCCTCCCTGGGAGACGGCGGGGGGGTCGCGTACGCCGACCTGCCCGGGCCGGGGACCTACAACGTGACCGTCCGCGCCTCGTCCGGCGGCGGCGCCGGCTTGTTTGCCTTCGCGTCGGCGCCCGTGGTGATCAAGCCCAACGCCGCGCCCTTGGCCGTGGCCGGGGGACCTTACCTGGCGCGCCTGGGCACGGACGACTTGATCACGCTCGACGCGGGCCGGTCGACGGACGCGGACGGGGACGCGCTCACGTACGCCTGGGAGCTGGTGGGCCCGCCGCTGGACGGCGGCGCCGCCGCTGCGACGGGGGCGGCGGCGGCCTCGGCCTCGGCGGCTGGGGCGTCGACTCCCGCCGCCGCCGCCTCCGCCGACATGGTGGTGCTGATGGCCGGCGAGGGCGCCGCCGTGCGCCTCAGGCCCGAGCCCTGGATGGCCGACCGCCCGCTCGTGGCGCGCCTGACCGCGCGCGACGGCTACGGCGGCGTCGGCGTGGCGGCGGCCGACGTCGAGGTGTCGCCGGCGGCTGTGGTGGCGGCGGCGCCGGCGCCGGTGGTGGTGGCGCCGCGTCCCCCTTCCCCGTCGCCCTCGCCATCGCCCTTGCCCTCGCCCTCGCCCTCGCCCGTGCCCTCGCCCTCTCTCCCGCCCTCGTCCCCGCCCTCGCCCTCGCCCTCGCCAAACCCGGCACCAGCGGTCGCCGGCGCGCTCAGGCCGGAGCAGGGGTCTCTGCCGCCGCCGCCGCCGCAGGACGCGCCGGCCGTCGCCGCCCCGGTCGCCGTCGCCGCCCCGGTCGCCGCCGCCGCCCCGGCCGCCGCCGCGATCGCCGTCCCGGTCCGGGCCGCCCAGGCCCTCTGCCCGGCCTTTGGCGCGGGCGCCTCCAGCAGCCCCTTCGTGCCCGACTACGCGGCGCCCGCCGGCCCGCCCGACCCCTTCTACCGCTTCACCACCTCGTTCCGCGCCCCCTGCGCCTCGCTCGCCGAGATCTTTGAGATCTCTGAGATCTCCGCCGAGATCTCCGGCGGCGGCGGCGGCGGCGGCGGCGGCGGCGGCGGCCGCTCGGGCGCGCACCAGGCGCAGTCCGAGTCGGACGAGGGCCTGGTCGCCCAGATCCGCGCGCCCCGGGAGTTCGTGCCGTCGGGCCAGGCCACGCTGCTCGACGGCACGGGCTCGTCCGCGTCCGCGGGCGGCCAGCTCACGGGCTACGAGTGGCGGGTGGTGGCGCTGCCCGCGACGGCGTCGGCGGCGGCGGCGGCAAGTGCGGCGGCGGCCGCAAATGCGGCGGCGGCGCCGGCGGGCGCGTGGGAAGGCGGGGGCTTGGGCGGGTCGGGCGGTCACGGCGGCGGCGGCGGGGGCCGTCGCTTGGCACAGGTGTCCGTGGTCACTGATGCTGCCGCAGCCTCTGCCGTCGCTGCCGCGGCCTCTGCCGCCGCCGCTGCCGCCGCGCCCGCCGCTCCCTCTTGGCTCGACGCCACCGCCGAGGAGGCGGCCGCCGCGCTCGCGCGCGCGCCCGTGATGGCCGTGGGGTCTGGTCCCGTCGCCCAGGTCCCCCTGGGCCCCGGACGCTACGCCGCCCTGCTGACGATCCGCGACGCGGACGGAAACTCGGCCGTGGCCGTCCGACGCTTCTCGGTCGGCTTTCCCGGCGCGACCGTCGCGGCGGTCGCCGAGCCCCCGCCTTTCGTGCGCGCCCTCGACGGCGGCCTCGCCGCCCTGGGCGGGGCGGGCTTCCCGCTCCCCGCGGGCCTCACGGGCGCGGGCGCGGGCGCGCTCGTGGTCTCGGCCTCAAACCTCACCACGCCCGTCCCGCTCAGCGCGCGCGGGTCGTCGGCCGCGCCTGGCGCCTCGCTCTCGCGCTACGACTGGCTCGTGCGCCGCATGCCGCACGGCGAGAGCGTCGCGGCCTGGGCGGTTGAGGCGCGCGCCCTGGGCGTCGTGGTCGCGCGCGCCCGCGGGCCCAGCGCCGTGGTGCCCCTGCCGCCCGGCGCCTACCGCGCCTCGCTCACCGTCGTCGACTCGCTTGGCGGGGCCTCGACGGCCACGCGCGACTTTGCGATCGGCGCCGCCGCCAACGGCACCGTCGCCGTCATCGCGCGCCCCTCGCCCTACTATCCCGCGCCGCCCGGCTCGCCCGCCGCCGTGTCCGGCGCCCCGCTCGCCATCGAGCTGGACGCGACGGGCTCCGCCCCAGCCCTGGGCCGCACGGCGGGCCGCTGGCTGTGGAGCGTGCGGGCGCTCCCCGGTGGCGAGCCCGTGCTGAGCGCGACCGGCGCGCGCGTCTCCGTGCGCGTGCGCCCGGGCAGGTACGAGGCGTCGCTGGTGGTGACGGACGCCGAGGGCGGCGCGGCGGCGGCGCGCAAGGTGTTCTGGGTGGACGGGCTGGGGGCGGTGCCGCCGGCGGACGAGCAGGGGGACGAGAGGGGGGGCGGCGTGCAGGTGGCGGCATCGGCGGCGTCGGCGGCAGCAGCAGCGGCAGCAGCGGCTGCAGGAGGGGCAGCAGGGACGGAAGCAGCGACAGCGGCGACTGCGGCGGCGGCGTCGGCGGCGGCGGCGGCGGCGGCGGCCGCCGCGCCTGTCGTCGTCGCCTCTACCGCCGGAGCCGCCGCCGTCAGCGCCGCGCGCGCGGCCTCCGACGCCTCCGACGCCGCGCTCGTGGACCGCATCCGCGCCCCGCCCGCGGGAGCGGTCGGGTCGGCGGACACGGCGGGGTTGCGGCTGGCGGCACCGAAGGCGACGCCGGCGGCAGCAGCAGCAGCTGCTGCTGCCGCCCCCGCGGCCGCAGACGGGGCGGCCTCTGGGGCGCCGGCAGCCGCGGCCGCCGCGCCTCTGCCGGCAGAGGCGCCCGCGCCGGCCATCTTTTTGCCAGGCAGCGCGACGACGGTGGGGCCGGCAGGCGGCTCCCCGCGCGAGCGCGCCCTCGGCTCCTCCTCCGCCGCAAACCCCCCCGCGGCCATCCGCTTCCGCCTCTCGGCGCCCAAGACCCCTGTCTGCGCCAATGGCGTTAGCGAGTTTCTGGTGCCGCCGGGCGCGCTGGCGGCCGCCCGCGCGCGCGGCGGCTCGGCCCCGGACATCGCCTCGCGCCTGGTGTGGCGCGTGGAGCAGGCCGCTCCCGGCGCCCCGCGCTGGGCTGCCCAGGCGGCCGGGATCAAGCTGCGCCTGACGCGCCCGCCCGCGGGCCTGCTCAACGTGACGCTTGCGCTCGTGCCGGCAATCAAGGCGGGCGCTAGGTGGGGCGGCGGAAACGGCAGCGGCGGCGGAAACGGCGGCGAGGCGCCCCTGCCGCCCCCCGAGGCCTGGCTCAAGGCGTGGTCGGCGTCCGTGCGCGTGCCCAGCCGCCCGTGCGTCTCGTGCACCCAGTCGGCGGTCACCCTCGCCGCGCGGGCCGACCGCTGCGCTCCCTCGGCCGACGGCCTGCGGTCGCTGCTGACGCGGCAGCCGCCCGCCGGTGCCTCGCTGCAGATGGCGCTGTCGCCCGTCGCCTCCTCGCCGCCGCTCCCGGCGGCGGCGGCGGCGGGCGGCGGCGGCGGCGCGGGCGGCGGCGGCGAGGGCGCGGGCTACCGCCGCGCCGTGACCGTGCTGTCCAAGGACGCCAAGACCGGCGCCTGGGCCAAGTGCGTGGCCCCGCTCGTGACCCTGGCCGACCGCACGCCGCCCGCCATCGCCGTGGCCGACAGTGCCAGCGGCTGGTCGGCCGGCGGGCCGTGCCTGGCGGCGCTGCGCCCGCCGCCACCCGTCATGGCGGCGGCGCTGCGCCTCGGCGCCCGCCCGCCACTGCAGTGGTCGTGCTACTCGGCGGCCGAGCTCGTGCGCGCCGTGGACAACTGCTCGGTGGGTCCCGGGGCCTTGCGCTACGAGGCGGCCTGCGCGCCGCGCGCGGCGGCGGGCGGGCGGTGCCGCGTGCTGCCGGCCTCCGAGACGGCCTGGGGCGCCGCGCTGGCGGCAGCGCGCCGCGGCGCGGCGGCCACCGCCGCCGCCGCGGCCAACGGCGGCTTTGCCGCGTCGTCGCCGTCGCCGTCGGCCGACGCCGCCGCCGTTAGCGACGAGCCGCCCGTCGTGTGCGTGCGCACCATGCCCATCAGCGCCGCCGCCGACCGCGTCCACCTGGTGTCCCAGGCCAGCGTGCGCGCGTTCGACGGCGCGGGCAACGCCAGCCCGCGCGCCGACGTGCGCTTCTACGCCCACCCGCAGGCGATGCTGGCCAAGGCCGCGCGCGAGGCGGCGACGCCCGAGGGCGCCTTTGCGGGCGTGTTCGCCGACTCTGAGGAGTTTTTCGGCGGGGGGTGCTCGGTGCCGGACCTGGCCGACCCGGCGCTCTTCGGGGGGATGCGGCCGCCGGCCGTGCCGCCCGCCGTGCTGTGATCGAATGCGATGGATGGTCTACAGGAAAGCGCTCGCGTGCGCTGCAGCATCGTGTTCCAAAAGAACACGCTTTGGCGGGCCGCCTTTGCCCGCCTCGTCGTCTGCTCTATTTTTCTCGCGCCTCCGTCCCCCCCCCCCCTCCTCTTTTGCATACGAACAGAACACTGCCCTTTTTCGTCCACGAGCTTCACTCATGTCTCCTCCTTCCTTTTCCTCGTGAGTTGTTTCGCGAGCCCTCCCCCGAGCCCCACAAACCACCCCTCTCGCCCTCCTTGTGTGTCCGCCCCGCGCTCTGTCCCCGTCGCCCGCTCTGGCCCCGTCCGTCGCCGCGATGCGATGCGATTTGCAAAACCAAAAGACAACAAAACCAACCCCTATGCATCGCCCAAACCAGCCCGAGACAGACAGACAGCGCGTGAACATGCGGCCGTACACCAGGTGTCTTCCTCCACACACGCACGCAAAACATGCTCCCCTTCCGCCCTTTGAAAAATCCCTTTGTTCCGGAAAGCGTGTGTTGCGCCAAAAAAACAAATACGACAGCGCGCGCGCAGACGCTTTTGATCAACGATCGATGGTCGCTTGCCCAGAGGCTCAAACTAGTCCTCAGCTGTCAGCAATTCGAGGTCCGCCCCCACGGCCAGGTGGTCGCTGGGATAGGTCGCGTCCGGGATGGGCCCCTCGAGCTGGGGCGCCCCCAGCGTTGCCACGACGCGCCAAGGCATCCGCTGCTGCGTCTTCGCCGCTCCGCCGCCGCCGTCGCCGCCGCCGCCGCCGCCACCCCCTCCCGCCGTCGCCCCGACAAAGATGTGGTCGAGCGCGCCGCGAAACGTGGGTGTGCGCGTGGTGAGCTCCGGCTCGCGGCCGCCGTGCAGGGCTGCGTGCGCCGTCACGAGGCGCAGGCCGCGCGTCGACAGGGGCCGGCGGTGGCGCCGGCGCCCGCCGCCGTTGCCGTTCTTGCCCCGGTCGCTCGAGCTGCCGCTTCCGTGGCCGCTGTCGGCGCCGCTGTCGCTGCCGCCCTCCCTCGCCGCCGCCGCGGCGGCCGCGCGCGCGACGGGGTGGTCGTGGTGCGTGTGAGGCAGGGCGCCGGTCGTCAGGAGCCGGTAGACGCCCGATCCGGGCCCGGCAGCAGCGGCCGCCGCCGCTTGTGCGCGCGCGGCCCCCGCCTCTTGGTCGGGCCCCGCTGCGTTGCCGTTTTTCTCGTTTTTCTCGTTTTCCTCGTTTCCGCCGTCGCCCCCGCCTCCGCCGCCACCGCCGCCCTCGCGCTCGCCCGACCCAACGCACAGCTCCGCGGGCGGCATGCTGTTGAAGTCGCCCGCGATCACGACGGGCAATCCGCCTCCCAGCCGGCCGCCACCGCCGTCGCCGCCGCCCCCCGCGCCGCCGCCGCCGCCGCCGGCGCCGCCGCCCCCCCGCGCGCCGCGGCGCGCCAGCGACCCGCACCGCCGTGCCAGCAGCGCCGCCTGCCGCGCCTTGACCTCTGGCTTTGCCGGATCCCAAAACAGGTGCACGGACGCGGCCACGATCGCGCGGCCCGAGTCCTTGTGGCGCAGCAGGGCGACCACGGCGGCGTCGCCATAGGCCGAGAGCAGGCGTGAGGCCGGGGCGGCCTCGGCGAATCGAAAGGCCGAGCACGCGACGAGGTCAAAGGCGGCGCGGCGCCACAGCAGCGCGACGCCCTCGTCGTCGTCGTCGTCGTCCCTGGCCGCGGTCGCGGTCGCTGCTGCCGCCGCTGCAGCTGCCGCCGCTGCCGCTGCTGCTGCTGCTGCCGGCGCCGCCGTCTCGTCCTCTTCGTCCAGAGACCCGCCGCCGTCGCTCCAGCTGCTGTCGCTGTCGCTCCCGCGCCCATCCCCGCGCCGATCCCCGCGCGCCTCCCGCTCCTCGTCGCCGCCGCCGACGCCCCGCGCCAGCGCCGTCGCCGCGCGCGCCGCCGCCGCCCGCGCCCCTCCCCTCAGCCGCCTCGACTTTGCCACATACTCCCCCGCGTACCCCCGGCGCGCCATCCACTCTGCAAGGGGTCCCTCGCGAACGTCGCGCTGCACCTCTTGCAGGCACAGTACGTCCGGGCTCCAGTGCTCTATTTCGGCCAGGGCGCGGCGCGTGCGCGCGGCGGCGTCGAGAGCTCGCGCCGGGGCGTGCGCGTGTTGGCCGCCGCGCGTCCACCGCTCTGCCAGCAAATTGTAAGAGACCACGCGCAGGCGCGCATCGACGCCGGGAGGGAGCAGGGCGGCGGCGCTTGGGGCGGGGAGGGCCGGAGCGGGCGCGCCGGGCGCGACGAACTGCCGCATGGCGAGGCGCTTCGACGATGATGTGAACCAACCTGTGGGTGCGCGGGACTCGCACGGGACGCGATTGTCTGAACCCTGAGCTGTGGTGCCCCCCGGTGTTTGAGAGTTGGTCTGGAGCCGTGACGCCTTGTTCTCGGCGCAGAGTGCGAGACAACGGAAGGAATGGAGTCACGGGGCGAATTTCCGAACGTCGCGTGTCGTGTGTCGTGTGTGGAAAAGAGAGAGCTTGGCGATTCGACAAAACGGTTTAATGGAGTCCACAGCGGGAGCAGCCGCCGCCTCGTCCGCCTCGAGGACCTTGCGGGTCCGGCCGGCGTCTGCCGAGGCCGCAGAGCCGCTGCTGCCTCGCTCGTCGTTGCCGTCGCTGCCGGCGCCGCCCCCCCCCGCCTCCGCCTCCTCGCCCTCCGCATCCGCCTCCGGCGCCACGGATTGCGCCTTACGTTTCCTGGAGTGGCGGAGCCGCTGCTGCCGCAGCGGCGGCGGCGGCGGCGGTGGCGGCGGCGGCGGCGGGTGCAGCCGCAGTTGCCGCCGTCGCAGCTGCAGCTGCGGTAAAGGCGGCGCTGGCCGGAGGTGCTGCGGTTGCAGCTGCTGCTGCTGCTGCTGCTCCTGCTCCTGCCGCTGCTGCTCTCGTCGCTGTTGCTGGTGCGGCGGCGGCGTCGGCTGCTGCTGTTCGACGCCGACGGAGCCCGCCGCCGGCGACGATTGCCGCCCCCGCCAAGACCGCTCTGTTCCCTTGCGTTCGGCCCCCCTTGCTTCTTTCGCGAGTTTCGACGATTACACGGGAGCGGAGCTCCCTCTAGCCAGAGCGGAGGCATATGAGTCGCTCTGCAGCAGCCTGGAAAGAAAGCAGAGGTCGAGGAGGGGGGACGGGGGGTTGGGCGCCGCCGGCCCGGGGCAAAAAACACCGCAGGGCGCGCGAGGACGGACGGGGGGCTTTTTTGGGGGGGAGCGGTGGAGGTGGCGGCCGAAAGCAGACACGCACACGCGCGCACACAACGATGGGAGGATCATCACAAAAAAAGAACGAGGGTGCGGGGTTTTGGGGTTTCGGCCGCCGCGTGTGCCGCCAGGAGGCGGGACGCGCCCAGCGGCCGGCGCCGCGGGGGGGGACGGGGACGGGGGGGCGGCGGCGGGCGGAAAGAGGGGGAGGGGCGCCGTCGAGCCGACCGCCCCACATTGCAGGGGGCGGATCGGACGGGGAATGAAATCCAAAAGAAGGAAGGGGGTTGAGGGGGGGTCAGGGGTGGATCGGGGGGGAGAGAGCGATGGACAGGGCGGCGTCGGCGTCGGCGGCGGCGGCGGCGGCGGCGGCAAGACGCGCATGGGGTGGGGGGGAAGAACCGACCAAGGTGCCGGGGGGTCTCCGCGGGTCACCGCACGTACACCTGCTGCGTGGTGGCCGACGGCTGCGGCTGGAGGGCGTCGGCCGCCATCGCGGCCGCCGCCGCCGGGCGCCGGCCGGCGGCGCCGCCGCTCAGCGACGCCGCGCGGCCGGTGCCGACCGACGGCGCCGACGCGAGCAGCGCCGCGCCGCCCGCCGCCCCCGCTGTGTCGCCGCCGCCCGCGTCGGCGGCCTCGCGCGCGGCGCGCACTGGCCTGCGCGGCCGCTGCGACTCGAGGTCGAGCGAGGGGCCGGTGGCGAGGGACAGCAGGGGCTGGCGCTCAAACGCAGAGGCGGCCGGTTTGCCGCCGCCGTTGCCGTTGCCGTTGCCGTAGCCGCTGGCGCCGCCGCCGCCGCCGCCGTAGCGCGAGGCGGCCGTCGCCGCCGCCATCCGCTCCGCCTGAGACGGCCCCGTGCCGACCACCCCCCTGCCCCCGCCGCCGCTGCTGAAGCGCACGAGCCGGCCGATCAGGTGTTTGGCCGCGCCCGCGAACCCAGACGCGTCGGACGCCTGGTCGGCCGCCGCCTCGCCCGGTCTTCCGCCGCCCTTGCGCCCGTCGTCGCCGCCTCGTCCGCCGCCGCCGCCGCCCGCCGCCGCAAAGCCGCCGCCGCCGCCGCCGAGGCCCGCCGCCGACGGCGGCAGCTCGACCGTTGCGGCGGCCGCGCTCGCCGGCGCCAGCAGGCCCCCCGCGGCGCCCCTCTCGGCCAGGCTGCCGCAGCTGCTCAGGCCGCCGCCGCCCGCCTGCGGCGGCTGCTGCCGCCGCCTGTCCCCCCCGCCGCCCGACCGCAGCAGGCCCCGCGCCGCCAGGTCGCGCGCTGCGGCGCCCGCCGCCGCCACCTCGTCGGCCGCCGCCGCCGCGTCGGCGTGCGCCCCGCTGCCGCCGGCCGCCTTGCCGCTGCCCGCCTTGCCGCCGACGAACGCCGTGCGCAGGATGCGCACGATCGCCACGAACCACAGGCCCTGCAGGGCGCACAGGGCCAGCAGCAGGACGTTGAACATCAGCCAGTAACCCAGGAAATGCTGAATCAGCGACGGCACGTGCTCGAGCGCGCCCAAGACGGCCACCTTCACCACGACGTAGGGAAACAGCAGCAGGCGCGCGACAAAGTAGGCCGCCGCGAACGCCAGGAACAGCCACACCCGCGCGCGCCGCATCTCGAGCATGTTGCCCAGCTTGCTGGCGTGCAAGAAGGGCGAGCTCACGTTGAGCAGGCAGAACACCAGCATGCCCATGTTTTGCACGCCGAGGAGGTAACTAGTGACGACGAGTGCCACCGTGGCGACGTGGTGCCAGTGCATGGCGCTGCCGTCATCCAGGCCCAGTCCCAGCGCGTGCTTGAGCATGAGGTGCCCGTACCACCCGAGCTCGGCGTTGTAGTAGGCCAGGACGCGCGGCTCGACGGGGATCACGGGCCAGCCGCGCAGGCAGCCCGCGTCGTCGAAGACGCCGCACGCGCGCTCGGCGGGCAGCGAGGCGAGCACGCTCCAGCCGGCGGCCAGAAGCATCACGCTGCCCGTGCTGACCCACACCTCCTCGCCGATCTTCTGGGCGACGGAGGGCACGGGCGGCGGGGGGCTCTTGCCCGCCGCGCCGCCGCCGCTGCTGGTGCCCCGGCGCGGGCCCGGCTTGCCGCCGCCGCCGCTGCCGCCGCCCGAGGAGGAGGACGCGGGCGGGGCGGGCGGCGGCGCCGGCGAGCCGCGCGGCGCCGGCAGCACGCCGCTGTCGTACGTGGGCGACGCCGTTCCGGCGGCGCGGGCGCCGGCGCCGGCGGCGTCGGCGACGCCGCCGTTGCTGCTGCTGCTGCGGTTTGTTTTCGTGTCGGTGTGTGTGTGTGGATCGGGTGGCGGCGGCGGCGGTGGAGGTGAGCCGTTGCGTCTGCGTGCGACATGGCCGGAGGAGGAGGAGGAGGAGGAAGAGAGGGCGCAAGCGAGGCGTTTGTGTTCTCGCCAACCTCCAAACAGCTCTCTTTCTCTCTCTCTTCTTGCTTCCGTGGGATCGAAAAGCCGATCCGCCTTCCTTGTCCCATGCAAACAAACGAGGCGGCAGAGCGGCGACAAGGTCCAGGACGCACCTCGCCCGCTGCAGCACGGGCACGCCGGGCGCCCCCGCGCGCACGTAAGCCGCGAAGAGCGCGTTGAAGCCCGCTCGGAGGGCCAGGAGGAGCGGGCAGACGAGCAGGCTCGGCAGAAGGCCGCCCCAGGTGGACGACGCCTCGGACGCGGCCGCGCGCTGGCGCAGAAACCCGGCGAACAGGGGATCGCTCGCGGGCAGCACAAAGTAGAGCGGGTCCCAGAGGGAGCCCGGTCGCTCCCCCTCCATGCTGTTGGCGTCTCTGTTTGTTCGTTTGAGGAGAGGGGGTCAAACAAGCGCCATGAGAAGAGGGGATGATGTTGTTGCACAGGCCGGCGAGCTTGCTGGGGCGTAGGGATCATCCGTGGAGAGGCCGGCAGGGCCAGCGTGCTGCTATTGATGATAGGACGGCGGCGCGCCGTTCGCGGCGGCAGCGTCCCGTCGCCGGCGCCCTTGCCGCCGCCGCCGGGCGTCGCCCGCCCCCGCCCCCGCGGCCCCCACCACCCCTCGCCGCTCGGCCCTCCTGCTCCTGGCCGGCGCGACAGCGTCCGCCCAGACGGCAGCAGCATCGTCATCGTCGTGGGACAAGAAGGGCAGGAAAGAGGGAGGCAACGGTGTGTGTGTCTGGGTGTGTGTTCGATGGGTTTTCGATTGCGTCTTGCCGCAATTTGCGAGCGGGCGCGGAGCGGCGAGTTCCAACACCGGCGGCGTCGGCGAGGCGCCTCGCGGCTCGACGCAGTCGTGCAAAAAGCGGTTCGCCGACCAGCAACTCCCGTCAACTCCACTCCCTCAATCAGCTTGCGAAGACGGGCCGCCGCGGCGCGCAAATCTCCACTGCCCAACCCTCTCCCTCGCACTTTCCCCCGTGTAGGCGTGCATCAGCTGGCGGAGAGGCGAGGCGGAGGGGCAAGGCGGCACCGCCGCCGCCGACGAGGCCGCCGACGAGAACGCCGCCGCCGCCGACGCTCGCCCATCCTCCGCCTCCTCTCGTCTGCCTTCGACGAACAGCGCCGACCGGATCGCGACCACTTTGCATAAGGAACCGTCCAAAGCACGTCTGAAATTTCACTTTTTCTGTCTCTGTTTCCCCCTCCCTTCCCTGAGGAGAACGCCGGAAGCACCGTGACGCCGAAAGCCCGTGACGCCTCGCCGATCGCGGTCGTGACCCCTTGAAGGCCCCCTGAGGCCGAGCGCCTGCTCGGGAAAGCGAACGACCGCCGCGCGGGTGCCAACGAGCGACGGCGCGAAGCCCAACGAAGCGGCGGGGAAGGCCCAACGCCGACGGCGGGCGGCGGGCGGCGGACGGCCTACTCTCCGCCGCCGCGCGCCAAAACCTGAGAGCACCAGATCACATGGGCGCCTGCTTGTCGAGCCCCGAGGAGAGCGCGGCGCAGGCCCGCCTCGAGGCCGAGCAGCGCCGCCTCGAGCACTGGCGCACCACGGGATTCGTCTCGCTGCGCGACGCCGCCGTCAGCCCCTCCGCCGCGCCCAACGCCGCCGCCCTGGTCGCCAGCGCGGGCGCCGCCGCCGGCGAGGACGACGGCCCCATCCGCCGCCTGCCGCAGCAGGTGGTCGACCTGGCCGAGTCGGCGCGCGTTCTCGACGTGGCCGACAACGCGCTCGAGTGCCTCAGCGGCATCGAGCGCCTCACGGAGCTGCAGCGCATGGTGCTCTCGGGAAACCGCCTCGAGTCGCTCCCCGGCGGCCGCTTCGCGTCGCTGCTGTGGCTGCTCGCCGCGCGCAACCGCATCGCCGCGCTCGACCCGTCCGACGACCTGGGCGCCCGGCTGCCGCGCCTCGAGCGGCTGGTCTTGGCGCACAACCGCCTCGAGGCGCTGCCGGGCTCCTGCATCGGCGGCCTGCGCCGACTGCGCGTCTGCGCTCTGGCGCACAACCGACTGACCTCTCTTCCGGACGAGCTCGGCGACCTCGAGGCGCTCGAGGAGGTCGACGTGCAGCACAACCGCCTCGAGGCCCTTCCCGCGTCCCTCGCCCGGTGCGCGCGCCTGCGCGCCGTGCTCGCGTCGCACAACCGCATCGCGGCGGCCGGCCTGCCGCCCGAGATGTTTGCGCCGGGCGCGCTGCCGCTGCTGCAGACGGTGGCGCTAAAGTTCAACCCGGTGGAGAGGGCGGACCTGGACGCGGTGCCCGGGTGCGTCGAGTTCGACCGGCGGGCGCGCGCGCAAAGGGCCGGCGGCGGGGGCGGGGGCGGGGGCGGCGAGAGCGGCGGCGGCGGCGGCGCGAGCGGCGCAAGCGGCGGCGGCGGCGGCTGCCCGTTGGCGGGCGCCTCGTCCTCCGGCCGCGGCGTCCTCGTCGGCGGCACGGGCGCGCAGGACGCCGCCGCCGTGGCCCTGCGCAAGACCGAGAGCCGCGACATCGCCCCCGTCGCGCTGCTCCTGGCCTCGGGCGGCGCCAAGCGGCGCATGGCCGCGGGCGAGACGGTGCTCAACGGCGGCGGCCACGCGCTCGAGGCGCTCGACGAGGGCGAGGATGCTGCGGGCCTCGCCGAGCGCGGCGTTCCCAACGGCGTCCTGCGGTCGGAGCTGCGCAAGGGGTCGGGGTGGCCGCCGCGCAACCCGCAGCAACAGCAGGCGTTTGCCGCCGCTGCCAACGGCAAGAGCGGGCAGGGCGAGGGGGCGGCGCTGCGGGCGGGTGGAGGGGGGAGCGGCGCGGCGCCGCTGCTGCCGTCGCCGTTTGCGCGGGTCGCCGAGCAGCACCGGCGGGACAGGGCCGCGTTTGGCGGCGGCGGCGGCAGCAACGGCGGCGGCAGCAACGGCGGCGGCAGCGGCGGCGGCGGCAGCGGCGGCGGCGGCGACGCGGCGCACTGGCGGCACCCGCCCACCAGCGTGCCCCAGGACTCGCCGGACATGTCCGACGCGGGCAGCGTCGTGTGCCTGAGGGTGCACAGCGCCTCGGCGGGCGGGAACGTGCTGGCCGTTCCCCGGCGGACGAGGAGCTTCGTTTTGGAAAGGGGCGCGCCGGCGCTCTAACCGGGCGGCGGCGCCCTCGCCGCCCGCTGCCGCCGCCCGCTGCCGCCGCCCGCTGCCGCTGCTCTTGGGATGTTTTGTTCCTGCTTGTTGCTGACTGTCCTCTGACGTCCTGTTCTCTCTCGGATCCGAGCTAAGCTGTGATTCAAACACGACCAAACCACCTGCCTCGTTGTAATCGGACCGCGAGTTTAAGGGGCGTCGGGGCCAAAACGCCCGCCGTTGTCGTCGGTCGTCGTCGGTCGTTGTCGTCGCGCCGCCCGATCACATCGGGTCACGCAGCCGAGCTAGGGTAGTACTCGCCTCGGTCGACACTCTCCCTCGAACCAATGAGGCACTCGCACCACAGGGGCCCTTGAGCCTCAACGTTGGCCGCACGCCTCGTCTCCCTCGAGTCCGTATGGGGAAAAGGCAGCCCGACACCTCCCAAACGCCAAGAAGCACGAAACAACAGAGAGAGGGAGAGAGACAAGGATGGAGCCGCGGCTGGCCAGCGCCGGTCCGATGCCGCCGCAGCGCGCGGCCATCGCCAGCAGCCTCGCGACGGACTACGCGGGCGGCCAGGCCAAGCGGCGGCAGGCCGCGCTCGCGCGGCAGCGGGCGGCGCGCGCCGACACGGTGGCGGCGGCGCGCGCGCTGGCGGGCGGCGGCGGCGGCGAGGAGGCGGGGGCGGCAGACGGCCCCGCGTCCATGCAAGAGTGGCGGGCGGAACCGCAGGGGCAGCGGCAGCAGCAAGAGGCATCAGCAGCAGCAGCAGCAGCGAGAGTGGGAGCAGCGGGGGCGGGGGCGGCGCCCGAGACCGCGGCGGCGGCGCCCCCTCCTTTGCCCCCTCCTCCGACAAGGCAGGAGCGACTGCAGCGGCGGCGGCAGCAGCAGCAGCAGTGGCACGCCGGGCAGGCCATGGTGTACGACTGGCTCGCCGCGCCGCCCCCTGCCGACCTGGGCCCGCGCTCGTGGCTCGTCCTGCCGCGACCCGGCGGCGTGCGCGCCCTCGTCACGTCTGGCGGCGGCGAGACGCGCGCGCGCGCGGCGCGGACGGGCCGCCCTCTGCCGGCGGGCGGCGCTCTGGCCGCGCTGGCCGCGCCGTTCTCCTCGCTGCTGCCGGGCGGAGGCGGCGGCGGCGGTGGCGGCAGTAGTCGCGCCGACCACTGCGCCCTCGACTGCGTCTGCCTGCCTGTCGCGCCGCCGCAGCGACCGCCGTCGTTCGCCTGCCCTCGGGCTGCTGCCGCCGCCGCAACCGCCGACGCCGCCAACGCCAACGCCGCCAACGCCGCCACCGTTCCCGCCCGGCCGACGGCCCTTTCTCCTTCCTCCTTCCTCTTTGTCGTGCTCGACGTGATCGAGTGGCGCGGCGTGACCCTGGCCGCGTGCGCCGCCTCGGCGCGGCAGGCATGGCTCGAGGCCAAGGCGGCCGAGGGCGAGGCCGAGTCCGGGCTGCTGCCCGCGGACGCGTTTGCGCGCCCGCTGCTGCCCGCGGCGGCGGCGGCGGCCGGCGCGCCCCCCGTCGCCGCCCGCTTTGCGCTCGCCGGCGCGGCGTGGGCGTCGGCGCGCGCGATCGCCGAGGCCGGCGGCGGCAGCGCGGCCGCCGCGCGCGGCTGGCCCGAGCAGGAAGGCATCTTGCTGCTGCACCAGGAGGGGGACTACGTCGGCGGGGGCGCGCTGGGCGCCCCCTGGCCCCTCGCCTTGGCCTGGAAGGACGAGCGGTGCGCCGCTTATGTCGTCGAGACCGGCGGCAGCGGCGGGGCGCCGGCGCCAACGGCGGCCGGCGACGGGGCGGCGGCAGCTTCGGCGGCGGCGGCGGCGGCGCAGCAGCAGACGGCGACGCTGCGGCTGGTCCCTGCGGCCGCATCTGCGGATCGTTTGGACGCCGTGACTGCCGACGATCCGCCGCACGCGCTCGTCTCCGGCATCGAGCCCGCGGGCGCGCTTGCGGCCGGGTCGCTGCAGCGGTTCTGGGTGATCGATCCGCTGTCGCAGCCGCCGCCGCTGCCGCCGCCGGAGCAGGCCGGCGCCGCGCCGCCGCAGTGGACGCCTGCGCCGCCGCCGCTGCCGCCCGGCGCGGCGCTCGTGCGCGCGGGCCCGGGCGCGTCGTCGCGCCTGCACGCGGACGGGCTGAGCAGGGTGCTGTTCCAGGCGATGGCGCGGCGGGGGACGCTGCCCACGCTGGACGACTTGGTCGAGGCGGCGGCTCGGAACGAGCGGGAGGAGGAACAAGGGGCGGCGGCGGCGGCCGAGGCCTCGATCGGCGGTGGCGGCGGCAGCGGCGGCGACGACGCGCGGATGGCGACGGATTGATCATGAATCAGTCTGCGAGTTGCAATCAGACACATCCATATTAAAGCGCAATCTCACTCGTGTGAGAGACGTTCACCATCCATCGACACCCCCCCGACCATCGCCACACGAATCGGCGGACACGCTTCCAAATCTTGCATCGCTGCCGCTGGATTCCGCGACCCGCCCACGCGCGAGAGTAGCAATGCTGACCTCTCGCCCGCCGGGGCTGATGCACCGCCAGGCGGCGCGTCGCCACAACCTCCACCCCCACCCGCACAACCACGCCAGGCCGGCGGCGGTGACGACGCCGCCTCTGCGCGCCGCGCCGCCGAGCCGGCGCCCGCGGCCGGGCCGCCGCTGCCGCGCCCTCCTGACCGACGCCGCGCCGCCCGACGGCTCCGCCGCGCCCGCCCTCCCGCTCGTCGGCGCCGCCCTCGCCGCCCTGCTCGGGGCCGGCGGCCTGCGCGCCGCCCTGTACAGCACCCTGGAGTACGCCAAGGCGGCCGCCTTCGCGCGCTTCGTGCCAAAGGGCGCCGCCACCCCCTCGGCCCGCGGCGCCAAGGTCTTGCTCGTGGGCGCGGCGCCGCGCGACATCTACTACCTCCCGAAGGACACGCTGAGCGCGACGGTGATCGGCGCCGACGTCAACCCGAGCCTGTTCGACCAGGCGGGGGTGTCGGCGGCGATCCCCACCACGGGCAGGAGGATGGGGCCGGGGGAGCCGTGGGGCGGCGCGGCGGGGGTGGCCGCGGCCGGCAGCCTCGACGCGGTCGTGTCCCTCGGCAGCGCCCTGGGCAAGATGGGGCGCGAGGAGCGCGGCGCGTTCCTGCGCGAGGCCAAGGCGTCGCTGAGGCCCGGGCGGCCGCTCATCATGCTGCAGGCGCTCGAGGAGGGGGGGTCGTTCGCGCGGGCGCTGATCGGCCCCGGCGGCGGGAGCGGCGCCATACCCGCGGCCGAGCTGGAGAGGGCGCTGGAGGAGGCGGGATTCGCGTACGTGGAGTGGGGGGTCGAGCTGCAGGGGACCGATCCGCACGCGCTCGGAGTCGCGGTGACGCCGGCGGAGGGGGACGCGGCAGAGGATGGGGGAGGGAGCAGCAGCAGCGGGAAGCGGCGGCGGAAAGCGACCGCTGGCAAGCTTGAGGCGGCGAAGCGCGGCTTTTGACAACTTTTTTGTAAACAGGTGGTCTCCTGCCACAGATTGCCGCGTACACCCTCTCCCTTTCTCTTGACGCCGGCCCGCGACCACCCGACGTGACCTCTCCTGTCTCGCGCGCTCGATCGGACGTTCCAGCTCTCGGTGACGATTTGAAAATTTTCAGAAAGGACAGCTTTGGGAGACCCCGTCCTTTTTGCAGCCCCTCCCTCTCTCCATTGCGCGCCCCCGCCGCCAAACCCGCGCTGGTCACGACCGCGCTGCACCCTCGAGCCTGACCACCGGCCTGCCGGCAAGCGCGCGCGCTCTGGATAAAGAGAGCAAGAAGGGCGAACCGTGTCATTTCATCTGTCTTGCCCCCTCTCTCTCTCTCTCGCGCCAGTTTTGTTGCTTGCGCCCATGGCGTCCACGCGCGTGCCCGAGTGGCTCGATGCGGCGGGGCTGTCGCGGCACGCGCGCGCGTTCGGCAGCATGCCCGAGGGGCAGTTTCTCGGCATGATGATGCAGGTGAGAGAGACGCAAAAGCGAGAGAGCTGGCGCGGGAGCGGCGTGCGGCCCGTCGTTTCGCCGCCGGCTCGCGTCCATCTCACGCGCCAGCCCGAATCGACCTACCAAACTAAACAACCCACCAGGACTACACCCGCTACGGAGTCGTCGATCAGGGCGACCGCCGCGTGCTGCACCGCCTCATCCGCGAGGTGCGCGCGCAGATCGAGCTCGACGAGCTCGAGGCGCTCGGCGCGTCGCCGTCGCCCGTGGCGGCGGCGGCAGCGGCCGCGGCCGGCGGCGGCGGCGCCGGCCGCGCCGCGCGCACCGGCGGCGGCGGCGCGGCGCCGGACGAGGGGCAGCTGCTCGACCTGGACGAGCACGACGGCGACCTGCTGCAACACCACCACGCCTTTGCGCTGTCGCCCATCTCGGCCGGCGCCGCGGCGGCCGCAGCTGCGCCCTCGCGCGCGGCCCCCATGCCGCCGCCGGCCCCCGCGGGCCCCTCTGCTGCCGCCGCCGCCGCCGCCCATGGCAGCGACATCGCCAACGACGACGGCGGCGGCGGCGGCGGCTCTGCCGCCTTCCCCTCCGACCCGCCCAAGATCCGCGTCGTCGTGCGCAAGCGCCCCATCAACCGCCGCGAGCTCGAGCGCGGCGACGAGGACGTCGTCGAGGTCATCCCCGTCGACGCCGAGGGGGGAGGAGCAGGAGCGGGCGGCCACGGCGACAGCGCGCCTGCCTCGTCCGCCGCCGCCGCCGCGCTGCTCAACCGCGGCCGCGTCGCCGTCCACGAGTCCAAGCTGCGCGTCGACCTCGTGCGCTACGTCGACCGCCACGCCTTCACCTTCGACGCCGCTCTCGACGAGCGCGTCACCAGCGAGCAGGTCTACGCCCTGACCGTGCGCCCGCTGGTCGCAACCCTGCTGACGGGCGGGAAAGCCACCTGTTTCGCATACGGGCAAACAGGGAGCGGCAAGACCCACACCATGTCCCCGCTGCCCATCCGCGCGGCGCAGGACGTGCTGGCCCTGCTGTCGCGGCCCGAGCACAGCGGGGTGGGGCTGCACCTCGCCTGCTTCGAGATCTACGGCAACCGGTGCTTCGACCTGCTCAACGGGCGGGCCAAGCTCAGCGCGCTCGAGGACGCGAAGCGGCAGGTGGTGGTGGTGGGCCTGCGCGAGGCCGAGGTCTCGTCCGTGGCGCAGGTGGAGGAGCTGATCGCGGCGGCCCACTCGCAGCGGTCGACGGGTTCGACGGCGGCCAACGCGGACAGCAGCCGCTCGCACTGCATCATGCAGTTTGCGCTCAAAAAGGCCAACCCGTTTTACGCCGGCGGGGTGGTCTGGGGGGCGGCGGCGGCGGCGGCCGCCTCGAGCGCCACCGCGGCCGGCGGCGGCGGCGGCGCGGCCGGCGGCGGCGGCAATAACGGCGCGCTCGCGGCGGCGGTCGAGGCGCAGCAGCAGGGTTTGGCCGTGCCCGCCACCCCGGCCGAACGCGTGTGCGTGGTCGGCAAGATCTCCTTCATCGACCTGGCGGGCAGCGAGCGCGGCGCCGACACGTACGACAACAACCGCCAGACGCGCATGGAGGGCGCCGAGATCAACAAGTCCCTCTTGGCGCTCAAAGAGTGCATCCGCGCGCTCGACTGCGACGCGCGGCACGTGCCCTTCCGCGGGAGCAAGCTGACCGCGGTGCTGCGCGACTCGTTCGTGGGGGGAAACGCCCGGACGGTCATGGTGGCCAACATCTCTCCGACCAGCGCGTGCGTGGAGCACACCCTCAACACGCTGCGGTACGCCGACCGCGTCAAGGAACTGAGGAAAGCCGCGAAAGGCGAGCGGACGCGGGGCGGCGTGACGCCGGGCGGCGGCGGCGACTACTACGCGTCCGTCGAGCGGGGGCTGGCGGCGGCCCCGGGGCCGGGCAGCGGCGGCGCCGGGGGCCTCGGGCTCGGGCCCCCGGGCCTGCTGCCGCCGTTCCAGGCGCCCGTCCCCGGGGGGGCTCCTGTCGCGGCGGCTCCGGCGGCGCGGGCGGCGGCGGCGGCGGGCGGCGGCGGCGGCGGGCGGCGCGCGAGCATGTCGGGCGGAGAGGGCCCCTTGCCCGCACAGCAGCATCAGCAGCAGCAGCAGCAGCAGCAGGCGCCGCGGCCGTCGGCGGTCGCCTCGGCGGGGGCCGGGGCGCTGCAGCATCAGCAGCAGCAGCAGCGGCTGTCGGGCGCGCACTCTTTCAGCGGGCGCTCGGGAGGCCTGCCCCCAAAGGGCGGCGCCCCGCGCGCGTCGCTGCTGCACCCTGCGCTGCCGCCGGCGCCGGCCGCGGCGGCGACGGCACGCCCGCCTCTGGCGCCGGCGGCCGTCGCCCCGCCGCCGCCGGCGCCTGTGCGGCGGCCGCGCGTTGCCGCCGCCGGTCGGGGGCCCTACGGCAGCGGCGCGGCGGCGGCTATGGCGGCGGCCGCCGCCGCCGCCGGCGCCGACTTTTTCGACGACGAGGAGGAGCAGGAGCGCGCCCTGCGCGACCTGGACGCCGCTGGTGCCGGCGCGCATGGAGGAGCAGAAGCAGCGGCAGCGGCGGCAGCAGCAGCCTCGTCCGACGACGACGCCGCCGCCGACGCCGGCGGCGCCGGCGCCGACACCGCCGCGCGCCCGGCGGGCCCCGCCACCGCCGCCCAGCGCGCTGCCCTCGTGCGCCGCCGCGACGCCCTCATGGAGGCCATCCTCGAGGACGAGGAGGAGATCGTGGCCCTGCACCGCCGCCAGATCGAGGAGGCGATGGACGTCGTGCGGCGCGAGATGCAAATCTTGGCGGAGGTGGATCGGCCCGGAAGCGCCATCGACGCCTACGTGGACGCGCTGGAGGGGGTGCTGCGGGACAAGGCGGCGTCCGTGCGGCAGCTGCAGCGGCGGCTGGCGGGATTCCGGGACAAGCTGCGGCAGGAGGAGGAGATGAGCGTGGGCATGAAGGCGATGACGGCGGCTTTGGCGGCGGCGGCCGGGTCGGCGCCGGCGTCGGCGTCGGCGTCGGCGTCGGCGTCGGCGACGGGGGCGGCCGGCAAGCGCGAGCGCGTGGGGCGGGCGCTCGGGCGGCTGGTCGGGCGGGTGTGAGGAGGAGCAGGAACGACGCATCCGAACCGAAACCCACTTGTACACCCTCGAAAATAATTTGCGTTTTAGAAACGCGGGAGGCCCGAGAGCGCTCGGCATCAGCGGTTTCCGATAGGGTCGAGAGCTTCGCCGCAGGTCGGCGGCCCCGACAACGAAGGCGAGCCCCTCTTCTCTGCGCCCCTCTCACACACACGCATTCTCTGTTCACCTCGATCGCCACCTGCTGGGCGCCCTGCTTTACTTTTCTTCGTCGGCCAATCAACCCAAACCTCCCAACCGCGGATCGAAATTTCTGTGCGCCTCTCCTCCCGCCCCTTCCCCTCTATACTTTCGTCGCGTCGGCCCTCCCCCAAGGCCCAGCTGAACGAACAGGCGGCGGTCGCCCCCCGTGCGCACGCGCGGGCGCGCGCGCCCCACGAGCCGAGAGGGACGGACAGATCGAGCGGCAACCCGCGATGACGGGCGGCGGCGGCGGCGGCGGAGCGGCGGCGGGAGGACGAGGAGCGGCGGGAGGCCGGGCGGCGGCCCCGAGCCCCCAGGAAGACGGCGAAACGACACGGCGGGAGGAGCGCATCCGGCGGGCGCTCGCGTGCCCGTGCGTCGCCCAGTACGTCGGCGGCGGCGCAGCGGCAGCACCAACGGCGGCAGCAGCAGGAGGCAAAGGCGCCCCCGCCGCCGCTGCCGGCGACTGCCCGCCGCCCGACCCCCGCCGACCCTGCGGCCGCGCGCTGGCCGAGGCGTTCGCGTGCTACCACCGGTCCGAGGCCGTGCCCAAGGGACAGGACTGCATGCCCGTGGCGCTGGCCGCGGCCGACTGCCTGGCCGAGCACCCGGGCAGCGTGCTGCGGCCGCCGCCGCCGCCGACGCTCGAGGAGGTTTAGGCGGAGGCGGCGCGGCGGCAGAGGGGGCGGCGCGGGGCGGCGGCGGCAGCGGCAGCAGCGGGGCGTTGCGGAAAGCGAGGTAGTGGTGGTTGGAGAGGACGAGGAGAAGACTGCTTGCCCCAGTCGAAGAGATTGGCGTCTTTGTAAGGGTAGGACTCTTGTGTGTGTTTCTCCGCCGATCGCAGGCCCGGTCGCTGCGCCCTTACTGCCTTGCCGAGCGAGAGCCGAGCGCCGGGGTCGGCCGCCGCCGCCGCGCCCGCGACTCCCTGAAAGCCCCCTTCCCCTCCCGGAGAGTGTCGGCCCTCCCCAACCCCGATCGCGCTCCAAAAGGTGCGAACCCCACAATTGCAACCCGCGGCCGGCGTCGCCCGGCGCGGCGCCGAGAGACAAGCCTTATCTCTCGGCGGTCCGAAGCAGAAAAGCGCTCAAGGAAACCAAGCCGTTCATCTTGTTCGCGGACGCCGCTCGCCCGAATGGCGGCCCCCGTGGCGAGATCTGCGCGCGGAACTCGTAGGCGGACGCATAAGCTTGCTCACCGCGCCGCCGCTGGCCGAGCCGGGTCCTCAATCGGCGCGGTCCCCGTCGCGGCGGGACGAAGGGAAATTCTCTCTCTCGAGGGGAGGAGAAGCGAGGGAGGACTCTCTCCATTCCGCCGCTTGGCGCCGCCTCCATGCCCCTCCTGCCCTCGGTCGCCCGCCGGGAGGGATGCCCGAGTGCATGCATCGATCCCGCGCGCGCCCCGGTGCCTCGGATCTTACCCTCGCGCCCGCCCTCCTTCCGCGAAAAGGGGCTCGCAAAACTCACCCCTCCTCCTCTCCCCTCTCCCCTCTCCCCCTCCCTCCCTCCCTCCCAAACAAACACAGAGTGAACAACCTCTCGCCCCGCAGCAGCAGACGCAAACGCAGCCACGATGGCCCTCATGCACAAGTCCGCCACCGCCACGGCTGCCCGCGCCGCCGCGCGCCCGGTCCCGGTGCGCGCCGCCCACGCCCTCACCCTCCGCGTCCGCGCCGAGGCCGAGGCCGTCGCGCCTGCCGCCGCCGCCGCCGCCGCGCCCGCCGCCAAGCCCGCCGCGCCGGCCAAGCCCGCCTGGACGGTGCCAACGCTCGACCCGGCCACGCCCTCGCCCGTCTTCGGCGGCTCCACCGGCGGCCTCCTCAAGAAGGCGCAGGTCGAGGAGTTCTACGTCATCACCTGGACCGCCCAGAAGGAGGCCATCTTTGAGATGCCAACCGGCGGCGCCGCCATCATGCGCCAGGGCCCCAATCTGCTGAAGCTGGCCAAGAAGGAGCAGTGCCTGGCGCTGACCACGCAGCTGCGGTCCAAGTTCAAGCTGGCGCCGTGCTTCTACCGCGTGTTTCCCGACGGCAAGGTCGAGTACCTGCACCCGGCGGACGGTGAGTCGTTTTGGTTGTGGCGGGATTTGTTTGCCTTGTTTGTGTTTGTTTGGTTTGATCCTCAGCGGGGGGCGTTTTTCTCGTCTCTTACGATCTCTCACGCCGACCCAAAAACAAAACAAAACAAAACAAAACAAACAGGCGTCTACCCCGAGAAGGTCAACGCCGGCCGGGTGGGCATGAACCAGAACTTCCGCCGCATCGGCGACAACGTCAACCCGATCAAGGTCAAGTTCACGGGCAAGGGGCCGGCCGAGGTGTAGACGGGGGGAGGTGGTTTTTTTGTCTCTGCAAAGCGGGGGGGGGGCGGGCGTAGGATTTCGCGTCTCTCCCGGCACCCTCCCCCCGCCCTGCCGCTGGCGTTTGCTCTGCGTGCCTTTTTATTTCGCCCTGTTACGACCCAAGCAATCGTTGAGAAAGCGCCGCGTTTGATCCGGGCGCATGTTGGAACCTCGCCAGTGTCGTTCTCGCCCGCTCGCGAAGTTGTCGAGGCTCGAACGACAAACAACGGCGGCCGCGTCGCCGCCGTACACGACAAAATGACCCCCCCTCGCCCACTCTCCCGCTCGCCAATCAACGTGCCCCTCGGTTCTTCTTGCCTTTGTGTCACGCGCGCCCACCTGAGCCTTTTCTCCCCTGTCTCTCTCGCCCCCTCCTTTCGGTGGCAAGTCTCACGTTCAAAAACTTGAGTGAAGCTTCTCCCCTCTTTTGCAATCCGCGCCCCTAGAGGCGAAACCCACTGCAAGGCCACGCGCCCCAGCGCGAGGGTGGGGCGCTCGAGTTCCCTCGGGACCCAGCGGGCGGGACAAAGGAGGGCCAGGCGTTTCTCGAGAAACCAGAAAAAAAACCACTCTTCCCACCCGGGGAAAGACTGTCCAAGCAAGGACAAGGATGGACGACCCGCCCGAGCCGCACCACCACCAACAGCACGAGGCGCACTACGCGCAGGTGCCGATGCAGCAACAGCAGCAGCACCAGCAGGACCAGCAGCAGGCGAACGGCGGCGGCGGCGGCGGCGGCGGCGGCGGCGGCGGCAACGGCGTCTTTTCGCAACCGCCGCCGCACCAGCAGCAGCAGCAGGCCTACGTGCTGCAGCAGCAGCCGCCCCAGCAGCAGATGCAGTACCAGCAGCAGCAGCCCCACTACCAGCAGCAGCAGCATGCGGGCGGCGGCTTCGGCGACGTCCTGGCCATGCACCCCGTCCACGCGGCGGCCGGCGGCGGCGGCGGCGGCGGCGCGCCGGTGATGCTGTCGCCCGGCGCGCGCGTGCAGGGGGGGGTGCCCCCGGGCGCGGCCGTGTTCAAGCTGGCGGGCGGGGCCATGGGCGGGCAGCACATCCTGATGCAGATGGCGCCGCAGCACCAGACGCAGCACCAGATGCAGGTGCCGCTCGTCGTCGGAGGGGCGCCCGCCGCGATGACGGCGCACCACCACCACCACCAGATGCAGCAGCAGCAGCAGCAGCAGGTGCAGATGCAGCAGATGCCGCCGGGGATGCAGTACGGCTCGTTCGCGCAGCACCAGCAGCAACAGCAGCAGCGGCTCGTCCAGCAGCAGCAGCAGCAGCAGCAGCAGCAGTCCAACGGCGTCGGGGGCGGGGGCGGCGGCTACCCCCCGCAGGCCGGCGGCGGCGGCGGCGCGGCCGCCCTCGAGGACGACGACTACGACGACGGCAACGCGGCGGGCTTTGCGCGCGCGTCCAACGGCGGCGGCGCCGCCGCCGCCAAGCGCAAGCGCGTCGTCGTCGAGGACTCGCCGAGCCCCGCGGGGCGCGCAGAGCAGCAGCAGCAGCAGCACCAGCAGCAGCAGCAGCAGCAGCGCCAGCCCCAACAGCAGCAGCAGCAGCAGCAGCAGCCGCCGGCGCACTTTGACGCGAGCGCGGGCTGGCACCGCCGCGGCGGGCGCGGAGGCGGAGGGGGCTCCCAGCAGCAGCAGCACCAGCAGCAGCAGCAGCACCAGCAGCAGCCGGCCCGCCGCGCGATGCTCGCCGACGAGGACGAGGAGGAGGGGGCGGATGAGGGGTATGCGCCCCGCCCGGCAGCAGCCGCTGCCGACGCCCCGCACCGCCCGGCCCCCGCGCTCGCGGGCCCCCAGCCCTTCGAGTCCTTCCGCTTCTCCATGAGCAGCGCGGCCTTCCCCTCGCGCCGCGGCGGGTCGCACATGGGCTCGCTCAACCTCCACAGCAGCAGCGGTGCGGGCGGCGGCGGCGGCGGCGGCGGCGGCGGGGGCGGCTGGGGCGGCGGCGGCGGCGGCGGCGGCCGGGCGTCCCTGGCCCCCCGCGCGTCCGCCCGCTATCCCGAAGACGAGGGCGCCGCCATCACCAACGCCGCCAAGTTTGGCCGCTCGTCCATGAACCGCGAGGCGCTCGAGCGGCTGGCCGAGCAGGTGCGCGCGGGCGGCGCCGCCGGACGCGCGTCGCGCCTGCCGCCCCGCGAGCGGGGGCCGGGCGCCGCCGGCGGCGGCGGCTCCCCTTCGCGCGGCAGGGGCCGCCGCGGCCGCCCGCCCAAGAGCGCCTACGAGCCGGGCGGCTACATGTACGAGCAGGGGCGCACGCGCCCGGGCATGGGCGCCAGCCCGCCCGGCGGCTCCGCACAGCGCGTGACTTCCGCGCCGCCGCACCACGGCCTCCACCACGAGTCGCCCTGGCAGCAGCAGCAGGCGCAGCAGGAGCCGGGGCGGTGGCGGGGGCAGGGCGGGGACGGGGACGGGGACGACGACGGCGACGACGGCGACGGCGACTACGAGGCCGGCGAGCGCGGCGGCGGCGGCGGCGCGCTGTTTGACCGCCGGCGGCGCGAGCGCGCGCGGCAGGAGGACGAGCGCGCGCTCCGCGAGCAGCAGCGGCGGCGGTGGGCGCGCGAGGCCGAGGCGGCGGCCGAGGCGGAGGCGGAGGAGGCGCGCGCGCGCCAGGAGAAGGAGGCCGCCGAGGAGGCCGACGCGCTGCTGGCCAAGTGCGCCGACATCAGCGAGCGGCTGCGCGCCGCGCTGGCCGCCGCGGGCCTCGCCTCGGCCGAGGCCGAGGGCGGCGGCCGCGTCGCCGCCGTCGCCTCGCTCGGCGACGCCGACGCTGGCGACGGCGCCGCCGCCGGCCCCTCCTCCGCCCTGCCCCCCGCCCCCCGCCCCGGCGCCCTCGTGTGCCGCGGCCCCGCCCTGCGCGCCGCCACGTGCGACCTGTCCGACCACCTCAAACCCTACCAGCTCGTCGGCGTCAACTTTTTGCTTCTGCTCTACCGGCAGCGGGTGGGCGGCGCCATCCTCGCCGACGAGATGGGCCTGGGAAAGACCGCCCAGGCCGTGTGCTACCTGGCCGCCCTGGCCGCCTTCGACGGCGACGTGGGCCCCCACCTCATCGTGGTGCCCTCGTCGCTGGTGGAGAACTGGGAGCGCGAGCTGCACCTGTGGGCGCCGGGGCTGCGGGCGGTGACCTACCACGGCGAGGGGCGCGGGCGCCTCCGGCGGCAGCTGGACGGGTGGCGGCGGCGGTGCGGCGCGGCGCTGCGGTCGGGGGCCCTGGAGCGGGCGCCGCCCGGGTACAAGGGGGAGGGAGACGGGGAGGGGGAGGGGGGGCGGCAGGCGCAGGCGCAGGGGCAGGGGCGGGAGGGGGGGCGGCGGTCGGCGCGCGGGGCGGCGGCGGCGGACGGCGGGGGGCGGCCGCCGCCGGGCGCGGAGCAGGGCGGCGGCGGCGAGGACAAGGCGTCGCGGCGGCGCAAGAAAAAGGGCGGTCGCGGCGGCTCGGACGACGACGACGACGACGACTCGTCCGACGAGGGGCGCGAGGACGACGACGACGACGACGACCGCAGCCAGAACTCGGAGGACGAGCGGTACGGCGTCAGCGACGACGACGACGAGGACGAGGAGGAGGGGGACGAGGACGAGGGCGCGGCTGCCGACGGCGCGGACGGCGGCGCCAGCAAGGCCGCCGCCGTCGCCAAGTCGCGCCGCGCTGCCGCCCGGCGCGTCGCCGCCGACCTGCGCACCATCCGGCCCGACCGCTGCGCCTTCGACGTGCTCATCTGCACCTACCCCTTGTTCGAGCGCGAGGGCGGGCCGGGCGCCCGCGACAGGGCCTTTCTGCGAAAGTGGTCTTGGTCGCAGGTCGTTCTGGACGAGGCCCACGCGCTGAAGAACGCGGCGTCGGCGCGCGCCAAGGCGCTGCGGCGGGTGGCGCGGGGGGCGCGCGCGCGAATCCTGCTGACGGGCACCCCGCTGCAGAACGACCTGCGCGAGCTGCGCAACCTGCTGGCCTTCATGCTGCCGCGCATGTTCCGCGGGTCGGCCGTGGCGCGGGGCGGCGGCGAGGGCGGCGGCGGCGCGGGCGGCGGCGCGGGCGGCGGCGGCGAGGGCGGCGGCGGCGGCGGCGCGGCGGACGACGACGAGGACGCCGACGCCCTCCTCCTCGCCGCGCGCAAGGACCCCGAGCTCGAGGCCCGCCTCGTCCAGCGCATCCGCACCCTCCTCGCGCCCTTCGTGCTGCGCCGCCTCAAGTCGGAGCTCGCGGGGCAGCTGTCGGAGAAGAAGCACGAGCGGCACGAGGTCCCCCTGGCCGAGCGGCAGGCCGCGCTCTACCGGCAGGCCGTGCAGCGCGTGCGCGAGGAGGTGCTCGAGAGCGCCGCGGGCGGGGGGGGCGGGCGCTCGGCCGGGGGGAGGCCCGCGTCCGGGCGCGGCGGGCGCGGCGGGCGCGGGCGCGGGCGCGGGCGGGGCGACCCGGTGGTGGCAGAGGCGCGCGCGGCGGCGGCGGCGGCCGCGGCCGCGGCGGGCGGCGGCGGCGGCGGCCTGCCGGCAGCAGCGGCTATTACGGGCGACGGCGGCGGCGACGGCGACCGCGACCCCACCCCGCCCCCCCCGCCCTCGGCCGCCGCCGCCCAGTCCGCCCTCTCCCGCCTGGGCGCCTCCCGCGTCACCAACATCTTCACGCACCTGCGCAAGATCGCGCAGCACCCGCTGCTCGTGCGCGGCGGCCGCCACTACACCGAGGCCGACGTCGCCGAGATGGTCCGCCTGTGCGTCCGGCACTCGCTGTTCGGCGGCGTGTGCACCGAGGCGCGCGTGGCACAGGAGCTGGCCGGCTACTCGGACTTCGCGCTGCACTCGTTCGCGGCGCACCACCGCGCGCGCCTGGGGCGGTTCGCCCTGCCGGACGAGGCGCTGCTGGACAGCGGCAAGCTGCGGTGGCTCGACGCTCTACTGCCTAGGCTGGCGGCCGCGGGGTCGCGCCCGCTGATTTTTTCTCAGTGGACGACCACGCTCGACCTCATCGGCTGGTTCCTCGAGGCGCGCGGCGTGCGCTTCCTGCGCCTCGACGGCTCGACGCCCGTGGCCGAGCGCCTGCCGCTCGTCGACGCCTTCAACAGGCCGGGCAGCGAGTATTTCGCCTTTTTGCTGTCGACGCGCGCGGGAGGGCAGGGACTCAACCTGACGGGCGCCGACACGGTCGTGCTGCACGACCTGGACTTCAACCCGCAGATCGACCGGCAGGCGGAGGACCGGTGCCACCGCCTGGGGCAGTCGCGCGACGTGACCGTGCACCGGCTGGTGGCGGCCGGCACGGTGGACGCCGACATCGCGGCGCTGGCCGAGCGCAAGCTGAGGCTCGACGCCGCCGTGCTCGACGGCGTGACGGTGTCGACGCGGCCGGCGGGCGGGGACGGCGGCGGCGGCGGCGGCGGGAACGGCGGCGAGGGCGGCGAGGGCGGGGACGGCGGCGGCGGCGGGGACGGCGGCGGCGGCAGCGCGGCCGGGGGCGGCCGGGGCGGCGCGGGGGGGCGCGGCGGGCGGGCGGGGCGCGCGCAGGAGACGCGTCACATGGGGGAGATCCTGGCGGCGCTGCTGGTGGAGAGGGACCCGGCGCCGGCGCCGCCGCCGCCGCCGGCCGAGTGAGGGGGATTGAGCGATTTTCCGTCTCGCCGCCGTGGCGCGCCGTTTCGCGGCCGGAGGCGCCGCCACGCTCCCCCCGCGCAAAGACAGAAAAAAGACCGACGGGGGTGGTGCGTTTTTAGCGCGCCCTCTCCCTTTTCATTGCCTTTGCGCATTACGCAGATTCTTAACTTGTTAAAGCCAACGCTCCGAGCCCCAAGCCCAAACGTCACCGCGCGCGCGCGTGTCAACACGAAAAAAAAAACAGAGACGAGGGCTGCGGCGTCGAAAAAAACAGAGACGAGGGCCGCCGTCTCGCGGAGTGAGACTTTCGCCGGCCGTCGCCCGCGACGCAGGCGGCCCCTCCCCCGGCCCGAAAAGGTACGGAGTTTTCCCCCGCCTGATTCAGCAGGCGCGCGCCGCGCTCTCCACCGCGCCGCCCGTGGAAGCGGTAGCGTTGGCTCTCGCCGAGGCCTGGCAGGTCGAGGCGAGCTTTTGGCGGGCGCGCGGCGATTGTTCGCGGGTTGTCCCACCAGTCAAAGCGGGGCGGGGGCGGGGGGCCGACGGCGCGGACTGTGCCCGGGACGACCGGGGGGGACTGGCCGCCGCCCTGGCCACCGCTGCCCCTGACCGCGCTCGCTCGCTCGCCCGCGCGCGCCGAGCAACGCACCCCACGCCTGTGACTCACGCCGCGCTTATCTCTGCCCCCAAAACCCAAACCCCGTAGATCCTCCTGGAGAGAGTGAGACAGGTCGCAACCCAAAAACGGGAAAATGAGCTCCGAGGCGCCCGCTCTGCCGGCAGCGCCGACGGCCGCGGCGCCGGCGGCGGCGGCCGCCGCCGCGGCAGCGCTCCCGCCCGCTCTGGCGCAGCCTCTCACGGCCGGCGCGCTTGCCGGTGCCGCGCACACGACGGCCGCCGCCGCGCTCACGCCTCTGGACGCCGTACTGCAGCAGATCATCCTCCAGCAACGGCAGCAGCAGCAGCAGCACCAGCACCAGCACCAGCAGTGGCAGCAGGCCACGGCCGCTGCCGTTTGCCTCTTGGCAGACGCGGCCGCCGCAACGGGCACGGCGCCCGCCGCCCCTCCCCCTCCTCCTGCTGCGCCTCGTGCTCCCGGCAAGGGGCTCGCGGAGCAGGCGGCGCACGCCATCGCGACCGTGAGCGCCTCCTTTGCCGCTCCTTCCCTCGGCGCCCCCAAGCACGCGGCCGTTGCCGCCGCCACGCCCGGCGGCAACGCCCCGGCCGCCGCCGCCGCCGCCTCGACCCCCGCCGCCGCCGCCGCCCGCGACCACCCCCCGCCCGCCACCCCGCCCCAGCCGCCCGCGCGCCCCGCGGGCTCCGTGCCCGTGCTTTGCAGCGGCACGCGCGGCCGCTACCTCCTCGACTCGGGCCAGGTCGCGTGCGGGTGCGCGCCCTGCGCGGCGCTGGGGCCTGGCCGCGCGCCGGCCATCACGCCGACAGAGTTTGAGCGGCACAGCGGCCTGGTGGTGGCGAAGAAGTGGCGGCGGTCGATCCGGGTGGTGGCGGAGGAGGAGGGGGACGGACGGGAGGGGGCGTCGGCGGCGGCAGGTGGAGGAGGTGGAGGACGGGGAGGGACTGGGGGCGCGGCGAGGGCGGCGGCGGCGGGCGGCCGCACAGCCAACGCCGCGACCGCCGCCACGGTGTCGCTGGGCGCGTGGCTGGACGCGCGTGGCATCGACGCGCGGCCGCTCAAGTTCCCCGTGGCGTCCTACTCGGCCGCGACCGCCGCGGCCAACGCGGCCGTCCTGGCGGCGGCCGCGGCCTCGGCGGGCGCCCCGGCCCCGCCGCGCGCGCCGCCGCGCCTGTCAAAGGCGACGGCCGCGGGAGGCGGCGGCGGCGGCGCGGGCGCGGGCTCGGCGGCCCCGTCGCCGCGCCGCCCGGCCGCCGGCGGCGGCGCCGCCGCGCGGTCGCCGAGGCCGCCGCGCCCGCGCTCGCGCGCGGCGGCGGCGGCGGCCTCGGCCGCGGCCTCGGCAGAGGGCACGACAACGGTCGGCGACGTCGGCGGCGGCGGCGGGAGCTGGGTCGCCGGCGCCACGGACTGCGCGCAGCAGTTGGGGCAGCAGCCGTCGGATGCGGCGGCGGCGGCCGGGGCGGCGGCGGCGGCCCGAGCGGCGGCGGCGGCGGCCGGGGCGGCGGCGGCGGCGGCGGCGGGCAGCGAGGCGGCGCCCTCGCCGCCGCCCTCCCCACGCCGCTGGCCCACCCTCGCCCTGGCGGAGGCGGCGCTGGCCGCCCTGGGCGCGGGGCCGGCCGCTCCCCACGCGGGGCCGCCCTCGCCCCCCCCCCTCGCGCGGCGGCGCGCGGAGGACCCGCTCGCGCCGCCGCACCTGTCGCCGCCGCCGACGCACCTGTCGCCGCCGCCGCCGCCGCACCTGCCGCCGCCGCCGCCGCACCTGCCGCCGCAGGCGCCGCAGCAGCAGCAGGCGCCGCGGCGCGACCGGCGCCGCCGCCGCGACGGCGAGGAGGACGGCGGCGCGGTCGGGCGGGAGGACGACGAGGGAGATGATGGGGCCGACGACGGGGGCGCTGCCGCGGACGGCCTGCTGTCCTTGGCGCGCGCGCTCGGGCGAGGAGGCGGCGGCGGCGGCGGCGGCGGCGGCGGCGGGGGGCCGAGCGGCAACGGCGGCGGCGGCGACGGCGGCGGCGGTGGCTGGGACGTCGAAGCGGCGGCCATGCTGCTGGGCATGAGCAAGGGGGAGGCGGTGGGCAAGACCGGCCGGGGCGCCGCAAGCCCGCGCAACCCGCGGCCGATGCGGCCGCGCGGCAACAAGCGGCCGCGCGGGGCCGCCGGCGCGCCGCAGCACCAGGAGGAGGCAGAGGGCGGCGACGCCGCGCCGCCGGCCCGCGCTTGCGCGCCGCCGCCGCCGCCCCCGCCCCCACCGCCGCCGCCGCCGCCCTCTCCGGCGCTCCCAGGCGCGCTGTGGGGCCTGCCCCCCAGCAGCGCCGCGAGGCCGCCGCCGCCGCGCGGCCCCTCTGCTGCCGCGGCGGCGCCGATTCTGCTGGGCTGGCACGAGGAGGCGGTGCCGGCGGCGGGCGGCGAGGGGGCGGGGGCGACGGCGGCCGACGGGGGCGCCCTGCGGCCGCTGTCGGTGACGCTGCTCTTTGACGGCAAGATCTACCGCGGTTACGCCATGGCCACGAGCGCCGACCTGAGCGGGGTGCTGAATCGGTGAGCGCGGGGGGGGGGGGGCGAGGGCCCGGCGCTCGTCGGTCGGTCGGTCGAAAGGCAAGGCGAGCGAGAGGGGCCGGCGCTCGCCGGCCGACGCCGCTTGCCGCTGCTCGATCGCTGATCAATCGCTTCGTGTTCGTCGCGACCAAAAAAAAGCTTGAGAGAGCCAATGATTGTTCGATGCTAGATCACTTGTGTCGTACGAGTTTGTGATGTGTCGAGTCCTCTGCCGGGGTCCTTTTGTTGTGGCGCGAGAGAGGAGGAGAGGCGCGGAAGTTTTTTGTTGGGCTTGCCTCTCCCCCCTCTTCTCCTGAAAGGACGAGCTCCGCCCACGCCCCAAATAGCCCTCTTTCCGCGCACACTCAAAAAAAGCTGTGGCCCGCGCAGCTTTTCCTTTCCTCTCCTTTCACACCACAACCAAGGGCAAAACGTAGCAAAGATGGGGCGGCGGTGAGGAATCGCGTTCATGCTGCTGCCGCGGCGGCTTCTGTGGGGCAGTAGTCTTCGGGCGCTCGAGCGCGCAGAGGAGGACGACGCGCGCGCGTGTGATCGCGCGCACCTGCGGCCGCGCCACCGATCGGCGCGGCCCGACGTGTGCGTTGTGCCGCGGGCCGTCGCCGTCGACGCTCTTTGGTCACGGGCGACAGAGAGGAGGAAGGAGGAGGAAGGAGGAGGAGCCTGGTGGTCATCCCCCCGCCGCGGGAGCGCGCGGGCGTTCCCCCTCATTCGGGCGCGGCCGCGGCTTGCTTGCGACGCCGGGTCCCGTGCTGCCTGTCGATCGTCAAGAGCGGCGCGCTCGATCGCCGAGGCCGCTTGTCTGTTGTCTTCGACCGGCGCCGCCGGATCGGCACCGCCCCCGACGGCGGCAGCGGCGGCAAGAACTCGAGTTTGCGCCCTTTCTCGCCCCCCAAAACGAAGACAAACCACCAAACGCGAAAACTCACCAAAACCCACCACCAAAACCACCAAAACCCACCACCAAACCGAAACCCACCAAACCAAAACGCAACAAAACCAACCAAACAGGCCGTTCCGCTGCTACCGCCAGTCCAAGGGCAAGCCCTACCCCAAGTCGCGCTTCTGCCGCGGCGTGCCCGACGCCAAGATCCGCATCTTCGACGCGGGCATGAAGCGCGCCGAGGCGGACATGTTCCCGCACTGCGTGCACCTGGCGTCGTGGGAGAAGGAGAACGTCTCGTCCGAGTCGCTCGAGGTGAGTAGAGAGAGGGAGAGAGAGGGAGAGGGACGGGGCGGGCGGGCGAGGGAGAGGAGGGGCGGCCGGGGAGGGGGGGGGCGGGCGGCGGGCGGCGCTTCTCCTCCCCGCGTCTGTGTCTCTGTTTCATGTGGTCGTCAGGCGTGCGGCGCGCGCCCGGTCGCTGCCCGCCTCTGTTCTCTCGTCCGTCACGGCAACCGCAATCCACGAGCGAAGCAAAAACTTACTTTGTCCCCCCCCCCCCCCCCCCCCCCAAAAAAAAA